>Ga0207421_10006414_pt1 | contig 12812 bp, 14 predicted proteins | sample SodLakKL_010_SED_4_FD_187542 | JGI IMG/M metagenome (GOLD analysis project Ga0207421, IMG submission 187542) | Alkaline sediment microbial communities from Lake Tanatar, Kulunda Steppe, Russia - 8KL_010_SED (SPAdes) (version 2) | ecosystem: Environmental > Aquatic > Non-marine Saline and...
CGCGCCGACGGACAAGGTTTCTCCGTTTTCGGTACTGGAGTCACTCCGGTCCCGGAACCGGGACTCGGACGATTAAACATTCAACCAATTGGCAGGATTCGACATGGCCGTACAGAAATCGCGTAAAACGCCGTCCCGCCGGGGCATGCGCCGCAGTCACGACGCGCTGAAGGGACCGACCCTGAGCACCGAGCCCACCACCGGTGAAACCCACCGACGGCATCACATCTCCGCGGACGGCTACTATCGTGGCCGCAAGGTGACCTCCGGCGACGACGAGTAAACTCACCCGGGGTTTCCGGGGAGGCCGCTCCGGCATCGGCGGGAGCGGCCGTTTATTTATGGGCAGGATAATCCAGCGCTGATGACCGATCGTTGCAGGCTCACCATCGATGCCATGGGCGGGGACCACGGGCCCACCGTGACCGTACCCGCCGCGCTGGCCGTTCTCGATCGGCATCCGGCACTGGAACTCATCCTGGTGGGGGAGTCGGCCGCCATCGAGTCGGCTCTGAGAACCTGTCCGGATGAGAATCGGGACCGACTCCGGGTCCAGACTGCCACTCAGGTGGTGGACATGGACGAGGCACCCTCCCAGGCGCTGCGGTTCAAGAAAGACTCATCCATGCGGGTGGCCATTGATCTGGTCAAGAATGGCGACGCCGACGCCTGCATCAGCGCGGGAAACACCGGCGCGCTGATGGCCACTGCCCGATATGTCCTGAAAACCCTGCCGGGCATCGATCGTCCGGCGATCTGCACCACCATTCCCTGCCGCGACGGGCATTTCCGGATGCTCGACCTGGGAGCCAACATTGATTGCACCGCCGAACACCTGTTCCAGTTCGCGGTCATGGGCGCCGTCCTGGTTGAGGCGAGCGGGGATAGCGATCGCCCTCGGGTCGGGCTGCTGAATCTGGGCGAAGAAGAAATCAAGGGCAACGACCAGGTCAAGCAGGCCGCACAAATGGCCCAGAACAGCGACCTCAACTACATCGGCTACGTTGAAGGCGACCGGATGTTTCGCAATGTGGCGGACGTCGTGGTCTGCGATGGCTTCACGGGCAATGTGGCCCTGAAAAGCAGTGAGGGCGTAGCTGCCATGATCTCCGACTATCTGCGCGAGGAGTTCCGGCGAAGCCCGTTCACCCGCCTGGCCGGGCTGGTGGCCCTGCCGGTGCTGCGCTCGCTGCGGCGGCGAATGGACCATCGCCGCTACAACGGCGCCAGTCTGCTGGGACTGCGAGGCGTGGTGGTAAAAAGCCACGGCAGCGCCGATCAGACGGCTTTTGAGCAGGCTATTGAAACCGGCGTGCTGGAGGCGAGGGAGCGCATTCCGGACCGCATTGACGAGCGCCTGAGTGCCCTGCTGCACGGGGAGAACCGGCTGTGAGCCATGCCCGTATCGCTGGCACCGGCAGCTATCTCCCCGCCCGAGCCATGACCAATGCCGAGCTTGAATCCCTGGTGGACACCTCTGATCAGTGGATTCGTGAGCGCACCGGCATCATTGAGCGCCACATTGCGGATCCCTCGGAATGCTGTACGGATCTTGCCGAACAGGCGGCCCGCCGGGCCATTGAAGCGGCCGGTCTGATGCCGGAGGACATCGACCTGGTCATTGTGGCCACATCGACACCGGATCAGGTCTTTCCCAGCACCGCCTGCCGACTCCTTGAGCGCCTGGGCATTCATGGCGGACCCCCGGCCTTTGACATGGCAGCGGCCTGTTCGGGATTCGTCTACGGCCTGGACACGGCCACCCGGTTCATCGCCACCGGTGGCGCCCGTCGCGCTCTGGTGGTCGGCGCAGAAGTCTTTTCACGAATTCTGGACTGGACGGACCGAAGCACCTGTGTGCTGTTCGGGGACGGGGCCGGCGCCGTGGTCCTGGAGCAATCCGAGCAGCCCGGAGTGCTGTCCAGTCACCTGCACGCCGACGGCCGTCAGGAGCCCCTGCTGAACGTTCCCTGGGGCGTCGGGCAGGGATACGACGCACTCAACGGCGACACTGGAACCGTCAGCATGCGTGGCAATGAAGTCTTTCGTGTCGCGGTCCGTACCCTGGGCGCCCTCGTGGACGAAACTCTGGCGGCGAATGGCCTGGATCGCAGCGACGTGGACTGGCTGGTCCCCCATCAGGCCAATATCCGCATCATGACCGCCACGGCTCGCCAGCTGGGGCTGTCGGTGGACCGGATGGTCAGCACCGTTGAGCGGCATGGCAATACCTCCGCCGCGTCCATCCCCCTGGCACTGGACACTGCCGTGAGGGACGGCCGCATCCAGCGGGGTGACCTTCTCCTTCTCGAAGCGTTCGGCGCCGGATTCACCTGGGGATCCGCGCTGGTGCGCTATTGACCGGAGTCATCATGACCGCACGAGCTGATCTTGCATTTCTTTTCCCGGGCCAGGGATCCCAGTCCATCGGTATGCTGGGGGATCTCGCCGAGCGCCACGCGGTGGTGCAGAAAACCTTCATCGAGGCCTCGGCGGCCATGGGGGAAGATCTCTGGAAACTGGCCTCCGAAGGGCCAGAATCCCTAATGAACCGCACCGACCACACGCAGCCTCTGATGCTCACCGCCGGCGTAGCCGTCTGGCGAGCGTGGCAGGAGGGCGGCGGCCCGTGGCCCGGTTTCATGGCCGGACATAGCCTGGGGGAATATACCGCTCTGGTGTGCGCCGAGTCCCTGGATTTTCCCACCGCCGTGGAACTGGTCCGTGATCGCGGCCGGTTCATGCAGGAAGCGGTGCCGGAGGGTGAGGGCGGCATCGCTGCAGTGCTGGGTCTGGACGACGACGCCATCCAGTCGGTGTGCGCCACGGCCAACGCTGACGGAGTCGTTGAGCCGGTGAACTTCAATGCGCCGGGTCAGGTGGTGATCGCCGGTCATCGGCAGGCGGTGGACGCGGCACTGGAAGCGGCAAAAGCCGCCGGCGCCAAGCGCGCGGTCCATCTGCCGATGAGTGTCCCGGCGCACAGTTCGCTAATGGAACCTGCCGCTGAAAAACTCGCCGAGCGACTGACCCGGATCAATATCGAGATGCCCGCCGTGCCGGTGGTCCACAACGTGGATGTCCAGGTGAGTGACTCCGCCGAAGCAATCCGCCAGCGGCTGGTGGATCAGGTCCGCTCCCCGGTCCGCTGGACGGAATGCGTTCAGGCACTGGTCCGGCGCGGGGCCGAGCAGGCAGTTGAGTGCGGCCCGGGTCGGGTACTGGCCGGCCTCAACCGGCGGATCGACCGTCGCATCAACTCACAGGCCATCTACGACGCTGATACGCTGGCATCGGCGCTGAATTCACTGGAGGAACCATGAATCTGGACATGCAGGGATCCGTTGCGCTGGTGACCGGCGCGAGCCGGGGCATCGGTGCCGCCGTCGCACACGGTTTGGCCGAGTGCGGTGCCACGCTCATCGGCACGGCCACCACCCCCCATGGCGCCGAACGAATCACCAGCCAGTTCACCGAAGCCGGCCTGAACGGTCGGGGGGTCGCGCTGGACGTTACGGATCGGGGCGCGGTGGACAGCCTGGTCGCCGACATCACCAAAAGCGAGGGTGCGCCCGGCATTCTGGTGAACAACGCCGGCATCACCCGGGATGGTCTGGCCATGCGCATGGCCGACGACGACTGGGACCAGGTGATCGACACCAACCTGAGTGCGGTTTTCCGGGTCAGTCGGTCCGTTCTCCGGGGCATGATGAAAGCCCGTGGCGGCCGGATCATCAACATCGGCTCGGTGATCGGCCTGATGGGCAATGCCGGCCAGACCAACTATGCAGCCGCCAAGGCCGGTCTGCTGGGGCTGACCCGATCACTGGCCCGCGAGGTGGGCAGCCGCAACATCACCGTCAACGCCATCGCCCCGGGGTTTATCGCCACTGACATGACCGACGAGCTGGAAGCCGCCCAACGGGACGCGCTGATGGCGCAGACGCCGCTGCAGCGCCTCGGCACGCCGGAGGACATTGCCGCCGCCGTCTGCTTTCTGGCGTCGCCGGCGGCCGGCTTTATCACCGGTGAGACCCTCAGTGTGAATGGCGGATTGTTGATGCCCTGATTCACCGCTGGCAGATTGCAAGAGGATTCCCTAGAATACGGGCGCATTCGGGCCCGGCCCAATTCCGTAAACCGAGAGGTAGGAGCGAGATGAGCAGTATCGAGGAACGCGTCAAGAAGATCGTCGTGGAGCAACTGGGGGTGAAGGAAGAAGAGGTCAATGCCGAAGCTTCCTTCGTCGACGATCTCGGTGCCGACTCCCTGGACACGGTGGAGCTGGTAATGGCGCTTGAAGAGGAATTCGAGTGCGAAATTCCTGACGAAGAAGCTGAGAAAATTACGACGGTTCAGCAGGCGATCGACTACATCAATCGCCATCTGGAACAGTGATCGCGTTATAGACGAGCCGGACTGCCGGCACGTCAGGCGAGCAACCTCGGGGCCGGCTTTGTCCGGCCCGGTTTTTGTCTGGTGGTCGAATCCGGTGAGGGTGAGCACTTGAACGGAAGACGGGTAGTCATCACCGGCCTGGGAATCGTCTCACCGGTGGGGAACACGGTGGCCGGCGCCTGGGAAGCCATTCGGGAGGGCCGCAGTGGCATCGGACCCATCACACGGTTCGATACCGAGGCTTTTCCCGTCCGATTCGGCGGTGAAATCCGTGATTTCGATATCACGGAATATCTCAGCCGAAAGGACGCTCGCAAAATGGACCCGTTTATCCACTACGGCATTGCCGCCGCCGTGGACGCGCTGGCCGACGCGGGTTTAACCATTGGTGAGGACAACGCTGAGCGCGTGGGGCTATCGGTGGGCTCCGGTATCGGCGGCATTCATTCCATTGAGGAAGGCCACAAGACCTGCCTTAATGCCGGGCCGAGACGCATTACTCCGTTTTTCATTCCCAGCGCCATTATCAACATGGTGTCGGGCAATCTCTCCATTCTGCTCGGGGCCAAAGGACCCAACCTGGCCACCGTGACCGCCTGCACCACGGCCACGCACAACATTGGCCAGAGTGCGCGACTGATTGCCTACGGCGACGCGGATGTGATGATTGCCGGCGGAGCTGAGTTCGGCACCACCCCCACCGGATTGGGGGGATTCGCCGCGGCGCGGGCGCTCTCCAGCCGCAACGACGATCCCACCGCTGCCAGCCGGCCCTGGGACCAGGACCGGGACGGATTCGTCCTCAGTGACGGGGCCGGCGTCCTGATACTGGAAGAGTTCGAGCATGCCCGCCAGCGCGGTGCCGATATCTACGCCGAAGTTGCCGGATTCGGAATGAGTGGCGATGCCCACCACATGACCCTGCCTGCGGAAAGCGGGGAAGGGGCCTCACGCTGCATGAGCCTGGCGCTGCAGGACGCCGGCATGAACCCTGAGGACATCGATTACATCAATGCCCACGGCACCTCGACGCCGGCCGGAGATCGGGCCGAGGTGTTCGCCGTCCAGAGCAGCTTTGGGGATCATTCCCGACAGCTGGCAATGAGCTCCACCAAGTCAATGACCGGACATCTGCTGGGCGCCGCCGGGGGCGTCGAAGCGGTGTTCACGCTGATGGCCATGCGGGATAGCGTGCTGCCACCGACCATCAACCTGGAAAATCCCGATGATGACCTGGTGATGGACTTTGTGGCCAACGAGGCCCGGGACGGACGGATCCGTGCGGCACTGTCCAACTCCTTCGGTTTCGGGGGCACCAACGGCACGGTGATATTCCGCGCCCTGGACGCGTGAGCAACCCCGGCACGCAGCGATTGATCAATGGCGAGGCCGGCGCCGCGCTGGACCCGGGTGATCGAGGACTGCGGTACGGCGATGGGGTCTTCGAAACCCTGGCCATTGTCGATGGCGCCCCCGCGCTCCTTGAACCGCATCTGGAACGTCTCGAAAACGGCTGTCTTCGTCTCGGCTTTGACGCGCCATCCAGACCCACATTCCTGGCCGATATCGGCCAGCTGTCACTGCCCCGGTTCGGACTGCTGCGACTGACCTGCACCCGGGGGCCGGGTGGGCGCGGTTACCAACCGCCCGCGGCACCCGCGGTCAATCGCATCGTCGAGGTCTCGGAAGCGCCAGCCCGTCCCGCCGCCTGGTGGCGGGACGGCGTCAAAGTCCGCCATTGTGCCACGCACCTGGCGGTTCAGCCGCGCCTCGCCGGCGTCAAGCATCTCAACCGCCTGGAACAAGTGCTGGCGCGGGCGGAGTGGAACGATCCGGAGGTCGCTGAAGGTCTGATGACCACACCGGACGGCCGCCTGGTGGAGGCCACCGCCTCCAACCTGATTATCGATGACGGAGATAAGCTGATTGTCCCGGATACCCGCAATGCGGGCGTGGATGGCATCATGCAGGCGGCATTACTGGATCGGGCCATCGTCCGGGGTATCCGCCACGAGCACCGGTTCATTGCTTCGAGGAGCGTCGATTCCAGTCTCGGCGTAATGCTCTGCAACAGCCTGATTGGCGTCTGGCCCGTTCGCTCCATCGATGGCCGCGACGCTCGCTGGCCTGATCGGGTTCGCGAACTCCAGGCAATCGTCAATGAAGAACGGCTGGCCCTGTCACCGGAGGTTCTCGGGACACCATGATTCGACCCGTGTTGCTTGCCACAGGCCTGGCGATCATCGCAGTGGTGGCGGGTGCCGGCTACTGGCTCTGGAGTGGGATCCACGAGATCGAGAATCGCTCGATGATCGAGGAGGCGACTGTGGAACCAGCGCCGGTGGAGGTCCGACCTGGTCAGAGCTTTGCCGCGGTGGCCAATCAGCTGGTGCAGCGGGATCTGGTGACCGACAGCACCCGCCTGCGGCTCCATGCCCGCTGGCACGGCTACGCCGACCGGATCCAGCCGGGCGAATATGCGCTCGAACCCGGACTGACCGCCGCCGAACTGGTCCGTCGGATGGCCCGCGGCCAAGTGATTCAGTATCAGTTCACCATTATCGAAGGCTGGACCTTCGGCACGCTCTGGGAGCAACTCGGACTGCATCCGGCGGTGACGCCGACCCTCCCCGCCGACGCCACCGAGTCGGAGATCATGGCCGCGATTGATCGTGATGAAGTGGCCGCCGAGGGACGCTTCCTGCCGGAGACCTACCAGTTTGCGCGGGGCACCCGGGATATCGATATCCTGCGACGCGCAAACCGCGCTCTGGAGCGCGAGTTGACCCGAGCCTGGGAGCAGCGGGTGGGCCAACTTCCGCTGGATGAGCCGGATGAGGCCCTGATTCTCGCCTCCATTATCGAAAAGGAAACCGCCGCGCCGGAAGAGCGCCGCCGCATTGCCGGGGTATTTGTTCGTCGCCTGGAGCAGGGCATGCGGCTGCAGACCGACCCGACGGTGATTTACGGCCTCGGCGATCGCTTCGATGGCCGCCTCCGAACCCGGGATCTGCGGGAGGACACGCCATTCAACACGTACACTCGTCACGGCCTGCCACCAACGCCCATCGCCATGGCAGGACGGGCATCCATCCACGCCGCGGTGGACCCGCTGCCAGGTGATGCGCTGTTCTTTGTGTCCCGGGGCGACGGAACCCACCACTTTTCCGCCACCTATGATGAGCACCGCCAGGCCGTGCGACGCTATCAGCTGGGGCTGGACGAGCCATGAAATCCGGAGGCTTCATCACCGTTGAGGGCATTGAAGGTGCGGGCAAATCCACCGCGATCGCCCGCATCCGGCAATGGCTGAAGGGCAAGGGCCATGACGTCGTCGTTACCCGGGAGCCCGGCGGAACGCCTCTCGGGGAAGAGATCCGGAGCCTTTTGCTAGCCCATCGGCAGGGCGGCATGGCCCCGGAGACCGAGGCACTGCTGATGTTCGCCGCGAGGGCAGAGCATCTCCGCACGCTGATCGAACCGGCCCTGGCGACGGGACAATGGGTCGTTTGCGACCGGTTCAGTGACGCGAGCAGCGCTTATCAGGGGGCAGGGCGGCAACTCGGGATGGATCAGATCAAAGTCCTCGCGCAGTGGACTCATCCCGGGCTGGAACCGGATCTGACCCTGTGGCTGGATGTGCCGGTGGAGCTGGGACTGAGACGCGCCAACGGACGCAGTCGCCCGGATCGGTTCGAGTCCGAGAAAGCGGTCTTTTTCGAGGCCGTGCGTCAGGGGTACGCGCAGTTGGCCGCCGAGGCGCCCCAGCGTATCCGGCGCATTGACGCCAGCGCTGACCTGGCAACGGTCACCGCTGGAATCGAAGCGGTCCTGGAGCGCCACTTCAATGACTGAGGAGGCCACGCGCTCCGGCCCGCTGCCTTGGCAGCGTCAGGCCTGGCAGCGGTTTATCCAGACCGTCGTCGATGGCCGCGTGCCCCATGCCATCCTGCTCGCGGGTCCGGCCGGCATTGGCAAAACAACACTGTCCCACCTGATGGCCGCCCAGCTGCTCTGCGAGACGCCGGGCGCCACGGAGCCCTGTGGTCATTGTCGGGGCTGCCACCTGCGACACGCCGGCAGTCATCCGGACGCCCGGCTGCTGGTACCCGAGGAGGGCGGCAGCGGCATCCTCAAAATCGAGGCTATCCGCCAGCTGGTGGATTTCAGTCAGCGCACCAGCCAGTACAGTGGATACCGGGTAGCTCGCCTGTTACCGGCGGAGGCCATGAACCGGTCCGCGGCCAACGCCCTGTTAAAGACCCTGGAGGAGCCGCCCGCCGGTGTGTGCCTGCTTCTGGTGAGTCACCAGCCCTCCCGGTTACCCGCAACCATTCGCAGCCGCTGCCAGATCTTCCGGCTGGGCTTGCCACCCCGGGCCGAGTCGCTTCAGTGGCTGAAGACCCAGGGCATCGCCAACGCGGCGGAGGTTCTGGACCTGGCAGGCGGGGCGCCGTTCCTGGCCCGGCAATTGGCGGAGCACCAGGCCGTGGATCAGGACCAGGCCCTATTGACGGCTCTGGCCGGGATTGTGAGCGGTCGAGTGGACGCCACCGCCACGGCGGCGGACTGGCGGGAGACGGGGGCGCGGCCCCTCGCGGTCATGATGCAACGAATCACACTCCGGGTAGCTCGGGCCCAGGCCGGATCGGCCACCTCCGGTACCGAACCGGCCATCACCGCCATTGCCAAACGGCTACCGCCGGCTGCGTTGCACGCTCTGGCCGGTCGGCTCAATCGGTTGCGGGCTGCCTCCGAACAGCCCCTCAGCCGCGAACTGTCCGCCGAAGCACTGTTTCTCCTCTGGCGCAATTCTTCGGCAATCCAGGAGGTTACGGACGATTAATGATTGTTGACTCCCACTGCCACTTCCATCTGCTGAAACGCCCGGAAAGCGCCGACGAGGCGCTGAGAGAAGCCCAACGGGCCGGCGTGGATTATTTCCTTAATGTTTCCGTCGCCTTCGAGGAAACCCCGAATCTGTTGGCCTTTAGCGAGCGCCACGCGGCGGTTTTCACCTCCGTCGGGGTCCACCCCTGCGGTAGCGGGGAGGACCCGGCAGCGGACCAGCTTGCCCGTCAGGCCAATCACCCGGGGGTGGTCGCCATCGGCGAGACGGGCCTCGACTACGGGGATGGGCCCGGAGACTATGGGTGGCAGAAAGAGCGGTTCCGTCGGCACATCGCCGCCGCCCGGCTGGCGGGTCTGCCGATTATCGTCCACAGTCGTCTGGCCCCGGCGGACACCCTGCGACTGCTCCAGGACGAGCGCGCCGATGAAGTCGGCGGCGTAATTCACTGCTTTGTTGAAGACCTGGCCACCGCCCGGGGATTTCTGGAGTTGGGGTTCTATCTGTCGCTCTCCGGGATCCTGACATTCCGGGCCGCCGATGCCCTCCGGGAGACCGCCGCCGCGCTGCCCATGGACCGGCTACTGGTGGAGACCGACTGCCCCTATCTGGCCCCGGTGCCCCATCGCGGCCAGGAAAACCGGCCCGCCTGGGTCAGCACCGTGGTCGATAAACTCGCCGAAATCCGCTCGCTTTCCTCGGCGGCGGTGGCCCAGCAAACCGCCGAGAACTTCTTTGCCTGCTTCCCGCGGGCGGGCGAATCGGTCAGGTCAGCGCCGTTCTAGACCAGCCGCCCCAAAATGCGGAACCCCGCTAGATAGGTGCCGATGCCGGAACCGATACCGGCGAAAAGGAACACCAGCAGGGTCCGAGCGACCCGGTTATGCCACCAGCCGCTCCAGTGGGCCACGGCATCCCGCAATTCGCGAAAATCCGCCACCCGCGGCCGGCGCATCATCACTTCGATGGCGCCGGCCACCATGCCTGCACCCACCGTCGGATTCAGTGACGTGAGCGGGGCGGCCACAAACGAACCGGCGATGGTGAGCGGGTGCGCCCGCGCGAGGGCCACCCCGAGGGCACACAAGGTGCCGTTGATGAGCACCCAATCGCCAACCAACTGAAAGCCCAATTGCGGGCTTCGGCTGAAGCCGATGGCGAAACCGGTCAGGATCACCGCCACCACCGCCCACGGAATCAATCGCGGCCAGCGTGACGGCGGCGGCATCTCCTCCAGCGCCTGGCGGGTTTCCACGGGATCATCAATGCCTTCACGCAAGTGGGCTTCGAGACCATTCAGATGCCCCGCGCCCACAACCACCAGGACCCGCCGGGGCGGGCCCGCGGTGGCCTCGTCGGACTCTTCCAGCAGGCGAGCCGCCATGTACTCATCACGTTCTTCAATCAACGGCCGGTACATAGCCCGGGATTCCGCGGCGAATTCATTGAAGGTGGACTCGAGGATGTCGCCTTCCTTGAGCCGCTCGATGTCCTCGGCAGTGACTTTCTGGCGGGAGAGGAGACTGGCAATCAACCCAGTAAATATCGAGTAGCGCTGCCACCACGGCACACTGCGATAGACCCGCTTGAGCGTGGTACCGATTTCCCGATCCACCAGCCAGACCGGCAGGTGGCGGCCGCGTGCGCCTTCCACGGCGGCTTTCAGCTCTTCGCCGGGGCGGATGTCGAATTGCTGGGCGAGCCGCTGCTGATAGGCCCCCAGCGCCAGTGTCGCCATCACCATACCCGCGCGACCGCTGCGCAGGACCTGAAAGAGATCCAGTTTCTCGAGGGCATCCGGATCCATCAGGCTCTGATAGCGGCTCTGACAGAGTTCAACGGCGACGGCATCATAGTCGCCTGTCGCTATTTCCCGGCGAACGTCAGCCACACTGGCTGGTGACACGTGGGCGGTGCCCAGCAGGACATAGGTGGTTTCGCCGGCCTCGACCCGCCGGATCAGATGGGTATTCTCGATCTCTGACATATTCTCTTTTCCCGGGAACACGCTGCATTATCAGTGCTGCAGCCAATATTGACCAGCCAACGCACCCATTGGCTCCGTCCTCGAAGATCGGGACCGGGCGGAGGGCGTGATTGACGCTTTCTCCGCCCTTCTTTTCCCATGGTCTACTGCGTATAAGATATATTATGTTAAATAATTGAATGAGCAGACTGGGACGAACTCAGAGGACTGCCATGGCAGGTACTACCCGTTCAGAGGGTAATGTTCGCGGATGTCCCACTCCCCGCGACTGAAGTGCTCGGTATCCGACAGGCTCAGTACCTGCTCCATGAAAGCGGCCACATCCACCGGATCGCTCAGCTCCCCGGCGCTTTTCAGGGCCCGGAACCGCTCCACCGCCGGAAAATCCTCGATGGATTGCTCCCGAATCAGCGTCTGCATGGGCGTATCCACAACCCCCGGGCGGAGCGTGCCGATGGCAACGCCAGTCCCATCCAGCTCCTGGCGCAAGACCTCATAGGCCATGTAAAGCCCGGCCTTGCTGATGCAATAAGCGCCCCAGCCGGCCAGAGCCCGGTGGGCGGCACCCGATGAGACATGCAGGATCCGCCCGCCCGATTCCATGACCGGTAGCAACTGGCGGGTTAACGCGATGGGGGCTTCCAGGTTGATGGCCAGACTGCCCCGAATGGCCGCAGCGTCCTGTGAGAGCAACGGCCCAACAGGCTCAAGCACCCCCGCATTGTGGATCAGCCAGCGCACCGGGCGCTGGCTCACGGCCGCGACAATGGCCGCCTGTCCGCCCTCCGTGGCAACATCGGCCACACAGGCCTCGATGTCGGGAGCGCTTGCCGCCAACGCCTCGAGCGGGACAGCGCGCCGGCCGATGGCCACCACGGTCTGACCCTGGCTGGCCATCCGCTGCGCCATTGCCCGTCCAATGCCACTGCTGGCGCCGGTAATCACCACCAATCCGGTCGACATGATTGCTCCTTACACCACGATTCGCACAGGGTCGCCCTGCTCCCAGGCGTTAATATTCTCTACGGTTTGTTCGACGATTCGCTGGCGAGCCCGGCGGCTCCCCCAGGCGGAATGCGGGGTGACCAGCAGATTGGGGATGTCCGGTTGCAGCAACGGATTGCCCTGCCTTGGGGGCTCTTCGGTCAGCACATCCATGCCGGCACCGCCAATTTCACCGCGACGCAGTGCATCCGCCAGCGCCTGTTCATCAACGATCCCGCCCCGGGCGGTGTTGATGACAAAAGCGGTGGGCTTCATCCGAAGCAACACCGCCTCATCGATGAGGTGACGGGTCTGGTCATTCAGGGGACAGTGCAGCGTGATGACATCCGCCTCGGCGACAGCCTCATCGAAGGCGACCCGCCCTTCTCGCGGCGACTCGACACCTGGGCGTTCCGCAATCAGTATCTCCATTCCATGGGCTTCCGCCAGACGAGCCACTGCCCGACCGAGTTCTCCGTAGCCCACGACCAGCAGCTTCATGCTTGCCAGCTCCCTGATCGGAAAGTCGAGAAAACAGAAGTCCGGGGCCTGCTCCCAGCGTCCGCTCCGGACAGCGTTGACGTAGGACACCAG
>Ga0207421_10006415_pt1 | contig 12811 bp, 11 predicted proteins | sample SodLakKL_010_SED_4_FD_187542 | JGI IMG/M metagenome (GOLD analysis project Ga0207421, IMG submission 187542) | Alkaline sediment microbial communities from Lake Tanatar, Kulunda Steppe, Russia - 8KL_010_SED (SPAdes) (version 2) | ecosystem: Environmental > Aquatic > Non-marine Saline and...
GGCAAGGCCGACGCCTATGGGTTCGATGCCATTTCCGTGGGAGGGGTATTGTCATGGCTGATGGAGTGCATGGTGGATGACCTGATCAGTCCGGAGGAACTGGGTGTGACAGAAAAGCCGAAGTTCTCCCCGGAAAATTTTGACATTGTCAATGACTCCATGCACAACGCCAGAATCGGAGCGGCCTTGCTGGATGAGATGGTGAAGGAAAACGGAAAGATTGACCTGTCGCTTGGCGCCCGCAAACTGGCCCGCCACCTGTCGCGCGAAAAAGGTGTCGGCGTAATGGACCGATTCATGCATATCGGATTTGCCAGGCAGGGTTGGATGATCCCCAACCAGTACTGGACCCCCGGGGTGCTCTCCCCCATGGCCATCATGGGAAAGTACTACATGGTCTATGGCAAGGAATTCATCCCGCCTCGCGAACTGGGCCGGCAGAATGCCGAAAGAATGATCAAAGAGCTGATGATGGACAACCTGGGTTTCTGCCGTTTCCACCGTGCCTGGGCGGAGGAGATCATGCCGGATGTCATGGAAAAGCTATACGGGCAACGGGATGAATTCATCCAGAAACTCAGGCTTACTGCGACCAGGATCAACAGCCGCAATGCATCCATCTTTTGGGAGTCGGAACGCAACGTAGATTTCGTGTACCGTTTTCTGAAGAAAAAAGCCGTGGAAGACGGTGTGGATGACCCGGAGCTGAACCGGTGGATTAAAGCCTTTGAGGAAGAAAAATTTGAGGCCGCACTGGAGTTCTGGTACGAGATCCACAAGGGCATTCACGAAAGCTTGCGGGAGTTTCATTAAGCCTGCTGATTCGAAGCCTGCTGATTCGAAGCCTGTCGATTCGAAGCCAGCCGCTTTGAAGCCTGCAGTTCAGTCAGGCAGCGCCCCGTCGGTTATTAATAAAAAAAACGCAAACACCACCAATACCGTCACATGTCTGATACAAATGCTTCACTGAAAGCCGCCACAGTAAATCCGGATATTGTCCCGGCCAGCCGGCACGATATCCTTACCCTGGCCTCAATCGGCCGGCAGACATTTTTTGAAACCTTCCGCGATACAAATTCACCGGAAAACCTGGAAAAATACCTGGAGAAGAATTTCAATCCCGGACAGATCGAAGAGGAGCTGAATCATCCGGAGTCCCGTTTTTTCCTGGCCCGCATTGACGATCAGGTGGCCGGTTACCTGAAAGTCAATACCGGCACTGCCCAAACAGAGCCTCAGGAAAACCATGCTTTCGAGATCGAACGCATCTATGTAAAAAAAGCCTGGTACGGCAAACAGGTTGGCCCCCGGCTCATGGAACACGCCCTGCAACTTGCAAGGAAAGAACGATCAACCTATGTGTGGCTGGGGGTCTGGGAGCACAATTACCGCGCCATCCGGTTCTACAAAAAATATGGGTTTGAGGTGTTTGATACCCATGCATTCACCATTGGCACTGATTCCCAGACCGATTACCTCATGAGGTGCGATACCCCCTGACAATGCTGAAAACGACAGAGCCTCCGTATTTTCGGAAATAACCTTCGCCCGGTTCACCACGGGGGCAATTGACTGTAGCCAATGCTGTCCGCTAATGAACACCAAATGTACCAATATGGACATATTTTTTGAAGCAAAAACACCATAAATCACTGGTTTAACTTATATTATAAATACTGGCTTCATATTTGATCAATGAGACACTAAAACGGCCCTCATTCATTTTAACGCCCTACCCGATGATCCGAAACAGTTTCGTTGCATTTTTTCGTCAGATTGCAAGAAAAGATTTTTATACGCTTTTCAACCTGGCCGGCCTGAGCATTGGAATAGCAGCATGCCTGATGATCTTTCTTTATGTAAGTGATGAGTTTCGCTTTGACCGCTATCATGATAACGCAGAATCGGTTTACCGGTTACTTGAATACAATCCCCGTTCAAACGAAGTTGCAGCAATTCACCCGGGTATCATGTATGATTTTATTGATGACCGGATACCCGGAGTAAAATCTGTGGGACGGATTTTTAATATCAGAGGTATACTGACAACCCCTGACGATGAACCTTTCGTGGAAAATGAAATCTTTGGCGCTGACCCGGAAATTCTAAATATCATGGAGTTTGACTTCATCCATGGAGACCCTTCAACCGCGCTTTCGTCACCCTATTCCATTATTCTGACAGAAGCTGCTGCAGAAAAATATTTTGGAAATAAAAACCCTGTGGGGCAAACACTGATACTTGACAATGATCAACCCTTTATCGTTTCTGCCATTATAGCTCAGCTCCCTGAGCATTCACACTGGCATTTCAACATCCTGACATCCATGGAAAGCATCCGGTCACTTTATCCCTCTTCACTAACCAACTGGGAGCATAGTGGAATGTATTACTATATTCAGATACAGCCTGATGCAGATCACGAAGTAATTGCTGAAGACTTTCAGGATCTGATCTGGAATGCGAATGAACATTATCGTGAGCGGGTATATTTCAAGTTGCAGCCTTTACTTGATATCAGGCTTCACTCTGCCGGAATATCCTGGGACATAGCCCGCAAAGGAGATATCATCACGGTCAGGATTTTTTCCGGTGCTGCCATACTGATTCTTTTTCTCGCAGGGTTTAATTTTGTTAACCTGACCACTGCCGGTGCCATAAGAAGGGGCAGGGAAATCGGAATGCGGAAAATACTTGGCGCCAACCGGGGCCAACTGATCCGACGTTTCCTGTCCGAAACATTTGTCATTGCTGTATTTTCCACAATGCTGGCCTTGTTGCTTGTTGAATTGCTCTTACCCGCATTAAACAACCTTACCGGGAAGAACCTGTCGCAGGAAATATTCTCTGACCCCTCATTCGCAATTGCCGTAGCCGTAATAATCATTGCCATTACCCTGATTGCAGGGAGCTATCCTGCCATCATGATGTCGCGCTTCAAGGCTGTTACAGTGGCCCAGGGCGGAAATATACTGTCGAACCTCAAAGGCCTCCGTACAAAAAATTATCAGTTGCGGGTACGGCAAATACTTCTGATGGGGCAGTTTGCCATTTCCACCGCACTGATCGCAGGCAGTCTGATGATCTACCTGCAGATGCGGTATATTTCGGACCGGCATCAGGGATATGAAAGTGAAGGACTCCTCACTGTCCAGAATGCACTTGATGATCAGGGGCCGGGCCGGGCAGAATGGCTCCGGGAACAGATGCTCCAGCACCCCGACGTTCAAAGTGTCAGTCTTACGCATAACATCCCACCGGCCAACCTCAGCAATTTTTCCAGTTTTTCTTATGAAGCACCTGATGGAAGAGCTGCCTTCCATGGCGCATTGATTTCTTGCGACGTTCATTATTTCAACACAATGAAAACCCGGGTTGTTAAAGGACGTGACTTTTCTGCGGAAATGCACACTGATCCGGCTTCAGCCACCATCATCAGCCGCGAAGCCGCGAGAATTATGGGAGTTGACGACCCACTGGGTATGTACATTGACGGGTTTTATGACGGGATGACCCGACAGGTGGTCGGTGTAGTTGAAGACATCCACTTCAGTTCATTGCATGAGAGAGTAAGTCCACTGGTGTTTTTTATCAGTGAGGAACAATACCCGCAAAACTGGTTCAACATACTGATCCGTTACACCCCCGATGCCTCTGCCAGTGTGGCGCAAACCCTGGAAACACTTTGGGAGCAGGAAGCCCCTCACTGGCCTTTAAGACATGGGTTTGTTGACCAGCAACTGGAGATCCAGTACCAGGACGAACGCAGGGTTATGCTGGTGGTTGCTTCCTTTGCAGGACTAGGCATCATTCTTTCATTGCTGGGGTTAACCGGATTGGCAATTTTTTCAGCCATCAACCGCATCAAAGAAGTGGGCATACGCAAGGTGCTGGGGGCATCTGTACCAGCGATCATTCGTTCCATGACCCGGGAATTCAGTGTAATTGTCATTGCTTCAAACCTCATTGCGCTTCCGTTGGCCTGGCTGTTTATGACCCGCTGGCTTGACAGCTTTGCCTATCGCATCGATATCAGCTGGCTCATGCTCATCATCCCGGCAGTGGTCGTATACCTGACCGCAATAGTAGTGGTCGGGCTGATATCCTGCAGGGCGGCCAACCTCAACCCGGTGGTTACTTTAAGAAATTCTGAATAGGGAGTGTCAGCTCACGGATACAGCCTTCCGGTTAGAACTAATCCCCGGTCACCGACAGATCTCGTCCGGTTTCAATTCACGCGCACGGCCTCCAGGTTATGATATGGCGACACACCGAACATGGCCTGTCAATCCGGGGCACTGGCAGCGGACTGCCCGGCCAGCCATCCGGTTGAGAAAGCGATCTGGAGGTTGAACCCGCCGGTATCGGCATCCAGATCAATCACCTCTCCGGCAAAATAAAGGTTTTTCACCAGTTTGGATTCCATTGTACGGGAGTTGATTTCCGTGGTCGGCACTCCGCCTGCCGTGATGATGGCTTCCTTAAAACCGGGGTGACCGGTTACCCTGAACCGGAAATCTTTCATCAGGAGCATTGTTTTCCGGCGATCCTTTGCACCCATCTGGTTGCACGGCTTTTTCCCGTCAATATTCAGCAAGTCAAGAAATACCGGGATAAGCTTGGAGGGCAACCACATTTTGAACACATTTTCAATCTGTTTCTTACCGTGGCTGTCGATATCGCGCAGCAGGCGGTTATCCAGTTTCTTTTCGTCCAGGGCCGGTTTCAGGTCAATTCCGATCTCCACCTGCCTGCCCTCAGACATTTTCTGTACCACCTGCCTGCTAAGCGTAAGAATAATGGGGCCGGTCAACCCGTAATGGGCAAACATCAGCTCCCCGAAATCCTCCGCTGTTTTTTTGCCATCCGTCCACACGACTGCCCTGACATTTTTCAGGCCAAGGCCCTGAAGCCGCCCAGCCACATCGCCCGCTGTTAAAAGGGGAACCAGTGCAGGTTGTATTTCGCTGACGTGGTGACCGGCCTGCCGAGCAAGCGCGTACCCATCTCCGGTTGATCCGGTAGCCGGATAGGATTTACCCCCTGTGCAAATAATGACACTTTCTGCCCGGATTTCCTCCACACTGGCAGTATCGCTTACCCTTACCCCTCTGATCTGACCTTCTTCTATTACCAACTCATCTACCCGCTTATTACAAACCACATGTACATTGCCTTTTTTCATCCAGTTTTTCAAAGCCTCCACAACATCTGCTGCCCGGTCACTCACCGGGAAAACCCGCTTCCCTCTTTCTGTTGTGACTTCAACCCCCTCTTCCTGAAGTAGGTGAATTATATCTGGTGCAAAAAAAGAATGAAAAGCATGTTTTAAAAAACGGCCATTCGGAAAAATATGGCGATAATATTCACCGGCAGGTGCGTCATGGGTGATGTTACACCGGCCTTTACCTGTTATCAGCAACTTCCGGCCCTCCCGGCTCATTTTCTCAAGTAGTAAAACCTTTGCTCCACACCGGGCAGCATGCCCCGCTGCAATGAGTCCGGAGGCTCCGGCTCCGATAACAATTACATTATATGATGATCCTGAAGATTTTTTCACTGATAACAAACAAGTTGATGCCGGGGCAAAAATAGGACAATATTTTCACCCAATCCTGCTTCCATCACAAGGATATTCCATAAAAAATTCACAACTTGCAGTCCTGAACAGGATGTATAACGGTTTTTGGTTGTTTAATGCCATTAAACTGAAAGAAAATCCAAACATCATGCAGATGGTTAGATATAATTGTGCCCTTACAGTAGATTGTGTGATTTTCTGCAAAGAAGGAGTCGTGCTGATTAAGCGAAAGAACCCCCCATTCCAGGGGGATTATGCCCTTCCGGGGGGATTTGTTGACGAGGATGAAACGGCTGAAGAGGCCTGTATTCGCGAAACCTTCGAAGAAACAGGCCTTACAATAAAGGATCCGCAGCTGGCAGGGGTTTACTCCAGTCCCGGGCGGGATCCAAGAGGACGAACCGTTTCCATCGCTTTTTTTGCGAAAGCAGACAACCAATCCCTGCAGGCAGGAGACGATGCAGCAGAGGCAACAGTCATCTCTGATTGGCAAAATATCAGCCTGGCATTTGACCACAAAAAAATTATCCGGGATACCCTGAAAAGACATCAGTGAAACTACCACAACTCAAAATTCAGACCTGATATATGAATTACCAGGAGATCATTGAAGAGCTTTACGCTGCGGTAAAACAAGAAGAAAATATCGGAAGCCTGGCCAACTTTATTCCCGAGCTGGGCAATGTGGATCCGGATAAATTCGGCATTCATTTAACCACCACAGAAGGGGAATCTTATGGCACAGGAGATCAAGATGAAAAATTCTCAATCCAGAGTATTGTCAAAGTTCATTCACTGGCGCTGGCATACAAACTTACAGGAGAATCTTTATGGGCAAGGTTGGGGTATGAACCTTCCGGAACCCCTTTTAATTCATTGGTACAATTGGAAAATGACCTTGGGATACCAAAAAACCCATTGATCAACTCCGGAGCACTGGTGATCTGTGATGTACTTATAAGCAAACTGAGCAACCCCCATAAAGATTTCCTGGAATTTATCAGAACAGCAGCCAGCAACCCTTTGATCAATTATTCGCCCCGTATCGCTGCATCAGAAAAATCTGCCAGTTACAGAAATATTGCACTATGTAACTTCATTAAGTCGTTCGGAAACATTCATAACGACCCCGAAGAGGTATTGGACTTTTATTTTAACCAATGCTCCATTGAACTCAGCTGCCGTGAGCTTTCCAAAGCATTTATTCCATTTGCCAATCTGGGGCAGCCATTTCCCGGCAATGAACAGATTTTGACCCTAAGTCAGGTTAAACGCATTAACGCCATCATGCAAACCTGCGGGTTTTATGATGAATCCGGAGAGTTTGCCTTCAAAGTCGGGCTGCCGGGGAAAAGTGGCGTGGGTGGTGGTATTGTGGCAGTCCATCCGGGTCGCTATTGCATTTCAGTTTGGAGCCCCATTCTCAATAAAAAGGGCAATTCTTACCGCGGGGTTAAATTCCTTGAACAATTCACCACACGAACAGAACAATCCATTTTTTAATGACATTTAACTCCAGCCCATGACCTGCAGGTGAAAAACCAACTTTTTTCCCCGGATAGCATTATTGTTTCAACAAAAATGCTTAATATTGTAGTTCTAAGCAAAGTACACCGAATATTACCGGTGATCCCTCCTCCCGGACTACTGTTTTGGGGCCTACTGAAGGGTGCTTCCCCCTTCAATCAGAACCAATAAATCAACCCGGGAATGCGCTGCCAGGGTTCAGACAGTGTCATTTCACCCTCACCCCACTGATGGCTTGCTTTAATCAGTGTACCAATTCATCCCTGAAAATTTTATGACCCAACCCGGTTGTCATAAAATGCAACGCAAAAAAAAAGAAAATCATGGCAAATTTAGTAGCAGAGTTAAACACGTTAGACTTTAACATTTACATCGGTGGACCGCTTCAGGCAGCAGTCCAGGCTCAACACGCCGCATCCATGTCGCAAGTCAGCTTTATCAAAGAAGTTGGCTTTGAAAATGACAAATTACGGTATGTAGATTTCGCATACAGCAAATCAATGCCAAATGATGACAATACCGCTTTCGTTGAAAAAAATGTGGAAATCAGGGTGCCGTTTCTTACCATGCTGGTGATCCCCTCTTTAAGAATTGAAGAAATTACCATTGATTTCAACGCCAAGCTGACCTCCACCGAAACAGCTAATGTTTCGAGCGAATTTGCAGCAGGTACTGAGTTCGGTCTCAATTTTAAAAAGGTAAACTTTAAGGCCACTGCTTCATACAAAAGAACTTCAACCAGAGGCATAAAAACTGAAAAAACCTATAACCTTGGAGTACATGTACTGGCTGTTAATGATGAAATTCCGGCTGGGCTTGACAGGATACTCACCATGCTCGAAGACAGCATTGCAAGCATTGAGCCGGGCACTTAAGGAACCCTACCGGGCAGGCATGACGAATACTATTAATTAACACACAGCTTTATGGTAAAACTAAAAGATTATATCGGAAGCATTGTTGCCAGTATCACCGAGGCAAGGGTCATGTCGGATGTACAAACTGTTGAAGTAGCTGAACAATATGCAAGACACGAATTGCTGAAACACTTTTCCGTGCCCCGCATGCGAATTGAGGATGTGGAGCTAACCATCCCCGTTGCCCTTGCGACCGTTGACCAAAAGGAAGCGTCATCATACTCACCGATTGACAACAGAGCATTCAATGCTCTGGTCTACCGCGAACTGGTGAATAGCATTGGCAGAGAGAGCCTGCCCAGGGTGGTTTCGCTTGAGATGCAGAGATATCTTTCAGCAAGAACCAATGAGCTTGAGAAAAAAATCAGGGTTTCAGGAACCACTGATGCGGTAGAAAAATATTGTATGGATGCGGTGGATCGTATGCTGGAAATTGCCAGACAACACAATTTGATTGAGTCAAAGCTTCAACAAAAAATCAATCCGGAAGTAATACAACAAAAGCTTGGACAGATACTGACAGGAGAAATTCAGTTCAGGGACGTAAAAAAATGCCTGGAAGACTTAAACGTCATTGCCGAATCCCATTTGCTCAGGGAAGAAAAACCCGAAAGCCTCATTTACATCAAGGTAAAAATTTCCGAAGAGGGGATGGAGTGGAGCCGGGCAGAAAAGCCTGAAGGAGGGATCGATGCAAAACTGCTCCCCGAATAATTTAAACCCGGAGAACACATGCAAAAATCCAAACTGAATCTTGTAACCCGTCTGAGGGAATTGCTTCTCAACTATCCTGAATTGGTTACGGCTTTTGAAAAAAAAGACCCCCGGGCTGCAGATAAACTACTAAACTGGGTTAAACAGGCAGAATCTGTTATGGGCACTTATCAGATCAGTGAAGTATCCGAGCTGGCCGGATTACGAAGCAAGATTATCAACACCCAATACAGCCAGGAGCGAAGGTCTTCGTCCAGAAAACTGCAGACCCGGACCGCTGCTTCTGTGTTGTATGATATTCAACATACGGTTCTCTCTGCTTTACAACCTTATGAAATCCATGCTGAGGAATGCAGGGAGGTTATAAGGCAGCTTTTGCAGCTGATTTGCCAGAATGGGAAAGTACTGTATCACAAAGACGTCCCTTTTGAACAATTTGTGCTTCAAATTTGGCAGCTCATCAAAACCAATGAACAACTGCGGCCCGGAGCAGCCAAACTAAAAGCGATTCTACCGGAGCCTGACATTCATGTGCTTTTGGCAGAAGAAATAAACCTTCAGGATTTCATGCAGGACATAAAAGCGGCGGACAAAACATAAAAACGGGATAGTAATACCCGGACAACAGGGTTTTATTTATTGAATGATGTAATCGGATTTTTTTAAAACCGATACGCGCCCCGGTTTGACAATACGGGAATATCTTGCTACCTTTAAATTCGCAATGCAATCTTCCTTAATTACATTGACGGCAAGATGCAGGATGATTGTATTTTTGCATAAATGGCTTTCAGGTGGCATGAAATTGCTAAAACACTTTATTATCCCCTTTGCAATATTGATTCTGGCCCTGTTTATCAGGTACATACTACCGTATTTGACCTTTTTGCCGGAAGAACTACATATCCTGTTTCAAACCATATCCAGGATTCTCGTCATTGCCGCATTTACCTGGGGGGTCATTGCACTGATCCGGATTGCCAAAAACAACTTTCTCAGAAAATATGACATCAGCGAAGCGGACAACCTGCGCTTCAGAAAACTCCACACCCAATACAATATCCTGGAAAAAATCGTGGTGTTTATTGTGATCCTCATCGCCATCGGCTTCACTTTGATGCTTTTTGAAAATGTCCGGAACATCGGGATCAGCTTATTTGCGTCGGCGGGTATCGCCGGACTTGTAATAGGTCTGGCTGCGCAAAAAGCCCTGGGTACCATACTTGCCGGCTTCCAAATTGCAATTACACAGCCTATCCGCCTGGATGATGTAGTGATCGTGGAAAATGAATGGGGTTGGATTGAGGAGATCAACCTGACCTATGTAGTGATCAGAATCTGGGACAAAAGACGGCTGGTGGTGCCAACAACTTATTTTTTGGAAACCCCTTTCCAGAACTGGACAAGGGTATCGGCCGAAATTCTGGGAACCGTATTTATTTACACGGATTATACCATGCCGGTAGCCGCCCTGCGTGACGAACTGACAAGGCTCCTCAGCACCCATCCAAACTGGGACAGGCAGGTAAATGTTTTGCAGGTAACCGATGCCAGGGAACAAACCCTGGAATTACGTGCACTCATGAGCGCAGAAAACTCCCCGAAAGCCTGGGATCTTCGTGTGTTTATCCGGGAAAAACTCGTGGAATTCATCCAGCGGGAATACCCCCATTGCCTGCCCAGGACCAGGGTTTACATGAATCAGGACCAGGGGAAAGATAACCCAAATAAATAATTCATTATAAACCAATACAATCTAAAAAAGTCTAAACTCCATGTTACGATCCGTCAATCCTGCCAATAACCAAACCATTGCCACTTACGAAGAGCACACACCGGACGAGATCAACCAGATCGTTGAGCTTTCCGCGGCATCACAACAGGCCTGGAATGATACAGGTTTCAACACCCGAAAACAGCTTATGCATGCAGCGGCCGCGGTACTCCGCAACAGTAAGGATGAGTTTTCCAGAATCATTACCCTTGAAATGGGGAAACCGCTTTCCCAATCCCATGGAGAGGTAGAAAAATGTGCCAGGGTTTGCGAGTTTTATGCAGACAATGCAGCGCAGTTTCTTGCCAGCGAACCGGTTTCCACTGAAGCCTCGGAAAGCTATATCGCTTACAGACCTCTTGGACTGGTTCTGGCAGTGATGCCCTGGAACTTTCCCTTCTGGCAGGTTTTTCGTTTTGCGGCCCCGGCCCTGATGGCCGGCAATGGTGCCCTGCTGAAACATGCCTCCAATGTTACGGGTTGTGCCCTGGCCATTGAATCGGTATTCCTGAAAGCCGGTTTCCCTTCGGGCCTTTTCAGTACACTGAAAGTGCCCGGCAAAAAAGCAGGTGATCTGATCGGCAACCAGCATATCAAAGCCGTTACCCTGACAGGCAGTGTGGGAGCAGGACGGGCCATTGCATCTAAAGCCGGTTCAATGCTGAAAAAAACCGTACTGGAGTTGGGAGGAAGTGACCCTTACCTGATATTGAAAGATGCGGATCTTGAAAAAGCAGCCGAAACCTGTGTAACCAGCAGGCTGATCAATGGTGGTCAGAGCTGCATTGCAGCCAAACGCTTTATTGTGGTCAGGTCACAGAAACCGGCTTTTGAAAAACATTTCGTGGAAATCATGCGCCAAAAGGTAATGACCGACCCGTTTCAGGAGAACAGCGATCTGGGCCCCCAGGCTAATATTTCATTACGCGATGAACTTCACAGTCAGGTGATGCAAAGCATCAGCAAAGGTGCCACATGCCTGCTGGGAGGAGCTATTCCGGACAAAGAGGGAGCCTGGTACCCCCCCACGGTGCTTACAGATGTAAGGCCAGGCATGCCCGCATACGAAGATGAGCTGTTCGGGCCCGTGGCTGCCATCATTGAGGCAAATGATGATGAAGAGGCCATACGGATTGCCAACGACAGTGTGTTCGGGCTGGGGGCGGCCGTTTTTACCGAAAACAAAAGCCACGGCCGTGAAATTGCAGAAAAAAGACTCAACGCCGGGTGCTGTTTTGTGAATGAGTTTGTACAATCCGATCCCCGCCTTCCTTTCGGGGGAATCGGCGACAGCGGGTACGGCCGGGAGTTGTCCTACCTCGGGATCCGTGAATTCACAAATATCAAAACAGTTTACGTAAAATAAGACCGTCTGCATGGAGGGCCTGCCACAGGTCCTGCATCACCGGAATTATCAGACAGAAAAACCGGGCACAGAGTTCACCAAACAATGAAAATCCCGGGCCCGGGGCCCGGAGCAAAAGCCCAAATTCAAAACCCGAATTCAAAGCCCGAAGCAAAAGCCCGGAGCAAAAGCCCGGAGCCAGGAAAAACTATGCCTGCAGCCCCTCCAATAGACTAATTGCATCTCCCTGGCCTTCAAGGATGTACCTGGCATCGGTATAAGCCAGGCCGACTTTGACCGACCAGGCATGCTCAGGCATGGTCTGGAAAAGCAACTCATCAGACCACCCTGCACCGACAGCCAGAATGAAATCATAGTTTTTTCGTGACAACCAATGCATGGCAAGTTCCCCTTTGTTCACCCCGGCACTGCTTACCTCAATCACTTTGCTGCCATGAAAGACCTGGGCATTGATGTTGGTGGTAATGGACAAAAGGTGGTCATTCACCTCTTTAACCAGCCGGGATGCCTGTTCTACATCGGCCTTGTGATAATGCCAGGCCACCGAATAATCCCGCTCCTGAATATAAGACCCGGGCAAACGATCGGTATACATCTCAAGAATGGGAAGTACCTCCTGCTTCCATTTTGAAGACAGGGGTTTCAGGAGCCGCCAGTCTTCACCTGCCTCACGGATATAAGAACCGTGCTCTGCAGTCAGATTCACCGGCAGCCCTCCCAGCCATTCATCCAGTTCATCTTTACCGCGTCCGCTGATGATTACTATGTCAGTATTTTTCTGATAATCAAGGTTTTTGAGTAACCCCATCAACTCTTTGGGAGGCTCTGCCGCTGAAGGATATTTGCTGTATGGAACAAGGGTACCGTCATAATTGACAATAATGATTCTGGCCTTCGCCTCATGAAAACTTTTCAGCAGGTTTTCACGCAGG
>Ga0207421_10006417_pt1 | contig 12810 bp, 14 predicted proteins | sample SodLakKL_010_SED_4_FD_187542 | JGI IMG/M metagenome (GOLD analysis project Ga0207421, IMG submission 187542) | Alkaline sediment microbial communities from Lake Tanatar, Kulunda Steppe, Russia - 8KL_010_SED (SPAdes) (version 2) | ecosystem: Environmental > Aquatic > Non-marine Saline and...
GATGAAGGGAACAAAAAATATGAGGTAGCCGAGGATCTCGAGCGCCGCCTGTTTTCTGCGTGACAGCAGGCGCTTGAGCACGTCCACCTCGACATGGGCGTGATGGCGTAGCCCGTAGGCGGCCATCAGCATGAAGTGGGCGCCGAACAGCATCTTGGTGATGTCGAAGGCCCAGTCGCTGGGACGACCGGTGAAGAATCGCAGGGCGATATCGTAGAGTACCACCAGGGTGATGATGCCGATCAGCGGCGCGATGACCCGCCCGAGCACCTCGTTGAGCGTGTCGATCGCCTTGGCAATCGCATTCATGGAAGCTCTCCGTTGGAGGGGATACAAAAAACCGCCCCGGGATCAACCGGGGCGGCAGAGACCCCCTGTTACAGGCAGGCTTCGAGTTCTTCCAGGGACGGCAGGTTATCCATGGTACGGCTCATGTTGAACGGCACGGAGATATCACGCCAAGTGGCGTAGTGCTCGAGATAGCTGACCATGGAGTGGTAGACCTTGGCGTGCATCGGGTTCTCGCAGGCACCGCGCAGGATCACCTCGTTGGTCATCTCCTGGATGCGCTCAAGATCCTCTTCGGAAAACTGATGAATTTCCACGCCGGCCTCGAGGAATTGCTCGGTACCCTCGGTGGAGCCACGCTCTGACCAGGCCAGCGACCAGGCCATGGTGGCGTCGGCGGCGATCTTCAGCTTCTCCTGGGTCTCCTCGGTGAGGGCATCCCAGGCATCCTTGTTGATCATCACGCCGAATACGCTGGCGGACTGGTGCCAGCCGGGCGTGGCCCAGTATTCAACAACCTCGGCGAAGCCAAGTTGGTAATCCACACCCGGGGTAGCAAACTCGCCGGCATCGACCACGCCGCGCTCGATGGCCTGGTAGAGCTCGCCACCGGCCAGGGTGACCTGGGAGCCGCCCAGCTCTTCCAGCACGCGACCCTGGTCACGGCCGGCCAGACGGATACGCTTGCCCTCGAGGTCGGCCAGGCTCTCGATGGGCGTGCGGCCCATGAAGCCGGACTCGTTGTTGGTGATGCCGTAGGGCAGATAGACCATGTTGTAGTCGCCGTAGATCTCCTGGTAGATATCCCAGCCACCCCACTGCTGGATCCAGTTCAGGTAGTCGACGCCGTTGAACAGGCTGGTGGTGGTGGCCAGCGGCGAGAAGGCCGAATCGCGACCCGCCCAGTAGCCCGGCCAGTCGCCGGAGGCCTCGATGCTGCCGGTCTCGGTGGCGTCGAACACCTCGGTCGGCGGCATCAGGGTGCCGCCGGAGCGAAACTCTATCTCCAGCTCGTCGCCGGCCAGCCTGTTGACCAGGTCGACCCAATGGCGGTCGATCTCGATCAGCGCAATGTCGTCCGTCCAGGTGGTGGTCATGGTCCAGCGTTCCTGGGCCTGGGCGGTGGTGGTCATTGCGGCCAGCGCCACGCCGGCGGCCAGGCCGGTGAGGGCAAACTTGGTCATCTTCTTCATGTATTGCTCCGCGAATTGTTCTGATGGGGTTGGAGAAGAAGGAGTGCCGTTACCGCACCGCTGATGAAGGGCGTATCGGGGCGGTATCTTCTGCCCGGACGGCACTTGACCGTCTGGGCAGGGTAGGCAGCAGGGATTAAGCTAGCACGCGTCTCGTGTCACAAGCGACAGCTTGGTGATGACATCGGGGGGGAGTTTGGTGAGTGCCTGAGGCATGACCAAGGCCTGTTTATATTCATGATAAAGTGTTTACTATCAATTGCTTGTATTCATTTTTGTGCTCTCGTAAAGGGTGTCGTCGAGGCGGCGGCTGCGTTGAAAGGAAGAAGGTGTGCGACTAAAGTTGATCGATTCCGGGATGATCCTGCATGGCTGATCGCGTCGATTGGGCCGTTGCCGTGTTGCTGGGCCATGCCGACCACCTGGCGACGCGACGTTGGCGGGGGTTGGTATGGCTGACCGGCGAGGCGGATGCGTGCCGACATGCGGCCCTGACGCTATGGCAGGCAGGCGCCTGGCAGTCGCCTCTGTGGGTGGCGCCCTGGGCCCCGCCGGGGCTGCCCCAGGCTGACTGCCTGGCTCCCGGCCTTGCCCGCACCCGGCTGGGCGGCGAGCAGGACCTGCTGGTGGTGGATGCGGTATCACCCGGGGCAGGCTTCGACCCCGACTCCTTCGGCGCCCTGGCGGGCACCCTGCGCGCCGGTGGGTTGCTGGTATTGATGACACCGCCGGACTGGGGCGAGCGCCCTGACGCCGACTACGCCCGTCTGGCGGAACACCCCTTTCGCCCCGAGCAGCTCTCCGCCCGCTATCTGACGCGGCTGGCCAGGCAGCTAAGCGCAGCCAACGAGGTGATCCACTGGCCGGTGGATGAACAGCCCCGCCTGCCTTTGCTGCCGTTCCAGGCCCGGCGTGAAGCGCCCGATGTTGCCGATCCCGACTGCCATACCGCCGACCAGGCCGAGGCGGTGGCGCGCCTGGTCAGGCAGCGCCGGCGGCGCCCCCTGGTGATCACCGCCGACCGCGGCCGAGGCAAGAGCGCGGCCCTGGGCATCGCCTGCGCGCGGCTGCTGGCCGAAGGCGAGCCCGAGATCCTGGTAACAGCGCCGCGTCCGGCGGCGCTGGAGAGCCTTTTCCAGCGTCTCGAGGCACTCTGCCCCGACGGACAGCGGCTGGGATACGCTTTCGCGCTGGGTGAGCGGCGTGTGCGTTTCGTCGCTCCCGACGAGCTGACGCGCCTGTCCCGGGAGGGCGCGGTCGGCGGCGCCGGCGCTCGGCTGCTGGTGGACGAGGCGGCCGCCATTCCCGCCGGCCTGCTCGGCGAGTGGCTGACGGCTTTTCCGCGCATCGCCTTCGCCACCACTCTTCACGGCTACGAGGGGTCCGGGCGGGGCTTCGCAGTGCGCTTCCTCGAGCGGCTCACCCGCGAGGCCCCGGAATGGCAGGGCCTGCACCTGGGCGAACCGATCCGCTGGGCGGCGGATGACCCTCTGGAGGGACTGGTCAATCGTCTGCTGCTGCTCGACGCCGAGCCGGCACCGGCCTCGACATCGGTTTCGCCGGCCTGGCAGCGAGTGTTGCCGGCGGCGCTGGCGGATGACGAGACCCTGCTGCGTGCCCTGTTCGGCCTGCTGGTGCAGGCCCACTATCGCACCACCCCCACCGACCTTCGCCGGCTGCTGGACGGCCCCGGCGTTGGTATCGGTGCCCTGGTTGCCGGCAACACGCCAGTAGGCGTGGTGCTCACCGGCGACGAGGGCGGCTTCGATCTCGAGCTGGCCGAGCGTGTCGCCCGCGGCGAGCGGCGCCCCCGCGGCCATCTGCTGGCTCAGTCGCTGGCCGCCCACGCCGGCTGTCGCGAGGCGCTGACCGCCCGGCTGCGCCGTGTGGTACGCATCGCCGTGGCGGGCCCCCATCGCCGCGGCGGGCTGGGAAGAAAGCTGATCGAGGCCGAGGTCGCGCGAGCACGCCATGAGGGCATCGACCTGCTGGGGTCCAGCTTCGGCGCCGAGCCGGGGCTGATCGCCTTCTGGCGTTCGCTGGGTTTCGTCACCCTGCGCCTGGGGCTGACCCGGGAGACCGCCACCGGCGAGCATGCGGTGATGGTGGCGCGTCCGCTGACCGAGCAGGGCGAAGCGCTGGCGGCGGAGCTGACCGCCCGCTTCCAGCGCGCGCTGCCGGGGCTGCTGGCCTTCGAGCTGCGCGAGCTGGAGCCGGAGATTGCCGCCGCGCTGCTGTCAGAGGGGGAAGGACTTACGCTTGACGCCGCCGATCGCCGCGATGTGGAAGACGTCGCCTTCGCGCAGCGCGAACCGGCCCTGGCTCGCCCGGCGCTCCAGGCGCTGGTTCGCCATGCCCTGGCGAGGGCCGTTCCGGCCGATAGCGAACCGCTCTGTCTGCTGGTGGCCTGGGGCTTCCAGGGGCGCAGCGCCGCCTGGCTGGCCACCCGGCTCGGCGTCTCGGGGCGTCGGGAGGTCACTGCCCAACTGCGCCAGGCCGCGGCGGCGCTCATTAAGGGGTGAGGCAGCCTGGAACACCGACGCTGTTCCGGCAGCAGTTCAAGGCTTGCAGAGAGGCGACTTCCCCATTCAGGGGGAGCTAAGTAAGGTAGGCCGGTTATCACAGGATCGAATGCCCATGAACGAACATCTCGACACCCTTGAGCCGCCGCTGCTGTGGCGCCATTTCCGCACTCTCTGCAATACCCCGCGCCCCTCAGGCCATGAGGCGGCGCTGGTGGCGCGCCTGGAGCAGTGGGCCGACGCCCGGGGCCTGGCCCATGACCGCGACGCCTTCGGCAACCTGCGCCTGTGCAAGCCTGCCAGCCCGGGCCACGAGGCGGCTCCCGGGGTCATCCTTCAGGGCCACCTGGACATGGTGGCCCAGGCCAATGCCGACCATGCCCACGATTTCACCCGCGACCCGATCCAGACCCGGGTGGGCGATGACGGCTGGCTACGTGCCACGAACACCACCCTGGGCGCCGACAACGGCCTCGGCGTGGCCGCGGCGCTGGCGATCCTCGAGGATGAAACCCTGGTGCACGGCCCGCTGGAGGCGCTCTTCACCCTCGAGGAGGAGAGCTCCATGGGCGGGGCGCTCAACCTGGCCGAAGGCTGGCTGGAGGGGAGCCTGCTGCTCAACCTGGACTCCGAGGATCGTGGCGAGGTCTATATCGGCTGCGCCGGCGGGGCCGACGTGGTGGTGGAGGCGCAGCTGCCCACCTCGCCCCTGGCCGAGGATGAAGTCACGGTGCGTCTCTCGCTCACCGGGCTGAGGGGCGGACACTCCGGCATGGATATCCACAAGGGGTTGGGCAATGCCAATCGCCTGCTGGTGCGGGTGTTGCGTGCCCTGGAGAGCTGTGAGGTGCGCCTGGTGGACTACCACGGCGGCACCCTGCGCAACGCCCTTCCGAGGGAGGCCTTCGCCACCCTGGCCATGCCGGCCGACCAGCGCGAGACGGCGCTGGGTCGTGTGGTGTCGATGGAGACCGAGCTGCGTGCCGAGCTGGCCGGGGTCGATGACGGTCTGTCGCTGGCGCTCTCACCGTCGGAGGGTGAATCCGCCGAGGCGCTGACCGCCCAGACCAGCCACCTGCTGGTGGCGGCGCTGCATGCGGCGCCCTGCGGCGTGGAACGCATGAGCAGCGGGTTGCCCGGGGTGGTAGAGACCTCCAACAATCTCGGTGTGGTCGGTCTGGAGGCTGGGCGTTTCCACCTCTGCGCCCTGGTGCGTTCGCTGCGCGACAGCGCCACCGCCGATCTGGCCGACCGCTTCACGGCGCTGTTCGAACTGATTGGCGCTCGGGTGCGGGTGGAGAACGCCTATCCGGGCTGGACACCCCAGCCGGGCAGCGATCTGCTGGAACGTTTCTGTCGGCTCCATCGCCAGAAGATGGGCAGCGACCCGGCAGTCAAGGTGATCCATGCGGGACTGGAGTGCGGCATTCTCGGCGGCAAGTACCCGCACCTGGAGATGATCTCCTTCGGGCCGCTGATTCGAGGCGCCCACTCCCCGGACGAGCGGGTAGAGATCGCCTCGGTGGAGGAGTTCTGGACGCTGCTGCGGGCGCTGGTCGAGGACCTGGCCCGCTGATTCAACCACCGCAAACCACGACACCGCCCTCGGGCGGTGTCGTGGTTGCATCAGCCAGTAGACCGTCGATGTTCAGCCCAGATGGGCGTTCAGCATCCAGATGGTCTTCTCCTGCTCGCGAATATAGTCGCCGGCCTGGGCGGCGGTGCCCTCGTCGTCGGCGTCGGAGGCCAGCGAGAGGATCTCGCGCTGGAGCTCGATCAGGGTCTGGAAGCCCTGCAGAGTGCCGCGCACGCAGGCCTCGCCGTTGGTGACGTTCTTCGCCTCGGCAATGCGCGACATGGTCACGTAGTCGCTGTAGGCGTGAACCGGCTGATGGCCCAGAGTCAGGATGCGCTCGGCGACCTCATCCACCTTGGTCAGCAGGTCGGTATAGAACTCCTCGAACTTGGCGTGCAGCTCGAAGAACTGCGGACCCTTCACGTTCCAATGGTACCCACGCACATTCATGTAGAAGATCTGGTAGTTGGCCAGCAGCTCATTGAGCTTCTCTGCCAGATGGCTGGCGCTACCCTCGTGCAGGCCGATGGTATTGGTGTCGCTCATGCGTATGGCTCCTTGATCGTGATAGGGAAATGCAATGTTGAAGTAATCTGGCCCGCTGTCGCAGAACAGCGGGACCAAGCATGATGATGGCCACCTTGGCCGATATTGATGACATGCTGTCGGTCGACGCCGATTTCAAGTGAGCCGGGTCACGTCCGCGCCGCGATAAACAGCCGCACCGTGCTCTCGGCGCGGTCGGCGAGGAGTTCGGCGCATCGCGCAAGCGCCTCTTCCAGGGCCATGGGGCCGTCGGCCAGGGCGAAGGCGGCGGTGACACCTTCGGCCATGGCCGCCTGCCAGCCAGGCGCCAGGCGTCCGGCCAGAACCACCACCGGCACGCCGCGGGCCTGTGCGGCTCGGGCCACGCCCACCGGGGTCTTGCCGGCCAGGCTCTGGCCGTCCAGCTGGCCCTCGCCGGTGATCACCAGGTCGGCGTCGGCCAGCAGCCCCGAGAAGCCGACCTGTTCCATCACCAGTTCGATGCCGGGGCGCAACTCGGCGCCCAGGAAAGCCCGGGCGGCGAAGCCCATGCCACCGGCGGCCCCGGCGCCGGGCAGATCGCGGTGCTCTTCGCCCAGCGCCCCGGCGGCCACATCCGCAAACCGCGCCAGAGCGGCATCCAGCCGGGCGACATCGTCGGGGGTGGCACCCTTCTGAGGGCCGAACACTGCGCTGGCACCACGCTCTCCCAGTAATGGATTGTCCACGTCCACCGCGGCCTCGACGTGCAGGTCGGCCAGGCGCGGGTCGAGCCCTGAAAGGTCCAGCTCGGCCAGGTGCTCCAGGGCTGCGCCGCCGGGGGGAAGCTCGCGCCCGGCGGCATCATGCAGCCGGGCGCCCAGCGCCATCAGCATGCCGGCGCCGCCGTCGTTGGTGGCGCTGCCGCCGAGAGTCAGCAACAGCCGCTCGGCGCCGGCATCCAGAGCCGCTCGGATCAGTTCGCCGACGCCATGAGTGGTGCTGTGCAGGGCGGTGCGCTCGGCAGGGGCCAGCGCCTGGATGCCGCTGGCCTCGGCCAACTCCACGAAGGCGGTGCGGCGTTCGGCCTGCCAGCCCCAGGCGGCATGGGTCGGGCGACCCAGGGCGTTCTGCACGGTGGCGGTCCGTCGCTCGGCGCCGGTAGCAGCCAGCAGGGCCTCCAGGCTGCCCTCTCCGCCGTCGGCCAGCGGGCACTCGACCAGCTCGATCTCTGCCTTCAGACGGCGTAGGCCGCAGGCGATGGCATGGGCTGCGGCCGCGGCGGGCAGGGCGTCCTTGAAACTATCCGGGCAAATGAGGATCTTCATGGGTGGCTCTCGACGGGGGAATCCTGCCCAGCTTAGCCGCGCAAGAGAGAGAGCAGAAGCACCGGCGTTTCTTCCACCGCGCCCCATGCGTACACTGCTCTCCATTCAACCATTGGGAGAAATGCCATGCGCCTCTGGCAGTTGCCCCGCGTACCGGTGATCGTTGTGGTGACAATGCTGGCGCTGGCCGGATGCCAAACCACCCCCTCCACGCTTCCGGCAGCGGAGCCTCGTCCCTCGGAAGCCTGCTCCTGGCCGCTGAACGACCAGACGCCCCGAGTCGTGCTCGTTGGGGCCGTGGCGGCTCTGGAGGCCGATGGCTTCCTTATTCGCCATACCGACCTGGCACTGGGGCTGGTGAGCGCCGAGCGCACCCGCATCCTGCCCGGCTACGGCGACCGATACGACAGTTGGGACAGGCGCGGCATGTTTGGCGGCATCGGCATCGGCGGTGGCCGCGGCGGGGTGAGCAGCGGCGTGATGATCGGCTTCGGCGGCGTAGGCAGCCTGACCCGGGATGCGACCCAGCTGGAGCGGGTCTCACTGCTGGCCGGCGCCGGCGAGGTGAGGGTGAGTCGGGATATTCAGGTGATCGACTGGCGCGGCGAGCTGGCCGAGGCGCGCAGCGCCAGCACCGCGGACTTCTGTCAGCGGCTGCGCGGCGCCATCGAGGCGGGAGGTTCTCGATGAGTCGCCTTCTGCCTACGCTGCTGCTGGCCCTCCTGCTGACCGGTTGCGCCACCTCGCCGCCCCGGGAGCCGCCTCGCGAGCTGGACTTCCCCTTCGCCCCCGAGGCGACGCTGCGGTCCTCAGCCCAGGTCCTGATGGCCAACGGCTATGTGGTGAGCCATGCCGATGCCGACCTGGGTCGCCTGGAGGCGGTCTTCTCGCGCTGGCCCGGCTACCGGGTGCTGGTGGAGGTCTCGGGTGAGGGCGAACAGAGCCGGGTGAGCCTGACCGCCACCCGGGGTGGTCGCCCGCTGCCGCCGCAGACCCTGGATCGTCTGCTGGTGGAGATGCAGGATCGGCTGGGCATGTGGCGCTGATCACTCTCGATTCGACTCACGCCCTGCAAGATATCAGGCTAGGAAAACTAGAGAGACGCCATGTTCGACAATCTGCAACGACATCTCGGCCTGGCCGCCACCGGGCTGCTTTGCCTGGCCATGAGTGGGCTGGTCCACGCCCACCCCCACGGCTGGATCGACCTGCGCATGCGCCTGGTGGTGGATGACGAGGGCCATCTCATCGGCCTGCACCAGTCCTGGCGCATGGATCCCTTCTATAGCCTGGTGGTGCTGGAGGAGCTGGGTCAGGCCGGTGGCAATGACGGCCTCGATGCCGCCCTGGACCAGCTCGGCAGCGAGATCCGCGACAATCTGGTGCCCTACGGCTATTACACCGAATTGACCCTGGCGGGTGAGAAGCTGAGCTTCGACGAGGTTAACGACTACACGGTGCTGGAGCGCGGCGGTCGGGTCGAGTTCATCTTCCTGCTGCCCCTGGCCGAACCGCAGCCGCTGGCCGGCCAGACACTGCGCTACCAGGTGTTCGATCCCACCTACTACATCGAGATGGTCCACGAGGAGGAGAATCGCACGCCGGCGGATGATGCCCTGCTGGTGGGCGGTTCGCTCGCGTGCGAGACCCGCATCCAGCCGGCCGACCCGGACCCCGAGAAGGTCATGCAGGCCGCCATGCTGGACGTGACCGACGAGGCCGAGCCGGGGCTCGGACGCCACTTCGCCGAGACCGGGGAGGTCACATGTCGGTAACGGTCTGGCGCCTGATAGGCCTGGCGGGTGCGCTGCTGCTCGCCCTGCTGGCCTGGCAGTTGCTGCAGCCGGCCCTGCAGGGTCTGAGCCTGCAGCTGGTGGCCTGGCAGCGCAGCTTTCATCGCGCCCTGACCCTGGCCATCAGCGACTTTTCCGGTGCGCAGTCCTCGGCGGCCTGGGCGACTCTGCTCGGCATCAGCTTCGGCTACGGGGTCTTCCACGCCGCCGGGCCAGGTCACGGCAAGGCGGTGCTCTCCACCTATCTGATCTCCCAGGGCGGTGCCCGGCGCCGGGCGCTGGGGCTCTCCTTTGCCGCTTCGCTGTTGCAGGGGCTGGTCGCCATCGCCCTGGTGGTGGTGCTGGTACACGGCCTGGGCTGGCTGACTCGCCAGGCCATGGGCAGCGTGGTGTGGGTTGAGCAGGCCAGTTTCGTGATGGTGGCGCTGGTGGGAGTCTGGCTCTGTCTGCGGGCGATCCGCCAGCTGCGTCGTGGGCCGGTGGCTCATCAGGCCCATGCCGCCGATCCGGTCCACGAGCATCATGATGCCCACGAGCATGGTCATGAGTGCTGCGGGGGCCACCACCATGTGAACCCGCAACAGGCCGGCGACTGGCGTACCGCCCTGGCCACGGTTGTGGCTATCGGCATTCGCCCATGCAGCGGCGCGGTGCTGCTGCTGGGGGCGGCGACCCTGCTGGGCCACTTCGCGGTGGGGGTGGCGGCGGTGATGGTGATGTCGCTGGGGACGGCGCTGACGGTTTCTGCCCTGGCGCTGGCCAGCGTCTATGCCCGCGGCTGGGCGGAACGGCGCCTGACCAGCCAGGAGCAGGCACAGCGCGCTGGGCGCCTGTTCGGCTGGGCCTCACTGGCGGGCGGCCTGGCCATCGTGGCGCTGGGTGCTTCGCTGGCGGTGACCGGCGTCAGCCAACCCTCCGGGGCGCCACTGCTGGGCGAGCCGCCATCGCGCAGCGCCCCGACCGAACGCGCCCCGAACGAGTCAGCGCCGAGTCGCCACCCCTTCGGCGGCTGAGCGGAGTGTCAGTCGGCCTCGAGGTCCAGCCCCTCTACCAGGGCCAGCACTCGGTCCCGCATGGCGGCGAGCTCGTCCAGGTCGTAGCGGCGGGGTTTGCCCTGGCCCCACACCGGCCCCGGCCAGGCCTCGTCGCTCTGGCGGCGTATCACCAGATGCACGTGCAGCTGCGGCACCACGTTGCCCAGGCTTGCCACGTTGAGCTTGTCGCCCCCCAGGAACTCCTTGAGAGCCTGGCCGATCCGGCTGGTCTCGCGCCACAGCTGCTGCTGGTCGGCCTCGTCCAGGTCGAAGACCTCGCTGACCCCGTGCCGCCGGGGAATCAGCAGCAGCCAGGGGTAGCGTGTGTCGTCCATCAGTCGCAGCTGACACAGCGGCAGCTCGGTGACGGGGTAGCTGTCCTCTGCAAGTCGCTCATCGAGTGCGGCGTCTTCCATGTTCTTTCCTCATCCCGGTCAGTGTTCTGGCATCATGCCATATCTTCCCCGGCTCGAGTTTTCTCGCCGCCCCGGCTATGCTGAGCGCCCCCTTGACCGGGCGTCGTGACGAGGAGTTTCCATGACCCTGCTGGAAGGCCTGGCCCTGCTGCTGATCGGCGCCGTCGCAGGCTTCATCAATGTGTTATCGGCGGGCGGCTCGATGCTCACCCTGCCGCTATTGATGTTTCTGGGTCTTCCTCCCCAGGCCGCCAACGGTACCAATCGCGTTTCCATCGCCCTGCAGAGCATCTCGGCCGTCACCAGTTTCTTCCGCGCCGGGGCGCGCTACGTGGGCCTGTCGCTGCGACTCTCGGTGCCCGCGGTGGTCGGGTCCCTGGCAGGCGCCTGGCTGGCCCTGCAGACCGGCGATGCCCTCTTCGAGGCGATCCTGATTGCGGTGATGGCGGGTTCGGCGGTACTGATGCTGCTGCCTCAGCCGAGGCTGGATACCCGTCCGCTGACGCCCGAGCGTCTCACCCCGGCGGTCTACCTGGCGATGTTCTTCATCGGGCTCTACGGCGGCTTCATTCAGGTCGGGGTGGGCATCCTGTTCATCGTGGTGCTCTACCGCATGCTGAAGATCGACCTGGCCCAGGTGAACGTCTTCAAGGTGCTGATCGTGCTGATCTACACGCTGCCGGCGCTGGCGGTGTTCCTGGTCAACGATCAGGTGCGATGGAGCTATGGCCTGGTGCTGGCCGCCGGCAGCATGAGTGGCGCCTGGCTGGCGGTGAAGGTCAACATGAGCCCGCGCGGGGCCTTCGTGGTGAAGTGGCTGACCGTCGCGGTGATTGCTGCCATCATCCTGCGCCTGTTGCTGGGATAACCCGGCAGATCGTCGCTGACGGTGCTAGATTGCAGACGGGTACCCAAGATTCACAGGCAAGGAGCCAAACCAATGAAACGCACCATGGCCATCGTGATGCTGTCGCTGTTTTCCCTCTCGCTGCTCTCCGGCTGCAACACCATGCGCGGTGCCGGCGAGGACATCGAGAAGGGGGGCGAGGCGATACAGCGCTCCGCCGACTGATCCACCGAACGGATCTGCTTCAGGCCGGACCGGGGCAACCCGCTCCGGCCTTTCCATCAAGGAAGAGGAGAAGGCCATGACCTTCAAGCTGCTCCCCACCGTCGTCGCTGGCCTGCTGTTGGCCGGCTGCGCCGGATTGACACCCACCCCGAGTCGCGAGCCCGCTCCCCCGCCCCCCATGGTGGAGACCCGCGGGGAATGCGGTGCGGCTCAGGTGCAGGATCGAGTGGGACGCGAGTACAGCCCGGCCCTGGGCGAGGCGATACGCGCCGAGAGCGGTGCGGCCGCCATGCGGGTGATCCGCCCCGGAGAGGCAGTCACCCTCGACTACCGGCCGGATCGCCTCAATGTCCGCCTGGATGAGGGCGACGTCATTACCGAGATCGGCTGCGGTTAATCCCCGGCCGCCGGATCCGAATCCTCGTTGTCGTGCTCTGCCTGGGTGCGACGCTCCTCTTCCTCCGCCTGCTTGCGCAGCTTCTTGCGCAGCGCCGCCTTCTCGAAGCGCAGCTTCTGCAGGCGCGTGGCCAGCGCCAGCGCCGGCACCAGGGCGGGCTGGCCCGCGTCGTCAACCGCCACCATGGTCAGGTAGCAGCTGTTGGTATGGCGGATCACCTTCCGACGGATATCCTCCGCTAATACCTTGATGCCGATTTCCATGGACGAGCGTCCCACGTGGTTGACGCTGGCCAGGAAGGTCACCAGTTCGCCCACATGGATAGGCTGCTTGAACAGCACCTGGTCCACCGAAAGGGTCACCACGTAGTGGCCCGAATAGCGACTGGCACAGGCGAAGGCCGCCTCGTCGAGCTTCTTGAGAATGGCGCCGCCGTGAACCTTGCCGCTGAAGTTGGCCATGTCGGGAGTCATCAGCACGGTCATGGAGAGCTCGTGCTGGCCGGGCAGATCCGTGTGTTCCATGTCACTCTCCGTTCGAGCGTGCGCTCGAGGGGTGGGTTTCGCTATCGCCATCAGGCAGGTGCCTGCGACGCTCTTCCGCCGGGTGAGGTGGCTGCCAGGGCCAGTGACCTTCCACCTCCACGTGCAGGGTGAAGCCCAGGAAGGCGCGGATCAGCACCACGGC
>Ga0207421_10006421_pt1 | contig 12809 bp, 8 predicted proteins | sample SodLakKL_010_SED_4_FD_187542 | JGI IMG/M metagenome (GOLD analysis project Ga0207421, IMG submission 187542) | Alkaline sediment microbial communities from Lake Tanatar, Kulunda Steppe, Russia - 8KL_010_SED (SPAdes) (version 2) | ecosystem: Environmental > Aquatic > Non-marine Saline and...
GGAAGCCCCGTCCTGTTTCGGAAATCCTACGGATTTCCAAACTAAGAAGGAATTTCATTCCTTCGGCTTCGAGGAATTTTCGTTAAAATTCCTCTGTACCACAGGAAAATCTCATTTTCCTGTTAGGTTCAGGACGGGGAGGAGGTCACGACTCGTTCTTTCAATTATAATAGCTGGTGTGCTAGCTATCAATGATATTGGTTATCATTTAGGAGAGGATATCTGTATAGGAAATTTTAGTATAATGTGTGTGGGTTAGATCGCTTTCTTGATTATAGGCATCATAATAAGTTCAATCTTAAATCTTTAAAAGTAAGCGAGGTATCATTAAGAACCATAGACTCAAGTAGTGTGTCCGTTTTTCACCGGCACCTAAAGTCATGCAGTATTGGGTCCTCATCCGTTTCTAAACGTTCGATAGATACAAAATATCCATTGTAATGACTCAGACATCCATCTGGCACGTTCGCTCTATTGAAGACTACAGCCCAAACCTCCTCTTCATCGAAATAACACCTTTCAGCGTAACTAGGTATCATCATAGGTTCTTCATCCCAACTTTCGTTGTAAATTGTTTTTATCACTTCGAAAAGTACCTCAGGGTCTTCTCCGAGTTCTTCAGCTTGGTTTTTCATCTTATCGATCAAAGAATCCCTGAGTTCAATCGAAAGATCACTTCCTGAATAAGCATTTGATATTTTCTCATGTGCGTCACGCCAAGGAAGAGAAGTCGGATCGTCAACATAGTCTTTTTCAGAGACAACTACCTCAGGTTCTGCCTTCTCATCATCTATGCAACCTGAAAATATCACGAGAGACAAAATTAAGATGACCCCTAGAGTCAGCGTGATTATCTTTTCCCCTTCCATCCTATCCTCCGTATAGTATGTTGTTGGAGGAAAATGATAAAATTTTCGCTAAATCGGGTTTGTTTTTTTCGAACAGAAATAAAATGCTCAAAAGTTATTTTCAACATTTTTATATATACGATTCCACATCACTTACGATCAAGGAGAGGTCTGAGGATGGAAAAGAAAGCTTTGGTTTCCGCTATCACGTTATCTTTGCTTTTCAGCGGGACGCTGGTAGCGGTAGGAGGCGAAAGGGTAGATGTGAAGGAAATAAATGAGATCCAAGGCACTCAAGAGATATATGATTGGTATGATTTAGATTCAGTCAGGGATGACTTAAGAGGCGATTACGTTTTGATGAATGATCTGGACGAAAATACAGCAGGATATGAAGAATACAATGCTAAAACAGTGGATTATGAAGCAAGGGAAGATGCTGGGTATGAAGAAACGTGGGGTGTGGAGGATACTATAGAGATCCATTTTGAGGAAGGAGACTATGATTCTGTTTTATCAGTGGAAGATGAAGACGGGGATCTGGTTAGCCATACTGTAGACCATCCTACGATCACAATAGATGAAGATACGGGAGAAAGATTCATTTGGATAACTTATGAAAATGCTCTTGTAGGTTGGAATCCGATAGGAGATCATGATAATAGGTTCACTGGCACTTTTGACGGAAACGGGCACGAGATAAACCATCTTTACATAGAACGTCCAGATACAACTCGGATGGGGCTTTTCGGATGTATTGATGATGGAGCGGAAATCATCGACATAGGACTTGTAGATGCAGATATTAGAGGGGGTAGATTTGTCGGTGGACTTGTAGGCTTGAACTTCAACGGTTCGGTGATTAATTCGTATTCAATAGGAGAGGTGAATGGTGTAGATCGAATAGGCGGACTCGTTGGACATAACAGGCGTGGGACGGTAGAGAACACGTATGCAATAGTTAATCTGACCGCTGAAGGTTTTTATGGAGGAGGAATCATTGGAAGCAACCGTGCTACGGTTGATAACTCTTATGCAGAAGGAGAAGTTATTGGGCTAAATTATGTAGGTGGACTACTAGGATCGAATATTGGAGGCGATGTGTCCAACTCATATGCAACCAACAGCGTTAGCGGAAACAACAGTGTAGGCGGACTCATGGGATGGAACACTGCGACTGTAGAGAACTCGTATGCAACTGGAGACGTGAGCGGAAACGAGTATGTAGGCGGGCTAGTGGGATCTAATAGTGGTACTGTGGAGAACTCATACTCTACAGGTGATGTCAGCGGGGAAGAACGTGTAGGAGGACTCGTGGGACATAACTGGCGTGAATTGGGTTCTGTTGGTATGGTAGAGAACTCGCACTATAACATCGAAGAAGTTGAAATCAATGGCGAAAATTACCTCACCTTGGGTGGATTGTTTGAAGAACAGTTTGAGGATTGGATAGATGATAAAAAGTTGGATATAGATGATTACAGTGATACCCTCATCCCTTCTGATGACAGCTATGAGATAAAAGATGTTCAGGGGATCAAAGATCTTCTTGGGTTCGCATGGAAAGAAGAGTATGAGTTTAGACTATCTGAAGATATAGACCTTTCAGATGAAGCTAACCTGTATATCCCTAATCTACAAGCGGACTTTGATGGTAACGATCACACCATTTCAAATCTAAAGATAGATTTACCTTTTACTACAAAAGTAGGGATGTTCGGACAACTCGATGAAGGTGCTGAGATCTCGAATGTAAGCGTGATAGATGCAGAAGTGAGCGCACATCAAGTTGTAGGCGGACTTGTGGGATGGAACGATGGCACCGTTTTTGGTTCATATGCAACAGGAACCGTAAGCGGAGACGAGATTATAGTAGGCGGTCTTATCGGAATGAACTCTCAGGGCACGATTAAGGACTCACATTTTTCAGGGAAGGTGAGCGGAGAAAGTAATGTGGGCGGACTCGTGGGGATGAACAGAGACACGGTGAAGAACTCGTATTCCACAGGAGACGTGAGTGGAGACAGTAGTGTAGGCGGACTCGTTGGAGATAACAGAGACACGGTGGAGAACTCGTATTCAACGGGCAACGTGAGCGGAGATAGTCGTGTAGGAGGCCTCGTTGGATGGAACTGGGAGACGCTGAAGAACTCATATTCAACAGGTGAGGTGAGTGGAGAAGATAGTGTAGGCGGACTCGTAGGAAGGAATACTGGGACGGTGGAGAACTCTTATTGGGATGTAGATACTTCAGGACAGGAAGGAAGGGAAGAAATTGATGGTGGTGAAGGTCTTACCACAGAGGAGATGACCGGAACCGATGCAGAGGATAGCATGGACGGGTTTGATTTTGGAAATACTTGGGAAACGGTAGAGGAAGATGAAGACGATGTTGATGAGGATGGTTATCCGATACTGCAGGAGTTGGATAGAGAAGAACAGCTCAAAGCTCAAGATGTTTATGCCGAAGAAGAGGATGAGGCACCTGGATTCACAGTGGCTCTTCTATTGCTCGGGATAGTTATTTTAGTAATTATCTACTGGAGGAAAGAGGAACAAAATTAGCAAAAAATACTTTATAATTTCTCTCCATTAAAAAAGATATATCTCCTATTTCTCCTTCACCCGCATGTTTCGTGGAGCAGATGATAGAGGTGATCAAGTGGTGATCAAGAAAAGTTTGTTGGCGGTCTGTGTAGCTGGCCTTTTAGTTATGAGTGTTTCAAGCGCGGTAACTAGAAGTAGGGATGATTTTGAAGAAATCTATAATGAGAACTTTCTTCCCTCTTCAGTTTCAGAGATTGATGAGGAAGAATATAGGGATATTTATGGCGATGTAGAGTATACAAACTCTATTTCGGAAAGGGCAGAGCGCATAGGCGAGATTGAAGAAACAGGACCTGAGATTAGTGAGTTATCCATTGGAGATCTATGGGAATTAGAGCTTTTTGGAAATTCCTATGAAATCATCATTGATGATATCGGACCAAGGGGAGAAACTCTCTCTGGTAGAGGGACCGTAAAGGATAGCGATTTTGGTTTCATGACCCTGTCATGCTTAGGAGGAAAATTATCAACTACGATCGAGTTACCAGAAAAAAATAGGCAGTATGCACTCCGCTATGATGGGCGTGTTGGAGAACATCATGTTTACCAAAGATCTTTAGATGAGATAGGTGGCTTAGAGCCTATCGATCATGGAAGTCCTTATTTGAATCATGAAGTAGAGGGATCAAATTCTTTCACCTCTCGCGATATGATCGATTCAACTGACAAGTATCAATATCTCAGCAACTCAGAAAGTATGGAAATGGATACGTCCAAGTCAGATACTGATACGAATTCAGATACTGAGATCGGAGTGATGATCGTTTATACTGAAAGTGCGGCAGAGTGGGCAGAAGATAATGAAGGTGATATAGAGAACGTTATAAATGAAGCCCATGAGCGATCGAATGTAGTGGCAAATAATAGCGATATTGGAATCGACTTTGAGTTAGTCCACACTGCTCAAGTGGACTACCAAGAACGCAGAGATGACCTAGAAAGATTAACCCACTCAAATGACGGTTACATGGAGGAAATACACCAATGGCGATTGGAGTATGGGGCAGATCTAGTCTCTCTATTCGCTGAGATGGAATATGGAGGTCAGGGATGGTTATTAAATGAAGCAGACGGAAGAACAGACTCTGGATTTTCCATGACTTCTGTTGAGAGGGCTTCAGATACTTATACCCATATCCACGAGATGGGTCACAATATGGGTGCGCATCATCACAAAGAGCAGACAATACAACCCGGACCTGGCCTTTACAATTATTCTGCTGGTTGGCGTGATACTGATTATAAAATATCTACGGTAATGACCTATCGGTCAGGAATGGCTTTTGAAGACGGGATCAATACAACACATATCCCTTATTTTTCAAATCCGGAGATCGAACATCCTGAGTATGGAGTACGGATAGGTGATCCTGAAGACGCTGACAATGCAAGAACTCTTCGCGAAACTAAAGAGGTAGTTTCAGAGTATTCAGAAGTCAGTGAAATAGAAGACTGGAAAGATCTGCATGAAGTCCGAGAAGATCTCGGGGGATATTATGAACTCGTAAATGATTTGGACGAGAACACCGAAGATTATGATGAGTTAGTCGATACTGAGGAAGGTTGGGAACCGATAGGAGAAAGAGGGTATGGTGATTACCGTTTTCTCGTATACTCAAAATCTTTCACAGGATATTTCGACGGAAATGGATATGATATAAAGGACCTCTACATCAATAGATCAGGTGAAGATTGTATCGGATTATTTGGAGTTACTGATTACGGGGCAGAATTTATGAATTTAGGGGTGGTCGATGCAGAGATCATAGGCGGAGATGGTAATAATATAGCTTCCCTCATAGGAAGGAATAATTGCGGTAAAATCTCGGCCGCGTATGCTGAAGGAGAAGTGAGCGGAAATTGGCGGGTAGGTGGTCTCGTGGGATATAGTGGTGGGACTCTGTTAAACTCTTATGCAGCCGTAGACGTGGTCGGAATCGATAGTGTAGGCGGACTCGTAGGAAGTATTCCGTTCCTTGAAGATGGTATGATTGAAAATACCTATTCTATAGGAGAAGTGAGCGGGGATAATGATGTAGGAGGATTGATCGGAAATAACTATGGAACGGTAATAGATTCTTTTTGGAACGTTGAAACCTCAGGAATGGATACAAGCGATGGTGGAACTGGTCTAACGACCGAAGAGATGAGGAACGTGTCGACCTATACGGATACCGAGACAGAAGGGTTAGAAGAGCCATGGGATTTTGTAAGTGATCCATACGATGATGAAGGCGATGAAAGTGTATGGGATTTAGATGAAGAGATCAACGACGGCTATCCATTTCTGAGTTGCGGATTTGCTGATCTTACGATCGATATAAAAGGTGAAGGTTCAGTGGATATAAATCCTGATCTTTACAAGTTCGAACTAGGGATGGAAATCGAGTTGAGCGCTATAGCAGAGGAAAATTGGAAATTCGTTGAATGGACGGGTGACGTACCTGAAGGTGAGGAAAAGGAGGATACGATGATCGTAACGATGAACGAAGATAAAGAGATAACAGCACACTTCGAAGAAAAAGATGTACTAGACCATATAAGAGATATCTCAGGATTTACCTCTACACTCCTGTTATTGGCAGTAGTCATGGCTGTGACGATCTACAAAAAGAAGCGATGAAGTTCACCAAATTAGGAATTTTGAGCAATGTTCTAGAGTTCTTTACCAATTCGAAGAGAGGAAATGCAAAGTCTCCTAAGGTATACCTTTTAGATTTATATGAAGCTAACGACATTATATGTTATCAAAAAATTTATAGTAAACAATCAATTTTCTATCCAATAAAAAGAGGGCGTTGATATGAAGGTAAAATCGTTCTCAATAGTTGTGGTCTTTCTCTTGGTTTTTTTCAATTTTTCTATCGTAGGCGGAGAAACTGGAGCAACAGAGCTAGAAAAGATCGAAGAAGTCAACGAAGAAGGTTTAGAAAAAGGATCAGATGAAGATTCAAATCTGACTTTAGATGGTTATCCTTTCAAAGAGGAGTATCCTTCTGTGGATCAACTCTATGAATGGTATGAGTACTTGGAGGAGGAGTTTTCTGAGTTGGTCGATAAGCACCATTATGGGGAATCTTACGAAGGGAGAGATCTCTGGGCATTGGAGATCACCTCGGATGAAGATACCGTTGTAGATGAAAAACCTGCTGTACTTATCGACGCGACTCTCCACGCTAGAGAATGGTCAACTGCTCCCGTAGCCACCTACCTCGTTTGGAGACTTCTAGATGAATATGAAAGCAATGAGACCATCAACTGGCTGGTCAACAACAGGGAGATATTCGTTTTGCCGATGACCAATCCCGACGGCTACGTTTTCGATGGAGATGGTGTTCTTGAAGAAAAGAGGTACTGGCGCAAGAACAGGAACGATTCGACACCTACCGACTCCGTCGGTGTAGATCTGAACAGGAACTGGGATCACCTGTGGGAAGAAGCTGAGGATGATCCTGCTATGGAGACGTACAGAGGGGAGGCTCCATTCTCTGAACCCGAGACTAAATATCTTAAAGAGTTCATCCTTGAAAACGATATAGATTCGTACCAGAACTTACATTCCCACTTTGGGACCTTGCTGATACCTTCTTCGAACAGGACTGATCCAACACCGCATGACGATTGGTACCGTGGTACCGCGGATCACATGACTTCTTTTACTTCGATGTTAGGGGACGAAGAAGAACAGTATTCTTACGGTCAATCTCACGAGGAGATAGGATATGGCGTTGGAGGTGGAGCTATGGAGTGGGTGTACCATGAGACAGGCGCTCAGGCATTGACATATGAGATCTATACCGGAGAGTGGGTAGACTTCAGCCGTGGATTTTATCCTGAGGAAGATAAGATAATGGAGATAAACCAGGATGTCGATGATTCGCTCATCTATCAGGCTAGAGTGGCCGATACTGATCTAGGTGACAGCGAAGAGATAAAACAGCCTCCAGTGCCCTATCTAGTTTACGGGACCCTGGAGGATGAAGAGGGAGAAGCTCTTTCTGACGTCGAAATAGAGGTAAAGAATCGAGAGACTGAAGAATCTATCTCGGTGGAAACAAACAGCTATGGTTATTATGAAGCCAACCTCGCCGGTCTTGAAGAGGGTTATCGGGAAAGAGATCTCTTTACAATTGAGATCTCGCCAGGTACAACTAAATTGAATTTCGAAGTTGATGATAGCTGGGGTCAGAGGTTGGACCTTGAATATTCTGAGAGCGCTCAAGTCACAACCGAGGGCTTTTCAGATCTGAGCTTGGAATCCGTGAACTTGTTGGGCGATGTGAGTCTAGAAGAAGAGGATATGGTCGAGGCTTATTTTGAATACAGGACTGAGGCGAAGGATAACTGGGAGAGAAGTGACAGCAAGTCGATAACGGATGATGGAATTTACGAGATAACCTTGGATGATATAGAAGAAGGTCATACTTACGAATTTAGAGGCGTGATCGAGTGGAATGAAGAGATGAACAAAGGGAGGACAGAGACTTTTGTCGTGGATGATTTCACATTGAATATCGATTCATACGATGGAGGCGAAGTGAAGGAACCAGGTGAGGGTGAATTTGAATACATATACGCCTCTGAGGTGACCCTCGAAGCTTCGGCAGATGAAGATTCTGAATTCGTAGGATGGGTCGGAGATATAGAGGAAGTAGAAGAACCTAGATCAGAAAATACTGTTGTGAATATGTATGATGATTATGAGATCAACGCTCTCTTCTTGACGGGAGAAGGTACGGAAGATGATCCATATCTGATCGAAAGTGTCCATCATCTAATGGAGATAGGAGAAAATCTGGATTCACATTTCGAGCTTGTCGATGATATAGATGCGAGTGAAACCGAAGGTTGGAACGATGGTGATGGTTTCGATCCTATAGGTTACACAGAGGAGGGATTTAACGGCACGTTAGAAGGCAGAGGTCATGAGATCCAAGAGCTTCACATAAATCGTAGTAACGAGATGATGGTAGGTCTATTCGAAATGATAGGCGAAGACGGTGAAATAAATGATCTGAAACTCGTTGATGTGGAAGTTAAAGGTGGCATGGCGGTTGCAGGTCTTGTCTCTATCAACGAGGGCGAAATAAAAAATTCCTCTGCAACAGGTGAAGTTATCGGGAAAGGAGCGTATGGCGCTGGCGGACTCGTTTCTGATAGCTATGGAGATATAGAAGACTCGTACTTTGAAGGTAAAGTCGAAGGGAATCAGATGGTCGGGGGTCTCGTAGCGTATATGGGAGGATGGTGGGAGTCAATACCCTCAAATGTGAACAGATCTTACTCTGATGCCGACGTGTCTGGAGAGTCATATGTTGGAGGATTGGTTGGATGGAACGGTAACGGCGGCACGATATCAGAATCTTATGCTGCAGGTGATATCAGCGCTAGAGAAGGACATGCTGGTGGTTTAGTAGCGATGAATCTTCATGTATTGAAAAACACGTATGCTTCAGGGACTGTAGAGGCTTCGACTCGAGGTGGTGGACTCGTCGGCGAAAACCAGGGAGGGATCTCTTCGTCTTACTCCACTGCTAGAGTTGCCGAGGAGGGAATTTACGGAGGACTTGTAGCAGATATAGAACGCGCTTTCCCCGTTCCTGTTGAGGATTCATATTGGCATATATACTCTTCCGGTGTTGAGGCAAGTGCAGACGGTAGAGGTATGACTACAGGAGAGATGATAGGAGAGAACGCTAAACATCACATGGAAGGCTTTGATTTTGACGAAATTTGGGATGTGGAAGAAGAGCCTTACTCCTATCCCTACCTTTCATGGCAGGATGAAGATACTATCCCTTACGTTCCATTTGAACTCGAGCATGAGTTGAACATCGAAGTGGATGGTAGAGGCTCAACAAACCCGAAATCCTCGACCTATCTTTATCCTGAAGGTGAAGAGGTTTCAATAGAAGCTATCTCTGAAGACTGGCTTGTCGAATTTAGTCACTGGGAAGGAGACGTACCCGAAGAGTACGAAGAAGACGAAGAAGTCACCATCCTGATGGAAGATGATATGGAGGTAACTGCCAATTTTGAATATGAACTTTGGTTCCGGGGATTGATCTCCTTGATAGTTCTGTCTGTACTTTCTGTTGGTGGGTTTAAGATGTACAAAAAGTATTGGAAGGAAGAAGAGTCAGAGGAAGAAGTCTTGGTCCCAGACGAATTAAAAGCTCGGGATGATACGGAGATCGAAAAATGTCCCGAATGTGATGAACCAGCTCTAGTGATCTACCAAGACGGCTCGGCCTTATGTGAAAACTGCAGCCACGCAGAGACGAGTAGATAGCTGGGAGAAGAGATGGATCCACGGTTTTAAAAACGATTTTCTAGTTTCGAATCAGCACCTACTTTTCATCTGATACTTTTCTTTCTTGGAGATCATCTAAAATTTCTTTTATCAGACTTACTACTTCCTCTATGTAGTCTTCCGCTCTTTTTTTGGCTATCGCCATCGCTTCCTCTTCGCCTTTTTTAGCTATAAGCTCGGGGATAGGTGCTATCTCGAGTTGTTTATCTTCATTCAATTCAGCAAAAATGATCTTCGGATCTTTGTTTATATAATCCAGAGCAATGTCCAACACTAACTCCTTCCGATTATCGAGGTTATCAAAATAATCTTTACTGTCTATTTCATCAGGTAAATTTTTGAACTTTTCGACGATCTTTTCAGTAATTTCTTTTTTCTCCAATTCTGATAGCATTTTTTCCCCATTTTTTGTCTTCTACTTGATCCCCTTCTATTTAGTATATCATAATCCAATTAAAAAACTTTGTCTAAGATCTGTTTTCTATTTGATAAAAACATGAAGAAACCTAGTGTTAGAAAGAGGTAAAGGGACTAAAGTTAGTTGAAAACCGTTTTACACCTTTACTTAGACCTTATGTTGTCACGTAAAATATCATAGCCGTCACGGAGCTAGGGTGTAACCTCTTTCTCCTTGATTATCGTTTTCACATGTTCTAAAGGCAAAAATTCTCCTGATTCCATCTCATCTCCATCAATATCTAAAATATCTCCACTGTATTCCATTTTAAACACGGCGACAACGTGATTCGAACGTGGATTAAAATGGAAGAATTTTCCGAGGAATTCAATTTCATTTTCGAGACCTAATTCTTCCTCACCCTCTCTTTTCGCGGCCTCTTCATAACTCTCTCCGTATTCTACATAGAAGGAGGAAGAACTATCATAGGAACCACTAAATGTTCGCTTTTCAGGAGAGCGTTCAGTCAAAAATACTCGATCTTTTTTGTCAACAAGGAAGATGATACCCGTACGGTGACGAAGCAGATCTTCATGGGCCTTCTCTCTCGATACTTTTCCTATCACTTCGTCGTTCTCATCCACGTGGTATAGATGCTCCATGTTATTTTAGAGATTATATCCTTACCTTATATTTTTTCTTCGGAATTTGATCTGGTGATACTCAATTTACACTTCTACATCGATCGAAACTACCCAAAATCAAATAGATTACTGTTTCTATTTCCTAAAGTTATTCTACTAAAGTCTAGTCAATAAGAGATCGTATAGAAAAATTTACTCAGATATTTTTTGAGAATTATAGAGGAGAACGATGATTTTTCTAAAAAAATAAAATCCTTTATTCGAGATTAAAAATCCATATTTCAACCCGATTCGTAATAAATACGCTGTCTGTTTTTCCCTTTATTTTTCCAGTCTTTTCCCGTTCTTCTCTCTCGTTTAGTCCTTAGGTTTCTTCTCTTATGTAGATAGTGAACAGGAGGAAAACGAGTTTTACTAAAAAATATATAGGAAACCGAGGTCATTTTACATAATCAACTCGAGGGTTTGAAAATTAAAAAATAGTAGTATTCGTTGTTACACTTTTCCTGGTATTTCGCATGATGTTAGGAGCAGTAGGAGGCGAAGTGATGAAAGAAGAGGGTCTAATTACCGAAGAGGATTTCGAGAGGAAAAAAAAGAGATATTAGACGAATATTAAATATTACTTTTACTCTCCTCTTCTCCTACAATGAACCTACCCAACCGTCTCATCCTTCCTGCTCATCGTTTTTCTCGAATAGGCCTCCTCTAATATCGATGTAATTGCTCTGCAATTCCTGTAAAAAGCTCGAGGAAGATACTGATCCCTCTCTCTGCTCGGCTACTTCTTGAAAAGGGAGAGTGCTGTCGGGAACAATCTGTTGATAGAGTTCTTTTGACTTCATTCCTTTTAATTCATTTAGTAATTAGGGATATAAGAATGAATAAAATCATATTTTATACCTAATACTTAAATAAATGTTAATCCGTATGAAATTTGAGGAGAAGGAGTAATATGAGAAAGGAAAAAATACTATCGTTTATGATAGTATCGGTTTTAGTGATAGGCGCTATTACAGTGATTTCTGGGAATACTAGTGCAGAAAGTGAACGTGTAAAATCAATTGATTTTGGTGTGACTTTCGACGAAGAGGATGGAACCCTCGCAGCGGCTGAAGGAGAAACCCACCTGTTCATGCATTCGATCGATGGACTAATTTGGGAAGGACTCACCGCTGATGTCCGAGAGGCCCTAAATACTTGGGAAGTCAGGGGTTCTTACAACAACTGGTTCATAAACCCGGCACACGAAGGATTCGGCACCGAACCGATGGCAGAAGCTGTAGATGAAGGATGGATCGATGAACCAGAAGATGTAAGGTACTTGGCGAACAACTATGCTGACATCTGGACGGTCAACCCGTTCGCCCACGCTGACATACGATTTGCCATGCAGTACTTGAACAGAGAGTCGCTAGTGGATGATTTGCTCCTAGGATGGGGTAATCCAAGATACGGTCCGATGGCAGCTGAACTAGATCTATGGGAAGAACACTTCGTTGAAGCGATAGAAGAGTACTATGATCTCTCTCCTGAAGGTAATTGGGCGCGTATAGAGGATTTTGTCCAAAACGCCATGGAAGAGATTCAGGCAGAAGTAGCTTTCGGTGAAGTGACCGGAAACATGGATGACGGATGGTATTACGAGCATGAGGCTTCCGGTACTGAGGAACATCAGATAGAGATAAACATAATGGCCAGAGTAGAGGACTGGAGAGAAGGTAAAGGTCACTGGACGGCTAGCAGGCTTGAAGACTTGGGCTTCCAGGTCAATGTTGACCCGACCGATTCCGCTGATGCGATCCCACAAGCTTTCTTTGGTTCTCCCTACCCGTACGACGATCTCTCCTACCATATATATACAGGTGATTGGACCTCAACGACTAGTAGATACTACCTAGAAGAGCTAATTAATGAGATGTACATGCCATGGAAAGGATTTATGCAGACCTACGGACCTGAAGAGCACTGGCAGTACAACGATGAACGATACGAGGAAC
>Ga0207421_10006422_pt1 | contig 12809 bp, 9 predicted proteins | sample SodLakKL_010_SED_4_FD_187542 | JGI IMG/M metagenome (GOLD analysis project Ga0207421, IMG submission 187542) | Alkaline sediment microbial communities from Lake Tanatar, Kulunda Steppe, Russia - 8KL_010_SED (SPAdes) (version 2) | ecosystem: Environmental > Aquatic > Non-marine Saline and...
CACAAAACCTGGATGTGGCTTATGAAACCCTGAATATTGCCATGGAGCGATACCGGCTCGGAGAGCTTTCGGGCATTGAACTCAGGGAGGTGCAGAAAAACCTGCTGGAAGCGGAAGAACGATTGCTTACGGTTCAATACCAGGCGAAACTGGCTGAGATTTCCCTGAAATACATTTCAGGAAGGATCACGGAGTACCTTTAACGCGGACCTTCTTTACGCCTCTTGCCTGCCCCCCAGGTTCTTCCGGATAATCTGCATGAATTGATCTATGGAAACGGGTTTTGAAATGTAATCATCGCACCCTGCAATCATTGCTTTTTCCCTGTCATCTGGTTGGGCATACGCTGTCATGGCGATAACCGGCAGCGCGGGAAACATTTCCTTGATCTGCCTGGTGGCCTGCAGTCCGTTCATGACCGGCATTTTAATGTCCATAAGCACCAGATCCAGGGCTCCTTTTTCTTCCACCATTTGTACGGCTTCCTCTCCGTTCCATGCGTGCAAAACCTCCACATCGTAGGTGGAAAGAATGGTGTTGGTCAGTTCAAAGTTATACCTTTCGTCCTCTGCCACCAGTATTCTGTATTTCTCCGGCAGTAGTCCAACTTTTTTTCCTTTGGTATCTTCTGACTGGTCGGGGTCGCAGGGTTTACGTGGGATGGTGAAATAAAAAATGCTTCCTTTTCCCGGTTCCGATTCCACCCACATCTCTCCTTTGAGCAATCTGACAAAAGATTTGGAAATGGCAAGCCCCAGGCCGACCCCCGACTTTTCTCCGGAGGGCATGGGTTCCACCTGCTGGAAACGCTCCCATATGGCAGGTTGGTCGTCGGGATGTATCCCGATGCCAGTATCGGCCACATAAAACAGCAGCTTATCCTTTTGCGGGCGGCAACCAAATTCAACATGACCTTCTTCTGTATATTTAACGGCGTTGTGAACCAGGTTTGTAAGGATCTGGGTCAGTTTGGTCTGGTCGGTGATGGTGCATATATCATTTGCAATCAGCAGATTGTTCAGACGAAACTTCACCGGTTTGTGCCTGACCGTGGGCTGCAGCTGATTGTATACGCTCTCCATCACCTGCCTGATATCAGTGCTTTCTTCGTGGGTTTCAATCAGGCCTGTTTCAATGGTTGATATGCTGATGATGTCATCGATCACTGAAAGCAACTGGGTGCCGCTCTGACAAATGATTTTAGTCAGTTCTCTCACCCTGTCCGGGTGTTGACTTCCTTCACTGAGGACCTCCGAAAATCCCATGATGGCATTCAGGGGGGTTCTTATTTCGTGCGAGAGGTTATTGAGAAAAGCAGTTTTCAGTTTGTCACTTTCCTCTGCCTTTTCTTTGGCCGCCTTCAGCTCCTCAATGTTCTTGGCCCTTTGTATGGCAAGACTGATCTGACTGGAAGCATATTCGAGCAATTGCAGGTGGGTCGTGTCGAGTGCATCCGGATTATGGTAATCCTGGATTACGACGGCCCCGATGACCTCGCCGCCTTCAAAAAGCGGAACACCGAGCCAGACTTTGCTCATGGATCCGATCAGCTTGACTGTACCCCGGCTGATCAGTTCCTCCATGTCCTGCTGATAAAGCAAACTGGACTTCCTGCTTGCAATGACCAGGCCGGTCAGTGATCCTCTGGCCTGAAATTGCCGGACTTGCTCTCCTTCGGTTTTCTCAAATGGAATGGAAAACATGCCGGAGGGTCTGTCGTAAAGGGCAACGTAAAAGTTTGTGGTATCCATCAGGGCACTCAATGACTCCCTGATGGAGGCCAGCAGTTCCTCTGTGCTTTCGGTGGCAATGGTGGCACTGGCAATCTGATAAAGGACCTGGCGGGTCGCTTCGTGTTGCTTACGCTCAGAAATATCGCGGATAATGGCAAGCAGGAGATTTTCTCCATTTACCTCAAAAGGACTCAGGCTGATCTCGGTGTCAAAGGGTTTCCCGTTACAGTCCTGGTGCTGCCATTCAAAATGCTGGCGTTTGCCCGTTGAGGCACTGTGGATGAGTTCCCTGGCCTTATCCGTTGAACGGCTGCCATCCGGCTGCAATTCAGGGGATAGCTGCCATGGGGTACGGCCCAGAAGGTCCTCTTTCCGGCACAGGAACAACTTTTCTGCATGCTGGTTACAGTCTGCAATCCCCTTGTCAGTTATCAGCAGGATGCCATCGCTGGCATGTTCAAACAACGCCCTGTACCTCCTTTCGCTTTCCTGCAGGGCTTGTTTTTGCGCGTACTTTTCGGTTACGTCAGAAAAGACCATGACCACCCCGGAGATGACTCCTTCGGTATCCGTAATAGGTGCTGCGGAATCGGCAATCTGGTATTCGGTCCCATCCCTGGCGATCAGCACGGTATCGTTCGCCATTCCGACAATCCTTCCTTGTTCCAGCACCAGGCGGGCCGGGTCGTCGGCTTTTTGCCTGGTCTGTGCGTTCACAATATGAAACACTTCTGAAAGCGGTTTGTGTGAGGCCTCTGTGAGTGGCCAGGCGGTCATTTTTTCTGCGATGGGGTTCATGTCGGTCACCCTGCCTTTCAGGTCGGTGGTGATGACCCCGTCCCCAATGGATTGAAGTGTGACACGCAGGTTTTCACGGTGTTTCCGGATGTCGGCAATGGCTTTCCTGCGTTGAAAAAAGAGCCCTGTCAACCTGGCTGCATTTTGAATGAGCTTCTCTTCTTCCGGCAGGAAATGGAGATCCGTGTCGGTATATAACACCATGATATACCCCGTTCTTTGCCCATTTACGGTAATGTCGGCATGCAGGGCGGGGTAGCGGGAAAAATCCTCCCTGGGTTTACCGGAGCTGTAAAAATCTTTAACCCGGATGAGTACCTTGGTTGCGGCCGTGTATTGCATGGCCTCTGAAATATGCTTTTCCAGCTGCCTGCAAAAGACGTCGTCCGGAAGATCTTTCTGCATGCTTTCATTGATGGAGGTCAGGCAGCGCAATTCCTTTATGCGTTCTTTCAGGCGGCGTTCCAGTTCACGTTTCTGATACTCCCCTTCCATTTTGTATAAGGCAAAGCCCAGGTCTTCAGCTACCTCTTTGAACAGTGACTGTTCTTCTTCCAGCATGGCATAGTCTTCAGGTGCGGCAGCAGCCAGTACCCCGTATACTTTCCCCTTGTGGCCCAGGGTGATGCTCAGGCCCACCCTCCCCGTTACCCCGTCGTTGCCCGGGCAGCCATGGCATGCATCTGATTGATGGTTGAAAACAACCAGTTCTTTTGTTTTAAGTGTCTCTGTCATGCAGGGGGGCTGCTGCCCCTCTCTGAAAAACTGCTCCAGGGCTGTGATGCTGTCACCCATTTTACTCGAAGCAGTCAGTAAAACGTTCCCGGAATCATCCATAAGGGCGATCCAGGCATACTTGTAACCGAGGCTCTCAGTTAGATTGTCGCAGGCCTTGATGATCAATTGTTCTGCATCTGTTTCCCTGGTAATTAACTGGTTGACATTTCGTACCCCTTTCAGTACATTTTTCAGGTGCCGCTCTCTCCGGAGTGTTTCATGGAGGTCCTGAATCGTTTGGGATTGATTCTGTTCGGAATAAAATTCGCGGTTCATATATATAACATTGAATCAGTAATCCGTATTGTCATGAAGCGGCAGTGTGAAAGAAAAACAGGAGCCTTCTCCTTCTTTGCTTTCCACTGTTAGTTTTCCCCCGTGCTCTTCGATAATCCTTCTGCTGATGGCCAGCCCGAGGCCTGTGCTTGTTTCACCGGCGGTGGGGCGTGTGCTGGATTTATGAAAAGGTTGAAATATGTAGGGGATCTCTTCTTCTTTGATTCCCAGCCCATGGTCAGTCACAGAGGTTCTGACATATGTGCTTTCCTGATTGGCTCTGACAATTACCGTACTGTTTTTATGCGAGTATTTGATTGCATTGCTGAGCAGGTTGTTCAGAACCTGCTCGGTTTTGTTGTTGTCATAAGTGAAATACCAGGATTCCTTCGGGCATTCCAGCCTGATGTCAATATTTTTATAATTGGCCACCATCTGGTTAAACTCCACGCTTTTCTGCAGCAGGGATACATAGTCACCGGACGCTTTCTTCAATGCGACGTCACCCGCTTCAATCTTCGAAATGTCAAGCAATTCAGTCATCAGGCGAAGGGAGAACTGCAACCTTTCTTCGATGTTTTTCAGAAACTGTTGCTGCCGCGCCCTGGGGAAACTGTCAGGATCGTTGATCAGGATGTCTGCATAAGAAATGGCGGCTGCAATGGGGTTCCTCAGGTCATGTGCTGCCATGTTCATGAACTTGTTTTTCTCCTCGTGAAGGATGGCCAGCTGTTCGTTGGCTTTTTTCAGGTCACCAAGGGTCTGCTCCAGCAAAATCTTCTCCTTGGTCAGCTGGCGCTGCAGGTTGTTGGTTTCCCGGTTCAGTTCGCCCATTCGCTGGTTCTGCATTACGATGCGGTTCAGGTCCACTTCACCTGTAACCAGCATTTGCCCTTGTTTGCGAAATATCCGGGCCTGAATGGTTGTATTGATATGGGATTCACTGCCAATGGTGAGCATCCCCTCAAAAACCGGTTCAGCGGTATCAGGCGGACAGGGCAATTCAAGCAGTTTGTCAATTGAAGGGTTGATCAGGGTGTCTGCGGCTGTTCCGTGCATCAGCAGACGGAAAGCGTTGTTGCCAAAAAGCAGGGAACGGTCTTCGGTTGAAAAAACAGCGATGCAAAGCGCCCTGCTTGAGAGTGCGGCGTTTTCAATCTCAGATAGCCAACGGGAAAGGAATAGCGTCTGTTCTGTTTCTTTCATTATTTCAATGGGGAAAACCAGTTACTGGTGTGATAAATGCTCAAACAGCGGGATGTTGACCTGCATCCACTCATAAAGGGGCAGGGCCTCATTGAAAGCTTCGGCAGTGGCTTTGCTGAAGGGCCCCGGTTTGCCGGCACTGGTTATAAGGTCTTTTTTATCCATAAGGTTGGTATTGGTCAATAAAAGTTTCCAGTTCTTTCAGGTCTGCTATATACCGCGTACGCGGGTATCTTCCCGCCACATCCTGCCCCCCGCCGTGACGGAAAGCCTGACCCCCGATGATCACGGGGAGGTCAAAGGTGTGGTGAATCAGCCGGAGCATTTTTTCCAGCAGGGGAATGTGGGAGTAAATGCTGACGGAAAGAGCCACCATGTCCGGGCGTTGTTTTTCAACATACCGGAACATTTCATTTGCCGGCACATTGGAGCCGGGGAAATAAGTATCCCATCCTTTCATCTCAAAAATATCGGCCACCATTTTTACGCCTACCTGGTGGAATTCTGTTTCTACGCAGCCCAGCACGACTTTTCTGGACTGCCGCTGGCGGGAAACAATGCCGTAAAAAAGCTCATTCATGATGCTTTCGGTCACCGAGGTGGCAATGTGTTCTTCTGCCACGGTGATCTGGTTGTTTTCCCAGAGCTCACCCACCCGGTACAAAGCTGTTTTTATGATGTGCTCATAAATAGTGAGAATACTGACCCCCTCTGCGGCCAGATCTTTTATGTGAATGGAGGCGTCCGCCCTGTTTCCTTCCAGTATCAGGGCCAGGTAGTGGTCATGATTTGGTTGTGTGTTGGTGTTGAATGTTCGCATGCCGGGGTTTTATCAGCATTAAAGGTAACAAAATTAATGGTTGATTTCCCAGGTGCTTCCGTCTTTACTGTCTTTAATGGTAATATTCATATGCTGAAGGGCATCACGCAACTTGTCGGCGGTTTCCCAGTCTTTGTTTTCACGGGCAGTTTTCCGTAGTTCCAGGATGAGTTCCATGAGTTCTTCCAGCAGTTCATCCTTTTGTCCAAGGTCGTCCTTTTCTGCAGTTAATCCGAAAATGTCCACCAGGAATAACCTGAAAGTATCCCGAAGTTTTTTCAGGTCTTCCCCGGAAAGGGTTTCCCTGCGGTCACGCACTGCATTGATGGTTTTAACGGCATCAAACAGATGCGCAATGGCCACCGGGCTGTTGAAGTCGTCCTGCAGGGCCGCATGGCATTTTTCTGCCAGGCCTGCCGCGTCTGTGGTGGATATATCCGACGGCTTCAGCTGGTCCAGCGTTTCCAGTGCCTGCAGCAGCCTTTGCAACCCTTTTTCCGCTGCCTGTAATGCTTCATTGCTGAAGTCAAGGGTGCTGCGGTAATGGGCCTGCAGGATGAAGAAGCGGATGGTCATGGGGCTGTAGGCCCTGGCCAGCTCCTGGTGATTTCCGCTGAAAAACTCCCTGAGTGTGATAAAGTTCCCGAGGGATTTGCCCATTTTCTGTCCGTTAATGGTGATCATGTTATTGTGCATCCAATAACGGACGGTGTCGTGTCCGAATGTGGCATTTGACTGGGCGATCTCACACTCATGGTGGGGGAAGAGCAGGTCCATGCCGCCCCCGTGGATGTCAAATTCCTTGCCCAGATATTTTGCGCTCATGGCCGAACACTCAAGGTGCCAGCCGGGAAACCCTTCACCCCATGGTGAAGGCCAGCGCATCAGGTGGGTAGGTGATGCTTTCTTCCACAGGGCAAAATCAGCCGGATGACGTTTTTCTTCCTGTCCTTCCAGCTCCCGGTTTCCGGCCATCATTTCTTCAACGTTTCGTCCGCTCAATTTGCCGTAATGATGTTGCTCATTGTATTTCCTGACATCAAAGTACACCGAGCCGTCCACTTCGTAAGCATAACCCGCATTCAAAATGGCCTTCACCATTTCTATCTGTTCAATGATGTGGCCTGAAGCCCTGGGCTCGATGCTGGGTTTTTGCACATTCAGGCTGTCCATGTCGTCATGATAGCGGTCAGTATAATACTGCACAACCTCCATGGGTTCCAGTTGTTCCAACCGTGCTTTTTTGGTGATCTTGTCTTCCCCGGAGTCGGAATCTCCTTCCAGGTGTCCTACATCGGTAATGTTCCTTACGTAGCGAACCCTGTAACCGAGGTGCTTCAGGTAGCGGAATACCAGGTCGAAGGTTATGGCCGGGCGTGCATGACCGAGGTGAGCGTCGCCGTATACCGTGGGGCCGCAAACATAAAGCCCTGCAAAGGGAGGTGTTGCCGGCGTAAATTTCTCCAGCCGGCGCGTCAGGGAATCGTAGATATATAAATTACTGGTAGTCATACTTGCAGTTCTTGTTTAAAGTCAACACTTTCCGAAAGATGCAAAGGTAAAAAAAGAAAATTCATCATCCAGGCAGGGTTCCCGCTTCATGGTCAGATCCGGATTGCTTCATGCCCTGGTGCTGATCATTGTTTCGCCAGCACCTCCTTCGCCTTTTTGTATCCGATATCAAAAACCTTCCGGGCACTTGAAAGATCCAGGATTCCGTAATGCTGGAGCTCTTCAGGTTCGATGTAGATGTCACATTTGTCTTTCCTGGTTTCGGCATGGTTACGCATGGTGAGGTGAAATGCACGGATTGCGATGGTTCTCAGTCCGGAAATATGGTCTTCATGGCCGAGGGGGTTTACATTAATCCCGATGATTGTCTTGCATTTGCCTTCAAGTGGTTCAACGGGGAAATTATTGACAATGCCTCCGTCAAGGTACTGGTGCCCGTCGATTTCCACCGGCGGAAATACCACCGGGATGGATGATGAAGCCTTGATGGCCTGCACCAGGTCGCCTTTGTCGAAGCGGGTATATTCGATTGTGTTGATGTTCATCGCATGCAGGATGAGTGGAATTTTCAGCTCCTCAAAAGTTTTTGCGGTGAGCGTTTTGCGTAAGGTCTTTTCGAATCCGGTCATTTTCAGCAGACCGTCTTTGGGAATAACCAGGCGTAAGAAAGCGATCATGTTCTTGCTGATCAAAGCTTTCAGCACCTCCTCCGCATTTTTGCCGTCTGCATACATGGCCCCGACGATGGCTCCCGCACTCACCCCTGAAATGATCTCGGGTTTGATGCCATGTTCTTCCAGGGCTTTGATCGCACCAAGATGGGCAAACCCCCTCGTGCCGCCACCACTCAGCACCAGTCCGTATTTGTATTTCTTTTTTATCATAGTTACTGTTTTGTTGATGCAGTAAAAATAGAGATTTGCCGGATGCAATGCAAATCAAATAATGTTTTTGAAATGATTCAGATTATTCGTAAATTTGGGGAGACTAAAAGGATTGGTTATGAAATCAAAAATGATGCTTGCCACGGCGTTAATTCTGTTTTTGCTGGTGGTTTCCTCTCCGGCCTGCGCACAGGGTGCTGATGAGGGACTAACCGGGCAGGAGACTGCGTTTTCCCCGTCTTCGAAGTTCGGGATGCAATTCGGCACTGCTTTTACAACAGGCGGATACGGAGGATCAATGTTCACCAATACAATTTCCCCGCACCTGGGGCTGGATGTAAGCAGGAATTTCCACCTGGAGTTAGGCACCATTTTTTCCTCGGGTCAGATCCGGGGCGGTTCAACCGTTGCACCCTTCGGATTGGCCGGCGATCACGGTGCAGTGCAAAACCTACAGGGTCAGCGGATGTTCAGTACGACAATTTACGCCTACGGCTCATACAAGGTGAATCCGAGATTGAGCCTGACCGGCGGCACCTGGGTTGAAAGAAGGGATATGGGAGAGTTTGATCAGCAAATGAATCCCATGGCTTTTGACACCAATCCAAGAGGGATGATGTTTGGTTTCGACTACAAGGTAACAGACAATTTGCGTTTCGGGGCCGAAATCAATATGTCTTCCGGGGTGAACCCATTCAACCCCCTTCATCAGCATCAGTTTTCTCCTCACAGATTCAACGGCCCAATGCCTTTTTACCGACGGAATTAAAAAAACCCGCCGATTAATTAGGATACAACGAAATATTTTCATAAATTGAACCACTCATAAACACAGCACGATGGCTTTCGAAGCTATTGGTTGGTTTTACTTAGTGGTTAATGTTGTTTTTGTTTTGGTGGTTAAAGCGGCAGGTGGTGTGCTCCCTTCATATCTCCGGCCGCTTTTTCATTGTGGGGCGGGAGATTTATCTGTCCTCTTTTATCATTGCAGGTTAACCGTTTCTGCGGGCCTGGCAGGTTTATTGCATCTGAAGTCGTAAATTGGTCAGTCCTTCCTGCCTTGCAATGGTCACCACGTTGTTGTATTCTGACCTGGTAATTTGCCGCGAGATCTCCGGGTAATCAAATGCTTTGTACATAGGTGTGTATTGCGACATGATGTTCACGTAAGTGTTTTTGGGAAGGTTGCCTGCAATCCATCTTATTACCCTGTCGCTTCTTGCCGCATTTTCAGGCATTACCAGGTGGCGTATCATCAAGCCTTTATTGATCAGGCCGGTGCCCGGATCAGTTTCGGCAACACCCACTTGCCGGTGCATTTCCAGCAGGGCCCCTTGAGTGGTTTCCGGGTAACAGTCTGCACCGGGCGAATAAGTGCCCGCCGCCTCAGCATCCATATACTTGAAGTCAGCAAGGTAAACATCCACCACCCCATCGAGGTATTTCAGGATGTTTTGTTTTTCCCAGCCGCATGTATTGTACACAAGTGGGGCACGTAATCCACGTGATGCTGCCTGGTCGAGTGCCAGCAGGATATGCGGCGAATAGTGGCTCGGGGTGACCACGTTGATGTTATGACAACCGTTTCTTTCCAGTGCCAGCATGATGTCTGCCAGGCTGTTGGTATCATACTCCCTTCCTTCTCCGAGGTGACTGATCTCATAGTTAATGCAGAAAACGCATAACAGCCCGCAGTTTGTAAAAAATACAGTACCTGAGCCCCGGCTTCCTACGAGCTCCCTTTCCTCTCCAAAATGGGGGTTGGCTGAAGAGATCTCCAGTGTGGCATTGGCATTGCAATGACCCCGTTGCCCGCTCAGGCGGTCTGCTCCGCACTCCCTGGGGCATAATTTACAATTTTGCATCATGCCATAAAGGGCATCGCCCCGTTCCTTTAACTCTCCGCTCTCATGAAGCCGGACATAACCCGGAGTGTACGAGGTTGTTTTTTTGTGCATTATGTCGTAATTTGTGCTGTCGCGGGCTTCTGCTTCATGCCCGTTCAACAATTCTTTAGCAAATATTGCCGCAGGCAAGGTTGCCATTAACTTAAGGAAGTGCCGCCTGTTTTTCTTTTCCATGGCTATATTTGTTTTGTCTAAATTAAGATATTGACTGTCAGTTGATAACTATTCGTAAATTTACAAAAAACACCAATAACGGCAAAAAACATGACGAGCTGATTAAACAATTCAGCTATGATAAACATTTACTAATTAAAGACATGATGGGGTTGGTCCGGCCAAATCAATTATGTATTTTCCCCGGCCAGGCCATCGCAAATGCATTTTTCATCTAAAAATAACTAAAAATAACGGGAGGAGCACTATGGCACATTTATCAACAAACTACATGGGTCTGACCCTGAAGAATCCACTGATAGTGGGGGCCTGCAACTTGTCAATGGATCCGGGAACTGCCGCAGAAATGGAAGAAGCAGGGGCGTCAGCCATTGTTTTTAAATCTCTGTTCGAGGAGCAGATCAACCTGGAAAGCCTTGAAATGGAGGAAGACCTGCATGCTTACGATGAACGGCACGCAGAAATGATCAGCCTGTTTCCGGAAGTCAGGCATGCCGGCCCCGAAGAACACCTTGAGAAGCTCAGGGCATTGAAGAAGGCGGTGAGTATACCGGTGATCGGGAGTTTGAACTGTGTCAACAGGGATACATGGGCTGAATATGCCCTTGAAATGGAAAAAACCGGGGTGGATGCCCTTGAACTGAACTTTTATGCTGCTCCGGATAGTTTTGATCAGACGGGAAAGCAAAAGGAGGAAGAGCAAATCGCTATTTTAAAGGAAGTTAGAAATAAGGTAAAAATTCCGGTCAGTGTAAAGTTGAGTCCCTTTTACACCAACCCTTTGCAGGTGATCCGGGAGATGGATTCGGCAGGCGTGAACGGTTTTGTGTTGTTCAACCGGCTGTTTCAACCAGATATCGATCCCAAAAAGGGAGAACATCATTTCCCCTTCAACCTGAGCCAGCCCATGGACTATCGGTTACCCCTGCGTTATGCCGGGCTGCTGCACAATGAGATAAAAGGCAGTTTATGTGCCAATACGGGAGTTTTTACCGGTGAGGATATGGCCAAAATGATTCTTGCGGGTGCGGATTGTGTGCAGGTAGTAAGCGCCCTGTACAAGAACAAGGTAGGTTATATCAAGGACATGCTGAACGACCTTTCAGTCTGGATGGAAGGTGCCGGATACGAAAACCTGGATGCATTCCGGGGCAAACTGTCCAAAGCCAACAGCAAGGATCCTTACGCCTATCAGCGGGCGCAATACGTAGATCTGCTGATGAAGCCCTTTGAGGTGATGCAAAAGTATCCGCAAAGGTAGTTGATTGATGGGAGTTTGCCAGAGAGCCATAAACCCTGACCGTAAAATGTAAAATACAAAAGGGGTTGTATCTTTTCCTCACTTATGCGAAGCGAATTTAAGATACAACCCCTTATTTAATGATTGCACGTCGTTGCCGGCACAACGGTTGTGCAGCAGTATGGCCTGTTCAGGAAATTATCCGTTATTGTTTTCCTGGTGCTGGGTAACGATCTTCAGGGTATCATAGGCGATCACCAATTCTTCGTTGGTGGGAACCACCATGACCTTTACCCTGGATTCGTGTTTCGATATCATCTCCAGCTTCCCTCTTAACCCATTATTCTTAGCCGGGTCAAACATAACGCCAAGGTGTTCAAGCCCTTTACAAACGGCTTCCCTGGTTTCCGCACCGTTTTCGCCAACACCGCCGGTGAAAATGATAAGATCCACACCGCCCATGGCTGCTGCGTAAGATCCGATGTATTTTTTAATCCTGTAAGTATACATTTCCAGCGCAAGCTGCGCCCTTTTGTTGTTCTCCTTCCAGGCTGCATTTTCAATATCGCGCATATCGTAAGAAACACCACTGATGCCAAGCATCCCGCTCTTTTTGTTGATCAGCGTATTTGCTTCGTCTGTACTCAGCCCTTTTTTCTTCATAATATACAGAATGGCGCCAAGGTCGAGATCGCCTGTACGGGTACCCATCATCAAACCTTCTACGGGAGTGAGCCCCATTGAGGTGTCTACCGATTTGCCGTTTTCAATGGCTGCGATGGACGCACCGTTGCCCAGGTGGCAGGTAATGGCTTTTACATGATCCTTGCGCATGAACAGGGCGTCACAGGCCTTTTCGAATACATATTTATGGCTGGTGCCATGAAAGCCGTAGCGCCGGATTTTGTCGTTCTCATAAAGTTCGTACGGAAGCGCATACATATACGCATGCTGCGGGATGGTCTGGTGAAATGCGGTATCAAACACCGCGACTTGCGGAACTGTGGGAACCAGTTTCTGCATGGAAGTGATCCCTTTCAGGTTTGCCGGGTTGTGCAGGGGGGCCAGCTCAATCACATCCTCAATGTTTTTCTTGACTTCCTCTGTGATCAGGGCACTGTCACTGAAATTTTCTCCGCCGTGAGCCACCCGGTGACCTACTGCAATGATATCATTGACACTGTCAATCACGCCATGATTTTTATCGAGCAGGGCTTTCAGGATCAGGTCGATCCCGGCTTCGTGATTCTCCACGTCCTGAATCAGCATATAAGGATCTTTGCCCCTGGGCTGATGCTTGAATTCACTGTCTTTAAGGCCCACGCGTTCCAGCAGCCCTTTGGCAAGGAGCTCGGCATTGTTGGCCATGTCAATCAGCTGATACTTAATGGATGAACTTCCGCAATTGAGAACTAGAATTTTCATTGGTTTACTATCGTTTAATTTAATGGTGTGAAATATAATCGGGTTACATATTTTTAC
>Ga0207421_10006423_pt1 | contig 12805 bp, 5 predicted proteins | sample SodLakKL_010_SED_4_FD_187542 | JGI IMG/M metagenome (GOLD analysis project Ga0207421, IMG submission 187542) | Alkaline sediment microbial communities from Lake Tanatar, Kulunda Steppe, Russia - 8KL_010_SED (SPAdes) (version 2) | ecosystem: Environmental > Aquatic > Non-marine Saline and...
TGATTCTCCACCACCTCCCGGCTGCCATCGGTATACTCCACTTCATATTCGGGTGCGTTGGCAATGTCGCGGAGCCGTTCAGCAGTCATGCTGTCTTTGATGATGTAAAAGTCGGCCGTGGGCCTGGTGTCGTAATACACATCCAGCCCGATCACATTCAGGTTGTTACGCCCTACATAGTTGACAAGGAAATGAAACTGCCCGCGGTTCCTCGGATACTCCGTCAACTCAAACGACACCACCTCGATCTGGCTGCGCGGCACCTGGCTGGCATTGTTGAAAAAGCGGCGGAATTCCACGAAATTGCGCCGGTTGAGTTCCAGCCCGGTAATGGTCACCGGCGACTGCTCCACACCCGTTACATTGTACATGGTGCGACGGTTGTCAGTAATGCGATGCACGATCGTGGTATCGGCCACGGTTTCACTGGCAAACACCAGCAACTCCAGCTCATCGGCAAACTGGGTTTCAAGCTGATACACCGGTTGGCTTTCCAGCAGGCCGCTGATCTCGTCCATTTCACCCGAACTGATATTGTTGTCAAGCCCCAGTTTGTATACAATGATTGTATCATCATGCGATGGCGGCTCTTTGATGAATGTCCTGATGGGGATGAAGAAGGATTCGCGGATCTCCTTTTCGGACGTAACCTCCGGGTTATAAATCACCTTGGCCGACTGGGAGCGCAGGTAAGTGGCCGCGCCCACCACGCCATCAATGTCCCTGAACTGCTGCGTATAATCCCTGGCCATGTTCACACATTCCATCTGCTCAAGGCCGGACAGGAAAAATGCCTCCTCCGGGTGATCCCCGCTGCCCCAGTAATCTTCCGTGGCCGGTACCTCCACACGGTGGCCGGCAATGGTCACCAGGATGATCAGCAATGAAACCAAAATAAGGGGGAACCATTTGATACGGATGTTGTTGATGGTCAGCGCTCCCGTTTCCGGGCAGGCGTCCACACAATCGCCACACATGTTACAGTCGGGATGGGTCACCCTGGTTTCATTGGCCACATCAATGCCCTGGGGGCAGTTCTGCGTACAGTTGCCGCACTCAGTGCAAAGTTGCTCATGCCGGGTCACCTTCAGCATATTGACCTTCTGCAGGGGCGACACCACGATCTCCACGATAAAACCGATCAGGCAGGCCAGCCCGATGTAAATCAGGATGGGAATATGAATGTTGAACGAATAGAGGATCACATAGATGGCCGCCAGGCCCACAATCAGCAGAAAATACCTGAAAATATTGGAAATGGCCCCCACCGGGCAGAGGTACTTGCACCAGAACAGCCGTGAGAAAACCGATCCCGCCACGAACACCCCAAGGATCAATCCGCCGGTGATATAACTGAAGTCGACGTCAAACAGGCGGATGCCGGCAATGTTGTGATCGACCTGTACCGAGAACAGCGTAGAAGCCTCCAGGGCGATGTAAGCCGTCAAAAACAAAAAGATGTACTTCAGCGACCTGAGGGCCTTGTCGGTGCGCCGTCCCGCCTCAAAACGGACGTTAAGCTTATCCCCGATCTTCCCGAAAAACTCCGAGATCGTACCCAGGGGGCAGATATAACTGCAGAAAAGCTTTCCCACAAAAATGATGGCCACAATCAGCAGTACCACCAGCAGCAGGTTCACCGCCGTCATGGACCAGGCCAGGTTGCCGTTATTCAGGTGGGTATAAAAAGAATGCACCTCATCGGAAGACGCAGCACTGTCGAATCGCAGGTCGATGAAAAAGGAGCGGATCACAGCCAGCAGCAATAAGGCCATCACGCCATACTGGAGAATGCTGCGTGCAATATTGATTTTTCGGGTCATGGGTCAGCCTGTCATTGTTCGGTGCATCAAAATCCTGGTTCTGTCATAATCGGCAACAAAGAAGCCACAACCAAGATTGACAATCGCCCTAAATGATAATCCGACCCCCCGAAATTGGGGTCAAAATATAAAATGAAACGCGGGAAAGTGGTTGGTTGGTTAATGCGTTTCCCTTATCTGACGGGGGTTTGGATAAGATAACACCATGCCCGGCTATACAAATTAACAATCAAAACACTTTGCCTTCTTTTTGGTACTCCCGTTCAATCCCGGCTTGTATTGCCTGGAGGGTAATTGAAGACTTTTTGCCGGCCAATGCATCCAGGGCGCAGTGCTGAACCACATTAACGATGCCTGACCCGGTGATCTCATATTTTTTGGCCACTGCACTAAGCTCTTCTTCGGTGGGCAGGCTGAGGTCTTTTTGAACGGGGAGGGTTTTTTTCCAGAGCAGGAGTCGCTCTGCCGCTGTGGGGGGAGGAAAGAAAATGACTGATTGAAACCTGCGGATAAAGGCCTCATCAATGTTGGATTTGAAATTGGATGCCAGGACTACCAATCCGTTATGGTTTTCAATTCTTTGAAGCAGGTAAGCCACTTCCTGGTTGGCATATTTGTCATGGGCATCCCTTACGCTGGTTCGCTTCCCGAACAGTGCATCCGCTTCATCAAAAAACAAAATCCATTCTTTATTCTCCGCCCTGCTGAAAAGTTGTGACAGGTTCTTTTCTGTTTCTCCTATAAACTTCGATACCACCATTGAAAGGTCAATGCGAAACACATCCCGGCCGGTATTTTTTCCCAGAATCATCGCAGCCAGAGTTTTCCCGGTTCCGGGCGGCCCGTGGAAAAGCGCACGATAACCCGGTTTCACCCATCTCTTCAGATTCCAGCGGTTCATAAGTGTATCACGGTGACTGAGCCAGTTTTGCAACTCAACCAATTTACGCCTGGTTGTTTTATTCAGCACCATGTCGCTGTCTTCCAGCTCTGTGGTAATATATTCAGCGGGAAAGTCCGCACTGAAGCGTGGACGCGATACTTTCCCGGTGAGCAGTTGGTCGACCACGTCCGGGTTGATGATGATAGCGCCGCTCATCCGCGGCTCACCTTTAGAAACCTCTTCAAGCCAAAGGATGCGCTGGTGTGCAAACGGATGTTCTTCAGAGAAAATTTGCCCTAACCGGTTCCGGTGTACCAGATCCTCCCCCGCCAGCAAAAACAGGGCGGTTTCACCGGTTGGCATAAAACCACGGAACTTGCTTCCCCTTATACCGCCAATATGCGGAAAATCACCTGAAGATTTCAGGTTCTTCCGGATGACTTCATCCAGGAAACTGGGACGCAGGTGCGGGGCAAGTGCCAGGATCAATATCAACTCTTCCGCCTCATTGAGCCGGTATTTGCCTGCCAGGCTGGTTAAATCCGGGTGTTTTTGCTGAACTGACAGTTCCGGGAAATTTCCCGATGGATCCTTTCCGGGATTACGGTCATGGGCAAAATGCCTGTGAAATCGCCATTCAATGATCTGCTTTAACCAGTTTAGTTCGTTTGTAAACATATCTATTTGGCTTTCACTTCATCCACATACACCTCATAAATGGCAAGGTGATCTTTGGTTCCGTTACTGTATACCGGAGCCATGTCATTTTTAATCCGATAATAATCTGCCATGATCTCGCCCTGTTCCTCCACATTAAACGCATCCATGCCTTTTTCTTTATTCGCTTCCAGTGCGTCCAGGCCCCCGTAATCATAAAAACCCGGCTTATTGTTCCCATGCAGGGCACGGGGCATGTACATGGCTCCCATTTTCTCGTACTGCCATACATGCGTAAGTTCATGAATCAGGGTATCGGGCGACATCGGCCCCCAGCTGTTAATCGTATGGAAGCTTACATAAGGGCGGTCTGTCCAGGAAGGGCCAAGGATTGCTTTTTCATCAACCCGGACCAGCTTATAATCAATGCTTTCACCAAACACATCCCGGGCCATTTCTATTTCGTCTTCACTGAGCGGACGTGTATTGAATTTGATAAAATCAGCCACCGTTTCATATATTTCCGGTAAGCCCGATATCTCCACCACATAAATAGCCAGTTCTCCAAGCCACTTTCCAAAGCTCTTCCAGGTGTCGGCTTTCCCCAATGACTTCCACCATTCCAGCGACCAGGGCTCCAGGCTTTTCACTCCTTTCCAGAGATGCACAACGAGGCGCTTCAGCCTTGCCGGAAGTGAAATGATCCACCGTTTGGCCCTGTGGGCGATACCCTTGATCTTTTCCCAGAGTTGCCGGCTCACATATTTGGCGCCGGTCCAAAGCCACCTGGCGGCTCTTCTCAAACCCCTTGTTACTTTTCTTGCACCACCGGCAATGGCTTTCCCGACTCGTTTAAACCCTCTGCCGATTCTTCTGAAAAAGCCCCTTGCTTTACCTTCTTTCTCTTGATTTTCTGCTTGGTTCTCCCGGTCTTCCAACTGTTCTGTGTCAGGTTGTTGCTCAAAAAAATCATTTGACTGAACCCCCTCTTCCCGGAAGAACACATCCGGCATTTGTGGCTCAGCAGTTACATGGTCGCCTTCTTCCAGGAAAAAAGGAGTTTTTACGCCGGATTCAATGTGATTTTGCGGTTCTGTCTTTTCCTTCATCTCTGTGGGATTAATGGTTCCAGTCAACGATCAGCAGTTGCTTAAGCCATGGGAGTTTCACCACACCATATCCCCATGGGAGCCTGGATAACAGCACATCAATGGCTTTGCCTTCAATAACCAGGCGGTGCTGGAAACCGTCAAGGATCAGTTTCCCCTTCCTGTCAAGGAAGCCTTCCCGCAAACCCTGTGGCGAGGTTCTTTTCAGCACCTTCCAGTGATCAATGGCCGATCTGATCAATTCGTCAGCTTCATTTAACATCGGCTGACTGAGATGAATTTTCCCCGGAAGCGGCAGCTCCGGTTCCATCCCGCAAAGGTATTTGTGGAATACAAGTTCATGCTCATACGGATTGTCCTTACCGGTAGCCAAATAATACAGCAAGTAAATGGCCAAAGCTTGCGCATCCTCATCCCTGAAAAGTTTGTCCCCAAGCAGGCCGCAACGTTTAAAACAGAGTTCCAGAAAGGGATGAAGCAATACAAGGCCTGCATGATTCACAAACAACCCCTCTTCCGCGGCTTTTTGCTGATCCCGGATTAGCTGATCCGGCGCCTCATCCTGCACCTTAACCCCTGCCCCCACCTGCTCCGGCAGAGGATCTTTGCGTTGCCTGTCCCTGCTGTCTCCATCAGAAGGATACGCGGCGGTCAAACTTTCCAGCCATTGCATCCACATCTCACGGCGGGCCGCAATGCCTGCACTGTTTGTTGCTGAAGGGGATGGGGGAATACCGCCTTCGACCGGCTCTTTACCCGCAATCGATAAATGAAGGAGACGAGCGGTAAACGATCCGGAGAACTGATGGATCAAGCGATCCAGGGCATGCGGGGTTTTCGTCAGCAAATAAACCAGCCATTGCTTGTATTTTCCCATTGACAGCAGGGGATTTTTTAAAATTTTCTCCTCATCGGGAAAAAACTCATCGTGCACAGCCCACCACGGCAGGCGACCGTGTTGGATAAAAAACAAAAACTGCTCCAGCTGTTTTTCATCCGGGGTGTGGCTTTCATGAGGTATATGTTCAGATTCCCGTTCAGTCAGCCCTTTTGTCAAAAGCTTTTCAATCTTGCCGGTAAACTCCCGGACACACATGTTTGCAAATTCATCTTCAAATTGTTCCGGGCGGATCTGCTCCAGGTCTATGTCCATTTGAGCGACCCGGACCGATCCGTTACCTGCCCACTCCTTATCCAGATACTTTTCGATGGCAGGCAATACATCATTGCTGAAGATGCGTAATGCATCATCCTGCAACAACCTTCCCGTTTGTTCATCCGGGACGTCAAACTCCAGGTTCAATCGATGAATGATATGTGTGTCCTTTATCATGGTTATTTAAAGTGCTGCACACTTTTCAACAGGACCTTCAGGGCTTTCTTCAGGCCCGGATCCTCCGAAACGAAGGTATTGTCATACTCCGTGATGAAGTTTTCAAACTGTTTGTTTTGATTGAGCCCCGGATACTTTCTCAACAAATTATCCTGCATTTCCTTAAACTTTGAAATATGCGCGGTAATGAGCGCGCTTTTGTTATCCGGTATCCTTTCAAAGCATCTGACCATATTCAGCATCAGCATCCATAAACTGCGGATAAATACCTCCAGTGTGCTTATTGCCTGCGGGTGGGTGCTGCTGGCAGAGAATTCATAAATGCGCAACAGCTGTTTGTCAATTTGTTCCAGAAGGGTCATAATTGTACCCGGGCGAGGCCTGTTAAGCAGGTCAGCGGCATTGTTGAAGAGGTTTACCACATTGCCATGGATATTGACAATCCCGGGATCATTCATCGCCCGTATCAGCGTAACTAGGCGCCTGTTTGCCAGTGAACGTTGGCTGTCGGTAACAAACTTCTCCACCACTTCGCGACAATTGGTCTGGGGTTCTTCTTCCTGTTCAATCAGGATTGTTGTTTCATCTCCGGCTGAACAGATTTCATTGGTAACAACCAGTTTAACGGGTATTTTGTCTTCATAAGACTGGGTATTGATTTGTTCCTGTACCTCCATCCCCTCAAACGTATATTGATCGCCGATGTGCCATTTATAGTTGATTTTGTCTTCGGGAATGTCGGGATTGGTTTCAGCCTGCAAGGTAATTACATAGGATACATGGGTTAAATGACTTCCTTTTCCAATCGTTGCCTTAAGAATTTTGGCCACCGGTTGTTGAATAACAATCACGGTCAGATCAGCCTCTTTGCCATTCACCGTAAAACCGATCGGTTTTCCCCTGTGCGAAACAGGTACGGCAGAAGGTTTGAAAAGATATTCACCGTTGCCGGATGGAATCACGGAGCCAGACAGGTCAGCATCTTTGGCACTGACAGCGCCATTTTCGGGTGTGACCCCGAAAGGATAGGTTTGTTGATCATCACTGCAGAATCTTGTTTTCTGAATATCCAGGGATACGGGTTCCGGATCAGTACCCGGTTCCTTGTCCTTTTGTATGAGAAACGCCACGGGCGGGCAGTCGGAGCAGCACAGGTATGGCAGGCAGAAGTCGGCGATCACAACGTCCTGTGCCGGCTGTGCGATATCTCTGCAGATGATCCGCCTGATATCGGTGATTTTCTGATTTAATTCAGCGAGGACAAAACGCCCGTAGGTACTTGCGGCTTGTATCCTGTTGATTTCAAGAAACCTGGCAAGTTCCTCCTCACGGTTGATGTTATCATCATGGCTTGCCACATAGTTTGCGAATGAATCGATGTCACGGTATTTGATCTGTCCCCCTGCAGCCTTTGTCGGTGCCGGCGGATCAAAAGGAAGATCAGATGTCATTCTCGTGTCGCCTGCCGTTGATTGCCCTTTGCTGGTGGCGTTTGCGCCGGCATATACGATCACGAATGTACCCCCCCGGTGTGATCCGGCCTTGTGTTCCAGGCCGGGATGCCTTTCTGCATATTTCTCAAAGGAAAGGTTCGCAAGGATGGTGGCTTTCCGCTTTTCGATTTCCCGCATGATCACCTCCAGTTTTTCATTGGCGCAGCAAATCCTTTCCATGCGGCTGATCATGTCCAGGTAGGCCGATTCAAACCCCTTTGATTCATACTTGCCGGTCCGGAAATGTTTTTCCAGGCGCGCACGCATGACTTTAAGCCGGGCACAAAACCTCAGAGAGAACTTCCGGAACCGGGCGATCATTTCCGGTGTGACCGTGCGTATGCTTTCAGGTATTTGATGTTGAATGAGGAGCAAGTGACCGACAATCTGCACAGGGTATTCAAAAAATACAAATTTCTGATCTTCATCCAGTTTTTGTAACTCTTTCGCTACATGGGGCATGGTTCTCACTCTTCCCGCCAATTCATCCACACTGGACACAGGCTCCTTTAAAGCCTCATGAATGGACTTCCCGAATGTGAGGGAGTCCCGGTCGATGGCTTCAGGGACGATACGGTCAATGGGAAACACAGGCCGTTCAATATCTTTACAAAAGTCGGCCAAAAACCCCCGGGTTCCTGTTTTACCAATGGCAGCCCCGATATCCGCGGCTACTTCAAACCCACTCTGCGGAACCCGGGTGCTCCTTTTCATATGCTGTACACCTCCGGTTATCATTTCCTGTTGGCCGCCCGAATATTGAAATTGCAGGTCCTGGTAGTTTATATTTAATCCTGCTGCATTAACGATGTTTTCAGGAATGTTCCATGTGGGTGCATCTATGGGTGGGATGTAGCGGTCGAGAATAATATGCGGTTTGTCAGGGTTGGGAGTGAACCCGGAAAAGAAGCGACTGCCTTCGCCCAGCAAACAGCTGATTTCAGCCTGAAACGCCTGCAAAACGGCATTGAGGTCCTCGAAATGGCAATCATAATCTTCAAGATCAATATCTGACAGCTTTACATCGCCCTGCCTGACAGCCACCAAATCAATGGGAATACCCTTTTCGTTTTTCAGCTTATCCAGTTCCCGCATCACTGTACGGAAATTCTTGCCAATATGTCCTTCCACCCTGAAAAAATTAAACCCATCGATGTCATAATCCAGGGGGTTCAGGGTAGCATCGGGCACCGGTACATCGTACGTATTCGCATGGTATGATAAATTGTCTTTCTCACGAGACTGCAGGCTGCGTGTATAATTCCATTGTTTTGTCAATTCTTTGGGTTTCACGTAGTAGAAAGGAATGGCCCTTTTTTCCAGCGGTTTGTCATAATCTCCGGATGGTGTGATCCGGATCCCGCTTACTTCGCCGGGCGCAAAATGCAAAATCATCAATTCAAGCCGTTTGAACATGCTGATGGCCCTACTAATGGCATCGGGCCTGTGGCTTATCAGGGGTGACGGATAGAATCTGTGACGGTATCGGGGCGGCAAAGGCCCATACCGGATATTTGGTTCCCCAAGCATAATATGTTTGGGAAAAGCATAAATGGACAGGCCGCATTCCATACCAGCATTATAAAGGGTATCTCTCAGCTCATCGTATGCCACCACCACATCTTTATAATGGTCGTAGGTATATTGTGCATGCAGCGCATTTCCGGACTGGGTCAGGTTATGCATCAGTCGCTGCTTCAGCCGGTTGATGTCAATATGGCCTTCTTTGTCAATGATAAGCCGGAAAGCGCTGTAAAGCTCTTCAATGGCTGTGGCCAGTAAAGTGGATCCGTTTTTTGCAGCGTTGAAGTATGCCCCGGCCAGCATGTGTGCACTTTTGGTTATGGTTTTATTGAGTATCACCCGTTTTGGGCGCAACTGCGGGAAATTGAAATACTTCTCAAACGCCTCATGATATTTAAGATAGCGTTCATCGCTCCTGCCTGGTTCAGCATCACGATGGATCACTTTATCCAGGTCATTTTTTGAAATTGCCAGCAGCATTGGCCTGGCCACCTGGCGCTGGCCCATATTGTCGCAATGGGTTGGGGTACACTTTTCCGGTTTTTTCAGGTAATATTCAAGATACAGCAGGGCAACCCAATTGCTGATGGTGCCATCGAGCTGGTCAATGCGCCTTACCTGCCCTGAAGTGATGTCTCCTGTTTCTTCTTCAGTGAGCAACCGGTAAAGCTTCACCGCTTTTTCCTGCGAACCTTCTTTAAAAAGGAAGGGTTTGTAAATACCATCATCGGGCATGGTGTATTCCACAAAATGCGTGTATTCCAACCTTTCCGTTTTTACCAGGTCACCATCTGTAGTGATGGCTGCACCCGGGCCCAGGGTAACGGCCTTATTTGATTGCCGTACTTCCAGCCCGCAAACTATGCCGGTTCCAATGAGACAGGTTCGGGTCAGCCGGTGCTGATCCTCAAAGAAATCAATGACCTCATTCAATTGCACCTCTGTGAGCACCTGGTCTTTTACAAACCGGCTGTACTCAAGGTTTTGTGCTGCAAGATGTAATTTTTGCCTGGTTGCCATATCAAGATGTTTTATTTAGTGACTGTTTCATTCCGGCTGATCCGGATCGGGACTGCCCCCGAGCGATCCCAGTGTTGTCCGCCCCAGTGTGACCGGCTTGCTTTCCGGTGTTGCTTCTTCACAGGATGCCAGGCGACCTTGTTCGTAAGCCGAGAATAATAGTTCCATCACTTCGATCAGCCTGGTCAGGGTATGCTCTTCAGTTTGCTTTAAAGGATCATCTGAACCTGTTCTTTCCGACAACCACGCGTACCAGGCATCTTCAAATATTTCCATATGCTCCCTGTCCACAAAACATATCCTTGGTAAAACATGGGCCGGCGTTTCCATGCGGATGAGCCTTTCCACATAGTGTCTGAAGCTTTTGTCTTTCAGTCTTGTCGTGTAACCGGGCATCACAATGGTGATTCGGAAGGAATAGGGATCAAGCGGACGACAATACGCCCCGTTGGATTCGATGCATACCGGCAAAAAGCGTTTGTGTTTTTCTTTTGGTGCAGATGCATCGGGTCGCAGCAACAGGTGTTCTACCGCATAAATACCTTCTTCGTCTTCTTTCAGCGGCTTTCTTTCATGCCCGAACCCAAGCAGCCCCGAGATCCTCTTCTCCAGTCCGGTCACATTCAGCGCTCCCGGTCCGGGGGGCATGGGATTATAGTAATCGAAGCCGCTGCCGCGCTCCCGGCTTGTTTTTTCATAATCTTTCAAAAAGCCTTCCTTGTGTGCAATCACCTTTTCATAGGCTTCATCGCCAAAAACCCGGTACATCAGGAACACATATTCATTGAAATGCTCCGCAAAGCGGGCCAGCAAATGGTCGAGGAACTTGTTCCTGCGCTGCACATCGTTATTGAATTTCCCCGAATCAAGCAGTTCCTGCACAGTCGCTTTCCATTTCTGCTCTTCCGTAAAAAGCTCCTGCCCGTCTTTCAGTCCCTGAACCACATTTGCGAAATAAGTATTTCCGATTGTGGTATCGCCCGAAAACAGGTCCTTTACGTGGGCGAGCTGTGCAAAATAATTGGCCAGTACCTGGTCGAAGAACAGCAGATAAGCCTTCAGCTGTCTGGCTTTTGCCTTGCGCCCGGTGGAAACACTTTCAGGCAACCCGGCCGGGCCAATACCGTAGACCTCCGGAAAATGGTTCTGAATGCTTTGATAGTTGCCGGGATTGCGGAACTTACCCAGGGACACCGGAAGATCCTCCGTTGTTTTAGCAATCATTAACTCATGGTACTGACGACGCAAGTCTTCCAGCTTGTGCTCCGCCTGTTTTCTGAGCAGTTTAACCGGAATCACATCCTTCCAGATATTCAGCACAGAGATGTGGCGACAGAAAACAGGTTTATGTCCAGGTTTCAGGCAGAGGTTCCACGTGTCACCGGAAACCGCCTCCCTGACCTTCCCCATGTCTTTTTCATCGCAATCAGCCAGCCCGAAAGCGATCTCCCTGATTATTCTTACCCCTTTAATGCGTTTAATGATGCGGATAATGTCACTTAAACGTACCTCCTTTCGCAGTTCACTGCCTTCAAGCTCTTCCGTTTTCAAAAATCCTTTTTTCTCAAAAGGATTGGTGCCACTGCGCCAGGGGTATTCATCATCAAATAAAAACACCGGCCCCCGGAAGATCTCATCGGGTTTTTTGCCCGCCTCCAGCATCTCCTGCAAATTATAAAAAGGCACTTCCGGTGAAAGGTATTGTTCAATATGGAATGCGATCTGCGCCCACACCTCTTCGGGATCAGCATAGGGATCGATCTCAATGTCACCGCAAATAACCACCCCCTGTTCAGGCACCTTTTCTACCTTTTCCAGGTCTTCGCAAAGATTGCGGTACCGTTGATATACTTCAATCACCTGTCCTTTAATTTCCTGAATACGTCCGGCTTTCAGCGCTCCCCTTTCAGCTTTTGGCTTGGCCTTTTCGTCGCTTTTGATCAGCACGGATTCATCCAGGTCGAGCAATATCCTGTTTAAACCCCTGAGGGGGTAGTGGTGTGCTTTTTCCGGGTCAACCTGTTCACCTTGCTGTTTATAATGCGATTCTGTGATCCCTTCCTGCTCCAGATCTCTGAATTTTGTTACAACGACATGTTCCGCAGGGATGATCCATGCATTGCGCACCCCTTTGATCCGGATAAACAATTGCCTGTAGTCATTGGCAGTAACCGGACCGGAGGGCAGCGCCCGGATGGCTGTCACAAACTGACGGTGCATATTTGCCATGTTGTCGTCCGGTTCGGCGAGCAGATCCTCCATGGGCCAGGAGGTCCGGTATCCAAGATCCGTAATGGCATAACACAGTGTTTCAAGGATGGTAATACCGGGGTCATGCACATTGTAGTCGGTCCATAATTGATGGGCCAGTTCTTCGATATACTTCAATCCTTCCGACCGCAGAAAAGCATAATCACGGCCATATTCGGCACTGACGGTTTTGGGTATGGTATTGGATTCACTCATGGCAGGTCTTGTCGTTATCGATTAAAGTGATCTGATGGTTGCGGGCTGATACCAGAATGGCCCGCGCGCTGCCGGCAGCAACAGCATTCAGGTCGGTCGTATTGTCCTCATTCCCTTCATAACGATGGTACATCCGCACCTGAGAAATAAAGTCCACATAAGCCAGGTTTTCAATAAACCCGATCAGGACACTTTTGTACATAATGCCCCCGAAACGTATCTCCGAATGCTCTCCGAACGCCCATGGTGAAAGATGTCGTACCAGGTCATCATTGAGCACATTCAGGTAGGCACTGGGGTCATATCCCTCATGGAATTTGACCCTAAAATCTAACATAATGGTTTCATAATCAGGGTTACAGGTATCAACATGCACATGCATTGAATGCAAAGTGCGGACATGTTGTTTGATTTCACTGAGCAGTTGCCGGCCCGCACGTGGTTTCAGCGGGTCAAAGCTGTCCTGGTTGCGAATGTCAGGGATCACGACCAGTGAT
>Ga0207421_10006426_pt1 | contig 12803 bp, 12 predicted proteins | sample SodLakKL_010_SED_4_FD_187542 | JGI IMG/M metagenome (GOLD analysis project Ga0207421, IMG submission 187542) | Alkaline sediment microbial communities from Lake Tanatar, Kulunda Steppe, Russia - 8KL_010_SED (SPAdes) (version 2) | ecosystem: Environmental > Aquatic > Non-marine Saline and...
TTCCGATCAACCAAACTGCGTTCCCGCCGCCGGTGAAGCGCTATCTAGGCAATACAAACAAACACCGCAAGAGAGAAATTTAGAAAATTCGAAAAAACTTATCCACATGGCGGCGATTCTGCCCCTCAATGCGGACAAGCTATCTGCAATAAGGCCCGTTGCGATGACGTGCGGTATCGTAGTGGAAGTGATCTTCGTGCATCCCGTCAGATCCCGGCCCCAATGTGGTGCCAAATGTCCCGCAAGCGGCACGATGCATGCGCTGCAAGGCCCGTGAATGCGTCGAATCATGCCAGTCACGCAGGACGGACATCTCGCTTCCATCGGCAAGCAGAATGGCACTGATATCAATCGCTCGGCCCCGCCCATGTTCGGACACCCTTGCGCCGGCGCGGTGATTGCGCGGCCGGCAGACGTAATGGGCCGCCACGCGCAGCCCCGTCACCCCCCCGCCCGTGCGCCCCACGGCAGGTTTAACCCCCTTGCGCACCCAGTTGTGCAGGGCGGCTGCCGTTTCGCAATCCATGATGGCACCTTGGGTCAGCCGGACGCCATCTACCTGTCTGACCCGCACAGGCGCTGTGACGCCGCATTGGGCCACTTCCGATGTGATGGGAGGAAGCACCTCGCCCGCCAACCCACGAATCCCGCACAGCCGGTCTGAGCTTTGCGGGCTTGTCACAGCGCGCGACGGGTTGCTGCGGAAAGAGGCGTTCTGAAAGGGGTTCAGGCGCGACAAAAACCCGCCACGGCTTTGTTGGGGGGCCTCAATGGTAGGGAGTGCGCGTACACTGCGATCTGACCTGCGGTCTGACGAACAGGCAACTGCCACCACAATGACAAGACCCAAGCTCAGGATCGCGCGTCGACTCATACATCTGCTCCGTGCTTTCTGGTGCGTCCGAAATCGGGCGCATCAGTATCCTGCCCTGCGTCAATGATACCGCGTCGAATCGCACGCGTCCGCGTGAAATAATCATGCAGCAAATCCCCGTCTCCTTGACGAATTGCGCGTTGAAGGGCGAACAACTCTTCTGTAAAGCGGCCCAAAATCTCTAAGGTAGCGTCCTTGTTGGTCAGGAACACATCGCGCCACATGACCGGATCAGATGCCGCGATACGGGTAAAATCACGGAATCCCGCTGCGGAATACTTGATGACTTCACTGTCAGTCACACGGCGCAAATCATCTGCAACGCCCACCATTGTATAGGCAATAAGATGCGGCGTGTGGCTGGTCACGGCCAGAACAAGGTCGTGATGGGGCGCGTCCATCAAATCGACACTGGCCCCCATGCCGCGCCAGAATTGCGTCAGACGCTCCACCGCATCTGCGTCACACCCCTCTGGCGGGGTCAGGATACACCAGCGATTGTCGAACAACTCTGCGAAGCCTGCGCGCGGGCCAGAATGCTCGGTTCCAGCAAGCGGGTGGCCGGGAATGAAATGCGCGTGATCTGGCAAATAGGGCGCAACCGAATCGATAACCGCCTGCTTGACAGAACCCACATCCGTCACCGTGACACCGGGGGCGAGATGCGGCGCGATCTCGCGCGCGACGCCCTCCATTGCGCCCATCGGCACGCATAGAACAACCAGATCAGCGCCTGCGACCGCTTCGGCGGCCGTATCACAAACCTTATCGACAAGGTTGATCTCGCGCGCCACATCCCGCGTCTCGGCAGAGCGCGCAGTGCCTGTCATGCTGGCGGCCAACCCGCCACGGCGGATCGCATGGGCCATAGACGACGCAATCAGCCCCAGCCCGACAAAGGCCACACGCTGATACAGCACAGTCATGGCTGCGTCTCCATGAAGGCGGCAATCACATGCGCGACCCGGCGACAGGCCGATTCGTCCCCAATAGTGATGCGCAACGCCTCGGGCAACCCGTAGCTGCCCACCTGCCGCACAATCAGCCCATCCGCCAGCAGGGCGGAGTTGCAAGCTTCGGCCTGTGCGGCATCGCGAAACCGTGCCAGAACGAAATTGCCATAGGATGCGTCCGTAGCAACGCCGATCGCGTTCAGCTTGGCCGCCAGCCAAGTGCGCATGCGGGCATTCTCGGTCAGGCTGCGCGTGATATGTGCTGCATCGCCCAGCGCGGCTTCGGCAACATCCAACTGCATGCTGGACAGGTTGAACGGCCCGCGCAGCCGGTTGAGCACATCAATCACATGCTGTGGCCCATAGCCCCAGCCAACCCGCAGACCACCCAGCCCAAACAGCTTGGAAAAGGTGCGCGTCATCACGACATTGTCGCGCTGGTCCACAAGGGTCGCACCACCATCATAGCCACCGGCATATTCGGCATAGGCCCCATCCAGCACAAGCAAGGCTTGCGCAGGCAGCCCGTCAGCAAGGCGGGCGACCTCCTCCATCGAGATCATGGTTCCCGTCGGGTTGTTTGGGTTGGCGATAAACACCAGCTTCGTGCGTTTATTCGCAGCCGCCAGCAGTGCATCAACATCGGCGGTGCGCTCTTGCTCGGGGGCGGCGACGGGTGTCGCACCTGCGGCCATCGCCGAGATGCGATACATCAGGAACCCGTGTTGCGAATACAGCACCTCATCACCCGGCCCGGCATAGGCCTGACACAGGAAGCTGATAATCTCGTCTGAACCTGCGCCGCAAATGATGCGCCCAGCGTCCAGACCGAAATGCGCCCCGAGGGCCGCGCGCAGACTGGCATGATCGGTCGAGGGGTAGCGATGCAGGTCGTGACCTGCGCGGGCATAGGCCTGACGTGCCATATCGCCCGGCCCAAAAGGGTTCTCATTAGATGACAGCTTCACCACATCGTCACGTCCGGCGATCTTTGACGTGCCGCCCTGATAAAGCGCTATGTCCAGAATACCCGGTTGCGGGCGAATATGCGCGTGCATTTGTTGCCTCATGACCACTTCTTGCGCTTGTCTTTAGCGCCAGAGTCGGGGTGAGGCCAGCGCAATGGGCCGGTTTTTTCCATCCTGCGTCAACACGTTGCCATTGTGCCGCGCTCAGGGCTTGTTCAGACCGTCGTCCGAACCCTGTTCCTCGTCAAATTTTCCAAGCTGGCCGGCACGCGGATAAGTACCGGTATCGGTGCGCGTGCGCGTGGCCAGAACCGGGCGATTATCCGACACATTGGCCTTATCTTCGCGCATGACGATGTAAATACCACTCAGAATGATGACTGCGGCGCCTGCGATGGTCAGCAGGTCCACCCCTTCGCCAAAGAACAGCGCCCCGAACAGAACCGCCCAGATAATCTGTGAATATTGCATCGGCGCGATTTGAAACGCAGGCGCGCGCTTATAGGCCGCGATCACGCACAGGCTCGCCACAAGCGCCAGACTGGCCATCAGCGCCAGCGCCCCGAAATCTGCAAGCGGCATGGGGCGATAGACGAAAGGCAATGCGGCCCCCATCAGCACCAGATTGGCCATCATCGGATACAATAGCAAAACGACATTGCGTTCCTCATTGCCGATCTTGCGAATGATGATCGAGGCAAATGCGCTGGCGCAGGCCCCCAACAACGCGGCCACATGGCCCGCACTGATCCCTGCCCCCTGCCCCGGACGCAGAACGATCAACACACCGACCAGCCCCACCACGACAGCCGCCCCCCGGTGCAGCCCGACACGTTCACCCAGAATGGGGACGGATAGAATTGTAATCAGCAAGGGTGTTGCAAACAAAATCGCATAGGTCTGGGCCAGGGGCAGAACAGTGAAAGCGTAGAAAACACTGACACCGGTCACGACAGCCGCGCCTGTGCGCAGCGCTGTCCAACCCGGACGCCGAGGGAACAGATTGCCATCTGTCGGGTCGCGCATCAGCAAGATCATCGCCAGCGGAAGCCCCAGCAGAACACTGAAAAACACAATCTGAACAGGGCTGTACGATCCGCCCAAAGTCTTGACGATGACATCATGCGCCGAGAACAGAGCAAAGGCGGTGAGCGCCAGCGCGGGGCCAGCAAAGGCGGATTGGCTCAGATGTTTGAGTGAAGGCATGTCGTTCCCCGACGCGGCTTTGGTATCGCTAACACGCGGGCGCGCGCAAAATCAAGCGGGTTGCGCAGGGGCGTCCCAGACAATCTGTGCAGTTGCAGCATTCATGTGCGAAAGTGCCCGATCAAAGCGCAGATAGGCAATCGCTTTGCCATCTGCTTGTGTGAACACCTGCCCTGCCACTTTTTCGCCCGCCATGATATCTGTGCCGATAGGGGCTGACCCCACGATGGATACGGTCACGAACCCTTTGCGCAGCGCGGTCTTGTGCTGCATACGCGCGGTAACTTCCTGTCCGACATAGCAGCCTTTGCGAAAATCCACACCGTGTAGCCGGTCAAATCCGGCCTCAAGGATAAAGGTTTCATTCGGGATAAGTTCGATGCCGGTTTCCGGCACGCAATACGCGACGCGCAGCGCATCCCAATCGGTGCCATCATCCGGCAAATCCACACCATAGGCGCGCCACCCAAGCGCTGGATGGCGCGGGTCGGCCAATGCGCCATCCGGGGCCGGGCCAGTGCCGCGACTGACCGGAAACGCAATGCGCTCCAATGTGATGGGCGCGCGCAGCCTGTACAGGGACAACCGCTTGACCAGATCATCGGCAACACCCTCTGCCACATCTATCAGGATACTGCCCTGATGCGCGACCAGAAAGAAATCTGCCAAATACTTGCCCTGAGGGCTGAGCATCGCCGCATAGACAATCCCGTCACGCGCCAACCTGCCCAGATCATTGCTGACCAGTCCTTGCAGAAATTTTGTAGGTTCCGGCCCTGATACCTGAATGATCGCGCGCTGCATGTCTGACCTCTGGTTACTCATTATCCCTACATATGCCGCACGACCCCTGTCGAACAGGGGCCGCGCGCACAGAGTTAATGCGCGGCACGAATGAATGTGCCGTTGCGCAATTCACGAATCGCCTGCTGGATCTCCTCTTGCGAGTTCATGACAATCGGACCGTGCCAGGCAACCGGCTCTTGCAGCGGCGCTCCAGAAATCAGCAAAAAGCGCACGCCTTCCTCGCCGGCCTGCACTGTCACCTCATCACCTGTGCCAAACCGGATCAGGGTCCGGTCGCCAGACATGTCGCGGATGTTGACCTCCTGCCCCATGACCTCTTTCTCCAGCAAGATGCCAGAAGGTTTAGAAGCATCTGCAAACATGCCAGAGCCTGCAAACACATAGGCAAAGGCCCGGCGATAAGTGTCGACCTTGAAGCTTTTGCGCACTCCGGGCGGGACCGAGATGTCCAGATATTGCGGATCAGCGGCGATCCCGTCCACCGGCCCACGCTTGCCCCAGAACTCGCCCACAACCACGCGCACCTTGGTTCCGTCATCATCAATGATCTCTGGAATCTCGGTTGCCTGCACATCCTGATAGCGCGGCGCGGTCATTTTCAGGCTGCCGGGCAGGTTTGCCCAAAGCTGGAAACCATGCATCTGTCCGCGCGCATTCCCGCGCGGCATCTCCTGATGCAGAATGCCAGAGCCTGCCGTCATCCACTGCACATCGCCCGCACCCAGGGTGCCGGTATTGCCCAGACTGTCGCCATGATCGACCTCGCCCTCCAACACATAGGTGATAGTTTCAATGCCGCGATGCGGGTGCCACGGAAAGCCCCGCAAAAAATGCTCGGGTATGTCATTGCGAAAATCATCGAAAAGCAGGAACGGGTCCAACTCTGACGGGTCGTGAAAGCCGAAAGCACGATGCAGGTGCACGCCTGCCCCTTCCAGTGCGGGTTGCGCCTTGCGGGTTTCCAATGTTGGCCGAATAGACATGAGCAGCTCCGATGAGACAGGTGTTTACTCGACGCAAGATCATCTCTGACACGCATCAAAACAACCCGCTGTCTGCGAACCTGCGATGTTCACCAATGCACAGTTGTCAGATAGGCGGCACATCTGTCACCAGAAAGGTGCCGCTCATGACCCGAACCACCAGATGCCACCTATGCCCAGCAACACAGCAACCCCCACACGCAAGGCCGAATACACGCCGCGTTTATGGACACCAGACGGCCGCTCGAATCCCAATCTGCCCACCCGCAAAGCGCCTTCGGTGACGTCGCTTAATGCACCATGCGACAGCTTTTTCGGTTGCACCATGCCGCGCATTTCTTTGGTATATGCATTCAACTTATCCCCGTTCAACACACGGTCTTGCGCCAGCCTTTGCTCAAATGACATAGCGGTTTTCTGCTTTTGACGGCGTGCGGATTGCAAATTGGGCCATCTTGTCCACACATCCCTCGGCGCGGGGATCGGCAGCGCCAGATCGACTTGGTTGGCAATAATTCCGACCCGCGCCTGCCGTTCAGAAAGGCGCTGCATAGCAAGGGCACTGGATTGCCCCGTATCTAAGTGAAATTCTGGCTGCATGGCGGCAACTATCCCAAAGGTTTCAACTGCCATTCTCCACCCAATCCTTTTACAATTCTTTAACGGCGGGTTTTTCGCCGCGCGCCCGGCACTTTGGATGCGAAATCCGGAGGACGTCGCGCCACCCAGTCAATGAATCGTGCCAGTCTGGGATGTGCGCGCAAAGCCTTGATCGTGTTGAAATTACGCGCAAGCTCTGACTCTGTCAGGCTGGCATGTATCTCTCGGTGGCAGATATGATGCAGTAACACCACAGGCCCGCCTTTGCCCCCACGCAGTTTCGGCACAAGATGGTGCAGGCTTTGCGGCACCTCGGGCGGGATAGACCGACCACACAGCGCACAAACCGGATGCTCAGACGGATAATTGTCACCCTGCCCCTTGTCCATGTCCGCTCCACTCTAGTGCATGGCTTGTGGTTCCAGTATGTAGGACGGGACAAACGATCCACAAACCTGCCATGTGCCAGAAATAATAAGGGGCATATCTATGTCATTTTCCAAGCGCGACGAAATCGCAAACCTGTTTGATGACTGGAACGCGGCGCTCCAAAGCCGCGATCCCGCAACGGTCGCCGGACTTTATGCCGAAGATGCGGTGCTCTTGCCAACTGTCTCTAATGAAATCCGCAAGACCCCCGCGGCCATTCAGGATTATTTCGACCGCTTTCTGAAAAAGAAGCCCTATGGCAGGATCATACACCAAAACATCCGCCTGCTTGATACACTGGCCATCAATTCCGGCATCTATACATTTGATCTGACTGTTGACGGCACGCCAAAGCAACTTTTGTGCCGCTTCACATTTGTCTATCGCCAAGACGGTGAAAGTTGGAAAATTATCGAGCATCACTCCTCGGTCATGCCGGAATAACCAAGACGGTTCTCAAGACAGCAATGCAGCTTTCAAAATCATCACCCTGACCTCAGGCCAGACCTGATCAGCGCAACGCGGAACTCACCATGACCAAAGACACACCCCCCTCTCCCATGGCTTTCGTCAAGGAAACCAGCACGGCCATTGACCTGCATCTGGTCAATGCCGAAGATCTGGAAAGCTGGACAGATATGCAACCCCGACGCGTGCGGGCATGGCTTGACAGTCTGGGTTTTCGCGCGAAACCGGGCGAAACCGTTTTGGTCCCTGATGGCGACGGCGCCTTTGCGCTTGCCGCGATCGGGCGCGGTAGTTTGCGCGACCGCGCGCGCCAGCGCTTTTGCATGGGCGGTGCGCGCTCCAAGCTGCCTGCCCAGACTTACCGGCTGCACCACACCCTCGCCGCGCAGGAGTTGGAGGAAGAAGCCCTTGGCTGGTGTCTGGCCGGCTACAGCTTTCGCCGCTTTCGCCAGTCCGATCCCACAGATCACGCCAAGCTGATTGCACCTGCACATCTGGAAACGCACCGGATCGAAGCCATCGCTGCAGGCGAAGCGCTGACCCGCGACCTGATCAACACCCCCGCCTCGCATATGGGCCCGGAAGAGTTGGAAGCCGCCTTTTGTGATCTGGCGACGCAGCATAAGGCGGCAGTCTCGGTAACGCTTGGCGATGATCTTTTGCATCAAAACCTGCCCCTGATCCATGCGGTGGGCCGCGCCTCCAATCGCAGCCCGCGCTTGCTGGACATGCGCTGGGGCAAATCGGGGCCGCGCCTGACGCTGGTCGGCAAGGGCGTGTGTTTCGACACAGGCGGGCTGAACCTCAAACCCGGTGCCTCGATGGGGCTGATGAAGAAAGACATGGGCGGGGCCGCAACGGTTATGGGCCTTGCGCATATGATTATGGCGCAGGGCTGGCAGGTGCAGTTGCGGGTGCTGGTGCCTGCGGTGGAAAACTCTGTCTCGGGCAATGCCATGCGGCCCGGCGATATTCTGAACTCGCGCAAGGGGCTGAGTGTCGAGGTCAACAATACCGATGCCGAAGGCCGCCTTGTGCTGGCCGATGCGCTTACCCTCGCGGATGAGGAAAGCCCCGACATGCTGATCTGTATGGCCACGCTGACAGGCGCTGCGCGCGTGGCCATGGGGCCGGATATTGCCCCGTTTTTCACCCATGATGCCGAACTGGCCAATGCGCTGATGCAGGCCAGCGCGCAGGTGCGCGACCCGCTGTGGCAACTGCCGCTGCATCCCGCCTATGACACCCTGATCGAGCCCGGCATCGCCGATCTGGACAACGCCCCCTCGGGTGGGATGGCGGGCGCGATCACGGCGGCGCTGTTTCTCAACCGATTTGTCGAGGCAACCCCCCGCTTTGCCCATTTCGATATTTACGGCCACCAGTCCAGCGCCGCTCCAGCACGGCCCAAAGGCGGCGCAGGCCAGGGCGCGCGCGCCCTGTTCGCGGCCCTTCCAGACGTGCTCGCGCTGTGAGCGATCCGCGCCTGACCCCTTTCAGCGGGCGCGTGGCGCATATCCGCCTGCAAGGCCAGATCGACGCGCCCGCCTTCACTGAAGGGCAGATGATGCGCCTCAGCGCACCGCTCAGCGATCTGCTGCGCCGTCCCGACGGGCCGCGCGACCGGCAAGTGTTGCGCGGGGCGCGGGTCTGTGTGCTCGACCAGACCGGAGATTTGGCCTATGTTCAGGCTGAAGCAGATGGCTATTGTGGCTGGCTGCCCCATGCTGATCTCGGGGCGGATCACATGCCCACCCACCGCGTACGCGCGCCTGCAACCCATCTCTATTGCGCGCCCGATCTCAAAAGCCCTGAGCACGCCACGCTCTCGTTGAATGCCTGTGTTGAAATCATCGCCACACATGGAAAATTCCTGCAAAGCCATGACGGGCTCTGGCTGCCGCAACAGCATCTGGCCCCTCTCACCACGCATGAGACCGATCCGGTCGCTGTCGCCGAAAGCCTGATCGGCACACCCTATCTTTGGGGCGGCAATTCGCGCGCGGGGCTGGATTGCTCGGCCCTTGTGCAATTGGCACTCACGGCGTGCAATCACCCCTGCCCCGGCGACAGCGACCTGCAAGAACGCGCCCTTGGCCCCGCCTTAGAGCATGGCACCCCCAAACTGCGCGGCGATCTGCTGTTCTGGCGCGGTCATGTTGCATGGCTCAGTGCGCCCGACATGATCCTGCACGCCAATGCGCATACCATGTCTGTTGCCTATGAACCGCTGGACCAAGCGCTCAGCCGCATCGCGCCTGAGGGCCCGGTGACATCCCATATCCGCCCATTCTGACCCCTTGATCATTTTCTTGCCGAAAATACTCAATACCCGGCATCAGGCCAGTGCCACGCCTCAGGTCTTGCGCGGTTTTGCCCGCAGGGTGGGCGCGGCCTCCAACGGGTTCTCGGGCCAAGGGTGCCTTGGGTATTGGCCACGCATATCCTTGCGCACATCCCCATAACTTTCTGCCCAGAACCCCGGCAGGTCCATCGTCACCTGAACAGGTCTGCGCGCGGGCGACAGCAACACGATCCGCAAAGGTTGGCGCGCGGGGCCGATTGCGGGATGGCGGGCAAGGCCAAACATCTCTTGCAAGCGTACCGAAATCTCTGGCGCATCGCCCGAGTAATCAATGGCGACCTTGTTGCCCAAAGGGGTTGTGAACTGCGCAGGGGCCATCTCGTCCAACACTTGCATCTGCCCCCAGTCCAGCATCGCGCGCAAGGCTGGCAGCAGATCAAGCGCGCGCAACTGCTCGGCAGTCCTGCAGCCCGCCAGATAGGGGCCAAGCCAGCTCTCCAATCCCTCCAGCAGCGTCTGCTCGCGCAGATCCGGCATCTCGGCCCCTTGTGCGCGCAGCAAGTCCACCCGCGCGATAAAGCGCCGCGCGGCGTCAGACACAGGCAGGCCCAGATCGCGCAGCCCGTCACAAGCAGCTTGCATCACGGCCTGCGGGTCCGGGTCGCGCCAAATTCGATCATCCAGCACCAGCGCGCCGAAACACTCCTGCGCACGCGCCTCAATCCTTCGGTGGCGCTTTGACCAGTCGCAGCGGTTGCGCCAAACGATCTGATCGCCATACAGGCCCCGCAACTCTGCATCCGACAGCGCAATCGCCTGCCGAATTCGTGCCTCTTGCGGGTTGCCATCGGTGTCTGTCACCACCAGCAGACGCATCTGCGCCAATCCATCCCCCTCAGGTAGAACCGCCCCCTTGCCCCCCGAAAGCACATAGCGCGGCGCATCCCCCTTGCGGCGCAGGCCGATCCGGTCAGGATAGGCCAGTGCGGCCATCTCGGCGGGGCTGAGACCGGTTCGCCCCTTGGGGGCCAGCCGCACAAGGCGGCGAATATCTTCGCGTACCCGCTCCAATGTGGCGCGATGCAGCGCGAATGGCGCGCGTTCGGCAAACCCGCGCGGATCGCGCAGCGCCGCCAATCGCAGCCCCAGATCAATCGCGGCCCCTTGCAGAATGTCGCGTGCTGACAATAAAGCTGCCAATCCAGCCCCATCTTTGCCCGCCAAAAGCAGCATATGTGCAAGCCGCGGATGCAGCGGCAGGGCGGCCATTGCCCGCCCATGCGCGGTGATGCTGCCCCGCGCGTCCAACGCGCCCAACCCGCCGAGCAGCGCGCGCGCCTCGGCCATTGCGCCCTCTGGCGGCGGGGTCAGGAAGCGCAAGCCCTCCGCCCCGCCCCAGACGGCCAGTTCCAACGCCAGCCCCGACAAATCCGCGCGCGCGATTTCTGGCGGCGCGAACCCTGCCAGCGCGCCCTCTTCACTGCGCGCCCACATCCGGTAGCACAGCCCTGCCGCCACGCGGCCGGCCCGCCCGCGCCGCTGCTCTGCCTCGGCACGGGTAACGCGTTCTGTGACCAGCCGCGACATGCCTGTACCGGGGTTGAACCGCGCGCGCCGCGCCAGCCCGCAATCGACAACGATGCGAATATCCTCAATCGTCAGAGAGGTTTCGGCAATCGCGGTGGCCAGCACGATCTTTCGGCCCGCAGCCATGGGCGCAATCGCCGCGCGTTGCTGGGCGAAGGGAAGCGCGCCATAAAGCGGGCGGATCTCGGCGTCGCCCACACGCCCCTCCAGCGCAGAGGCAACGCGCCGAATTTCACCTTCACCCGGCAGAAAGGCCAGCACAGACCCCGCACCCTCCGATGCGGCCTGCGCGATCAGATTGGCGGCCGACACCTCGAACCGCTCGGTCTTGGGGCGCGGGCGCGCAAGCCAGCGGGTCTCCACCGGATAGGCGCGGCCCTGTGCGGTCAGGATTGGCGCATCGTCCAGCAGGGCCGCAACGGGGTCTGCATCCAGCGTGGCAGACATCACCACCACCACAAGATCAGGGCGCAGCGCCTCGCGGATTTCCCATGTCAGAGCAAGCCCCAGATCCGCATTCAATGAGCGTTCATGAAATTCATCAAAGATCACCGCCCCCACGCCGCGCAATTCGGGGTCACTTTGCAACATGCGAGTCAGGATGCCTTCAGTCACAACCTCGATACGCGTGGCGTTCGAGACGACCGCCTCGCCACGTATGCGGTAGCCGACCTGCGCGCCAACCTGTTCGCCCAGCAGCCGCGCCATCTGTTCTGCCGCCGCCCGCGCGGCGAGTCTACGCGGCTCCAACACAAGGATGCGGCCTGATATCTGGTCCAGCAGCGCCAGCGGCACGCGCGTTGTCTTGCCTGCGCCGGGTGGGGCCTGAAGCACGGCGCGGCCCGCGCGGTGCAGGGCTGCGGCCAGATCGGGCAGAATATCGTCAATGGGCAAGCGCATGGCTGCGCTTATGCGCTCAAGCACGGGCATTCTGCAAGAACCGCACTGGCCAGCAAGGCAATTTTACTCTTGTTCCACATCACCGGCGTGCAGCGCGCGAACCTCTTGCAGCATCGCTTCCAATTCCGCCAACCGGTCCGCACCCAGCGCAGTTGCGAGCTGCGCCTGATAGGCCAGACCGCGCGCGCCCAGCTTGCGAAACACTGCCTGTCCCGTTGCCGTCAGCGACAGGTTTTCGCGCCGCTTGTCGTCCTGCGCGCGGGTGCGTTTCAGATACCCCAATTCCTGCAACTGCCCGACCGCGCGCGAGACTTTCGTCTTCTCGATATGGCTGATCCGGCAAATCTCAGAGGCCGTCATGCCCCCGAACTTGCCCAGATTGGCCATGATCCGCCATTGCGTGCGCGATATGCCGAATTCCTCTCGATACACAGCCGCGAATGACCGGCTGCTGGCCTCTGCCGCTTGGTTAAGCAGGTAAGGCAGGAAGCACTCCAGATCGAACACATCTTCCGGCGCATCACGCATGGCGCTGTCCTTGTTCAGGTTTTGCGCAGGATGGCATGATCGGATCGCGCCTAGCAAGGTGCATTCAGTGGTTTCGGATGCGCCCTCACCGTTCCCCCCCACATCAAGCTTTGGGCATACGATTGGGGCGATCATAACCAGCGCCGGGGCACAACGCTCCTGGCACGTGGCGCCAAGGGGCCAGTACTGGCCCCC
>Ga0207421_10006427_pt1 | contig 12803 bp, 11 predicted proteins | sample SodLakKL_010_SED_4_FD_187542 | JGI IMG/M metagenome (GOLD analysis project Ga0207421, IMG submission 187542) | Alkaline sediment microbial communities from Lake Tanatar, Kulunda Steppe, Russia - 8KL_010_SED (SPAdes) (version 2) | ecosystem: Environmental > Aquatic > Non-marine Saline and...
GCGAAGCCGACAGCCGAAGCGGGCCGGCTTCAAGAAACAAGAGGCAAGAAGCAAGAGACAAGAAAAGAATAAAAAAAAGGGTTTATTTTCTTGCTTCTGGTATCTGGTTTCTGGCTTCTTGATATGAGGGAAGCCCGCGCAAGAAGGAGGCTGAGCTGAAACTGTGGCCCTCGACCGATACGAGACCGAGCCGACACACCCCGCCAGCGGAACAACACTTACAGCGAAAACAACACTACTTGCCTTGCCGGTGTCAAGTGTGTATAACGATCATCCCCTGGTGGGGGAGGAATTAAAGGTGTGGGGGCTTTTCTCTTGTTTCTTGTATCTTGTTTCTTGTATCTTGTTTCTTGTATCTTGTTTCTTGAAAGGTGTGGGGGCTTTTCTCTTGCTTCTTGTATCTTGCCTCTTGCCTCTTGCCTCTTGCCTCTTGTTTCTTGAACGGGAGTCTATTGCGGTTAACTGGTATCAAGCTTGTAACCGGATAAATCAACGGCGATTTTTTTTACTTAAATTTTGCGCTGTGGTGTTATATTAAGTATAATAGGGGAGAATAGTTAAGAAGGCGGTGTAAAACATGGGCAGGCACTCGAAAGACAACAAGCAGCAGGAAGAACAGGAAAAACAAGAGGAGCAGATGCGCCTGCAGCGCAAGTTAATAGATAAACTGACCAGGGTATCACAGGATATGGAAAGATTTAACCTCTCCGAGTACATAACCCTGTTAAACAGTCCACGCCGTTTCTTTTTTATAAACTTTATGGCAGGTATTGCCAGAGGGCTGGGGTTTGCCCTGGGGGCAACTATTTTAGGTGCTGTGGTGCTTTACTTCCTGCAGCGGCTGGTGGTGCTTAACCTACCAGTAATTGGGGATTTCGTTGCGGAACTGGTAAAAATAGTTCAACAACACCTATAGAAAAGGAGTGAGCCTTTGAAAGAATGGGGAAAAACCAGGCAGTGGCTGGTCCAGGAAAAGGACAGGATAAAAAGCGAACTCGAGCAGATGGAAGGGGAGGAAGGTGAAGGACCATCACTTCAGGAGGAAGTGGCGGAGCTGTCCGTGGTGGATAATCACCCGGCGGATATGGGCTCGGAAAATTTTGAGCGCAGCAAAGACCATTCCCTCAAAGAGAAAAAAATATACTTGCTGCAAAGAGTAGAAGCCGCTATTGCCAAAATAGACGGGGGCACCTATGGGTTTTGTGAGCGGTGTGGCGCGGAGATAGGTGATGAGCGGCTCCAGGCGGTACCTTATACCCTGTTTTGTTATCACTGCCAGGCAGAAGAAGAAGAAGGCTTTGACTGTGATAGGCCGGTGGAAGAGGAATTGCTAGAAAACCCGTTTGTAAAAGACCGGATGGAGAATGAAGCCCGTTCCGATTCGGAAGATTTCTGGCAGGCAGCAGCGCGGCACAATGAAAGACCGGGGATTTACGAGAACGGGGTGGAAGAGGAAGAAAGAGGGAAAACCGAAAAAATAGAAAAAATAAGCAACGAGAAATACCGCGACCAGCTTCCGGAATAGGTTGTTATGAAGCGGGGTGTATGGTAGAATAACTCTATGCAGATGGAAAAAACGGGGGAAACAGGTTGCGACTATTTCTACTTTCATTAGGTATACTGCTGCTGGACCAGGCCAGTAAAATTATGGCTCAGCAGCAGTTAATACGTATGGAGCGCGTTGAAATTATAGAAAATATTTTTTATTTAACTTACGTGGAAAATCCCGGGGCCGCGTTTGGCATACTGCCCTACCGCACCTCTTTGTTTATTATTGTAACCCTGGTGGTGGTAGCTTTTATTTTATATTATTTGCTCCATTTGCCGGCCAGGTACCATCTTATGCGACTGGGTCTTGCCCTGCAGCTGGCCGGGGCCCTGGGAAACCTGATCGACCGGGTAAGAATTGGTTACGTAATAGATTTTATTCAGGTTTCCATTTGGCCCGTTTTTAATTTGGCCGATGCGGCAATAGTGGTAGGCATAATATTTTTCATCTTTTCCTTTTGGCGAAAGGAAATATGCCTTTCCGAGGAGGTTTGAGTAAACAAAATTACTACACCTTATTCCAGTTTAAGGGGAGATTAAATGAACCGCGTTCTGTTGGAAATAGGAGAATTTCAAATATATTCTTACGGTTTTATGATTTCCCTGGCGGTAATCGTGGGGCTGTTTTTATTGTACCGTCAAGGGCGGCGTGTGGGCTATGATCCCGAGATGCTCCTGGAATCAGTGCTGTTCCTTTGTGTTTCCGGTATAATCGGGGCTCGCCTCTTACACGTGTTGTTGTCATGGGAAACATACAGCCAGGACTTCTCCCAGGTGTTGAGGCTGCGGGATGGCGGATTATCCTACCACGGCGCACTGGGACTTGCCCTGCTTGTATTTTTTATCTGGTGCCGGTGGAGGGGTTTTTCGTTCCTGCATCTGGCCGACCTTTATGTGCCGTATGTGGCGCTTGGATATGCGTTTGGCCGGGTAGGATGCTTTCTTAACGGTTGTTGTTACGGGGTGGAGTCCGATGTGCCCTGGGCGGTGGTAATACCCGTTGTAGATCAACTACCGCGCCATCCCGTACAGCTGTATGCTGCTGCAGCCAGCCTGGCAATTTTCGTGGTATTGTGGTATATGTACCGTATCAGGCCTTTTGCCGGTTTTAACCTGTTGCTTTTGATGGCACTGTACGGCCTGATGCGTTTTGGGGTTGAATTTTTCCGGGATAGCGAGCCCTGGTGGAACAGTTTATCCCTGGCCCAGGTAGCCAGCCTGGCGCTTTTCCTGGCGGCGGGGGTGCTGATTGTAGTTATCACCTGGAAAACCAGGTCGAAACAATGAGGAAGGGAAGGCGGACAAAAGCAGGTTGAGATGATCACATACTTGACACCGGGGATAAGGGAAGTGGTTTGATAGGGAAAGTTAAAGGGAGTGTGTCGGCGAAAGCGACTTTTTTCAAGATACAAGAAGCAAGACACAAGATACAAGATACAAGATACAAGAAAAGAATAAGATAAGGGAGTTGTTTTTTTCTGGTTTCTGGTTTCCGGTTTCTGGTTTCTGGTATTGTGCTTCTGGCTTCTGGTATTGTGGAACAGGCAGGTGATTCTCAATGTACCCTGTGCTCCTGGAGATAGGTGAATTTCAGCTCAGGTCTTACAGTGTAATGCTGCTACTGGCAGTAGTGGTAGCCCTCTTTCTATTGTCCCGCCGTTCCACACGGGAAGGCTATGATTACAGTTTGGTCGTGGAATCGGTGCTGGTATTTCTGATATCCGGCTTTATCGGGGCGCGGCTGCTTTATATCATTTTGGAATGGGAATACTACCGGGAAATGCCGCTCTGGTACATTATCCGATCGGGGGGGCTTTCTTTTTTTGGAGCCTTTGTACTGGGGTTTGTAGTTTTATTATTCTGGTGCTACCTGCGGGGCTTTTCTTTTTTAAATTTAACGGATTTGTACGCCCCTTATGTTCCGCTGGGAAATTTTTTTGGACGGATTGCCTGTTTTTTAAACGGCTGCTGTTACGGTACGGAAACCGATGTTCCCTGGGCGGTTACTATCCCCGTGGTAGACGAAGTAAGTCGCCACCCGGTGCAGCTGTACGACGCTTTTGGAAACCTGTTGTTGTTTATAATACTGCTACATGCCTATAAATACAGGCCTTTTCGCGGCTTCAACCTCTTGATGCTGGTCTTTTTGTACAGCCTGCTCCGTTTTAACCTGGAATTTTTCCGCGCAGTAGACGCTTACTGGAGTGATTTAACTTATGCCCAGGTGTTTACCGTGCTGCTTTTCCTGGGTTCGGGTGTGCTGCTGGTATTCGGGTATTACCGTAACAAATCCGGGTTCAGGGTTTAGCCTGGTGGCGTGGGATGACTGCCGGAGCAATAACCATACTACAGGAAAGCGGCAAAATGCTGCAGCCGGGGGGATTTAGCCGGTGTGGGATGAAAACGATCGTGAACAGGTGATAACACTAACTTCCGATGAAGGCGGGGAACGCCTGGATGTTTTCCTGGCCAGGAGCCTGGAAGGCATGACCCGTTCCCGTATACAAAAATTGATCAGGGATAAGCGGGTACAGGTAAACTGCTCCTTCCAAAGGCAAAGCTGTGTTTTAAACCGGGGTGATCTCGTAGAAGTATCGTTACCTCCCCCGCAAGAAACAGGTATTGTAGCCGAGCACCTTCCTCTGGATATAATCTATGAGGACAGCAATATACTGGTAATCAACAAACCCAGGGGAATGGTGGTGCACCCTGCACCCGGCCACTTGCGGGGAACGCTGGTTAATGCTCTTTTGCATTATTGCAACGACCTTTCCGGTATTGGAGGAGAATTAAGGCCGGGAATAGTGCACCGGTTGGACAAAGACACCTCGGGTGTTTTGGTTGTGGCTAAACATGACAGGGCACACCTGGAACTTTCCCGACAGCTTCAGGAAAGGACTGCCACCAGGGAATACCTGGTCCTGGTATGGGGAACCCCGGAGAAAAAGGAGTTTGAAGTTTACGCCCCTGTAGCCCGTCATCCCAGGCACCGTAAAAAGATGGCGGTAGTGGAAGGGGGCAGGGAAGCCCGAACCGGCTTTAAACTGCTGGCTGTGCCCGGCAGGGCCTCCCTTTTAAGGGCGAGGCTGGGAACAGGCCGCACTCATCAAGTGCGGGTTCACCTCTCTTACCTGGGCTATCCGGTGGTAGGAGACGAAGTATACGGGGGATACCGGGAGAATCTAAAAAGGGTGCAGTGGAAAGGCCAGGCACTGCATGCGCGGAGGCTAACCCTGGATTGCCCGGAGACCGGTGAAAGATTGTCTTTTACAGCTCCATTGCCCCGGGAGTTTAAAGAGCTTATGCGGTGGTTTCGCTCGCAGAAGTGATTTTAAGGGGAGCAGGTAGCAAGAGGGTGGAAGCAATAAACAAGAAGAAGCTTGCCAGTTAAGAAACAACAGGTAGTAAGCAAGCGGGGGTTTACTATTTAAACAGTTTTTTCTTTACCCCCACTTCAAAAAGGCTAAAGGAGGGCATGGTAATTGCGGGAAAAACGTCGGATTATGGATGAAGACGGGCTGAAAAGGGCTTTAACCCGTATAGCTTACGAAATAATAGAAAAAAACAAGGGAGGCAGGGACATAGTCCTGGTGGGAATAAAAAACAGGGGTCTTCCCATGGCCAGGCGCTTGTCCCGCAGAATCTGGGAAATTGAAGGGGTAGAGCTGCCGGTGGGAGAACTGGATATTACCCCTTACCGGGATGACATTTCCCCTGGAGAAGAAGAATCCCCTTCACTTCCCTCTTTTCCCTTTTAAATAAACGACCAGAGGGTAATACTGGTAGACGACGTGCTGTATACCGGACGTACGGTCAGGGCTGCCATAGACGCCCTGATTCAATGCGGGCGACCGCTTTTAATCCAGCTGGCTGTGCTGGTAGACCGGGGGCACCGTGAAATTCCTATAAGGCCGGATTATGTGGGTAAAAACGTTCCCACCAACCGCCGTGAAGTGATCGCGGTAAAGTTATATGAAAGCGACAGTATCGACGAGGTGTTAATTTGTGAACCGTAGAAAAAGATTTATTTGTGAACAATTTAACTAGAATTTGAGAAAAAAATAACTTGTCAAAATATATTGACAATTAGTCCTGTTACCCTTATTATATATATAGAAGTTGACAGGAAGCTTGACATGAGCTGTTTTAGTAAATTTTTCAATCATCACGGAAACTTACCAATGGGGGTGATAGGATGCCTGGATTAAACTATTTTATCTTTTTAGGGGTATTCATTGCAATAGGAGCCATGCTGCATTATATGGTTAACAAGGACAGGACCAGGGAACAAAAGCAGAAATAATCTTCTGCTGCAGTTCCCTTGCCCTGGAAAGCAGAATAATTTTCTGCTTTTGTTTTATCACTTGCTTGTAGAAAGTTAGCGAAACTTAAAATATAAGGGGAGATATTACACCCTAACTTTTAAAATGCCCCGCCGGGTCATCCGGCGGGGCATGTATATGCAAGAAGCAAGAAGCAAGAAGCAAGATGAGAGATGGTGCTGATCGTTATACACACTTGACACCGGCAAGGCAAGTAGTGTTGTTCCGCTGGCGGGGTGTGAAGGGGGGGGAGATGTTTTGTAATCATTTAAGTTTTAAAGTGATAGATAGGGTACAGGGCACTGCCTTTAAACTCTCCTTTAACTACTCTTTGCCTCTGTGGTTAGCTGTGCTTCGGCCGGGTTGCTGTCGGGAGTTACGGTTACGCTTTTGAAATTTTTATAGAATACCATACCCGGTTTTCCACCCGGGGCACGCTTTACGTGTTTAACCTGCGTATAGTCGACGGTAACGTTGGGAAGCTCCCAGTTTTTGCTGTGGTAAGCGGCCAGCGCAGCTGCTTCCAGGAGAGTTTCATGGGGAGGCGGATATGGAGCTTCTTTAATTATTACATGGGAACCGGGTATTTTTTGGGCGTGAAGCCATGTATCTTCCCGGTTGGCCTTGCGAAAGGTTACTTCGTCGTTTTGGGTATTGTTCTTGCCCACCAGTATCTGGTACCCTTTAGATGAAGTGTAAGCCATCGGCTCCGATTTTTGCTGGGGTTGACGCTTTTTGGACTTGTTTTTTTGCGGTGAAGAGGAAATGTAACCGGTTTTATTAAGCTCCTCGAAAATTTCCTCCAGCTCTTTCAGCCCGGCTTTTTCCAGCGAATATAGTACGCTTTCCAGGTAAATGGCTTCTTCGCGTGTGCGCTCCATTTGTATTTTAATTTGGTCTTTACTTTTTTGGGCCCGCCGATACTTGTTAAAATACCGCTCCGCGTTGGCGGGAGGCGGCAGGCGCGGATCCAGGTTTATTTCTACCGGGGTGTAGTGGGTGTCGTAGAGGTTGGGTAGCCGAACTTTCTGCGCCCCGCTGGGAACCTGGTCCATCTGGGAAAGAATCAATTCCCCGTAAAGGCGGTAAGTATCCGCATGCTGCGCTTTTTCCCATTCTTCTTTCTGGCGTTTTTCCTTGGTGTAAACCCTTTTTAGTTCTTTTTTCAAAAGAGCCTGCAGGTTTTCTTTTTTTTGCTTTAAATTATCTTGGCGGTACTTGTTCTGGTAGTAGTGGTCCAGCATTTCGCTGACAAAAGAATATCTTTTGCAGGGCTGGCCACGGTAAGTGGAAAGTTCCAGCGCAGAATAAACCTGGTTTCCTTTTTCCGTAAGATACAGGCAGGGAGTAAAAATACCGCGGTGGTAACACCCAACCACTTCCTGAAGCTCATCCCACAACAGCTCCACAAATTCTTTGGTGTTGGAGCTGTAATTTTCCCGGGCCCGGTGAACCAGCTCCGTGGCTACCATGGGGCTTATCCCCTGTAGCACGGAAATCAAGGATTTTTCCCAGGGCTTCTGGTTTTCCCGGCAGGAGAGCATCTGGTTTTTAAACGTTTCCCGGTCAACTTCGTCCGGGAAGTATTTTTGTGGTGTAGGCGGTGGAAAATAAGATTTCCCCGGCACTACGGTACGAAAACGGCTCATTTCCGAGGTAACGTGTTTAACGGCGCCAAGAATTTTTTCTTCTTTGTTAAGCAGGATTATGTTGCTGTGCCTTCCCATTATTTCTGCTACCAGCTGGTATTCCTCCTGGCCTCGGAAAAAGGTTAAAATAATTATCCTTTCCCAGGATGGTTGCTGGATCCTGGTAAGGACTGCCCCTTCCAGGTGTTTTCTCATAAGCATGCAAAAGTTGGGTGGATTGTTTTCCTGTTTATAACGGTGAGAAGTCAGGTGAATTCTGGCCAGTGAGGGGTGAGCTGAAATCAAAAGTGATTTTACCCGGTGATTATCGTAAAGGCTTATAACTATTTCTGTCGGAGACGGCTGTACGATCTTTTGTATCCTGGCTCCAGCTATTTTCTCTTCCAGCTCGTTTAAAGTTGCTGCAATAACCAGGGTGTCAAACAAGGCTATAGCACCTCCTATTCCTATTTATAGTATATATCTTATGCAGGAAAGAAGCAATTATCTTATTTGTTGTTTATCTCGCTATATTTTCATCAGCTTTAATAATATTATACGTAAGAAATTCATAGGGATAGATAACAGAAATTATACTGTTTTCTTGCAATGGGCAAATAAAGGCAGACGGTTTAAAAAACGAAAAATATACCGGGGAAGAGCGGTTTTCATATCATGAGATACCATGAGATATTATGAGATACCATGAGATACCGTGAGATACCATAAAATATTATGAAATATTATGAAATATTATGAAATAACGTAAGCTGCGAGATATTAGATGGTGGAAACCGGGTTCCTGGGTGAAGGGGAGGGATAAAAATAGAAGCCAGGTGGCCAGTTATAAACGGTGAAGAAGTTTGCCGGGAATTAAAGGCAGAACCCCGCGTGGGGCTGACGGATGAACAGGTTAAGCGCTTGCAGCAAAATTGGGGTAAAAACACTTTTCATCAAAGCGCGGAAACTCCCCTTTTTATAATCTTTTTGTCCCAGTTTAGCGATTTCCTGGTCCTGGTGCTCCTGGGAGCTACGCTGGTATCCGGGCTAATGGGTGAATACGTGGACGGTATAACTATCCTGGCCATACTGTTCCTTAATGCCCTGCTGGGTACTTTCCAGGAATACCGGGCGGAGCGTTCGCTGAAAGCGCTGCGGGAACTGGCTGCGCCCCGCTCCAGGGTTCTGCGCGGCGGGGCGGTGATGACAGTGCCCTCGGAAGAACTGGTCCCTGGCGATATAGTTCTCCTGGAGCCGGGGGACAAGGTTGGAGCGGACATGCGTATTCTGGAATGCCAAAGTTTGATGGTAAACGAAGCGCCGCTAACCGGGGAATCGGTGCCGGTTAGCAAATCCGCCGCCGCACTGGGCTTTACTCCCTCCTCCCCGGGGGATGCGATTAATATGGCCTACGGGGGAACCCTGGTAGTGGAAGGAAAGGGCCGCGGGGTAGTGGTCGCTACGGGAGCTTATAGCCAGCTGGGCCGGATTGCGCACCTGATGGAACAGGCCCGTCCGGACGCTACTCCATTGCAACGGAGGCTGGACAGGTTAGGCCGCATACTGGTAAGCGTTTGCATGCTGGTTTGCCTCCTGGTAGTTATCATGGGGGTCTGGCGTGGGGAAAGCCTCTACAGCATGTTCATGGCCGGGGTTAGCCTGGCTGTTGCCGCTATACCGGAAGGTCTACCCGCTATAGTCACTGTTTCCCTGGCCCTTGGAGTGCAGCGCATGATTCGACGCCGGGCCATTGTTAGGCAGCTTCCCGCGGTGGAAACCCTGGGTTCAGCCACGGTAATTTGCTCCGATAAAACCGGCACCTTGACAGAAAACCGCATGGTGGTGCGTCGCGTTGACAGCGGGGGAGAACAGTACCACAAGGAAGAAGAAACCCCCTGGGTAAGCGAAGCCCGGGGCAGGGTAAATCCGGAACGGGAAAAAAACCTGCGCCTGGCGCTTGAAATAGGGGCAAAATGCAATAATGCCAACCCCGGGGCAGTATCCATCCGGGACCGTAGTGAGGAAGGCCCTTTTGAAGGGGACCCTACCGAGGTAGCCCTGGCTGATGCGGCCCGCGAAGCCGGGCTGGATCGCAGGAGCAAGCGGCTAAAAGAGTTTTCGTTTAGCCCGGAAAGAAAAATGATGTCCGTAGTGGAAGAAGGGGTGGAAAAAGGTGGCCCGCACCGGGTGTTAACCAAGGGCGCTCCCGAAGTAGTAATAAAACTATGTACCCATGTTTTCCGCGAAGGCCGGATCCAGCCTTTGCATGAATGGGAAAAGAAAAAAATTGAAAATGAAGTGGAAAAAATGGCCGCGGGCTCCCTGCGCAGCCTGGCTGTGGCCTACCGGGAAGTGCCGCGGGGGCGAATTCCGGAAAGCGAAAAAGAAGCGGAAAAAAACCTGGTATGGGTGGGCCTGGTGGGGATGGAAGACCCCCCCCGGCCACAGGTTCAGTCAGCGGTGGGAGTGTGCCATCGGGCGGGAATAAAAGTAGTCATGATTACCGGGGACCACCGCAGCACAGCAGTGGCTATTGCCCGGAAGCTACAGATTATGGGCTCGGGCGAAGCCCTGACCGGTGAAGAACTGGACCGCCTTAGCGACAAGGAACTCGAAAAGAGGGTGGAAAAAGTGCAGGTTTTTGCCCGGGTAAACCCGGAGCACAAGCTGCGCGTGGTACGGGCCTTAAAAAAGAATGAACACGTGGTAGCCATGACTGGAGACGGGGTAAATGATGCCCCGGCGGTAAAAGAAGCGGACATAGGTATAGCCATGGGAACTACGGGCACGGAAGTTACCAAAGAAGCCGCCTCCCTGGTGCTGGAAGACGACAACTTCAGCACTATAGTAGCTGCGGTAGAGGAGGGGAGAAACATTTACGCCAACATCCGCAAATTTATCCGCTTTCTGCTGGGCTGCAACTCGGGGGAAATTATGGCTATAGTGCTGGCCCTGGTGGTGGGGCTGCCCCTGCCCCTGCGTCCCATCCAGATACTGTGGGTTAACCTGGTGACCGATGGCCTGCCTGCCCTGGCCCTGGGGGCGGAACCCCCCGATAAAAAAATCATGGAAACTCCGCCGCGCAAGAAAGAAGAAGGGTTGTTCCATGGAGGCATCTGGGCCAGGCTGGTTGCCAAGGGCTTTCTTATAGGTGTGGCTACCGTGGCAGTCTTTTCACTGGTGTTGGACCGTTCCGGCGACCTGGCACTGGCCCAGACCGCAGCGCTTACCACGCTGGTAATGTCCCAGCTAATATTTGTATTCGACTGCCGGAGTGAGACTCCTTACTTTTGGATGGCCCGCTTAATGCCCAACTATTACCTTTACCTGGCCGTACTGGTATCTTTCCTTTCAATGCTGCTTGTAGTCTACACAGGTTTCTGGCAAGGCATCTTCCAGACCGTACCCCTTAACATCTACCACTGGATTTACGTAGGGGCTTTCTCCCTGCTTCCCTTCCTGGTATCCTGGGGCAAACCGGGCAGGGAATAGAGAACAGCGGAACGGGGGCAGGGAGTTGGCTGTTGATATATACCCCGAGGCCCGGCGTTAGTAAACGCCGGGCCAAAAAATTTGGGGTGAACACCACCCCGACTCCTGTCGTATTTTGTAGCTATATGTCTAAATATTAAATCATTTCAGCAAAGTATTAATAAAGAAAAAAAATTCTGCATTACTTGGAAGTTACATAACATAATTGAAATGTTGTAAAATTTATGATAATGTGTGCAACAGTAGGTATAATCATATTTATATGTCGCCGTAGATAAAATTGATATACTGGCCTATCCAGGAAGCAGGATCGTAAATGCAGGGGTTTTAGAGGTTTTTTTTGAAATTTTAATACAGGGTGGTGGTATACGAAAATCTGGCCTGGCTCATTTTTTTTCTTAAATCTTTTGGGTAATTAAATTATTAAAATATTTTATGCGATGTGTTAAATTAATGTTTTCCAAAAGCAATTTTTTATTGTTCGTATGTTTATCCTTGTTGCTGGTTGCTGCTGCATTTGGATGTTTTGGCGGCGGCAGCAGCGGCGACTACGACGTTTCCTTTAGTTATTTCCCTACAACGGATGCCGGAACCGCTAACGGGGCTGGATCTTATGACGAAGGGGAAGAAGTAACCCTGGAAGCTGCGGCTTTAGACGGATGGGAATTTTTAGCCTGGGAAGAAGATGGTGAAACGGTAAGCAACAGTAAGGAATACACTTTTGAAATAGAAAAAGACCGGGATTTCACGGTTAAATTTGCCCTGGAAAACCCGGCGGAGCTGGATCCCGCCCAAAAAGAAGTGGAATTCCTGGTGGAGGAATTAGACCTGGAGGGCGAACCCGGCGAAGACCATGTTGCCTGGGAGACTTTCAGCACGGATATTATATGGAACGACAATAGCGAGGTGAAAGGCGTTTACGTGAAAATGCCGGAAGAGGAAGAAAAGCTGAATCTGCTGGACGAAGAACTGGCCTATGTAGAAAACGACCGTTTACACGTTAAAAATGTATTATTATTAAAATTTGATGTATTTCTGGGCCAGGATTTCCTGGAGGTTGAGGTTGATTTTGATAAGAACTCCTCCGCTACCCTGGAGGTGGAAAGCGGCATTGAATACGAGCTAAAGGTCAAACCCAACCAAGAAGAATACGGGGAAATCATAGAAGGCCCGGGCCAATACGAACTGGGCGAGGAAGTGCTTTTGATAGCCGAACCTGACGAAGGCTACAGGTTCGGCAAGTGGCTGGATGAAAATGGGAAAGTGATAAGCTACGAAGAGGAATGTCTTTATGGCTTATTCCTCAACGAAGAACATTCCCGCACTTACGGCATGGAAATTGAAGCGGTTTTTGAGGAAGTAGAAGAGTATGAAGTAAATGTAGAGCCTGCCCCGTCAGAAGGCGGAGAAGTAGACGGCGCGGGGGTTTATGAAGACGGGGAAACAGTAAGCGTCTCTGCGGAAGCTGAAGACGGTTGGATATTTGACCGGTGGATCACGGAGGACAGTGTAGACATTGAACATATATTCGAAGAGGAAACCAGTATTATGCCCGAAGAAAACGCCGACCTGGAGGCGCAGTTTGTAGAGGAAGTGCAAAAAGAACCGGAAACAGTAACTACGCTTAGTGGTGTTCATTCTGCGCCTGTTTACTCAGTGACCTTTTCGCCCTGCGGAGACTATATAGTTTCGGGAGGTAGTGATGATACGGCCAGGGTGTGGGAAGCTGAAAGTGGAGAAGTAAAGACGGAATTTGCGGGGCATAGTGACCGGGTCTTGTCAGTGTCGTTTTCGCCGTGCGGAGAGTATGTAG
>Ga0207421_10006429_pt1 | contig 12801 bp, 11 predicted proteins | sample SodLakKL_010_SED_4_FD_187542 | JGI IMG/M metagenome (GOLD analysis project Ga0207421, IMG submission 187542) | Alkaline sediment microbial communities from Lake Tanatar, Kulunda Steppe, Russia - 8KL_010_SED (SPAdes) (version 2) | ecosystem: Environmental > Aquatic > Non-marine Saline and...
TCCTATTCAAGATATTCTGAGGGATTTCAAGAAATTCACCTCCAAAAGTTTGAAAAAAGAGATCATCAATAATCATCAAGAAAGCAGGAAAAAATGGATTTTATGGATGATGGAGAATACCGGGAAGAGAAACAAAAACAATAATAGTTGGCAACTTTGGCAACAACATTATCATCCAATTGAATTATCCACAAATGAATTGCTAGATCAAAAATTAAACTATCTGCATATGAATCCCGTCAAAGCCGGGTTTGTTAGCAAACCTGAGCATTGGCTGTATAGTAGTGCTACAGACTATTTTGGGGAGAAGGGATTTCTGGATGTGGAATTAATTGAGTGAATTGAGTTGGAGCGTTGAGTGGGAGCACAAGTGGATACTTGCGCCATCCATTGCGTGAATTGAGTTAGCTGCGTTGATTAAGGGGGCACAAGTGGATACTTGCGCCATCCAATGCGCGAATTGAGTTAGCAGCGCTGATGAAGGGAGCACAAGTGAATACTTGCGCCATCCATTGCGTGAATTGAGTTAGCTGCGTTGATTAAGGGGCACAAGTGGAGAGACCCTTGCGCCTACCTAGGGAGAAGTGTTTTTGGATGTGGAATTTATTGAATAAGGTTAAATGCGTTGATTAGGGGCACAAGTAAATACTTGCGCCATCTTATGCGAGGTTCCTACCCAATAAACTCCAAAAACTTTTGTACAGCCCTACCGCGGTGACTAATCCTGTTTTTCTCGTCGCTGCTGAGTTCGGCGAATGTTTTTTGATATTCCTCAGGCAGAAAAACCGGATCGTATCCGAACCCTTTCTCTCCCCTTTTTTCTGTGGTGATCTTTCCTTCACAAGCTCCCTCAAAAAGGTGCTCCTCATTATGAGTTACAAAGGCCACCACGGTTCTGAAGCGAGCGGTCCTGTTCTCCTTGCCTTGTAGTTCAGACAGCAATTTATTGACATTATCTTCATAAGTGGCCTGATCACCGGCATAGCGGGCAGAGTACACACCGGGTGCGCCATCGAGTGCATCGACTTCCAAACCGGTATCATCGGCGAGAGAGGGAAGTCCGGTTTTTTGAAACCAAAACCGGGCCTTCTTCATGGCATTTCCTTCAAGATCAGGCTGATCCTCTTCTACTTCCTCAGCATCAGGAAAGTCCTGTGTGGATTTCAGCTCAATGCCCATCGGTTGTAATACCTGACGGAGCTCCTCAATTTTATGTGGATTTCCGGAGGCAATGAAAATCGTTTCAGGTTTTGTCATAATTTGATCGATTTGCCTTTATGAAAAGTCCTCTAAAATTTCCTGAACTTCATTTGTTTTCAGGCGTGGTCCATATTGGGCCACAATTTTTGATCCTGCCAGACTAGCCAGTTTACCTGCACCGGCAAAACCCATTCCGTGGGTAATTCCATATAGAAACGCACCGGCAAACATATCACCTGCACCGTTTGTATCCACTGCTTTCACCGGGTAGGGTTCGATATCGATAAAGGTTTCACCATCAAAAATAATCGCTCCGTTTTCTCCCTGCGTGATCACAAATTTCTTGGCATCTTTTTTCATCTCTTCGCGCACTTCCATCAGGTCGTCTTTCCCAATATAGTTTCTGGCTTCCTGCTCATTGCAAATCAACAAATCAACGGAGGCGCCAATGACGTCCTGAAAACGCTCTTTAAATATCTCAACGATTGTGGGATCTGATAGAGTCAGCGCTGTTTTCACATTCACTTTTTCCGCAACTTTTTTGGTCCGTTTCATCGCTTCAAATGCAGTATCTGATGCTACCAGGTATCCTTCCAAAAATACATATTCTGACTGCTTGATCGCGTCTTCATCCACCTCATCAACGGAAAGTTCTGAGGTAATCCCCAGAAATGTGTTTAGCGTACGGTTGGCGTCTTTGGTAATCATTACCAGGCACTTGCCGGTAATTCCATCACCCGTTTCCTGATTATTAAAATTTGTGTCAATTCCGGCATCATTGATCTCTTTCAAAAAGAATGTGCCATAGGGGTCATTCGATACTTTACATGAATAGAAACTCTTCCCACCAAACTGATTCACCGCCATAACGGTATTAGCAGCAGATCCGCCTGATTTTTGGATCACCGACTTTTTGCTGATGTCATTGATGAGCCTAAACTGTGTCTCCTCATCTACCAGGGTCATCACACCTTTTTCAACATCGTGTTTTTTCAGAAAGTCATCGGTTACTTCAAATTCAAGATCAACCACTGCGTTACCGATGCCATACACGTTATATTTTTTCTTATTCATAAAAGCTGAATACTATTTTCTTACTAATTAATAATCACACAGACCCATGCCTGTTTATATTTTGATGCCCTGAAAGTACTGAATTCCTTGGTAAAAGTAACCCGGAGCTCTGGCTTCGGAAACCATGCTAACTCCCGGACGAGGACGTCCGGGCTACGTAACCCGAAGCTCCCGCTTCGGAAATTACCTGCCAATGCAATACTACAATATCATCTACCTTGGAAAGTAACCGGGTTGTGAAGTTACACGTTCCACTTGGTTCTCTCTCGGACGGGGACGTCAGAGCTACGTATCAAAAAAAGAAAAAACCATTTTTCAATTACATCCCTCCTTTATATGTTGATTGTATACAGTCGTTAAATCAAAGAGTAGAAAATGAATATACAATTTATGAAAAGAGCCATTGAGCTCGCACGCAATGGAATGGAACAGAATGAAGGAGGGCCGTTCGGATGCGTGATTGTGAAAAACGGAGAGATACTAGCTGAGGGAAATAACAGGGTAACAACGGATAATGACCCAACAGCGCACGCTGAGATAACCGCCATACGAAGAGCCTGTGAAACAATCGACGATTTTCAGCTGACCGGATGCGATTTATATACCTCGTGTGAACCATGTCCGATGTGTCTCGGAGCTATTTACTGGGCAAGACCCGATAGAATATTCTATGCCTGTTCACGTGATGATGCCGCCGACGCCGGCTTTGATGATGAGTTTATTTATCGGGAACTGGATATTTCTCCCATAGAACGAAGAATCAGCATGAAACAAATCGGGCGGAATGAAGCACTTGTTTTATTTAATGAGTGGAAGGAAAAAGAAGATAAATTTGTCTATTGATAATGGATTACTCCGGTTATCTGCTCCCTACTCTCATTTTTTTACTCTTTTGCATAGTGCATTCCTTAACGGCATCAGTCTGGTTTAAAAAATCGGTATTTGATAAAGCCCCCTCACTTAACCCGTTTTACCGGCTCATTTATAACTTCATTTCCGTCCTATTTCTGATTGCGTGGTTTTTTGCACTGCCTGCAGATGTCGCTCTGTATCAAGCATCCGGCATATTCCTTGTTTTGATGGGGCTTATACAGCTCACCGCAATCTGGTTCTTTTTAAAATCACTGTTTCAGCAGAGCGGGATGATCTTTCTGGGCATCAGGCAAGCCATGGATAAAATCAGGCACTCGAAAGAACCGGGCTATCTTGATGAGCCGGTACGTGGCGAACTGATTACAGAGGGTTTATTTAAATACATGAGGCATCCAATGTACACTTTTGGAATGCTTGTTTTGATTTCAAGCCCGATTATGACTGCCAATCTGCTGTATACAATTATCATTTTCGGATTATATTTTTGGATCGGATCTATTTTTGAGGAAAAGAATCTTATCAAACGCTTTGGTGATGATTACCGGAAATACCAGGAAAAAGTACCGAGGTTTATACCTCGTTTTAAAACTAGTGACAAGTAAATAGTGATGGCAGTTTATAATGATCTGAATAGCTTAAACAATTGCACATCATATATATTCTAATATTTCCAGACCAATATTCTGCGCGTGAATATTCAGACGGGGCATGGCCCTGTCTGCTCCAGGCCACGGCCCCAATTTGTGGGAGTTGGTACGGACTTGGTATAGCTTTGGTACGGAGATGGTTCAGGGCAATCAACTGACCAATTACTCCACTTCACAACAGTGAAAGTGAAAAAATCAAGGGGGAGAGATTTTTTTTCAGGACTCTAAGGTTGGCAACTACAAAAACAAAAAAAGCGCCTCTCCTTTCGGAAAGACGCTTTAAATTAGTAACATAACTGCTTCTTACTAGTGTGAAGCAATTGGGTACGTTTCTCCATCAGGAGCTGTGGATGATTGTCCATCCGCATTTACCGTACCGCCGGTTACAATCAAAATACCGGCAACATGAGGAGCCGACATTGATGTACCGCTAATTGTTCGGTATCCGCTATCTAACCACGTAGATTCTACATCTACACCGGGAGCAGCGAAGCTGGTTGGAGGACCGTAGTTTGAAAATGATGCAAACGTATCATTCGCATCCGTTGCAGCAATCGTCCATGTATTTGGATGATCAACACGCGCAGGTGAAGAACCACTTGCCCATGTATTACTATTTCCTGCCGCAATAGCGAACAAAATTCCTTTGTCAGCTGCATTAATAACGGCTGTATCCAATGCATCAGAAGCACCGCCGCCGAGACTCATATTGGCAACATCACCTGAATTTGCATTTGCGGCTACATAATCCACTCCGGCAATTACACCTGAGATAGATCCGCTTCCTCTTCTGTCGAGTACTTTAACAGGAACCTGAGAAACACCTGAGGCAACTCCTAGAATTCCGTTAAGAGCACCAACCGTTCCGGCTACGTGTGTTCCGTGTCCGTTCAAGTCATCTGCACTTCTGCCGTCAGGACCACTTGTAAAGGCAGTAAATCCTCTGTTTGTGTCAACATTCAAATCAGGATGATCTAACTGAATTCCTGTATCAATAACCCATGAAACAGCACCACCGGTGTAATTTACAGAACCACCAACACGATCAATACCGTAAGGTACAATAGAGTCACCTGAATCGCCGTTGTCGCCATCATCACCGTCGTCACCATCATCGCCGTCACCGTCATCAGGATCACACGGGTCGCCATTTGGAGATCCACATGGAGGAGATAGCCCTACAACTTTATCTCTTTCAACGTAGGAGATTCGCTCATCACTGTTAAGGATATCAATTTGTGAATCACTTAAGTTTGCAGCAAAACCCTGAAGGGCTACATTATAACTTGCAGTAATCCGGTCTGATGAAATATTTGCAGAAGCTGTAACAGCTGAACGCATATCATTCACAAACTCCATATCGGCAGCTTTTGCCTTATCGTCTATATCAAAAACTACGATATATTGTCCGTCAATAATATCACCGGGAGACAGAGATTCTATCTGATCATCCGTCACCTCAGGTGTTACAGATTCTGTAGCATAATCACAGCCGAAGCCAATCATTGCCACCAGTAATACAGTTAATCCTAACTTACTTTTTAAATATTTACTCATGTTTTGGTATTTATTTATTAAAGTTAAAGACTCCTGCCGGTAAAAGTATATGCCTTATATTTAGTCACCTTTTACTTGAACCGGTGGAACCATATACTAGTAAAGAGTGATTTGATTAGTAAAATGTTACAAATTAATTATTAATAAATATTTACGGTCTAACTACTGTTAAATATAAACCTAACTACATGTAACTGAATGCCTTACAAATTTTAGCAACTGACAGTTTTTTACTGATAAAAAATAAATCATTTTAGAATAAATGTTTAAATGAAGGTTTTCTGAGAGCAAACATTCATGATTTTCATATCACACTATATATGCCAGAGCACCATTTTATATCATTTTTAAGAAAACGAATTGAAAAGCCGCTTCCCGGAAAGGAAGCACAGAAGAAAATGCTCCCTGTTCCCATTAATGAATCCAATGCCAGAAAACTTACTGCGCCGGATGATGCTACCCCGAGCAGCGTTTTGATCCCTATATTCATGGATGAATACGAACAGCTAAACGTGATTTTAACGCTTCGAACGAGCGGCATTCACCACGGCGGACAAATCTGTTTTCCGGGCGGACGATCAGAACAGAATGAAGAACCACTTGAGACGGCACTGAGGGAAAGTCATGAAGAGATCGGACTTACCCCGCTGAAGGTTCAGATTCTGGGATCCATTACCTCATATTATCTGCAGCATACAAACAATCAGATCAGTCCTTTTATCGGCTACTTACAGGAGAAACCCGTGTTAACCCGAAACCCGAATGAGGTGGAAGAAATAATCACAGTACAGTTGCATTCGCTTGCTACTGAAGATAAGCTGACGAATGAACGATGGGACCTGGAACACGACTCTTTTGATGTACCCTATTGGGATATCCATGAAGTGCCTCTTTGGGGCGCTACAGCGATGATTTTAAGTGAACTACTGGAATTATACAAAGAGTTTCTCGAGGAGCAGGGTAAGTGACCCCGTCCCATTAATGATCCATTATCTCACACAGATCTTTAGCCACCTGCATGCCGATGGCAATACCCATACCGCTGAGTCCGGCAGCCACAAATAATCCGGGCTTTAGTTCTTTAATGATGGGTTCCTTGTTTTCCGTCACTCCCATAATGCCGCTCCACTCCATATCTACTTTCCAGCCGTCGGGTAAATTCAACACGTCATTGGCAAACGTATGCAGATAGGTTTTGATGGATTTATTAGTGCCAAACTGATCGGTTGTCTCCTCCTCTTTCGCGACATTTCGGCCTCCGCCCAATAACAATCGATCCCCCACATTCCGGAAATAGACATAACCCTCATTAAAGTTAAAGGTGCCCTTCCATTTCAGATCTTCCATCGGTTCACTGATAAATACAAATCCCCGCGCCGGTTTTACGCCAATGTCTACCAATCGGGATGAAAATCCATTGGTAGCCACTACAATCTTTTTCGGATGCAATTCCAGTCCATTATCGAGCTTCACCAAACCGGAATCCACCGATTCAGCCGTGCAGTTCCACCAAACCCGCACTCCCAACTTTGCCAGTCGCTGATGCAGACTTCGCATCAACTTCCCACTATTTATCGCCCCTTCTACATGATTAAAAATCGCCGGTTTCCCTTGGTATTTTGTTGCCTTGTAGACATCTTTCACACCAATCCTCGCCTCCAGATGCTTGTTCATCACCTCCATCTGCTCCCGGCATTTCTCGAAAATCGCATCATCCGTAAAGATTTCATACCCGCCGGTATGCTCGTAGCCAATCTCCTTTTCACCGGCTGTCTTTTTCAGTAGATTCAGCCCATTCCAGCGGCGTTCGATTCTGTTGAGCACGGTTTCTTGTCCCGCAATGGTCATATCTGCAAGATGCTCAGAAATGGACCCAATGCAGGTAAATCCCGCATTTCGAGTACTGGCACCCTCCGGCGTCACCCCCCTGTCCACAATCACCACGTCGTGATCAGGATATTTCTCCTTATAAAACAGAGCCGTTGATGCCCCAACAATTCCGCCACCAATAATGAGCAGGTCCGGCGGAGTCAACCACTCTTCGCGTTCCCAAAACGAGACTATTTTCTTCATCCTTTTAATTGGTTCATCCATTTTTCTACGGTTTGATGTCCCTCGGAAGGCGCCCATTCCGCGAACTCTTTATCTGTATCCGCATTATACGGACCTTTTTTGCATTCAAATAAAATAGTGTCCTCTTCCAGTACCAAGAAACTGTGCCACACATTCGGCTCCATATCCAGCACTCCGGGAAGCGGTGCTGATGATATCACATGATCAGTCAACAGACGACCATCATCATCAAACGTAAAAAACCGAATCGACCCTTTTAGCAAAATTATAGATTCCGTGGCATGATCCAGTGGATGCTTGTGCGGACGGATATACGTCCCCGGCTGCAGAAAATTCACCAACCGCTGCACCTCTGCCTCCTGCACTCGGTGAATCGGCAGAATCATTCGTTTCCTATCACTCATCCGCGAAGCTGCCAGACCCTCCTCAATCATCTCATCAGACAATTGGAACAGATCCCCGTCGGGGTTATCAAAAGCGAGTTTTGGCATGATATTAAATTAAATTCAGAAGATGTTTATAGTGCATCGTCCCGACACTTCGGGGAGGGGAGTCCTCGGTTTACCGAGGGAGGGGTGCCCGCTTTGGGCGTTTTGTGAATTTTTAAATTCTATCAAAGAAACTCCCCTCCTGTAATAGGAGGGGCCGGGGGTGGTATAATCTATCTCACCAATTTAAAATTAAAAGAATATTCATACTGACCTATCACTTCCACGAAAAAAAATTCTCGTTCATGAAGTAGCCAATCCCCAAAAGACAACCACCCCTGTGTGAGGCTGTCCAAAAAGGGTATGTAAAACATACTAAAAAAGTGGCCTGTAATCAGGATAAAGATGTATCTCAGGTGAATTATTTATAGTGATTTCATATCTTAAGGTATTGTTAAATAATAACATATGATCTAATTCTATGGCTGATCCCATTTTCAAAACGTATGATCCCGGTCAACCCACTTTTCTGCCTCCAAGCCTTGATGAGCTGCTTTCTTCTGCTCATATGGTTCGATTTGTCAATCACGTGATTGACCAAATGGAACTGGAGCCAATTCTGGATACCTATCAGGGAGGCGGGACCAGCAGCTATCATCCGCGGATGATGCTGAAGATTCTGATCTTTGGCTATGTTGAACGGATTCACTCCTGTCGGGCCATTGCCAAAGCCGTTCGCGAGCAGGTGCCGTTTATGTGGCTGGCCGCCGGGCATCGCCCCGATTTCCGAACCATTAACCATTTTCGCAAGCACCGCCTACCGGCCGGTGGCATCAAAGGAGTGTTTACCCAGGTGATGGAGATGTTGGTTGAACTTGGATTGGTGGACCTGACCGATTATACCGTCGATGGGACAACCGTGGAGGCCAACGCTCAACGCCACAGTGCGGTGTGGGCGAAAAATACCGAGCGCTACAAAAAATCGGCCATAGAGCGTATTGAACAGTACTTTGACCAGGTTCAGGAGCTGGCCGACCTGGAGGCCGAGAAGTGGACCGGCAAGCAGATGCCGGAACAAGAGACGACTCCGCGATGGACTGCCAGCGATGTAGAGCAGGCGGCCCGGCAGGCCGAGCAGGCTCTGGACCGCCGCGAAAAACAGCTGGAGCAGGTGGACAGCGAGGATGAGGATGACGAAGATTCAGATGGGAAAACCATTAAAAAACAACGAACCGATTTGGCCAAAGCCCGGACCCGCCTTCGGTGGATCACCGACACCGAGCACCCCAAACTATCCAAGTATGAAGCCCAGCAGCAGATCCTCGGCGAGCGGAACAGCTATTCACAAACCGATCCGGATGCTACCTTCATGCGGCTAAAAGATCAATCCCCGTTTGATAAACTCCTAGCTCCGGCCTATAACCTGCAAATGGGAGCTCAGAACCAGTATGTGCTTGGCTATAGTCTGCACAGTAATGCCGCTGACAATGTGAATCTGGACGATCATCTGGATACATTATCGTTTCGCCCCGACTGGCTTTGCGCTGATGGCGGCTACGGCAGTTTGCACAATTTTGAACATCTCGATGAGCTTGGCGTCACCGCTGTTATTAAAGCCCCGGCGGGTAACCGGAAACCGGCTCCATACAGCCGCTATGCCATGAAGTATAACCCACAGCTTGATGAGTATCGCTGCCCGCAGGATCGGCCAATGCCTCTAAAGGAGGTAAAAACCTATGAATACGGACCGGACAAGCAGCGATCGACCCCCACGCGTGTCTACCAGTGCACCGATTGCAGCGGGTGCCCGGTTAAGGCTGATTGCACACGCGGGGACGGTAATCGAACCATCCAGTTTACCACAGCCCTGGAGCAGTGGAAACAGGTGATGGCCGAGCGTATGAGCGGTGGAAAAGGCAAGAAAATGAGCAGGTATCGCGGGATGGCCATCGAATCGGTCTTTGGCCTGCTGAAAGCCAATGACGGGCTGGACCGGTTGGTCATGCGGGGCTACAAAATGGCTGGTGTGGAGGTTGGATTAAAGTCCATTGCCCACAATATTCGAAAAATGAGAACAGATATTAAAAATACGATGATTCTACACATTATGGCCGCAATGAATCTTCAACCGGTGCAATAATAAGAAGACTTGCCAGAAATAAACACCGGCTGCCGCTTGGTAAAAATTATAATTACCTTTTTGGACAGCCTCATTTTGTGACCAGCTCATATATCAATAAGTAATGGGAAATTTTGCGAAGTCTTTCCCCAATCATCCCCCTAAAAAGCTTCGCTTTTTTATCCCCCTTCGAAGGGGGACTTTTATCTCTTCCCTAAAACCAATGAAGCCATCAAGGCAGAACCGGTGAGGAAGCATTTTTCATCTATATTGTATTTTGGGTGGTGCCAGCTCCATTTGGAATCGGCTTCATCACTTCCGCTTCCTAAAAAGAAAAACGCCCCGGGAAAGTGCTTTTGATAGAACGCAAAATCTTCCCCCGCCATGATTGGTTTTTCCATCTCTACTGTGGATGTATCACCCAATAGTGCTTTTGCTGACGTGACCAAATGCGCAGCCAGTTCCGGGTCATTGTTTACCGCAGGATAGCCTTCATTAAATTCAAAATCATATCCGCCACCGGCATTTTCCATAATACCTTTCAAAATCGATTCCATCCGGTCGCGAATAATGTAGGCATTCTTTTCCGAAAAGGTTCTTACCGTGCCGATCATCTCAGCGAATGCGGGGATCACATTATAGGTAGTTCCTGCGCGGACTCTACCGATGGTTACAACGGCGGGCTCGGTGGGATCAATTGAACGGCTGACCAGCGTTTGGAACTGTGTGATCACCTGCCCCATCAGCACAATCGGATCGACCGTTAAATGAGGCGTTGCTGCGTGTCCGCCCACTCCTTTCAGGGTAATTTCAAACTCATCAGGCCGTGCCATCATCGGACCCGGTTTGGAGGCAATTTCTCCCGGCTTATAATCGGGATTGGTATGCATTCCATAAATCTCCTGAACCCCCTGCTCCTGCAGAAACCCCGTTTCACAAAGTAATCGACCGCCGCCCGGTAATGACTCTTCAGCCGGCTGAAAAATCAGCAGAACCTTTCCATCAATCTCATCCTGCATTTCGGCTAAAATATTGGCTGTTCCCAGCAGATTGCTGGTGTGTGCATCGTGTCCGCAGCAGTGGGCTGCGCCGACACGCTCCGACATAAATCCTTTTTTTTGATCTCCCTCCTCATCCATGGCCAGCGCATCAATATCCGCACGAAGGGCAATCACTCTGTCTGATTTTTTCCCCTCAATAATTCCCACACACCCGGTTTCCAGCGGACGATGGGTTTCAACGCCCAGCTTCTTCAATTCATGCAGAATATAATCGGTGGTATCGTGCTCCTTAAAACTGATCTCCGGGTTTTTATGAAGATAGCGGCGTGTCTGCACCATGTAATCAAAATGATCTTTTGCTTTCTGCTGTATGGTGCGGTTTAAATCTGCCATTGTAGAACGGGTTAACTTTGAGTTATGTTAGTGTGAAAGAATTAAGAAATACATCAACCAAATATAGAGATTTATGAATCCATTTGAACTGCATATTCCCACACGCATATATTTCGGAAAAGAGAAAGCTGATGACTTTTTCGAACAACTTCCCTCCTACGGAAAAAAAGCAATGATAGTCATTGGTGGAGGGAGCGTTGAAAGGATGGGATACCTTGACGAAGTACAAGATCATCTGAAAAACGTCGGGGTGGATTTTGTACTGTTTGAAGGAATTGAAGCTAATCCTCACGCACAGACTATCAATAAAGCCGCGAAAATAGGGAAAGAAGAGAGCGTTGACTTTATGATTGCCCTCGGTGGCGGTTCCGTGATGGACGCATCCAAAGCCATTGCCGGATTGATCCATGACGATCTTGATGACATTTGGCCATACACCGTTGGCGGGCCAAAATACCGCCAGATAAAAGGTGCCCTGCCCGTAACCTGTATTCCAACCACTGCGGCAACGGCCTCGGAAGTAACGGCACATGCGGTGATTTCGAATCCTGAAGTAAAAGGGAAGTCACCGGTCAGCTACCCGTTTATGAAACCATCGGCATCGTGGCTGAACCCCGCCTATCACACATCATTGCCAAAAACCACTACGCGTGATGGCGCATCCGATATTTTGAGCCACGTTTTCGAAAACTACCTTCTTGGAGGCAACGACTCCGATCTGGCAGACCGCTACAGCGAGGGCGTGATGGAAACCGTGCTCGACACCCTCCCCAAACTAGAGCTCGACCCCAAAAACGAACATCTTCGTGGTCAGCTATTGTGGGCATCTACCATGGCGCTGAACGGAATGCAGATTGCAGGACGAAAAGGTGCACCCTTTACACTTCACAATCTGGAGCACGCATTGAGCGGACAAAATCCCGAACTGGCCCACGGACGCGGCCTGGCGATTCTGTATCCCGCCTATTTCAGATGGTTATACAAAAACGACCGGGCGATTGACCGCATGGCACTGCTTGCAAAACGATTGTTTGGCATCTCAAAAGAAGATCAAAAAGATAGTGCAATGGCGTTTATCAATAATTTTGAAGGCTGGCTGAAAGATAGTCAACTATACGAGCGACTTTCTGATCAGAATATTCCCGAAGAAGTCTTCGGTGATGTGGCCGACTACGCCATTAAAATCTATGGTGGCGGAAAAGATGAGCTTGCAGCCGCCGGTCCCCTCACCCGCAAGAATATCATTGAAATATTCAAACTCACCGAGATGCAGGAACCTGTAGAAGAAGTGGTGTAAAAAGTCTCCCCTAATAAGGGGAGATTTAGAGGGTGTTCATTGGGTTGAGGCCCGAATCCCCGCACAAAATAGCGCAAGTCGCAAAGAAATAGCGCAAGTATTCACTTGTGCTCCTGTTTTCTTCTTTGGATGGCGCAAG
>Ga0207421_10006430_pt1 | contig 12801 bp, 7 predicted proteins | sample SodLakKL_010_SED_4_FD_187542 | JGI IMG/M metagenome (GOLD analysis project Ga0207421, IMG submission 187542) | Alkaline sediment microbial communities from Lake Tanatar, Kulunda Steppe, Russia - 8KL_010_SED (SPAdes) (version 2) | ecosystem: Environmental > Aquatic > Non-marine Saline and...
TTACCTCCCCCTGGAAGGTATTGTAGATTTAAACCAAGAGTTGGTCAGGTTGGAGAAAAACATCCAGGAGCTGGAAAAAGACCTGGAAAAGGTTTCTGCCAAGCTGGTTAACAATAATTTCCTGGAAAGAGCTCCTGAGGAAGTTGTAGAAAAAGAACGCAGTAAAGAACAGGAATTGAAAATCCAGCGAGATAAATTGACGGCAAGGCTGGAAGAACTAAAAAAAATGACCTGACAGTGGAACGAGTCCTCTTAAGGCAATTCAGGAGGTATGAAATTGAACTACCAAGAAGCACTACGCTGGATCCATGGCATACAAAGATTTGGAATGAACCCGGGACTGGAACGAATTAAAGCACTCCTGGATTCCCTGGGAAATCCGCAGAGAAAGTTGAATTATCTGCATATAGGGGGTAGCAACGGCAAGGGTTCGGTTGCTGCTTTTGCGGCAGGAGTTCTGGAAACAGCCGGTTATCGTGTGGGAATGTATACCTCCCCGTACCTGGTGCAGTTCACCAACCGCATGGCAATTAATGGAGAAGATATCTCGCAAGAGCGGTTGGTGGAAATGGTGGCCCGGATCAAGCCCAAGGTTGAAGCCATTGCTGCAGACCCCGACCTGGGGCATCCCACGGAGTTCGAGGTTGTCACGGCGATAGCCTTTACCTATTTTGCTGAAGAGGCCCCGGACTTGGTTATCCTGGAGGTGGGCCTGGGAGGACGTTTGGATGCCACCAACGTGATTGACCCGCTGGCTACCATTATCACCACGGTTAGCCTGGAGCATACCCAGATCCTGGGCAGCACCGTGGAGGAAGTGGCCGGGGAAAAAGCGGGAATTATTAAAGAAGGATGCGATGTGGTGACTGGAGCTACCGGCAAAGCACTGGAAGTTATTCAGCAAAAATGCCGGGACAAAAAGGCGAATCTGTACATAGCAGGCCAGGATTTTGAAGCCCGGGTTCAATCTTCAAACCTGGAAGGACAGAACTTTCAGTACCGGGGGATAGGGCATACCTTCGAAGATCTCCATATAACCATGCTGGGAGAATACCAGGCGGGCAACGCCGCCCTGGCGCTGGCTGCTTTGGAGTTGTTGGAAGAAAAAGGGTTTTACGTCAGGGAAGAGGCGGTGCAAAGCGGCCTGGGGAGCACCCGCTGGCCGGGAAGACTGGAAGTAATGCGGCGCGCCCCCCTGGTTGTCCTGGACGGGGCTCACAACCTGGAGGCATTCCAGGGCCTAAGGCACTCGGTTAAGACAGCGTTTTCTTACCGTTACCTGGTTTTGGTCCTTGGGCTTCTGGCAGACAAAGCCCTGGAAGAAATTTTGCAGGAAATCGTTCCCCTGGCCGATTCCGTGATTTTAACCACCCCCAACAGCCCTCGGGCTGCAGATCCCTGGATGTTGCAGGAAATCGTTTCCGGGCTGTCCCCCGGACCCGTCCATGTGGTTGAAAACATTTCCGGGGCTGTAAAACTGGCCCTTTCCATGGCCAGGTCACCGGATATGGTCCTGGTAGCGGGATCCCTGTACCTGATCAGCGACGTCCGGCACCAGTTGACCAGGGGCAGTGCCTCCCTGCTTTAACAAGTAACTATATTTTGTCAGTTTTTACTCCTGTTTTACGTTATAGGCCAACAAGATGATTTGCCTCTTTCCCTGGCGTTCATGCTGGTGGTCTGGCTGGCTGTTGATAAATTGCTCTGCGTCTTTGACTATTTTAAGTTCTTTTTCTGTCAGGTGTGCGAAGGAAATAGGGTCTGTTTGTTCCATCTTTTTCACGCTCCACTTTATTTGAACTTTATTTCTCTTCTGTTCGGAAAACTACTATTTCCGAACTTTATTTATTATTGCCAGATTTCCAGGTTTCATGCACCCACAGTGCGTTTACAGCTGGACCAGGGCATAGTTTTGGCCGGATGGAATGTTTTATAATGCCCAGTTCATCTACTTGCATGGTAATTGGTTTGCCTGAAGGGAGTAAAATTAAGTTATTATTCAATAAACACTATTTTGTTTCTTTTTTCATTTGTTTGTCTAGTTTTTTGTTTCCTGGGAAGGGATTTAAAAAAAAGAATCGAAATCTTTTTATCAGCGACTTTTCAAAAACTAAGTCTTGCGTTATAATGAGAAAGTATTGGGCAAGTGCGCGACGATTGTGAACATCTTCACTTTTCAGAAAAGCCTGCAATTCCAGGCAAGCCAGGAAGATGTTGGCGAACCGGATTTTTTCAACAAGTGTTTCTTCGTATTGAGACGACGGAGTTTGGATGGGTAGCTATGGGTAACTGCGAATTTCTTTTTGTGAGCGGTTTCGGCCAGGGAATTTGCTGATTATTATTACTTAAGAGGTCGCAATTCAAGGAAAAAGGAATCCGAGGTGAGACTTTATGGAAGAATTTGTTGGAGAAAAAGTCGTAAGTAGTCTTCCTGCAATTATTATTGTTATACCCTTTTTAGCTTCCATTATTGCTTTCTTTATGACCCGCTACCGAATTCGGGCGGGGGAATATTTCTCTTTAACTGTAATAGCCGTTATTTTAGTGGCTATTTTTTCTATGTATGGTACCGTTGCCGAAGGGAAGGTGATTATCAGCCGCTACACATTTTTGGCCATCCCCTTTTCCATCGTCTTCCGGATGGATATGCTCAGTTTCTTCCTTAGCCTGCTGATTGCCGTGATGTGGCTGCTGGCCACCGTTCATTCCATCGGCTACATGGCCAAAGAGCATGCTCATGACCGGTATTATGCTTTCTTTCTTGTTGCATTGGGCGGTTGCATGGGCACCGTTTTTGCCGGAGATCTGTTGGGCCTGTTTATCTTTTTTGAAATTATGGCCATTTCCTCTTATGTTCTTGTCGCCCATGAGGAGCATCCGTACGCTATGTTCGCCGGAGCCAAGTACCTCTTTATGTCTATAGGTGCGGGTCTGGCCATTTTTTTCGGCCTTGTAATCACCTTTCACATTGCCGGCACCCTGACCCTGGACGGTTTTGGCCATATCCAGGAAGTTTCAACATTATCCCTGGCGGCTTTTATCGGTTACCTCCTGGGCTTTGGTGTGAAGGCGGGAATTTTCCCGGTTCATATCTGGTTGCCCGATGCGCACCCCGCCGCACCCTCCCCGGTAAGTGCGCTGCTTTCCGGTGTAATGATTAAGGTGGGGGCCTACGGCCTTATCCGGGTATTCTACCAAGTTTACGGTTTTGAGTATATTCGCGCCATGGGTTGGGACCAAATTGTTTTAGTGCTGGCAACGATTACTATTCTCCTCGGTTCCGCCTTGGCCTTGCTCCAGGACGACCTGAAAAAACGGTTGGCTTATTCCAGTATTGCCCAGATCGGCTATATTGTGCTGGGCATCGCGTTGTTGAGCGAACGGGCTTTTGCTGGAGCCCTGTACCATATTTTTTCCCATGCTTTTATGAAAGGATGTCTCTTTTTGATTGCCGGTGCCCTGATTGTCAAGGCGGGCGAACGACGAATCAGTTACCTGGGCGGGGTGGGGAAAAAGATGCCCATTACCATGATCGCTTTTACCATCTGCTCACTCTCCATGGTGGGCATCCCGCCATTTAACGGGTTTATCAGCAAGTGGCAGCTGTCCCTGGGCGCCCTGGATATAGGACAGCCTTTCTTTGTCGGTTTATTAATCGTTAGCAGCCTGCTAAACTCAGCTTACTACTTTCCCATCGTGGTTACTGCCTTCTTCGGTTCCCCCAAAGAAGAGCAGGAAGAAGCGGCGAGCACGATAACGCCGGAACATGGCCCTTCCTTGCACCTGGAAAAACCGGGCTTTAAACTTTCCGAAGCGCCTTTAAGCATGCTGGTGCCTATTGCGATCTTGGCTGTGGGCTGTGTGCTGTTTGTCTTAATGCCACAGAACTGGCCTCTTGACCTGGCTAAAGTAGTTGTTCAAGAATTATTCGTCAGCTTTTAAAAGCTTGTGGACAAAGAAATGCTTTAATGGATAGGGGAGAGGAATATTATGCAATCAATAACTTCATCTTTACCCCTGTGGTCGGTTTTGATACCTGTGATAGGGGCCATTATCATCAGCCGGATACCGGAAAAGCAAAGCAGGGCGAGAAACTTAACTGCGCTGATTTCTGTCTCAGCCACCTGTGTGGTGGTGGTAGCTATTCTGCGGCATCTTTTACGGGATGAGGTAGTTGAATTCACCCTGGTACGTTTTATGCCGGGACTGGAGTTATTCTTTCGTGTTGACCCACTGGGCATTGTCTTTGGAATTACGGCGTCTATCTTATGGATTTTCGCTATTGTCTATTCCATGGGCTATATGGCCAAGCAGCACAAGCAGCGGCGCTTTTTTCTCTGTTTTGTCATCTCCATGAGCGCAACCATGGGTGTTGCCTTTGCCGGCAACCTGTTTACCATGTATATCTTTTTCGAGTATTTAACGCTGGCCACTTATCCTCTTGTAATTCATTCGCAGACGGATGAAGCCACCCGGTCAGGAATTAAGTATATTGCCTATTGCTTCGGGGGCGGCGGGATGATCCTTTTCTCCTTGATTATCCTGCATGGTGTGGTTGGTCATGCAACCTTTGCTCCCGGCGGCATCCTGGATGCTGCGATAGTGGATCACAAGTTGCTACTGACTGTGGTCTTTTTCCTCGTAATCCTCGGCTTTGGCACCAAAGGCGCTATCATGCCCTTTCATTCCTGGCTGCCGGCAGCCATGGTGGCACCGGCCCCGGTTAGCTCCCTGCTGCATGCTGTGGCCGTGGTAAAAAGCGGCATATTTGGCATGACCCGGGTTCTTTATTTCCTCTACGGACCCGAAGTGCTGGCTCAGATCAATGTAATCAATGTACTTGCTGTCATGGTCTGTTTTACTATCCTGGTGGGGTCGATTCTTGCCCTCAGGCACACTGTGTTTAAAATGCGCCTGGCTTATTCCACCATTAGCCAGTTGGGCTATATTACCCTGGGAGCGTTGATGCTTACCCCCGTGGGTCTTTTTGGCGGGATTTTGCACATTATGAATCATGCCATGCTGAAGATCACCCTGTTTTTTTGCGCAGGGGCTGTAATTAAAATTACAGGCAAGACAGACATTAGAGAACTAAATGGAATCGGCAAACGGATGCCCATTACCATGGTCGCCTTTGCAGTGGGTGGGTTAGGCCTGATCGGCGTGCTGCCCATAAGCGGGTATTTGAGCAAGTTTTACCTGCTGTCGGGGGCTTTTGATGCGGACATGGTTGTGTTTGTCGGGGTTTTGCTCCTAAGCTCCCTGTTAAATGCCATGTATTACCTGCCGATTGTGGTAAATGCTTTCTTCCAGGAAGGTGAATTTGATAAACCGAAAGACCTGGAGGCCCCTTTAACCATGCTGGCCCCAATTGTTATCCTGGCAATTATTTGTGTTGGCCTGGGCCTTTTTGCTCATAAAACGACGATGCCCCTGGTAGAGAATGTTGTAAACTATGTCTTTTAATTAAGGAGGAGTATGAATGATACAGGAAACCATGGAATCAATCATACCTTTATTAATGATTATTATCCCTCTTTTATGTGGCCTGGCGATATTCTTTACTGGCAGTCCCGGGAGTGGTAATAATACAATAAAGGATGTAGGCCAGGCACAATTTAAGGATACGACCTCTTCAGCCGATAGTCGTTCTGTCCCAAGAAATATCTTGTTGATGATTTCTACTTTAATTCCTTTTGGAATGTCTATTTACCTTTACTCATTCATTTCCCAAGGTATGGTTGTGGTTAGCAAGTTTGATATTTTGCCACCCCTGGGTCTTTCTTTTCGGGTAGATATCTTGGGGCAGTACATGAGCCTTTTGTTTACCTTCTTTGGATTTATGCTTGTCCTTTATTCCATCGGTTATATGAAAGGGGATCCCCTTCCCCAGAGGTTTTTTGGCTTTCTACTCCTTGTCTACGGGGGAAGTCTGGGTGTAATTTTAGCCGGGGATCTGTTTACCCTGTTCCTGTTCTTTGAGTTTATGTCCATTATGTATTTTGTGCTGGTTGTCCATGATGCTACCACTGAAGCGGTGGCAGCCGGTGTGAAATTCCTGTTCATGACCATCATCGCCGGTGTAGCCCTGTTTCTGGCAGTAGTAATAGTTTACCGGGAAGCGGGAAGCCTGGCCCTGGATACCCCCGGTTTGATTACCACGTATTCCAACCTGGGTCTTCTGGCTTTTATCGGGTTTTTTATCGCCTTTGGCACCAAGGCTTCCTTGTTCCCCTTACACTTTTGGATGCCCGATGCCTACAGTGCTGCCCCTCTCCCGGCGGCCCTGCTTTCCTCGGCGATCATGCTGAAAACCGGGGCTTACGGATTTATCCGGGTATTTTACAATGTTTTTGGCGTAGAGTTCCTGGAAATTGTGAACTGGGACTTTATCCTAATGCTAATAGCTGCATTTACCATCTTGTTCGGTTCGACTATTGCCATTGCCCAGGACGATATCATTAAACGGTTGGCCTATTCCGGGATCGCCCAGATCGGTTATATCGTTTTGGGGGTTGCCCTTGTTACCTCTAATGCCCTGGTCGGTGGGGTCTTTCACATCATGGCCCACGCCTTCATGAAAGGATGCATGTTTGTGACCATGGGGGCTGTAATCAAAGCCACTGGGAATCGCAGTATCCGAAAAATGAAAGGTGTGGGCTATCAGCTGCCTATATCCATGCTGGCTTTTACCATTGCGGCGGTTACTGCTGTGGGGATTCCGCCCTTTAATATCTTTTTGACCAAATGGCATTTAAGTCTCGGAGCCCTGGATATAAACCAGCTCTGGCTAATTATTATCCTTTTGATCAGCAGTTTATTGAATGCGGCGTATTATTTGCCTATTGCCTATCATGCTTTTCTTGGGCATGAGGAAGGCGAACACGGGGATGCGGCACATCATGGTGCGGCAGGACATCACGAAAAAAATGAGGGGAAAGGCTGGGCTGAACCATCACCTGCTATGCTGGTTCCTATAATAGTGCTTGCTTTGGGTTGCCTGGTTTTTGGGCTGCCTATTCAAAATTGGCCCCTGGAAATGGTAGAAGCGATATCAGCAATGCTGTACTAATTGTAGAAAGAGTGGGCAAGATGTCTTTTAATTAAGGAGGAGTACTTATGGCAACTGAAACCATGGATTCAATTCTACCTTTTTTAATCATCATTGTTCCTCTTTTGGCGGGTATTGCCATATTCCTGCTCGGTGTTCGGGACAGGAAGGGTTTTGCCAGCTATGAGGGGTTGCAAACCGCAAAAGAGGAGACTCCAACCTCTTCCTTGCCGGGTCAACCTGACAAACATGCTCCTCTGCGAAGTGCCATTTTGATGGTTGCTACCCTGGTGCCATTGTTTCTGGTTCTTTACCTGTACCCGGTTATTTCCCGGGGCGTGGTCGTTACGGGCCGCCTGGACGTATTGCCTCCTTTGGGTCTGAGTTTTACGGTCGATGTGTTTGGCTATTATATGGTTCTTCTCTTTGCCTTTTTTGGCTTTATTATCGTCCTTTATTCTATCGGTTATATGCAAGGCGATGTGTTTTTGAATCGTTTTTTTGGTTTTTTGATGTTGGTTTATTCCGGCAGCTTGGGGGTGGTCCTGGCCGGGGACCTGTTCAGTCTCTTCCTGTTTTTTGAATTTATGTCGATCATGTATTTTGTCCTGGTCGTCCATGATGGCACTTCTGAGGCGGTGGCAGCCGGGGTAAAGTTTCTCTTTATGACCATCATTGCAGGTATTTCTCTCTTTCTTGCTGTTGTGGTGGTTTTCCGGGAGGCAGGAAGCCTGGCCCTGGATACCGATGGGCTGATTGGCGATGTATCGACGCTTACTCTGCTGGCTTTCATCGGTTTTGTTATCGCTTTTGGGACCAAGGCAGCCATGTTTCCGCTGCATTTTTGGATGCCTGACGCCTACAGCCTGGCGCCTCTGCCGGCCGCTATCATTTCTTCCGCGATCATGTTGAAGACGGGGGCATACGGGTTAATCCGGGTGTTCTATAATGTTTTTGGTCCGGACTTCTGGCAGGCAGTGCCGTGGGATAATGTTCTGATGGTATTGGCTGCATTTACCATTTTGTTCGGTTCCGTTCTGGCCATTGCCCAGGACGACCTGATCCGTCGTCTTGCTTATTCCGGGATTGCCCAGTTGGGCTATGTTATCCTGGGGATTGCCATTTTAACCCCCAATGCCTTAATCGGCGCCGGTTATCACATAACGGCCCACGCTTTTATGAAAGGCTGTATGCTTCTTTGCGCCGGGGTTTTTGTCCAGGGGACGGGCAACCGCAGTATCCGGAAGATGAAAGGGATTGGTTATCTGTTTCCGGTAAGTATGCTGGCTTTTGCCATTGCTTCAGTTACGGCTGTGGGTATTCCTCCCTTTAATATTTTTATTACCAAATGGCATTTAAGCCTCGGGGCCCTGGAGATCGCCCAACCAACCCTTGTTTTTGTCTTATTAATCAGCAGTCTGCTCAATGCGGCTTATTATCTGCCCATTGTTTACTATGCTTTCTGGGGGAAAACAGGGGAGGATGGTGTAAACGTCCAGGACAAAGGATTTTGCCGCAGCAAACTTCTAGAGGCAAAACCTGTAATGCTTGTTCCGATTATACTTTTAGCGGTTGGATGTTTTGTCTTTACGCTGTCCTTAACCAATATCCCCCTGGAACTGGTTCAGTCGGTAACAGCTATGCTGTATAGGTAGTATGAAAATGACGTTTCCGTTTCCCGGTATCGGCTCCGGTAGTTTCATTCATGTTAAGGTTCTGCATAATTTAACACATAGAAAACAGTTGTTGTTTGAACTGAACATAATTATCTCAAGGAAGTGAGGGTTGTTCCTTATGAACCTGGTCCTTTTACCGGTCATCGCCCCGTTTATTGTCTCTCCTGTTCTTCTTTTTCTATCCTCCTGGTGGCGTCGTTTGTTATTGTCCCTTTACCTGGTGCTCATGATCCTGGTTGCCGCTTATATTTTATCAGGAGTTGAGCTTGGGGAAGTGGCTTTGTTTACGTCTACCTTTATACAGGATACGGGCATGGCCCCCCTTTACTTTGCCGAACACCCCTATGGGAAAATTGCTGCTTTTGGTTTTTTGCTGGTCGGGGCCCTGGCATTGCTCTACGGGCTGGAGACCTTAAAAGCCAGTGAACAGGCTGTGTCCCTGCTCGCCATTGGGAGTGCCGTAGGTATTGCTTTTTCAGGGAACTTCATCACCTTATTCATCTTTTGGGAGCTGCTTACAGTTAGCACAGCCATTCTAATCATTTTAAACTGGACACCTCACTCCGTGCGGATCGGGTATCGTTTTTTATTGATTCATCTTGCCGGTGGTTTGTTACTCTTTATGGGAATTATGCAGCATTATGCTGCCACTGGATCGCTGCTTGTTACCACACCGGAAGCAGGCCTGCCTTTTTTTATCATAGGTATTGGCTTTAAGGCGGTGTTTTTGCCCCTGCATGTTTGGCTTCCCATGGGGTACCCGGCGGCATCTTTTGCTTCCAGCGTTGTCCTGGCGGGCTTGACAACCAAGGTCGGGGTTTTTGCCGTAGCCCGGATACTGCCGCCCAGCGAACTGATCGGCTTGATGGGAGCCTGCATGGCACTTTTTGGCGCAACATACGCCTTAATGCAGGGTGAGTTGCGCCGTCTATTATCGTACCACATTATCAGCCAGGTTGGCTTCATGGTTGCAGGTGTGGGGGTGGGCCTTGAGCTTTCCACTGATGGTGGTCTTCTGCACCTGGTCAACCACATGTTGTACAAAGCCTTGTTATTCATGAGTGCTGGCGCCTTGATTTTTACAGCGAACGAAGAAGATATTCATCATTTAAATGAACACGATAACTTGATGAAATCCCCTGTTTGGCTGGGGGTGCCGGTGGCACCCATCGGTGCCTTAATTGGCGCTCTGGCCATCGCCGGGACTCCCTTTTTCAATGGTTACGTCAGCAAGTACCTGCTCAAGGTTGGGCTTTACGATGTTGAGCCGATTTCCACTATGCTGCTGGTAGCTGGTGTGGGAACTTCCCTGTCATTTTGCAAGTTTGTTTATTTCGGTTTTTTTAAGGCTCGGGCCCGGTTTAGGAAAGACGTTACTTCAAGCATGAAAGCGGCAATTCTTTTTGTCGCCGGGCTTTGCGTTCTGTTGGGTGTTTGGCCCTACGCTTTAGGGCAGCTGCTTCCCTACCAGTCATCCCTGGATGTTTATTCGCTGCAGGGGGCCTGGGATGCCTCGAAAATTATCCTTATAGGAATTTTGATCTTTACCTTTATTGCCCGGATTCTCCTGAAAGGGGTACATCTCCCCGACTGGTTCAGCGTGGAACACCTGGTTTACCGTCCCCTGCTTAAGTATTTGTACTACGCTTATACTTTTGCCGGGAAGTTAATTGAAACCATGGTAGACGGGGCTATTGTGAAAGGGATTCAGCCTTTTGGCAAAGTTAGCCGCAAAGTCGCTGTTTGGGACCATGCAGTTGAAGCCGGTTTATTTTATCCTGTGATTCAAAAGATGATGGGTTTTGCCTCTGCCTGCGCCCAGTTTGATGACAGGACCATCAACAGGGTGGGAGAGAAACTGGCCGAATCTTCGAGAAACATTCGGGATGGAATTTATGAGACCTGGCTCCAGGGGATCAATGCAGTTTTCAGCAGGTGGCGGATTTTTGCCAAGCAGATGTTTTCAGTAATCGTCAAAGTGGATTTTGACACCAAAGAAGATAGTTCTACCAAGCGGTTTAGTATGATGAACCTGGACGTAAACTTTATAGTAATTATCATCATCCTATCTATAGCCATGGGTCTGGGTTTTCTTGTATTATTACCCCTGTAATACACCCCGGTTATCAAGGTGAAAAGCATGCAGGTCGTAGTAAGGAAATGGAGTATCCGTTTCCCGGTATCGGCTCAGGTTATCTTTTGCAGTTTGCGGCTTGGTGCTAAAACAAAGATATTTTGATGTAATCTGAGCCGGAATGTTTTAGAGGGGGGTTCATTGTGGGTTCGTCCGGCGAAACGATCTATACAAGCATCTTACCTTTGCTGCTGGTATTGGTTCCTGTGGCGGGCAGTTTTGCTGTTTACGGTTTGGGGCTTCGGTTTGGGGAGACCCTGCGCAATCTTTTAGCCATCGGCATTTCGCTGTTTTGCTTTTTGGGGGCGGCGCACTTATTCAACCTGGCCCAGCAAAGTGACGTGGTTTACCGCATTTCGGACCTGGTGGTTTTTGGTTTGAATTTTCGGGTGGATCTGCTGGGCGCGCTGTTTACGCTGTTATCCTCTTTTATCTGGCTTTTGGCCACCATATTTTCCTGGACGTATATGGACTACGAGCACGACCGGGACCGCTACTACTTTTTCCTGACCCTGACCCTGGGCGGCTGCCTGGGCGTATTCCTCATGGAAGACCTGTTTGGTCTGTTGATTGTCTTTGAGCTGATGTCCCTGGCCTCGTATTTACTGGTGATCCATGCCCAGACCGACGAAGCCATGTCTGCGGGCACCAACTATCTTTACCTGGGCATCATCGGCGGCCTGGCCATTTTGAGCGGCATCTTTTTGCTTTACACCCATGCGGGCAGCATAGCCTTTGCTCCCATGCTGGAAGCCATGGACTTTTCAGCGCCGCTGCGTGCAGGCATTGCAGCGCTATTGATTACCGGTTTTGGTATCAAAGCCGGCATGGTTCCCCTGCATATCTGGCTGCCCAAGGCGCACCCTGTAGCGCCTTCTCCGGCCAGCGCCCTGCTTTCCGGCATTATGATCAAAACTGGTGCCTACGGCATCATTCGCGTGGTCAACATGCTCTATACTCCGTCAGCGGAAGGCGGTCCCTTGTGGCTTACGACCCAATCCATGGGCTACACCATTATCTGGTTTGGCATAGGCACTATGTTCATGGCGGCCTTTATAGCGCTGTTTCAGACCAACGCCAAGCGTATTTTGGCCTACAGTTCCATCAGCCAGATGGGCTATATCCTGATGGGGGTGGGCTGTGCGGCTTACCTGGGATTTGAGGGTGCCATGGGTTTTGCCGGCACCACCTTCCACATCATGAACCATGCCTTTTTCAAGGCGGGGATGTTCATGCTGGTAGGAGCTGTCTATGTCCGCACCCACGAACTGGAGCTGTCCAAGCTGGGGGGGTTGTACAAAGAATTTCCTGTTACGGCCATCGCCTTTTTTGTCTGCATCTGCGGTATAGCCGGCGTGCCGGGCTTTAACGGTTATGCCAGCAAAACGATTTTGCACCATGCTATCGAAGACGCCTACATGCACCATCACTGGATTTCGTTGTACTGGGCCGAGCGGATCTTTACCCTGACCAGCGCCTTTACCGTCTGCTACATCACCAAGCTGTATACCTCCATCTTTTTTGGCCAGCGTCCGGCAGAATTGAAGAAGATGCCCAAAGAGCCGTTGGTGGAACGGGCAATCTTTGTTATTATCGCGGTCAGCATTATTCTCATGGGGCTTTTCCCCAACGTTTTACTGGACCGGGTGATCATCCCAGCGGCCCGTGGTTTTACCTACGACAGTGCCGGGCTGGAGTACCTGACCGGGATAGACCTGTTTGTGGCCTACGACCTGCAGAACATTGCTATCGCCGTAGGCCTGGGGTTGCTGCTTTTTGTTGTCTTTTCCCGCACCGGCGCCTTTAACTACCGCCCTCCGGGCTGGCTCAGCGTGGAATCTTTGGTTTACCTGCCAGCCATCAGGGGGCTGAGCAGCGCTTTTACCTTCCTGGGCACCCGGGTGGAAACCGTGGTCGATGGAACTGTTGTCAAAGGAATT
>Ga0207421_10006433_pt1 | contig 12798 bp, 8 predicted proteins | sample SodLakKL_010_SED_4_FD_187542 | JGI IMG/M metagenome (GOLD analysis project Ga0207421, IMG submission 187542) | Alkaline sediment microbial communities from Lake Tanatar, Kulunda Steppe, Russia - 8KL_010_SED (SPAdes) (version 2) | ecosystem: Environmental > Aquatic > Non-marine Saline and...
CCGTCTTGAAAGAGGCTCAACAGTTATGGCCAGTCAGCTGCCTGTCGAGCACTGGCACCAGCTTTTAGGCGATCCCACGGTAGCAGACGCAATTTTAGACCGGCTCGTGCACAGTGCACACCGGTTAGCTCTTTCCGGCGAAACTATGCGTAAGACTTGAATTATCAAAGAACATATGGTAATGATTAGACAAACAGCTAGACAAAAAACCCAGACTGTGGACATGATGTGCGCGTGGATTTGTGGATAACTTCAAAAAACGAAGTTACCCACAAGCTCCACCCTCACTTGGAAAACGCTTGCGCGTTGACCACATGACCACAGTCTCCGCTGCTAACTTTTTTTATTAAAAAGCAAGGCAGAACCGAACAACTGTAAAACCCGGCGTCGCTTCGCTCCGGCTTTGTTCGGTTGAAAACGGATTCTGTGTTCGCTTAACGGCGGAATCACCGTTCGGTTATGAACGGAATCGCTGTTCGGTAAAAAACGGAATCAGCGTTCGTTTCCAGCGGAATACGCAATGGCCTGCTAGTTTTTCGGCAAGGCGCACTTTATAACTTCGATAATGTAGTCGCTTAAGCCGTTTTCAAAGATAAGGATCTTTTCTTTAAGGTAATTCAAAGAACGGACTGAGCGCATATTGTTATAGGTTAAGAAAGAGGAAAAGATATTGCCTGTTGATGCAGCTTCTGCTTCGCTGTCCTGATCTAAAAGATAGATCAACAGCTTGTTATTCATATCATGATAAAGCAAGTTTTTATGAACACTGACATTCTTTCTGCAGTTAATGCAGGTAAAGGTATTGATGGTTTGTTCTATTACTGCATCTTTCAGATCAGGGTCTACTGAAACGTTGACACTGTCATAGAGGGTTACCTCCTGGGCAGTGTTGCAGAAGGGACAGTTCAAGCTGGCGGGGGCGGCTTTGGACATTTGGGTTACCTCTTTTAAAAAGTTAAGCGGCCATTTTTTATTACTAATTCTATTAAACCACCCCTGAGGTGACTAATATATGACAGGTAAAGTGTGAACTGGTGTTTAAACGAAAACCTTTGCCTTAGCAGAGACTTATTGATAGATTTTCCGTAAGGCCTTGCCGGCAACTCGTCCGGCTACACGGCGACCGGCACGGTTTCTTTGGGACCCTTTGGAAATGGCCGGATATGTCAAATGAGTCACCCCCTCGTCCCTCCATCTCAAGATCATTCACCTGATTTTGGCGAAAACCTGGCCTTTGATGGTAAAGCGATTGATTCGTATGTCAGACGGAGAAATAGTCGCTAACCCTTCAAGATTTTGCCCACACCCCCATTTTTGTAGTTTATTTTGCAATGCACAAAGCATTATGGATAATCAACAACCAATGCGCCGGTTTTTAAGCGGTTTTTTTCTTATTTATTATTTAGAATTATATTCTTCAACAAAAACTTCACAACTACTGAGATGTTTACTATCTATCGTAGCAACGGTAATAACTACATTTCCTGGTTTTAATGCTCTTACCATCCCTTTGTCATCGACTAAAACAACATTTTCATTACTGCTCATCCAATTAAAAACAGTCGTGTCAGCCGCTTTTTTTGGCTCGACATCTAATATAAGCGTCTTTTGAGAACCTGGCCTTAAGTTAACATTATTAGGAATTATTTTTATTTTACATACTTCTTCAGTAATATTTATATCCTTACCAGCTAAAACTTCGGTAATTTGCTTTTTTGTTATATAGCCACATAGCATTTCATAAATCTCTTCAATACTTTTGTTCTCTCTTGACAATGCAATAATGTACGCAGCTACAACCTTTAAGGTGCTCTTGCTATTAGCGCCGAAATCTCTAATGAAATTTGAGAGAGTATCCTTTATTGTAAGTTTACTTAATAAAGCTTCTGGTTTAATTGATAAATCCGTGTGAAATTCAATTTCACTTCGACTCAAACAATCTTTTTGTTCAATACGGGTTTCCATGTAACTACGTGTAATAATACCGTATAATTCTGTCAGACTTGCAGTAGCTTCATCGCGATTGACATAGTGCTTTTCCCTAATTATATCCTTGTCTGAAAGACCCAATTTATATTTCTTATTTAAAGTTTTGATTACATTTGATACTTCTCGTTTTGTGTCGTAACTCTTTGTAAAAAATCTTTTTATTTGTTTGCTGTCACCAAATTCATTTATAGTTTCTATCTGATTCCCTGACTTTTTTTTGTATTCACCATGATTCTTATATTTACAGTCACTTAACTTGTAGATAATAAAACTCGAACTACTTGAATTGGTAACGAAATCTAATCTGATTTTCATAAGTTACCTCACTCTTCAATTATTTTATGCTTCCATACATAATAAACACACTAAATGCCCTAGATAATTATTATTAACCCTAGTGTTAACTATACGATATTACTTTCAATATACTTAAATAGTCAATGTAAGGGGACGGCTCTACATTTAACTCAACAACTTCACCTTCCCATACTTTGCCACCCCTGAATACACGAACCGTTGAGCCTATCTTTAATTTAGGATCGACATTTTTATAACTATAAGATCTGTTATCATCAAATTTCACCTTAACTAAATCTGACTTATAATTCTCTTTTAGCTTCGTTTCTTTTGCTTTCCTCTCATTAACAGCATTCATGAGTGTTGTGCCTTCAGGATATTTGCCTATAACCAAGCAAGCATCACTTGCACTAACACCTTTGACATTTCTCTTCACAACTACACCAATCCCTTCTTGCCATTTTCCGTGTTCCCATGTCGTTTGAAATATAACAACAGAACCCGTTACAATATCTAAATCATTGGTTTTGCAATATGTAGTTCTATGGTTTGCCTTTTTTACTTCTAAAAGGATGGTTCGGTTGCTTTTTTTCTTTTTAGCCTGAGTTGCTGCCTCTTTTGCCTTGTCGCTTAGTTCATCTATACTTCCTGATCCATAAGAAATAACTTCACTGATGTAATAAGCATCCTGATCTTTATTGAATTTCACCTTGCCATCAATTACTTCACCAATCAAATCGCACATTTTCCCTTCAACTTTAACTTTCGAACCTATTTTGATATTGTGATCCAGCGTGCGATAAATATAAGACTTACCATTTTCAAATTTCACTCGCAAGTGCAAAGCTGAACGATGTTCATCTCTCATCAATGCATAATATTTCCCACTAGTGTGTAATCTACAATAATCATCTTCGCCATCCATACCATAGATCCAGTCACCAACAATATTTATGTACTTTATGAACTTATAGTCAATTATGCAATACTCGCACCCATCAGTACGAATTTTGCAAATCCCTTCTTTTGGGCCAAAACTGTAATAATAGATCCAATCATCAACCACATTTAAATACTTAGCTTCATGATCAGTGATTTTCTCCTTACCATAACCGTCAGTCTGAATCTTATATATTTTCCCACCTTCAGATATATTACTGTAGTATATATAGTTATTGATAACATTTATGTATCCGGCCTCTTCATCACTTAAACAGGTATGAGTGTTGCCGTTAATGTGCATTTTATATATTTTCCCATTTGGTGGATTGTTATTACTGTATCGATTAGTAAAATTATATTCATTATCATTTTTTACATAGTAGATCCAGTTATTTGACACATTCAAAAAGCTGCACCTATCATCATTCAGTTTAGTTCTTTCACATCCATCAGTTCGTATTTTATAAACTTTGCAATCATCGCTAACATTAACATAATAAATCCAGTTATTTATGGCGCATAAAAATTCTGACCAGTCATTGCTAATAAGAGTCCGTTCACTCCCATCAGTCCTAACCTTGTAAATTTTGCGGCCCATGTTGTTATTGCTATAATAGATCCAATCACCGAGGATATTTTTATATCGAGCATTATTTTTACTTATCTCAATGTCTCCACTGCCATTGATATGAACTTTACGTGTCTCTCCCCGAGAATGACCGCTATAATAAACCCAATTACCTTGAATTGCTACATGGCCACCATTAACGATATTCCCTGGAGTATTGCCTACATTTGAAAAATTATTCCTTTCCTTATGTTTAGATTTAGTGCTCATAATAAACCTCCTTTATTTTTCGAAGCTAAATGCCATTTATATTTTTTAATTGTATTTTAAGTAAAACAATTATTTCTTCATTTCTTGTTTTTTTTAAGCTTGCTACATAAAACTATATCCGGTTTAATTGGACATCCCCCCATACACTTATCTCTTTCCGAGCAATCTGGGCAACTAGAACTCAGTCTATCGCGGAAGTCTTCAAATTGCTGACTATACCAGCCTTTAGCTATACTATTTCTGGTAAGGTCATAAACCCATCTTTGGTGTTGATCAAAGCTACAGGGGACCATCTTTAAATCAGGGGTTATATAGCAGCTAAACCGTGCACCTTCACAGGTATCAACAAAGCAATGATCAATTGCAAGATTATATTCAATAAAGGCAGGGATGGTGCAGCTGTCAAAACCAAGTCTAAAAGGATAGCCACTTTGTTCTGTTAAACTGAAGAATTCAGAAGTAAAGGGGTCTTCTATCTTAAGCTGGTTCTCCTCCTCCCCGAGGCCGACCGGTTTGTGAAGTAAAAAAACTACAGCATTAATGCCCTCGGGGAAAGCCCTGTTTTTTAGCAACCAGATTGCTTCTTCAACACTGTTTTTATCTAAAACATAGTGTATATTAGTCTTAACATCGGCATTAAGAAGTTTTTTAATAGCAGCAGTTGTATGTTTTTGCCTGTACCAGCTTACGGCTACAGCACCACAATACTCTCTACAAAGTGCTGCCGACTTATCAGTCATACTAAATCCTGAAGTGGTAAAATTGGGGACAACTTCGTTCCCGGCACAATAGGAAACAATCTCCTTAAAACTTTCATGCTGATCGGGATCACCTCTGCCCCCCAAGGCAACTTGGAATGTTTTATATTTACACTGGTCAATGATTTCTTTAAAATCTGTTAAAAGCATATTGGGTTCGTTGATTACAGATCCGCTCTGGTAACATTGAACACCCGACTGTAAGCATAGCTCGGATGTCCCATGTACACAGTGCCCCATAATCCCGATATCTACCAATTGAGGGAAAAAGGCCATGAAAGGGTCTTCGCCGGTGTCACAGCCTTTATCATTTATTATTCCTGTGCGTATATAAAGGCCGTTTTGCGGGTTAAAAAATGATACAAAGCTATTTTGATAATCAATAATCTTCTTAATCAATTCACTGCTCCAATCTTGGATGTATAAACAACCTACCAAAGAAATCCTATTTTTTATTCATACAAAAATTATAATCTCCTGAAAACTTATTTTGACCTAGCAGGACATTTCAAACAATAATCAACAGATTTAAGCCTGATAAACAGAAGTAAATAAAAATCCAACATTTTATATTTCCAGTACTCTTTTAATAACCTTCGAACCTTCACCAAATACTCGCACTCCACCGTCATCCAATAATAAAATAGAACGATGATAACCCGCATCTATTGCACTAACCAGGCCTGACATTTCAATCTTAGTAGGCACAAATAGATCATTTTGATCCGAGTGGCCTAGCTGACCACCCAAGCCTTCACCAAATGAGTACACTTCCCCACTATGAGTTAAGATCAAGGAATGACTTTCGCCAGCAGCAATTGCTTTCACAGGAGGAATACCGTTTATTTTTGCTGGTATGTACCAATCATCTTCATCACCATGCCCGAGGCGTCCTTTTAAACCTTTGCCAAAAGAATATACTAAACCGTCGGCAGTTAAAACAAGTGAGTGCAAAGCACCTGCAGACACAGCCACTGCTAGAGGGAGATCGTATATACAGACCGGTACTAATCTATTCTTATTATCTTTTAAACCTAGCTGCCCACTCGAATTACAACCACAACTAAAAACAGACCCATCACTTAACAAAAACAATGAATGACCACAAGAATCCATTAACCTATAACTACCAGCAGAAGCAGCAACAACACCTTGTATACTTTCAACTTCTAAAGGAGAGATTAAAAATTCTTTGTCTGCTTTATTCCCCAACTGGCCACTTAACCCATGTCCGAAGGAAAAAACTTGGCCCTCTGCGGTTACGATCAAGCAGTGTCCTGCGACAGAAACAGTTACCGCAGGTGGTACTGTTTCAAGTTTAACAAGTGCCATCTTATTATTCTTTTTCTCAGATCCAAGATTATAATTAATAAAAATATCACAAGCAAATACTTCGCCTTCGGAAGAAAGAAATAATGCTCCTATATTTCCAGCTGCCAACTCCTTGATTAAAGGCAAGTCTTTAAATAACTGGATTTCATCCGATACATTTGAACCTTTAGGTAAAATAAAAACCTGCCCCTCTGCAGATAGTAAGAAATCCTTATAACCGGTAGTAACAAATTTAATGATATCTTTAGGCGCTGCTTCATTTTTGCTGTCATATATTTTTTCATTAGCATTTTCTTGATTTGCTATAAAATAGTATTCACCCATTACTTTCATTAAATCATCTTCTGATAGACCTATTTTTTTCTTCAATCCTGTTTTAAAGACAAGAGCCGCGTTTTGCTGGCTGCCGGCATAAAATGCAGCATCTTGCATGTAATCAGCTAACATTGCCTTCCCTTCTGAAATAAGCTTCAACACTTCATATGCCGAATCAAGCTTGCCCTTTAAAACCACTTCTGTATCTTCAAGGTTATTTAGATCACCATCAAACCACTTTCTGGTGATAATAACATGAGGGCAACAAAGGCCGCTTTCATCAATCATAAATTCCAACGCATCTTTACAGATGAACTCATGATTCTCATAATATAAGTCATGCTTCTTAACATCAATTCCAAATTCTTTTTTTAGTAACAAGGCGTAGCCGCCAGTTATTTGTTCATAGTTCTCCTCGTAAGAGTACTCTTCTTCAGTTATCTCCTCTATCGCTTCAATTAATTTATTCTCCAGTTCACTTTCATAGCTTATAAGAGCTATTTCTTCAAAACCAGAGCCTCCAATTTGTTCAAGTAAGCTTTTGTTGTTAAGCCTAATTATCGTTTTATCTACCGCCTCGAGCTGTAAATGGTTGTCTTCATTTAAATGCATTTTTTAGATCCTTCCTGTATGTTTTATTAGTATCACATAACTGCTATTGTCGTTAAAATTTTTTACTTATCTGGATCAAACAAGCTGATAAATGTTTTTATTGCGAGATAGAACATGTAATACATTAATATGGTTATAATGATGTAGAATGTCATCAACTCAACCCTTCGTAATACAATACTATGGGTAAAATGTATTTACTTTGTCCTTATTTATTTATACTTTTTACTTTACCCTTATTTATGTTGATTCAACAAATAAGGCCTATCCTTTTGTGCTTCAATACTCGCATGGTAAATCCAATAACAGGTTGGAAAAGCATCTTCTCTTTTTACATTTGGATCTAAAAGTGTGCAGGCATCGAAGCCATATAGTAACCCCTTTTTCAAAAGGCTCCGAATTTTAGCCTGTGGGTCTTTATAGTACATATAAAATCTAGTACAGAGACCGCGTCTGTTATAAGGTGGTAATATTCTTTACCTTCAGGTCCTATAAGTTTTTCAGGTATCGGTGGGTTGGCAACTGGCTTATCTTCTACTGGATCCAGTACTCTATTTGGATCTTGAGAATGCTGTAAAACCGGGGGAGCATATCTTCTCCAATTAATGACTTCTTCTACGGAAATATTTAGCTTTTCAGCTATTTCCTCCTTTGTTTTAAGATGACAGTCTACTTCAAGAGGATGCATTAATCTTTGCATGGTAAAACACCTCATTTAAATAGCTTCCGCAGGCCCCTGCCGGCGACCCGGCCGGTTACGCGGCGGCCTGCTCTCTTGGTCATCTTCTTGGAGCTGCCGCTGGAAATGGCAGAGAAGTCCCCTAACAGGCGGGCCAGCTTGTAGAGCAAACCCCTTGTTTTGTTGACACTCATGGTTACACCCCCGGTTACAGAGCAAACCATTTAATCTTAAGTCAATTCTTTTCCCACAAACTTATGCCTATAGTCTCTGGGTGGAGGTGGCTTTACATCTTTTATTTGATCAGCCGGAATTATATCCCCAATATCCAGTGAGCGATGGCTAAGCCCCCAGGCTACGGCAAGTAAGTTATATTGTTCCTCATCGCTGATTGAATCTGTTAGTGAGTCTGGAATGGGTGGAAATATGAGGTTTATGCCATCATTTTTCGCGTTAAATATTAGCCAATCATTTATTTCCTCTAAAGCTGACCTGAAGAATTTGTCTCTGTTTCCACCACCAATCAACAAAACCGGCAGTCTTCCATTTTTCCAAATTGGCGCAGCCCGGTCACGACGACATTTGGTTTGCCAGATTACAACACGTAACATGTATAGTAATTCTTGCTTGATTTTTTCTTTTGCCTCTTCAAACGCACTTATCAGCTGATGTTCTTCTATGAGCAGTTCGTTGCTGTCTAATTTTATTGGATCCATCGGTTCATGCTTATCTCTCAACTGGGCAATATGCTTATCAAATTTTTCTTTTAAGGCTAATATATTTTCACTATACAGTCGAAAAGTACCGAGGGGTTTAACATCTGCTATTAACAATTCATATCTATCACTACCTTCTTTTTTATTTAACCGAAAGCTACAAACATCTACCGTTGATGATCCTACATCGATCATTACATGTAGCCCTTCTTTTCGAAGTGTAGACATGGCATAACCAATTGCTCCAGCAGCAATTTCCGGGACAATAGCAAAATCACAACTTTTTTCATTATCTAAAAGGCATGACCCATAAAGATCAAAATCTTCTAAAGCCGCTCTAGCATTATCGAGTGTAATATTTTTTGGGCCTAAAGTAGAAAGTTTCCAAGCGGCTTCACCGACTTGACGGAAAGTCAGGTTTTCTTCATTATCTTCAATGCAGGGTGAAGGCACCCCTAAGTTCATGCTCCACACTATTTCTGAAAATTGTCTGATTAAATCCACCTTTTTTTCTAAAAACCAGCGTCGGCTTACCCATAGTACAAGTGCCAGGTAGCAGGTTGCTATCTCTTTGGGTAGCATTTTTTGACGAGTCGGTCCGAAATTTGAAAATATATTATCCTCTTTTGAAAAAAGCTCCAACTTAATGTCGTTGATCATTTGAGCACCTTCGAATTCACCCAATGAACATATGCCATCTGAAGAAATGTAAAGCTTTGTAGGTAGCAAATATGGTGTTTCTTCATGAGTGAGCCGACCAAACCTGATAGCATAACTCGGTTGACCGGGTAGATCAGGTGCCTGTATAACTACTTTGGATGAAGACGTTCCGAAATCAAGGCCAACTACCAGTTCGCATTCACCTTTGTTGCCCGGTCTATCATACTGTAGATAACTGTGTTCAAGAATTGAGTCAGAAGTTTTTTCTTTCGAGGCTGAAAAAATACCCTTTATTCTTTCTTTTATAGAAACCATGTTTCCCTCCACAGTTATATGACTTTAATAATTGCAATTGCAATCTCTCTTGCATCGTGAGTAAACGCTCTTCGGCTTTCAATTTTTAATCGCTGTTGCTCAAACCTCATTTCAAGCGCGTTAATACGCCCTTGTGTTGCTTTAACCAGTGAATCACGCTCTGCTTCATGATGCTTTTCTAAGGTTTCTTGCAGCATTTTTTTCTGTCGCTTAAAATGTTGCTCTAGGGTTTGCATCTGCAAATCAGCGCGGTCTTCATTTTTGGCCCATAATTCTTCCGCATATTTTTCATAATCTTCATAGAGCTTGCCGAATAAAATATCATTAGCGATATCGTAAACTTTCACTAGATCAACTGTATTTGTAGCTTCTAACCAATCCATACCGCTATCAACTGCATTTGCAGCTAACTTCTCAGCTTCATCAGGCTCAATCAACGCCTCTGAATTACCCATTGGTGTAGCCAGGTAGGCTAGCTTTTCGGTATCCTGAAGGCCACGAAATGACCATAGCGCTGCTGCTAGTATGTAGATTCCCTGGTTTATCGGAATATCAAGATTGTTTTTGTTTAAAGTCAAAGCAACTGCAGGGGTTAACTGTTCATTGCTATTGATTATACTTTCGCTGATCATTCTCACAAGTGGGTGGAACTGTGAAATAACTTCTTCATTTTTTACGGTTGTCCCGGCAATTCTACTTTCAAAACGACAGCGGATAGGCCGAGTGCTTGAAATAAGTCTGGTTTGTGCTGAAAGTTTATTGGCTATTACATATTTATTTAAGTCAAATCTTGCCAAGTCTGATAAAAGTATTTCACAGGCGGAACTGTTTCCATCTAATTGCCGCAGCTCACAACCAGGGTAATGAAGTCCAAGATAATCAAAAACATATTTTCTGATATCGTCTCCACGAATCCAGCGATTCAGTTCTCTAGCAGCCTGGACATGATTCAAGATATAGTCACCATAGGCTACCAGGCTAGATGCATCCTGTTCAAGTTTATTTTCTTCTAAACGAAGGTTTTCAAATGCTTGTCTAGTTTGCTCCAACCTTGCTTCTTCTTGTTCTTTAGATAGTCGGCCACTTAATAAGTCGATTTCGAGTTTGCGTATTTCATCACCCAAAATAGCCTCAAAATCTCCTAAGGCTTGTCGACATAAATCTAATTTATCATAAAGCCGAGTATATATTCTTGAGTCAATTGTATCATCATAGAGGATATTCCATATTGCGACTTTTTCTGCCTTTTGTCCGAGCCTGTCTACACGACCAATGCGCTGCTCTAGCCGCATTGGGTTCCATGGTAGATCATAGTTTATTACTACCCTGGAAAACTGCAAATCTACACCTTCACCGCCAACTTCAGATGAAAGCAATATATTTGGTCCATCTGGCTTGGCAAAATGCTCTATTATTTCCTGTTTAGTTGTTCTTTGACCGCCTTTAAGGATTATTGACGATAATCCATCATTGTCGAGCCTTTGAGCCAAATAATCCAATGTGGCTCGAAACGTTGAAAAAACTATTACTTTTTCTTTAGGGTTATCTTTAAAATATTCTTTAAGGATGCTAACTAATCGCTTAAACTTGGTATCTGCATTTATTAAAACTGTTAACTCTACATAATCTTTAGACCTGGTCACTATTTCTGTAACTAACGGTCCAAGCGAGCTTCGGTTATCGTTATCTTGTTCAGTATTACCTGTTTCGTTTATTTCCTCAAGCTCGACCAGCTTCTTTTGCCAGTTGCGGAGCGACGCTGCCATACAGCTAGTCATTTGTCTTTGCGGTTGCGCTAGTAAAAATAACTCATTGGCAGAACGCTCTTTAGCGTACTCAGCTACAACCTCAGAAACTAAGTTATAAAACTGTCGTTCGACTGGCTCTAATTCTACAAACTCAGCAATAGGTTCTCTTATAACTCTTTTTTCTTTTACATCTCTTTTCCGAGTTCTTGTCACAACATGAGCCAATAAATTAACTGTTTCAAGCCGATATGCCAGGCGGCTTCTAATATCACGTCTTGCCAAATCTTTATCTGTAAAGCTAGCTTGCTCAAGCATGGCCAACTGCCTGTTTTTTGCTAGTAGTGGATGCTTCCGAGCGTCTGCCAATAGAGATTTAAGTTTAACATCATTAGCATTAGGTCCTAAAAGAAGGTCTCTGGCCTTTAAGAGGGGGGCATTTGCAGCAACAAGTTGACTGAAAACATCTAGCCTGCTAAATGTTTCAGGATCCAACAGTCGCAGTAATGCAAATAGATCTTCGTTTCGATTGTGAATGGGTGTCGCTGTTAAGAAAACACTATATTCGGAAACATTTTTGAATAGCTTCCCTAATTCATTATTCTTAGTTTCCTGGTTTCTCATATGGTGTGCTTCATCAATAACTAAAAGATCAATTAACCGATCATGGTTTTCCATCTCTCTTAGATATCTGGCAAGTTCCGCAGTAGCTCTTTTATCCTCTTCATTATATTCCCATGCCTTAGGAGGACGCAGTCCTTGCAGGCTTGCTACGATAGCAAAACCTCTTTCATGATGCGCATTGTCTTTTAGTATTCTTAAAGCTTGTCGAGCATCACATTCTATCGCAGTTACTCCCATTTTGTGCGATAATTCCATACACCACTTTTCTCGTAAAGCTGCCGGACATAATACCATTAGCCTTCGCATATCGAACCTGCTTCTCAATTCTGTCCATATAAGGCCCGCCTCAATAGTTTTTCCGAGGCCAACTTCATCAGCTATGAGAATTCCATTAGATGGTGACTCTAATATTTTTATTACCGGCTTAAACTGATAAGCATAAAAATCAGTATTAGTTGCTTCCATACTGTAAATAACGTCTGCAAGCCGGCCTGAAAGCTTTACGTGAGTTAAAGTGCGACGAAAATCCACTGGTCGGCCCAGTTTTTCCTTTTCAAGCATTTCTAAAGGTGATAACCTGACATCTTCTACTATTTCCAACTGGCTTTCAGGAACCCACCTTGCGGTGTCTACAAATTGGACCTGAAGCATGGTTCTGCCTCTTCGCTCATTCTTCCGGCCAGTCAAGAGCCCAACTTGAGTGGGATCGTTGATGAGACGCACTCTTGTATGCCTAACTATAATTCCATTTTTATTTTCAATTTCTTTTATGGTTACCACCTCTTAAATTTATGAGTGTTTTATTTCTCTACTTAAACAACTTCCGCAGGCCCCTGCCGGCAACCCGACCGGTTACGCGGCGGCCTGCTCTCTTGGTAATCTTTTTTGAGCTGCCGCTGGATATAGCCGAGAAATCGCCCAGCAGGCGGGCCAGCTTGTATAAGAAGCCCCTGGTTTTGTTGACGCTCATGGTTAC
>Ga0207421_10006434_pt1 | contig 12797 bp, 12 predicted proteins | sample SodLakKL_010_SED_4_FD_187542 | JGI IMG/M metagenome (GOLD analysis project Ga0207421, IMG submission 187542) | Alkaline sediment microbial communities from Lake Tanatar, Kulunda Steppe, Russia - 8KL_010_SED (SPAdes) (version 2) | ecosystem: Environmental > Aquatic > Non-marine Saline and...
AGGCCGCAACCGTAAAGGGTTGCGGCTTTAATAATGTACTGCATTATAGGTACTCTAGCTTATAACCCTGTTTTACTTACTGTTCTTCCAGTTCAGCCATACGTTTTTCAATCTCAGCCAGTTCTTGTCTTATTTGTTCAGTTTGTTCTTTTAAGTATTCTTTTTCATCTTCGGGACTGGACCAATCTGGGCCATAATATGGGGCAGGAGCCCCGAATCCCTGGCGATAAAATCCCCAGCCGGGTCTATGGCTCCCAAAACCCCTTCTAAAACCTCTCATCCGGGGCCGAAAACCACTGCATAGACCAAATCCGCCACCGGTCATCGGTCCTCTACCCATCGGGCCTGTTCCATCACAACCAGGCATTGTGGAAACCTCCTTTCTTAAATTAAATATTTCAAAATTATATTGGGTATATATCTATTATTATTATAACCCCTTTATGGGTATAAATCAATATTAAGTTTTATTTCTTTACAAGATATGTTGCATTGTCATTAAAGAAACTGACCCGGTTTATGCCCTTTAATTGTTTAAATATTTTTCAATTTATGTTATTATGAGCTTAGAAACATTAATTAATCTAAATTTCCCCAGCTATTTATTATAAAGGAGGCGTATTTTAATGAAAATTTTAGTATGCGTCGATGGTTCTGAACAAAGCAAAAGAGCCCTGGAAAAAGCTTCTATGATAGCTGAAGGTTGCAAAGCAGACGAAGTAGCTATAATTCATGTTTACGATCATAGCCAGGATATAACCAGAATCGCTTCTTACAAAGACCTTACCGCCGAAGAAGTTGAGAAATTTAAAAATATGGTGGAAAAGCACAAGGAAGACCAAAAAGATATTTTAGAGGAAGCACTCAAATTTTTTGAAGGAAAGAATTTTAAAGCCCGAACCATATTCCGGGAAGGCCATCCGGCCAGGGAGATAGTAAGTGTTGCCTGCGAAGAGGAATTTGACCTGATTGTTTTGGGGAGCAGGGGGCTTAGTGGCCTGCAAAGGATTTTCCTTGGCAGTGTAAGCAGCGCCGTTATTCAGCAGGCAAAGAATAGTGATGTGCTTACCGTCAAATAGTTTGAACCTACGAAAGTAAAGGCTTAGCCCGGTGTTTCTCTGCACCGGGCTTCTTTGCTTTCATTATGCTTTTTGCTTACTCTTTAAAGATCTCCTGATAATGAAAAACCCCTTCTTTTCTTTCATGTGCCCAATAATGTTTAAATGTCTGGTAAAATAGCGTTTAAGAGGTGCATTTTATGCGGATCATAGGCGGTTCGGCAAAAGGAACAAAGCTAAAAACCCCCAAAGGGGCTTCAGTAAGGCCAACTGCAGACCGGGTTAAAGAAGCCCTGTTCAGCATAATCGCTCCCCGGCTTCCGGGTTCAGTGTTTTTGGACCTCTTTGCCGGCAGTGGGGCGGTAGGTATAGAAGCGCTCAGTCGGGGAGCCGGTGAATGTGTGTTTGTAGAAAATAAAAAAGAAAATACTGCTTTAATTAAAGAAAACTTGAGTAAAACCGGCTTATCAAAATATTCAAGGGTTATTTTCAAAGATACCAAAAAGGCTATCAATATCCTGGCCCGGCAAGCTTTTAAAGCAGATTTGATCTATTTAGATCCCCCCTATGTGTCACAGGAAATCCCTGAGGTGATTAACCAACTGTTAGAAATGAATATCTTTAATGAAAACAGCCTTAACATCGTTGAACACAGCCATAGAAATGTTCAATGGATGGAAAAGCTGGCAACATCCCTCCATTTTACCGCCCAAAAAAAGTACGGGGACACCTGTCTTACCTTCATTCAAGTTTCCTCTCCTTTAAGCTGGAACCGGTATAATGAAAAGTAAAGGACAAAGCCTGCAGGCAAAAGATAATATCTTCTAACCTGCAGGCTGATCATCTTCTGTAGCCTGCAAACCGGTTAAAACTAAACTTACTTTTTATGCCCCAATAAAAATTACTGCAACTCTTCAAGCACTTCCTTCAACGCGGCAAGTAATTTTTTATTCTGCTCAATAGTACCATATGTTACCCGCAAAAAAGTGGGAAAACCAAATATATCACCGGTCCGCACAATCACGCTACGCTTAAGAAGTTCCTGAAAGGCTTTTTTGGAATCCACTTTTATATCGACAAAACAAAAATTAGCCTGGTCCGGAATCTGTTGTAAGCTGAGTTCAGCAAAACCGGCAGTTAAATGCTCCCTTGACTCCTGGACCAGCTTACGACTTTTTTCAAGGTGTTCTTCATCTTCAATTGCTGCAAGGGCAGCAGCCTGCGCCATAGCATTGACATTAAAAGGTTCTCTGACCCGGTTAATATCTGCGGCTACTTCCTCTGGAGCAACACCATAACCGATACGCAATCCGGCCAGCCCGTAAATTTTGGAAAATGTGCGCAGGGCTACTACCGGGTAGCCTCTCTTTACATACTCAACGCCATCGGGGTGCTCAGAATCCAAAGCAAACTCCAGGTAGGCCTGATCCATAACTAACAGTGTTTTTTCCGGCAGGTTTTCAATAAACTTTTCGAAATCATGCTTTTTAATAACTGTCCCGGTGGGATTGTTGGGACTACAAAGGAAGACCAGTTTTGTTTTTTCGTTGACTGCGGCGAGCACTTTATCAAGGTTATATTCAAAAGTGCCTTCTTCCAGGGGAACCTGCTTGATTTCCCCGCCCATTAAGCGCATAGCAAAGACATACTCTGAAAAACTCGGGGTAACCATTACCGCTTCATCTCCGGGATTAATATAAGCCAGGGTTAAAAAAGATAGCAGTTCGTCGGAGCCGTTACCAAAAACTAATTGCTCAGGCTTAACCCCCAGCTTGTCGGCCAACCCTTCTTTCAAGTAATAGCAATTGCCGTCAGGATATATGTGCATCTTTCCGGCATGATTTTTCATTGCCTCCACTGCCTGTGGCGACGGTCCCGCTGGGTTTTCATTGGAAGCCATTTTGATTACTCCCTTTAAGCCCAGTTCCCTCTCTACTTCTTCAACCGGTTTTCCCGGTTGGTAAGGTTTGATCAATTCCAGGCATGAACGAATATCCGGTTTATTCAATATGAACCCTCCAGTTTATAGATTGAGTACTTCTTTATAATTATTTTGCCATTAGTCTTGCTTTCTCCTTTAACATCTGGTATACTTCCAAAATAATATTATAAAAAAAGCTGTGATGGGGAGAAAAACTTTGGCAATCCGTCCAGAGAAGGGCTTCAAAGGCTGAAAAAGCCCCGGTAGCTGAAGCGATAAGCCGCCCCGGAGCTGCTATGCTGAAAAGGCAAGCACTTTTTTCAAAAACACCTTTAAGCATAGCCGGTTGCAATACCGTTACCTTCAACGAGTGGCTCGAAGTACTGGGCAACTGGAGTGGTACCGCGGGTATATGCCCGTCTCTTTATATTTTAAAGAGACGGGCTTTTTATTGGATTGATAATAATTCTTACATTATCTAACAAGGGAGGCAGCAGTGATGAGCATTGAATGGAAACAGTTTTTCTCCAGGCGAACAGAAAATATTACCGGATCGCAAATACGGCAGTTTTTTGCCCTTACCGAGAGGCCCGAGGTTATATCATTTGCCGGTGGCTTTCCCGGAAATGAATATTTCCCGCAGGCTGAAATCTCTCGGACCCTGTCACAAATGATTTTTAAAGAAAGCGCTCAGTCTTTACAATATAGCCCTACCGAAGGGAGCTATGAACTGCGCAGCTTGTTAGCCCAAAAAATGAACCGGGAAGGTGGACTGTGTGAAGCCGGTAACCTGGTAATCACGGATGGTTCCCAACAGGGAATTGATTTGCTCAGTCGCATTCTGGTCAACCCCGGCGACCCGGTTCTGGTCGAAGAACCGGCCTATATTGGTGGCATGAGCGCTTTTAAATCTTATGGCGGTCAACCGGTAGGGGTTGAGATGGACGATGAAGGGCCTATGCCTGTAAGTATGGAAGAGGCGATAGAAAAACTGACCCGGGAAGGTAAAAAACCCCGAATTTTCTATACAGTACCCAACTTCCAAAACCCCACCGGCATTACCACCAGTTTAAAACGACGCTATGAAATCCTGGCTGTTGCCTCCCGGTACAATTTGGCCATAATTGAAGATGACCCCTACGGTTCGCTCTGTTACGATAATGAGGTTCCGATCAGCTATAAATCTTTAGACCGGGAAGAAAGGGTTATCTACCTGGGCTCTTTTTCAAAAGTGCTTATTCCCGGAATTCGCATCGGCTGGTTGGCCGGTCCAAGAGCATTAATCGAAAAAATCACCTTGACCAAGCAAACCGCCGACCTTTGTTCCAGTTCACTTGGACAACAGTTAGCCTTGAATTTCACCAAAGACGGTTTTATAGAGCAACATATCAGCAAACTAAAACGTTTATACCGCGAAAAAAGAGATACCATGACCGATACCATGCGAGAATGTTTCCCTCCCGGGGTTAACTTCAACAACCCTGGTGGTGGGTTCTTCATTTGGGTGGTTTTCCCTGCATATTACCCGACCAGCAGGGGACTTCTAGACCTGGCCCTGCAAAGAAATGTCGCCTTTGTCCACGGTGAAGGATTCTACAGCAAAGGTGGAGGACAGCACAGTGCCCGGTTTTCTTTCAGTCAACCCTGTATCGAAGAGATAATTTCCGGGATCAAAATTCTGGGGGAACTATTCTGGGAAATTGAAGATGGCAACCTGGCCAAAACGGCAGTATTCCGGTAATCTTATTGTCTCAATCATATTATTTTATTGTATAATGTTGGTGAACAAAATTTTAACCGCTCCCTGACCTGGTAGCGAGGAAATAAATATTTACTAAGCAGGCATAGATTATTTTACTCTGTAATTAATAAGCAAAAGGAGTTAACATGGCTTCCCTGGTAATAGTAGACAGCAAATCCGCCAACCTAAGCAGCATCTATAAAGCGGTCAAAAAAGTTTCCCTTAATCCCTTGATCTCTGGAGATCCCAGGGATATTGCCAAAGCACAGGCAGTTATTTTTCCCGGGGTAGGCTCTTTCGCCCATGCCGCTTTTTTAATTAACGAAAAAAAAATAGCCCGGGCGCTGTTGGAGGTGATTGCCGCAGGAAAGCCTTTTTTGGGCATCTGCCTCGGTATGCAACTCTTATTTTCCAAAAGCGAAGAATCAAGCCTGGTCCGTACTGATCAACCGGCCAGGGGGTTAAATGTCATTCCCGGTGAAGTTAAGCGTTTTCCTGCCGGTCTCCCTGTGCCTCATGTGGGGTGGAACAAGGTTAAACCGGTTCAGAAAAACAATTCTCTTTTTGAAGGATTAAATAACGGATCATACTTTTACTTCACCCACTCTTACTATGCCCTCCCCCGTGAAGATAACAATATTGCGGGACTTACCGAGTATGGATTTTCTTTCACCTCGGCAGTTCACTTCGGGAACCTTTACGGAGTGCAATTCCACCCGGAAAAGAGCGGTCCCGCAGGCTTGCGCCTGCTCGCTAATTTTGGTAATATTATAGCCGATCAACGGTAACCACAGGACAAACACACAGGAGATCATGACTATGCTGACAAAAAGAATAATACCCTGTTTAGACGTGCGGGACGGCCGGGTGGTCAAAGGTACCCGCTTTCTTAATTTAAAGGATGCCGGCGATCCCGTAGAAATGGCCGCCTTTTATAACAATGAAGGAGCCGATGAACTGGTATTTCTTGACATCACCGCTTCGGTTGAAAAAAGACGAGCTATAGTAGATGTGGTGGAAAAAACCGCTGATGCCGTTTTTATTCCTTTAACAGTAGGGGGCGGGATCGATAACGTAGAGTTCATGCAGGAATTGTTAAACGCAGGCGCGGACAAGATCTCACTTAATACAGCTGCTCTGAAAAATCCCGGTTTGATCAGGGAAGGTGCACAACAATTCGGGAGTCAGTGCATTGTGGTGGCCATAGATGCCCGGCGAAACAAACAAAAATCCGTACCTTCAGATGAGATACCGCAATGGGAAGTATACAGCTACGGTGGACGAACACCAACCGGGCGAGATGTGGTAGAATGGGCAATAGAAGCAGAGAGGTTGGGCGCAGGAGAAATACTGCTCACTTCCATGGATGCCGATGGAACCCTGGACGGGTACGATACTGAATTGCTTTCAGTAGTTACAGAAGCAGTCGAAATCCCTGTTATCGCTTCGGGAGGTGCAGGTAACTTAGATCATCTTTACGAAGCTCTGACCACCGGCAAAGCGCATGCAGTTCTAGCTGCCTCCATCCTGCATTACGGTACTTACAGGATTATGGATATCAAAGATTATTTGGCCTCGAAAGGACTTCCGATCAGGCCGGTTAAATAGCAATCATATGACAATGATCAGTTAGGGGGTTTTTAAATGAAAGAGCAAGGAACTTTCAGGGTAAAAAAAGGGATGGCTCAAATGCAAAAAGGCGGGGTGATCATGGATGTCACTACCGCAGAGCAGGCTAAAATTGCCGAAGATGCCGGCGCCGTAGCCGTTATGGCTTTAGAACGAGTGCCTGCAGACATCAGGGCAGCCGGGGGCGTAGCCCGCATGGCCGATCCGGTAATGGTCCAGAAAATCATGGAATCGGTAACTATCCCGGTGATGGCCAAGGTAAGAATCGGACATTTTACCGAGGCGCAGGTTATGGAAGAGCTTGGCGTGGATTATATTGACGAAAGTGAAGTTCTCACCCCGGCTGATGAACAATACCATATAAATAAGCACCTGTTCAATGTACCATTCGTCTGCGGAGCCAGGGATTTAGGTGAAGCCCTGAGGCGTATTTCTGAAGGCGCAGCTATGATCCGGACCAAGGGTGAACCTGGAACCGGCAACGTAGTTGAAGCGGTTCGCCATATGCGCAGAGTAATGGATCAAATCCGCCAGGTACTGGGCAAAGCCGATGATGAGCTGGTGGTGATGGCTAAAGAAATGGGCGTTTCCGTTGAAATGCTTGAAGAAGTAAAGAAAGAAGGGCGTTTGCCCGTGGTTAACTTTGCCGCCGGTGGAGTAGCATCCCCGGCTGATGCAGCGTTGATGATGCAACTCGGTTCAGACGGTGTATTTGTCGGTTCCGGTATTTTTAAGGCGGATAATCCGCAAAAAGTAGCCGAAGCAATCGTTAAAGCCACCATGCATTATAATGATCCTAAACTGCTGGCCGATGTTTCCAAGGGATTGGGACAAGCTATGCCCGGATTAGAGATGTCAACATTAACAGAATCAGATCGCATGCAGGAACGTGGAGCTTAACTTAGGAGAACCTAAACAATATGAAAATCGGTGTCCTTTCAGTGCAGGGTGCTGTTACCGAGCACTTGAAAATGCTCGGCCAATGCGGTGTCGAAGCACTTTCGGTAAGAGACAAAAGCAGTCTTTCCCAGGTAGCAGGATTGATCATCCCCGGCGGGGAAAGCACCACTATCGGCAAACTGATTGAAGAAGCAGGACTAACAGAGATTATAAAAAAACGCAGCAAAGAAGGAATTCTTGCCGTTTTTGGAACCTGCGCCGGGATGATCCTGATGGCCAAAAAAATAACGGACGGAAGTAACGGGCAGCCCAATCTGGGCTTAATGGATATTAAGGTGAAAAGAAACGCTTTCGGGCGCCAGCGGGAAAGCTTTGAAACTGAATTGCAATTTGATTCCTTTGAAAAACCCCTGACCGGAGTATTTATCCGAGCCCCAATCATAGAAGAAGCAGGTTCCGGTGTAACTGTGCTGGCAAAAGTAGAGGAAGGAATTGTCGGTGCCCGCCAGGCAAACTTGCTCACCACCTCTTTCCACCCGGAACTTACCGGTGATTTAAGAGTCCATGAGTATTTTATCGCAATCTGCAGGGAACTTTAATTTAACTATTCCGGTTTGACAACCTTATTTCGCTTAGAAGAGTTTACAAAAAGACTTGTAAACTCTTTTTAGTTCCCCCTTTATTCCCACTCAATAGTCCCGGGAGGCTTTGAAGTAATGTCATAAACCACCCTGGCCACATCGGGTATTTCACCGGTAATCCGGGCAGAAACTTTTTCCAACAGATCGTGGGGCAGGCGGGCCCAATCGGCAGTCATGGCATCTTCTGATACCACTGCCCTGAGGGCAACAACCGGTCCGTAATGGCGCCCGTCACCTTTAACCCCCACCACCTGCACATCAGTCAGAACAGCAAAAAACTGCCAGAGGTTATCTTTTAGACCACTCTTTTCTATTTCATCCCTGAAAATTGCATCTGCCTGCTTTAAAAGATCAAGCTTTTCCGCTGAAACAGCACCGATGATTCTTACCGCCAGTCCCGGCCCTGGAAAGGGTTGCCTTTTGAGGATGGCGTCCGGTAAACCCAGTTCTTTTCCGACTAAACGAACTTCATCTTTAAACAGCTCCCGCAGTGGCTCAATCAACTCAAAGCCCAGTTCTTCCGGTAAGCCCCCCACGTTATGGTGTGACTTGATCACTGCTGAACCGTAGGCTGAACCACTTTCAATCACATCCGGGTAGATGGTTCCCTGGGCCAGGTAGGCAATATCGCCCATGGAAAGTGCCTTTTCCTTAAAGACTTCGATAAATTCATTGCCAATTATCCGCCTTTTCTCTTCGGGATCGGCAACCCCTTCCAGGCGGGCTAAAAACCTGTCTTTGGCATCAATATGGATAAACTCTCCTTGAAGACCTTCCCGGTAAAGCCTGGCCACTTCTTCGGCTTCATCCAGGCGCAGAAGTCCATGATCGACAAATATAAATGCTGCCCGGTCTCCTAAAGCCTGGTCCAGCAAGAAAGCCACTACTGATGAATCCACTCCACCGCTCAAAGCACATACCACTTTTTCATTTTCCCCAACTACCCGGCGGATTTTAGCCACAGCATCCTCAATAAAGCTTTGGGGAGTCCAGGTATGGCTGCAGCCACATATCTCATAGAGGAAACTTTCAAGCACAGCAGTGCCCCCTGGTGTATGTAGTACCTCCGGGTGAAACTGCAGACCATATATATTTCGATCGTGGTCACCGATAGCCGCCATCGCACCATTTTCCGAACGGGCTAAAACTGCAAAACCCGGCGGTGGCTTAACCACTTCATCCTGGTGGCTCATCCAACCATAGCAATAACTTTCATCTGCAAATAAAGTATCCTTAAATAGCGGCTTAGCATGCTCAATGCTAAACGAAGTTCGCCCGAACTCAGAGCGGCTTCCCTTTTTTACCTCTCCGCCTAAATTGGCAGTTAAAACATGCATCCCGTAACAAATTCCAAGGATGGGGATTTTTCCATCAAAAATTACCGGATCGCATTGCGGGGCATTATCCTGATAAACACTGGCCGGACTGCCAGAAAGGATGATTCCTTTAGGATGGTGGCTGCGAATTACTTCCCAGGGGGTATCATAGGGGAGCATTTCACAGTAGACCCCCGCTTCCCTTATCCTGCGAGCAATCAACATGCTGTACTGTCCACCAAAATCGAGCAAAACTACTTTTTCTTTTAAACTGCCGCTGCCATTTTCTAAGAAATGCTCCATCCTAACTCACCATTCCTCTCATCTTATTTTAAAGTCGGGTAATTACCGCTGAAGCAGGCATCACACAAATTGCCCTTATCCATTCCAGTTGCTGCATACAGATCTTCCAGTTCAGCAAAAGTCACTGAATCGGCACCAATAGCTTCAGTCAAACCTTTAATACCATATTCTGCAGCCAAATCACTGGCCAGGGGGATATCAATCCCATAATAACAGGGAAACCTGTAAGGCGGCGAAGCGATGCAAAAATGAACTTCCGAAGCACCGGCTGCCCGCAATAGGGAAACCAGAACCCGCGCTGTAGTACCCCTGACCATGGAATCATCAACAACAGCCACTTTTTTCCCTGCTACAAGCTCACTCACCGGATTAAGCTTTAGTCGTACCGCCATCTCCCTTCCTTCTTGAGTGGGTTCTATAAAAGTACGGCCAAGGTGGGGATTACGGTATAATGCCCATTCCAAAGGCAACTTCAATGAATCTGCCAAACCAATTGCTGCTGCCACCCCGGAATCTGGAGAAGGAATAACCAGCTCCAGTTCTGCTAAACAGCGATCGGCCAAAATTGCTCCCACCTTCTTCCGAGTTTGATAAACACTTTTTCCCTGCAATACACTGTCCGGCCGCGAAAAATAAATATATTCAAACATGCATAGTGACACTGCTTTGCTGAGTCCACGTTTCTCTATTTGTAAAGAATTTTTCTTTGAAATTAAACCTTCCGGACAGGCAGAAACCACCTCCCCCGGAGCCACCTCCCTGAGGAACCTGGCGCCAACTGCATCGAGGGCCACGGTTTCGGAAGCAAAAATATAAGCTTCTCCTAGCCTACCGATTACAAGCGGGCGAAAACCGTTAGGATCTCTAAAGGCAACAATCTGTCTTTCATCCAGGGATAGAGCAGCATAAGCACCTTCTATGATTTCCATCGTTTTATGAACTGCTCCTGACAGGCCTTCTTTTCTGAAACGGGATAAATAACTTAAAATGATTTCTGTATCCGAGGTGGAGTGAAAGATATGCCCTTCCTCAAGCAACTTGTTATGAAGGCGCCTGGTATTGGTCAGGTTACCGTTATGGGCTACGGCTATCGCCTTTCTATCTGCAGCGCGGGCCAATAGTGGTTGAGCATTAGCGACATAGCTTGAACCGGTGGTGGAGTATCGTACATGACCGATAACCGCCGGAGAATTGATTATATCAATCACAGGTTGTGTAAAAACCCGGTCAACCAGGCCCATTCCCTTTACCGATTCAACTTCCCGGCCTGTGCTGTAGGCCATCCCTGCGCTTTCCTGCCCGCGGTGCTGCAAAGCAAGCAAGCCCAGGTATGTAATATAAGCGGCGCTTTCAGGTCCGTTATATCCGTACACGGCAAATATGCCGCATTTTTCTCGCGGTAAAAAATAATTTTTTGAATAACCGTATCCTAAATCAGCCCTGTTTTCCACAAGTTTAAATTCAACAGAACTTTTTCAATGTCCTTCAAGTAAAAGTTTACCAGGCTTAAATATATTGGAAAGGCCTGTTTAAAACAAAATAATGATATATGAGATGGTATTTAGTGTCAAAGTCCTTATCAGAAATTATTAAATATAGCGAATACAGCTTTTTTCTTGACAACCATATATTCCATAGTGTAAAATATGATTCCACATTATGATATAATAATCATTGACTGGAAAAAGCTCCGTGAGGAGGCGGGATAATATGTGCGGTATCGTTGGACTGATCAGTGCAAAAAAAGTTAAAGAAAATGGGGAGCGAATTAAGAAAGGCATACACCTGATGAATGATCGGGGTAACGGCCTGGGAGCAGGTTATGCCGCATACGGGATCTACCCGGAATTTGAAGAATGCTATGCCTTGCAGATCATGGGATCCTCAAAAGAGGCTTTAGATCAAGCTGCCGCCTACATAAAACATTGGTTTGAAATTGCTGAAACTCGGCCAATTCCTCTATGGAACCGGACTATTAAGGAACACCCTTACTTCCAGGTATTCTTTGTTACCCCTTCGCTACCGGTCGAAAAAAGGCTTCCAGGCGAAGAAAGTGACAATGATTACGTGGTCACCAGGTGCATGGAGTTAAATAAAACTATTGAGGGAGCCTATACTTGTTCCAGCGGAAAAAATATGGGAGTATTCAAAGGCGTGGGCAACCCGCTTGACATTTATGAATTTTTCCGTTTAGACGAATATTGCGGCTACAGCTGGTTGGCCCACAACCGCTTTCCCACAAATACACCTGGCTGGTGGGGCGGTGCCCATCCTTTTAATATGCTTGAATGGTCGATTGTCCATAACGGGGAAATTTCTTCTTACGGGATCAACCGGCGCTACCTGGAATCTTTCGGTTATTACTGTCTCCTGCAAACAGACAGTGAAGCTATTGCCTACTTGATTGACCTTCTAATCCGCAGGCACGGATTAAGCATCGAAGAAGCTACTACTGTCCTGGCCCCGCCATACTGGAGCACTATCGAGCGGATCGATGACCCGGATAAAAAAGAATTTTTAACCATCCTGCGGGCCACTTATGAGCAGGCTATGCTCAACGGTCCCTTCGCCGTCTTAATTGCTTTTGACGGAGGGATGTTCAGCCTTACAGACAACACCAAGTTAAGGCCGATGACTTCGGCAACTTCTGAAGGATATACTTATTTCGCCAGTGAAATCGCTTCGCTTTATGAAATGGATCATAACCTGCGGGAAGTGGTCACCCCCCGGGCCGGTGAACCAATCATCGCCCTGTTTGATCAAGAAACAGCGCAGTTAAGGCAATAAAATAAAAGGGGTTGGAATTCGCCAATGGAAAACCAAATCAACAAGCCCGGTCAACACGCTGTTTTTCAGCCGGCATTTGATCGCGAAATTTGTGACGGCTGCGGCGAATGCGCGGTCCAGTGCACTTTTAACGAAATAAGGATGGAACCACGGGGAGAGAAAAAGATCCCGGTAGCCAACCGCAAATCCTGCGGTGCCTGTCACCGCTGTGAAGTGACCTGCCCCCGCGATGCCATAGTAATTAAGGAAAAACCGCTTGCCCTGCGGCAGCACGGAGTTTGGGACACCAACGCCCTTAAAAGAGTCCACCAGCAGGCTTCATTTGGAGCGGTGACATTAACCGGTTTTGGTGCCGACACCGAGCTGCCGGTGTACTGGGACCGGATGGTTTTTAATGCCTGTCAGGTTACCAATCCATCGATAGATCCCCAGCGGGAACCGATGGAAACAATCACTACCCTGGGCCGCAAACCTGATTCATTGAAAAATTCACCCAAAAAC
>Ga0207421_10006435_pt1 | contig 12795 bp, 3 predicted proteins | sample SodLakKL_010_SED_4_FD_187542 | JGI IMG/M metagenome (GOLD analysis project Ga0207421, IMG submission 187542) | Alkaline sediment microbial communities from Lake Tanatar, Kulunda Steppe, Russia - 8KL_010_SED (SPAdes) (version 2) | ecosystem: Environmental > Aquatic > Non-marine Saline and...
ATTTATTACGCGAGCGGTCTGCCTCCAAGCCACATAGATTGCTTATGTTGTTGAGTGTAATTGATTATTTGCAAAAGCAAAACGAGCCAAAAAACAAAATATATTATGATACGGAGTTAAAACGTATTTTTTCATACTATATTGAGAAGTATGGAGGTAAAGATGATCGAGATAGACCATTAGCCCCTTTTTTCCATTTAAAAATGTCCGATTTTTGGTTTTTAAAGGCTAAACCTAATAAAGAAGAAACACTTAGTTCTCTGAAAACTGTAGGTACCAATAAAGATTTAGTAGAAAATGTAGAGTATGCTTATTTGAGGGAAGATGTTTTTAAAATATTCACAGACAAAGGTATAGCTTATGAATTGAAGGAATTTATAGTAACTTTAATTAGTGAAACAAAAAAGAATTATGAAAGTAAAGAAGATGCAGGTGAGGTAAAGGAAGGCGGATATTATTACGGCAATAAATCATACTTAGGCTCACTTTTTAAGCATGAAGATCAGGCATTGAAAAAGATTGCCAGGCAATTAAAGGAAGAAAACTTTATTAATAATGTATTACTATTTGATAACCAAACAAATAATTACTATGAATATGATTTGATTTACGTTTCAAAAGGAGGCATTTATTGTGTTGAGCTTAAACATTGGTCTGGCCAGATAAATATCAGGCCGTATAGTTGGCTGATTAACAATTCTCAGTACCGGGATTCTCCTCATAAAAGTAATATATTTAAGAGTAGAATATTAAAAGGAATTTACCAGCATCGGTTTAGAACTTACCCGGTATTATGGGTGGAATCCGTAGTTGTATTAACTAACCCGGAAGCAGAGGTTGAGGGAGCTGATACGCCAAGCAGTGTCATTCAAAATAGAACTCAAAACCCAACTTTTGAGTCTATTGATGACTTTGTTAGTTTTATACATAAAGTTGAGGGTTCGCAGGAGAAGCTGTTAGATGAAACAAAAGTAAAATCCATAGTAGATTATATCAAAAGCTTGAACCAGCCTGCACCGAGAACAGAATATAATGTTCCCGGTTATGAAACAGTGGAGTATCTTACTCAAAAACCAAATCAAATCGAGCTTTTGGCACGCTCTGAAAACAGTAAAAATAAGGGGCTATACCGGTTTAGGGTTTTTCGTCCTCCTCACCAAGTAGATAGTATTGAAAAACAACGCTTTCTTAAGAAAGCATATAATACTTTTAACGCAGTTGAGCAGTTTGGTGATCACCCTCATATTCATAAAGTGTGGGTTTTTAACAATTATGAAGGAGATGTTATTGAAGGCTCTGAGTGGTCGGAACAGGGCACGCTTTATGATTACTTACAGGAAAATCGCGGCAATATAGCCCCGGAAACAGCTTTAAAAATATGCAGGGGAATAGCACTGGCTTTAGTAAAAGCTCATGAAGCAGGTGTAATCCATAGAGCAGTTAAGCCGCAAAATGTTTTACTGGTTAATGACATTCCCAGACTTATTAATTTCGATATATCTTATCAACTGGAAGATGAGCATTTAACAGTTATAACCGAAGATTCCGAAATTAAAGATGATGGTTATGTGGCGCCGGAGTTGCTACTTAACCAAGATATAGATGAGGGGACTGATTATTTTAGCCTGGGTGTTATTGCTTATGAATTGTTCACAGGGGAAAAACCCTTTAAAAGCAGTCGCAGTTTTGCAGCGCAAGGTGGCGCTTTGAATGAGCAAATGCAGAATAAATTACAAGATATTGAGGCGCCGGTAGAGGCCATAGACGTAACTGCAAAAATGCTTAATGCGAATCAGTCACAGCGCTTAAAAGATAGTCAGCAAATTGTTTCTGCATTTAGCAAGGATACACATGAACGAGAAAGCGGAACTGAACCCGCAATTCCTAATTATTACTTAAACCCCGGCGATATGTACGATGTTTATGAAATAGTTGATTTTATTGGCGAAGGTGCGGAAGCCCAGGTTTATAAGGCAAGAACAGCTCGCGGTAAAACAGTTGTTGTTAAACTGTTCAATAAAGAGGTGCCCCGGGAAAGAATATTCAATGAAGCAGAAATAGTGAGTGCCATACAATCCAGCGGTGTAGTGCACTCCAATAATAAAATAGGTTATTGGCAGGAAGAGCGTTACTTTTTAGAGATGGAATACATAGACGGGGTTACCATGCGAGAAAAAATTGAACAGGGCGAGAGGCCAAGCATTGAGGAGTTTAACCAGGTAGCTTCGTACTTAATGGATGGTTTAGCAGCTTTTCATGAGCATATTGATGAAAATGGCGACCCGGAACCTTTTTTACACAGCGACGTGAAACCTGAAAACATTATAATTACTCAAGATAATAGAGCTGTTTTAATAGATTGTGGAATAGCGGGCAGACCCCGCGTAGACCGCTTTAAGGGGTCGACCGGCTACGTACCGCCTGACTGTATTAAGGGAGCTGATATGCATTTTAGTGTAAGTGGAGACATTTTTGCCCTGGGGGTAACTTTGTGGGAGTGGCTATTTGGGGAGAGACCATACGCTAATCCAACTATTGATGATGTTCCAAACATACCTATCAGCAATGACCAGAATATTTCTTCTCATGTTCAGCAGTGGTTAAAAAAAGCGGTGGCAACAAAAGCAGAAGATCGTTTTGCCAGTATTGAGGAGATGGAGCAGTTTTTTAAAAACAAGCAAAAATCTGAATCTGATATAAACGAAGAAGAACAGCCTGATGCGGGTGAGGGAGAAGCAGTTAGCGAAGATGCTCCTGATCCGGGCGTTGGGTCATCAATGCCGAAGCAGCATAATTTCTTTGTAAATTACTTAAACTCCATGTCGAATGTTTCTGCGGGCAATACCAACGCTACGGCAGAAACTCAAATAGATAATGCCCAATTCGATAAAATTTTTGTAGAAAACCCCTGGGCTGAATATGTTCATGATCAGCTAATAAACAAAGGGCGTAACGTTATTCTTAGCGGTAATGCCGGGGATGGAAAAACAACAATAGCAGCTGAAGTTTATAAGAAAATAACAGGTAGCTTTAAACCCTTGGAAGTTAAAGAGTATATCCCGGCAAGTGGTGTACACATCATTAAAGATATGAGTGAGTTAGAAAGTGATGAATTAACAGGCGAGGTGTTTGCAGCTACTCAGAATAATAGTGATAAATACTTGTTAGTTTCCAACACCGGTACGCTTCTAAAGGCATTTAACAATAATGATTTTGATTCGAAAGATGGTGACGTGGAAAGTGAGCTTTTGAATGCCTTATCGGCAAGAGAACCAAAACTGGTTTTAAAAGATGACCAGTTTCTGATTATCAACATAGGGCAAATGGATAGCATTAATACAGCTACTGATGTTTTCCGGCGCATGGTAGAGCCAAATAACTGGACTGGCTGTGCTGGTTGTTCCATTCAGCATATTTGCCCCATATTTAGTAATGTGCAACTAATTCAAGATCGTTTAAGCGTAATTATCGAACGGATAAGGTTGCTTTACCGTTGTCTTTTTGAATATGGTACCAGGTTGACAATGCGCCAGATGACCGGTCATTTGGCTTACGCTATCACTGGTGGTTATTATTGTGGGGACTTACACAACTATGCTGCTTCTGCAGTTAAAGAGTTGCAAGTAACCACATACTTTTTCAACCTACTGTTTGGCTTAAATAATAACGAGGAAGTTTTACCTGCGGCAATACAGTTGTATCCTGTAAATCAAATTGATAAAGCGGGCTTTGGTCTGCTGCTTGATCCGAGTTTCGAAAAGAAAGCCTGGCTTAAAGAAGGATATTCTCTACCGGTAAGCGGAAAGAGCAAACAGGTATTAGATGGGATTATGGAATACTATACAGAAAAGAAAGAAATAGCCAGAAAACAGGCGCGTCGCCTATCATATTTTGTAGGCGAACTGGATAACGAAGAGGGAAAACGATATATATCTACGTTTTTGCGGTCTCCACAGCTGCTTGATTACCTTGACATTGTTAGTTCGCAGAACAAGCTATCTGGCAAGCAGCAAACTCATTATCGTCGCTTGGTTCTGCAAGTATTGCAAGAATACTTAACCGGCGTGAAGCTGCCGGAGAATAGAAGTGAAGATAGATTATATATAACATTGAATCGGCGCAATACGAACCCGGGTACACAAATGGTCTTGGCTGATTTTCCAGCTGAAAGTTTCAAGATAATCATTGCAGATGTTTATGTTATAGACGGTGAGTATAGGCGTGAATTGAGGTTAGTTTATGAGAATAATTCGGACATTTTTTTGGAACTTAAACTACCTTTTTTAGATTATGTATACCGCAGGTATAAAGGGGAGATAGCCGAACAAGTGTCTGCTTTTTATGCCAATAGGTTGGAAAAATTTAAGGTAAAGCTGATGGAGCAGTATAAAGAATCGTCAAGTAGTGATGACCAGATACTTCGGTTATTGTTAATTGGTAAAGATAGAAAACTGGAAGTGATGAAACTAAGTGTAAACCATAACCAACTGGAGGTATTTAAATGATTGATCAATTACCCAAACCTTTTCCGCCTGTTGCCACCAATGAAAGCGATGACTATAACCCGGGTATTCGCTTGTTTGGAAAACGATTTATGAAGGAGCAGACAGTTGTCGAATATTTGGCCGAATTTTTGGCTGTAGTTGCTTCACCCAAAAGGTTAGCCGGTAATGAAGTTAACACCCCTCTGCCCGAAATGGATGTTTTGAAGAACTGGCCGCCTGGTGTAAATCTGGAGTATAAGCCGTCGATCAAACTCAACTTAAAGCTGTTTGCATTCATGGGCAATACTCCTTTGGATTCCAAGGTCAGAGTTCATGAAGAACAATACAAGAAGCTATTAGAAATAATGGTGGATAATATCAAAGTGGACTCGTATAGCGAGAAGGCAGAAGACATAGTGCAGCATTTGGAAGAGTTTGTAAGCGGCTTTCACGGAGAGGGGCATAACAGAACCTGGTGTACTCAAAACTTTTTTCCTTTAGATAAAGATTTTATAACTCAGGAAACAATTTGGAATTTTAGCGAGGCAAAAAAAGAAGGCGTAAATTCGTGGAAAGAAAGTATTGATAGATTAAACAAGTTTTACAGCGTTTCGAAACATCGCTTTATGGCCAGAGGTGGCGAAGTTTTGTTTCTGCAAATATGCAACTTAATGGCGCAGGATGAACAGGATATCAAAAAATTTGCAGATGGTTTAATGGACAGTGATTCGGGATTATTTACACCAGAAGAGTATAACTTAGCTGATCTGCACCAAGCTTTACAGAATGGGTTAACGAAACTTGACAATGATTATATAGCTCCACTCAAGCAGATGGTAGATTATATTGAAAAGCTGGATGAAGAAACACATAATATGCTAATGGACAGAACCGCTTACAACAATTGTAAGTGGTGTCCCCAGGAAAGTTGGCCGGAGGGTTTCTTATTTGCAGTAGAGCTGAAACGTTTATTTGAAGCTGTGCTGGACCCCCTGGAGCGGATAGAACTACTAATGACAGGCTGCGTTTTACAGGTTTTACGCAGTGTAAGTGCGCAAAGCGCTCGCTTTTTGGAAAACAACAATGTTCAGCTAAATAACCCTTTGAACTATGCCTGGCTTTTCTCACCTTTGCACTCGGCAACCCGCCAACAGAGAGCGGCTTCTCGAGTTAACTTGAATACCAATCTGGGCCGGATTCAAAAAGTATTAAGAAATAATGCTTTGGTAGAAAATGCGAAAAACTCAACCCAAAAAGGTGATATTTACAAAGAGGCAGATAACAGGTATGGTCATAAGTTGTTTTTGGCTTTGGGAAAAAAAATGGGCATGATAGTTCCTTATACGGGCCCTAACGCCCGTTTTGTGTTAACAGACCAAATGTTGCGTTACCTGGTAATGACTTTAATTCGTCCCGGGGAGAGTTGTCGATATGATGTTTTTTTGCAGCGGGTATATGTTCACTACGGCATAGCTTTGGAAGGGGAGCAGTTAGCAGAAGCAGCAGAGTGGTCTGGTTTATTGCAAAACAGTAACATTCAGGCCCCGCGTTCCTGGTTGACAGAAATGCTATTAGCGGGCGGTTTTTTGATTGAACTGTCAGATGACATTTCAATAGTTCACAATAGCTTTAAGTAAAAATATTGGTATAGGAGTTTGATTTATGAAATTTTTAGCAAAAACAATTGTTGACTATGTAGTGCAGGAGATTCAAAGAGAGCAAAAGATTTTGAGGTTCATTCTGCCTTCTTATCCACCGGCTCTATTGCTTGCTATCGGTGAAGGCTTGCAAGAAGAGCTACTGACTATGCCCGGGGAAATCGAGTTCGAATACGGTGTAGCTTGCCGTTTGGGAGAAGAGTGGAACCAGTCGGGTAACCCTGAACACCTTCAAGCTTTTGAAAAAATCAAGGATAGAGGTTGGTATAATGCAGATAACAATTTGACCAGTTTAAGAAATAAACCCTGCCCAGAAAACGCTGCCGGTATGGTTGTTTTACTGGCCGGTTATGAACACATTGATGATAAGGCCAGCTTACAGGACTTTTTCCACATGGACCAACGGACAGTATGGGAAGTTTGCATGCAAAAGTCCTTTAAAAACTGGCTTAATAGTGTTTTTAATAATTATATTAACACTGAAGATGAAGAAGATGATATCGCAGAAATTGATGAATATATGCAAGACCTCTGCAATAATGGTTTTGCTGACATTTTAGCCGTCAGCAATTTCTTGGAGCAGCTTGATCTTACTGGTGTTTTAACGGGAACCGAAGCACGCAAAGCGGTTCTCAACGATTTGAGCTATTTTAAACTCCCGCTTATGCCTGGTTATGCCAGCAAGAAAGTTAAAAGAAAGTTTGGCGATTACTTAGTATTAGGCAAAGACTTTTTTGATTATGTAAAATTGCTGGACGGAAATGAGCGCCAAAAACTGCTTAAAAGAATTAGTGTTTTTTATGATGAAAACCGAGATAAACAGTTTGATGCGGAAGAATTAGGCTGTTTTAATGATCTTGATCAGTTAATTCAGAATTTAGAAAAATACGTGCAAGAGCGGAATATGGAAGCAAAACAGCGCTTAAAGGAAGTTGATTTTGTTTTTTTAAATGATCAGATATTAAACTATAAAATAACCGAAACCATTGTAAAGCCGACTGTAAAAACGGTGACCGGTTTGGCGCCGGAAGTTTTTCTAAGAGCTCTCTGGATCACCTTAAGTGATGTAAAGAAAGACCTGACCAAGCAAAGAAAAACAGCGCACGAATATCTAAGTAAGATTAGTTTTATTAGCGAAGAGTTTAAATATGATCATGAAAAAGATGAGGATGACGCCGATAGTGATTTCGAAAAAGAAACAAGGGCCCGAGGTTATTTGCTTAAGTTATTGGGTGGTATTGATGAGTCCATCAAAAATGGCTTGGATATCAAATTTGGACCGGTAGATGAACCTGAGCTGCAGCAAGAGATAGCCATTGAATCTCAGTTAAGTCCGCAAGAGGATGATCAGATTAGTTATCCTTCAGCAAAAAATAGCATGGCGGCTTTGAAGTTCTCAGTAATAGTTTACACTGCTGATCAAAAGGTTTATACCCGTACTTTTAAATGGCCTTTACCGCATGAGCATCATGGTCGTCTAATGATTGAGTTGGGTGAATTAATTTATGATGAGTATAAAAGCCCACAGTTTAAAGATGTGGATACTTTGCTGCCGGTATTAAAAGTTCCATATATGGCGGAGCTATTCAATGTGCAGGAAGAAACAGACTTGGTTCGTTTAATGATTAAAGCTGTCAGGCATCATAACTGTTCAGTAGAAAATTTGTTACAGGCAGATTCAATTAGCGATCAAAGTAAGCTAAGAAAAAACATAAGAAATTTAAGCTTTGAGTACGAAGGATTTTTGAAGACCTTTATGGATTCCGGTTTTTTTAGCGCTTTAAACAATAAGTACGATAGTTTAAGAAAAGCCTTAGTGGAAGGAGTTTATGAGCCCTTTTTTAAAGACCAGAACCAGCAGTATTGGTCGTCTGTTTTATTCAAAGCCTTCTTTGCGGTATCAGCAAACTACACCAAGGGAGAAACCTGGCGGTTAGATAATTATCTACCGGCTGCCATTGCTACCCCCTTACATCCCGCGGTTATGGAAATGATTCGCTTTCAAAACGTGTATTTATTTAACAGCTTTTCTTTTTACGTTCGCAATGCGTTAGAAGATACCAGTAACAAAGAGTTTGCTATTAGAAACTGGAATCGGGTAGTTGATTTGGCTAAAATCCAATGGCCGCTGTACGGCACCATTCAAGATGCAAGTGGAACTTTTGATACAAATGTACGCAGTTTTAACTACTTACACCTCATAGGTTCTAGCAACGATAAGCCTTCTTTTGTTAACAACCAGTTGCTGCTAAGTTATGCTGATGAAGATGATACTGAAGAAATAACCGAGCAAGAAATGTTCGAAGAAACTCGTTCTTCGGTGCTTATTGCTGACAAACTTAATCAGTACAAAGAGCTTTATGGCTTTGCCGGAGAAGGTTTAAGCTTAGCGGTTTATTGTGGTGGAAACATCCAACCTATTATTGCCGGCGTCGATAGTTATTTGCGCGACTTGTTTCAAAGTGGCCAGGAAAAGTTGTACGCATTATCTCTTACCATTTTTTCAGATAGCAGTGATGATTCGGCTATTATGCGCTGGGTTAATGCCTGGAAAGAGCGCTGGCAATACGCGGAACCGGGAACTAAGCGCAGCTATTATTTAAACTGCCTTATTTCTGTGAAGAATAAAGTAGTTAACCAGGCAGATGATTTGAAAAAAGATCAATTAAAACAACTGATAGACAAGAACGACTACGATATCATTATTTTCACCGATTTTATAAAATCTGGGACCAGCAAATTCCAGGTTATAGATGCTAATAATTACGCAAAAAAGGATTATAGCAAGTTTCCGGTGCTTGAAAAAATATGTTGCACTACCAAAACCGCCGGCATTACCAAAAGCAGAGAGCGGATTTTAAGCAATACTCGCTTTAGAATCGGCAGTTATCATGCCGACATAATGGCCGGAATTAAACAGAACTTTGCCAACCCTGATAAAAGGCATTTGGTGATAAGCCAGAGCGACTTTAATCTATGGAAAGACATAATTGATCAAGCACACCATAAAGCTGCCTGGGTTGTATGCCTGGATGCCTCCATTGATGATCGACTACTGAAAGTAAATGATAACTCGAGCACCAAAAAAAGAGATATTATCGGCTTTGGCACCGGAGTTGGTGAACACGGTGAAAAGAACTTTACTGTATCTACAGAACATTTTACTCTTAATGATATTATTAACAAAATAAGCAAGCAGGTTTCTAATGAGTTATTTGCTCATTGGTCGCAGGAAACTTGTAGTTTTGTGGCCAAGTGCTTATCTTTGGAGTCCATGAATATTACTGGCTTATCTCTGGTCAATGCAACCGGCGATATTAAGTACCTGCGTGAATTTATGGCAAACGCTGCCGTTCGTAAAATGCTGCCCCGGGATGAAACTGCTTTTTGTGATGAGCTAATATCCCTGGATGCTTATACCCACTGGTTTAATACCGCCACAGGTGAAAAGAGGCCGGACTTGTTACGGATAAAAGCGGAGATAGACGAAAACGGCTATTTCAATATTGCCGCCCAGGTTATTGAATGCAAATTGGCACTATATAATGAAGGTTTTCTGGAAGATGCGCGTATACAGTTAGAAAGTGGTTTAAAACAGTTAAGTGAGTATTTTAAGCCGCGAATTGATGATGAGCCATTAGGTAGTAGCCCGGAACACAAGCCGGATCAGCGCTACTGGTGGATGCAGTTGCACCGCTTAATTGCCAGTAAAGCGGAAACCGATAACAGTCAGCTACGTCAAACGTTGTTGGCGCTGGAGCGCCTGAGTGAAGGAGATTATAATATTACCTGGCAGGCCGGAGCGGTTGCATTTTGGCGGGACCAAAATGATGCCAGTATTGACTGTGACCATGGCTGGTTCTTTTCTTGGGAAGACACCGGTTTTTATATGTTATCGGTTAAAGTGGGCGGTGAGTATATACGGGAAGTTTGCCAGGATGCCGCCGGTAAAGCTAAAGACTTTTTTGTAGATAAAAGTAGTTTAACTATTCAATGTCATGATAGCAAAGCAAAAGCGCCTGCTACTGATATAGGCAAGGTTAATGAAGAACAAGGGCCCGGGGAAGACCATCCTGAAGATGATCCGGAAAACAGAACAGGACTTAATGATAATTGGGGTGAGCCACTGCATACAGATGCTGCAGGTACAAGTATTCATGAGCCGGAAAGAGAGGGGGTTACTAAAAGCGGGAATAAACAGATTCCGCCGCGCATTTTACTGGGCTCGTTTACCTCTAACCCGGACAATAAGATATACTGGGAGTTTGGTCATCCGGAACTAACTAACCGGCATATACTCGTTCTGGGCTCATCGGGAACCGGGAAAACCTACACTATTCAAGCCATCATGAGTGAATTGGCTAAAAGCGGTCAGAACTCACTGGTTATTGATTATACTGATGGTTTTACTAGCGAACAATTGGAACCGGTAGTAAAAAAACAGTTGAACCCTAAACAGCATGTGGTGGCATTTAAACCTATGGCCATTAACCCGTTCAGACAGCAGAAAGATACTGTGGAAGGTACAGAAATTATAGAAAAACCAACTAAAACGGCACAGCGAGTTGCCGGTGTTTTTGCAGAAGTTTACCATATTGGCGATCAACAGAAGTCGGCATTATATAACGCCATTCGCTCAGGCATTGATTCTGAAGGTAGCAATTATGACTTGAATAAGTTGCTGGATGATTTGCAAGAAATGGCTGAAGGTAACGGTGCTACGGCGAGCTCAGCTAAAACGGCAATAACCAAAATACAACCATTTGTGCATATGCAGCCTTTTGCCAACGAAGAAAGCAAAACTTGGGATGAATTATATGAGGACTCGCAGTCAAGGTGCCATATCATTCAATTGGCTACTTTTAGCAAAGATATTGCACAGCTAATAACCGAGTTTTCTTTAATTGATTTATATCGTTATTATCGCGCTGTTGGAAGTAAAGATAACCCTAAAGTAGTTATCCTTGATGAAATTCAAAATTTGACTCACAAACAGGGCAGCCCCATTGCGCAACTGCTAACTGAGGGGCGCAAGTTTGGTGTATCTTTAGTTTTGGCTACCCAAACATTGAGTAATTTAAGCAAAGAACAGCAAGACCGCTTGTTCCAGGCCAGCCACAAACTAATTTTTAAACCGGCGGATACAGAGATTAAGTCTTATGCGGGTATTTTAGCAAACGCAACCGGTGAGAAAACTGAAGACTGGGTGAAAAAATTATCTCGGCTGCAAAAAGGGGAGTGTTATTCATTAGGTAATGTTTATAATAAAGAGTTGAATCAATTAGAGTCAAATAAGTGTATAAAAATAAGAATAACCCCCCTGGAGGAGAGATTAAACAAGGAGTGATATTTTGCTTGCTTTAAACTTTCATAAGACATTTGTGCCGGAAAGAAAATTACTGGCAGAATTATTAGGTTATGCAGCTATGGGAAAGCAGGGCACTTTAAAGGATATGTCGCAAGAGACTGGCATTCCCATGGGGGAGTCTTCCGGCAAGATGCCGGCTATATATAGCTATGCCCAGGGAATGGGGTTAATCTATTCCAATGAAAATAAAGCTGGAGATAATAACGTAAAAAAACCGGAGTTAACAGCTTTAGGACAAAGTGTTTATGTTGAGGACAAATATTTAGGAGAAGAAATAACCCAGTGGTTAGCCCATATAAATTTGTGTCGCCAGGATATAGGTGCTCAAGTATGGCACCAGGTATTTGCGCAAGGAAGTAAAACCTTGGGTGCCTCCTTTACCAAAGCACAGTTGGAAGATTACCTGGTTAAGGTCTTCGGGAGTGGGAATAATCGAACCGGGCCGCTTATACAAACGTATATAGAAGATGCAGCTTTAGGCCGGGCAGGCGTTATAAGTGTTAGTAATAACCAAATAATCCGCCAAAAGGCCCCCTTAATTAAAAATTATGCCTTACCATATACGGCGTTAATATTAGAGTTGGCAGAAGTTTTTTTCAGCCAGCATACCCAAATAACAACTACTGATTTTAACGAAAAAACCTGTTTGTTTGAGGTTGCTTTTTGGAATGATCGGGATATAGAACAGCTTTTGCTAATTGTAGAAGCAACCGGCTTTATCGCTGTGGACAGGCAGATGCAACCATGGATTATGGAAATCAAACATGGTGCCGATGCTGTATGGCCAAAAATTTTTGATGATATAGCTTAACATTGAGGAGGTTTGATTAATGCAGCTGCAAGATTTAGTTTCGTTTCGAAAGGATCTTTTGTTTAATGGGGCAGTTCAGATTAGCTGGCTTGAGGATGATACGGAACAAGCTGAGAACGCAGCACGGCATTTTGTATTTCATGGCCCTGATTATCACGGTGTAAAGTCAGCTGATTTTGGTAGTGACAAACGTGATGTCATAGATACTGCATCATTCACATTAGAAATTATTGAAAACTTAAATCGACCTCATGCTGAAAAGGCGCCTATTGCTATGGGAATAGCGGGCTATGGAACCGGCAAATCTCATCTGGGGGTTACTTTGGCCAGTTTATTATCAAATCCTGACTATAACAGTTCAAAGGTAAGCAATAGCATCATTAACAATATGCGCCTGGCGGATGAAGATATTTGTGTTAAAGTACAACATTATTTAAACAGAACTAAAAAACCGTATTTAGTAGTTGCAATTAA
>Ga0207421_10006438_pt1 | contig 12790 bp, 12 predicted proteins | sample SodLakKL_010_SED_4_FD_187542 | JGI IMG/M metagenome (GOLD analysis project Ga0207421, IMG submission 187542) | Alkaline sediment microbial communities from Lake Tanatar, Kulunda Steppe, Russia - 8KL_010_SED (SPAdes) (version 2) | ecosystem: Environmental > Aquatic > Non-marine Saline and...
TTCGAGGAGGCTGTCGAAACGAGCCCAGACAGCGATTCTCAGACGACCACGACGTCGTAGGTGTACTCGAGCAGGCTCTCGCAGCCGTCTTCGGTGACGAGGACGGGATCTTCGACGTGGATCGGCACGTCGTGAGCCTGCCCCTCGATGAAGAAACCGGGGTCGATCGTGATCACCATGCCGGGCTCGAGGACAGTCTCGTCGCCCTCCTGAACCATCGGTGCCTCGTGGCCTGCCATGAGGCCGACGCCGTGGCCGATCTTCCAGGGCTGGCCGTAGCCCTCCTCGGCCATGTACTCCTCGGCGAAGGTGTGGACCTCGCCGGCGGTGGCGCCGGGCTCGACGACGTCCATCGTCGCGTGGAGGCAGTCGACACACACCTCGTAGGCGTGGCGGTGTTCGGGATCGGGCTCGCCGACGAAGACGTTCCGTGCGCAGTCGGTGACGTAGTGGTTGTACTGCGGGAGCATGTCGACGTCGACGACGTCGCCCTCTTCGAACGCCCGATCGTGGAGCTCCGAGAAGGAGCCGATGAGCCCCATCGTCTCGGAGCCGGCCTCGAGCATCGCGTTCGTGATCGCCTGGGCGGCCTCGTACTGCGGGCGGCCGGCCTCGATCTCCTCGGCCGCGGCGGCGAACGTCTCCGCTGCGATCTCGTTCGCCCGCCGGAGGTTCTCGATCTCGCGGTCGTCTTTGACCACGCGGAGCCGGTCGAACAGCCCGCCTGCGCTCACGACCGTCGCGTCGGGTGCGACCTCGCGCAACAGCTCGCCCTCGTCGAACCAGATGTCCGACTCGACGCCGATCGTCCCGCTCTCGAGGCCGCGACTCTCGAAGATCGTTTCCAGCAGCGGACGGGGGTCCTCGCCGTCGTTGTAGACGGTCACGTCCTCGACCGGCATCGACGTCTCGGCGTGTTTCATGATGTCGCGGTGCATCTCGGTGAGGACGAACGCCGGCTCACCCTCGCGCGGGAGGACGTACGCCGACAGCCAGATCGGCCAGCCGCCCTCGAGCGCGCTGAAACCCGTGAAGTAGAACTGGTTCGCCCCCGCGCTGGCGTACAGCGCGTCGATCCCGCGTTCGCTCATCAGCTCCCGGGCGCGCTCGATGCGGCTCTCGAAGTCGTACCTGACGGCTGCTTTCGACATGGTTCTCACCAGCACCAACGGGCACATAAGTGTACGGATTGCCCTCCACCCACGCGTTACGCAACGTTTTTTACTCGGCTGCTCCCGGGTTGGGGTATGTCTGTCCTCGAGGCGTTCGCGCTCGACGGCAAGCGCGCGATTGTCACCGGCGGGAGCAAGGGAATCGGAAACGCGATCGCGCGGGGGCTCGCCGAGGCGGGTGCGTCGGTCGTCGTCGCCAACCGCACACCCGAAACCGGCGAGGAGGCCGCGGGCGCGATCCGCGAGGAGACCGACGGCACCGCCATCGCGATCCCCGCGGACGTCACCGACGAAGCGTCGGTCGAGCGTCTCGTCGACCGGACGGTCGCGGAGTTCGGCGGGGTCGACGTGCTCGTGAACAACGCCGGAATCGCTGTCGGCGAGCCCGCCGAGGAGAAGCCACGCGAGAGCTGGGAGCGAACGATCGAGACGAACCTCACGGGTGTGTTCCTCTGCTCGAAACACGGCGGGCGCGCGATGATCGACGGCGGTGGTGGCTCCATCGTCACCGTCTCGTCGATCAACGCGTTCGTCGCCGAGGAACACGTCCCCCACGTCGACTACCACGCCTCGAAAGGGGGCGTCGAGGCGCTCACGCGACAGCTCGCCTCCGAGTGGGGCGAACACGGGATCAGGGTGAACACGCTCGCACCCGGCTTCGTCCGGACGGAGCTCTCTTCGGACGACGACGAGGTCAACGAGACTCGCCGGTCGCGTATTCCTCTGGGCGCGCTCGCCACACCGGACGACCTCGTCGGCGCCGCCGTCTTCCTCGCCTCGGACGCCGCGAGCTACGTCACCGGTACCACACTGCTGGTCGACGGCGGCTACGTCGCCCGCTAGGCGGCCAGCGGACGAGCGTGCTATCGCGATCGCTTTTACAGCGTGTGCGTGAACCGACGCTCGGTCTGCAGGGAGTCGATCCGCCAGCCGTCGTGATCGCGGCGGTACGTCTCGTGGTAGACGCCCTGTCCGACTTCGGTTCCGTCGTCGCGTCCGAGAAAGACGAGATAGTACCACCGCCCAGTCGCACTGTCGCCGTCCGGGTCGACCTCGATCACCGGGTTGAGCGCGAGGTGTGCCATCGGGTCGGCCTCTCCCGCGTGGGTCTCGAGGAACGCCCGTATCTCCCCGCGGCCGTGGTAGGGGTCGCGCGTCGCGAACGCGACCGTCGCGTCTTCGGTGAACAGCTCGGCGAACCGTTCGATGTCGGTCTCGTCGATACACCGGCAGTACTCGTACTTGAGGCGTCTGATGCGCTCGGTCGCGACGAGCTCGCAGACGGTCCGGTCGTCTCCCATACCTGCAGAGGTTGTTACGCCTTCTAATGAGTTTCGCCGTCCGTTCGAGACCGCTTCCGCCAGGGTTACGACGCCCTCCGACGAGGGTTCGACATGGACGAGCTCCTGCGCGCACACCTCGAACGCCACCGCATCCAGCAGCTGAAGTACCGCTACTGTTACTGTATCGACGAGAAACGACCCGACGACTTCGTCGAGCTGTTCACCGAGGATGCCAAAATCGAGTACGCCACCCGCGAGCCGTACCACGGCCGCGCGGAGATTCGCGGCTTCATCGAGGCGCACGTCGACGAGGCCGAGCGGATGGCGCACACGGCGCTCAACCCGGTGATCGAGGTCGACCCGGGCGGCGACAGCGCGGCTGGGCAGTGGTACGGGATCGTCTTCATCTCGAACGACGACGGCACCACCTCGTTCGGGCAGGGGAAGTACGACGAGACGTACCGCAAGACCGATGTAGGGTGGCAGTTCACGTCGATCCGGACCGAGTCACGGTTTTCGAGTGTGCTCTAGAGCGGCTCCCAGCCACGCGGGGAGCCGTTGAGCCGCTCACATCCCGCTTCGGTGACGACGACGCTGTCCTCGATCCGGATGCCCCAGTCGTCGGTGTAGACCGCCGGCTCGACCGTCGCGACCATCCCCGGCTCCAGCTCGAGCTCGTTGCCGCCGCCGAGGTAGGAGCCGGAGACGAAAAACGGCGGCTCGTGGATGTCGAGCCCGATCCCGTGGCCGGTGAGGTGGCGAACGTACTTGCCGTAGCCGGCCGCCTCGATCACCTCGCGAGCCACCCGATCGACCGCGGAGGCGACGACGCCCGGTTCGATGGCGGCGACGGCTGCGTCCTGTGCCTCCCGGACGACGCGGTGGGCCTCACGAAAGCCAGCCGGTGGGTCGCCGAAGACGACCGTCCGCGTCTGGTCGCTCAGGTAGCCCGCACGCTGTGCGCCGAAGTCGAGCACAACCGGCTCGTCAGCCCGGATCTCGCGGTCGCCTGCCTGGTAGGGCGGCTCGGCGCTGTTCGGCCCGCTCGCGACCACCGTCGGGAACGCCACCCCGTGGCTCCCTCGCTTGCGCATCCGGTACTCGATCTCGCCAGCCAGCTCGGTCTCGGTCCTGCCCACGGGATCCATCGCACGCACCGCGGCGCTGACCTCGTCGGCGATCGTCGAGGCCCGCTCGATCCGCCCGAGCTCTGTGTCGTCTTTCACCGTTCGAAGCGGCCTCAACAGCTCGGAAGCGAGCCCGAACTCGGCGTCGACGACCGCACGGACGTCCTGCGAGAACGTCGTCCAGAGCCTGTCGTTCAACAGGATGCGATCGCCGTCGGCGATTCCCACGGCGCGAAACGCGTCGCCGAGGCGCTCGAGGGGGTCGTCCTCGTCCGTCCAGACGACGAGTTCGTCGACCCAGCTCTCGCGGTGGAGCTCCTCGACGTACGCCTCCGGGGCAAAGAACACCGGCTCTGCGTCGGGGACGACGAGCAAGAACAGGTGGCGTTTGCTCTGGTCGGCACGGAACCCCGAGAGGTAGTGCTGGTTCGCTCCCGGGCCGAGCACGAGCGCGTCAGCCCGGCTCTCGTCGAGCAGCTTCATCGCCTCGCGGGTCCGTCCGCGTCCCTCGGTCACAGCCATGCTGGAGGCGACTCGCCGGGCGGTAATAGCCGTTCGGGTCGCGACAGCGCCACAGACAAGCTAGTCGCGGATGCTGCGTTCGTACTGCGGCGGCCACCTGACTGCGTCGCGCTGATCGAGCGTGCGGGCGGCGTTCAGCCCGAGGTACGGCTCTCGGAGGAACTGTCGGGCAACGGCGACGAGGTCTGCACGCCCGTTACGAACCAGCGCGTCGGCCTGTTCGGGGCTGGTGATGCCGCCGACGGCGCACACCATCGCGTCGCTCCCCTCGCGGACGGCCTCGGCCAGCGGCACCTGGTAGTTCGCGCCGGCGTGCGGCGGCGAGCGCTCGGGGTCGACGCCGCCCGAGCTCACGTCGACGACGTCGACGGCGTGGGAGAGCTCTTTCGCCAGCCTGACGGAGTCCTCGACCGTCCAGGAGGGGCGGTCGTCGATCCAGTCGGTCGCGGAGATCCGCAGAAACAGCGGCTTCTCCCAGACCTCGCGGACCGCCTCGGCGATCTCTCTGACGATCCGGGTGCGGTTCTCGAAGCTGCCGCCGTACTCGTCCTCGCGGCGGTTCGAGACCGGCGAGAGGAACGTGTGGAGGAGGTAGCCGTGGGCGGCGTGGATCTCGGCGACCTCGAACCCTGCCTCCTCCGCGTACACCGCGGCGGCGACGAACTGCTCGACGACGGCGTCGATATCCTCGCGGGTCATGACGTGAAGCGGCGGCGAGCTCCCGTAGGGCGTGTAGGGACGGTCGCTCGGCGCGAACACCTCCCAGCCGCCGTCGTCGGGCTGGATCGGGCGCGCGCCGTCGGTCTGCCAGGGGACGCTCGTGCTCGCCTTCCGGCCGGCGTGTGCCAGCTGGACGCCCGGGACGCTCCCCTGGCTCGCGATGAACTCGGTGACCGGCCGCCACGCCTCGGCGTGTTCGTCGCTCCAGATGCCGGTGTCCGCCGGCGAGATGCGCCCCCGCGGCGAGACGGCGGTCGCCTCGGCCATGACGAGCCCCGCACCACCGACCGCCCGGCTGCCGAGGTGAACGAGGTGCCAGTCGTGAGCGAGGCCGTCCTCGCGTTCGACCGAGTACTGACACATCGGCGAGACGACGAGCCGGTTCGACAGCGTGACACCCCGGATCGTTGCCGGACTGAACAGGTGTGTTCCCATCGTGGCGCCTCGTTGCATCCGCTGCGATAAGGGTCCTCCGTTCTGCGTCGTGCGAGGGCGACGCTGGTGGGTCGAGCGGCTGTGCGGTCGCGTTGCCCGGGACGGATAACCCTCGACGGCGTTCGTGGGTCGGTAGAGTCAAACCGACGGCGTCCGTGGGTCGGTAGAGTCAAACCGACGGCGTCCGTGGGTCGGGCATGGAACGCACAGAGGTCTCGACTGGCACCGAGTGGGAGGACGCTTTCGGCTACTCGCGGGCGGTCCGGATCGGCGACGTGATCCGCGTCGCCGGCACTGTGGCGGTCGAAGACGGCGAGCCGGTCGCACCCGGTGAGCCCTACGAGCAGGCGGCACACGCCCTCGAGACGATCGGCGACGCGCTCGCAGAACTGGACGCGACTCCGGCCGACGTGCTGTCGACGACCGTCTACGTCGTCGACTTCGACGACTGGGAGCCGATCGGACGGGCACACAAGGAGTTCTTCGACGGCGTCAGGCCGGCGACGACGCTGCTCGAGGTCGCGACGCTCCCTGACCCCGCCTTTCGCGTGGAGATCGAGGCGACGGCCGCCGTCACCGAGTAGCACCGCTGCCGGTGGCGGTCACACGGGGAGTCTTCGGTGGTCCATCCTGTTCTGCGACGCTCGCCACGCCGTGTGGCGATGACGCTCTGGCGGCGTCCGCTCTCCAGCTCAGATGACGCTTCGCTCTGGCGTGGCCTGGTCTTCTTCGAAGCGGTCGCTCGACAGCGCCGAGATGTCCATCGTCGAGGTCGCGCCGTCACAGAGCAGCTCCGTCGCGAGCTTGCCGGCGGCGGGCGCGTGCATGAAGCCGTGTCCGGAGAAGCCGATGACGTTGACGAACCCCGGCAGCGTCTCCTCGATGATCGGGTGTGCGTCGGGCGTCGTCGCGTACAGTCCCGACATCGTGTTCTGCACCTCGGTGTCAGGGCCGAATCGGGCCGACATGTCGGCGACGTCCTCGAGCACCTCCCAGGTCCACTCGAGCGTCGCGCTCTGGGGGAACGAGTCCGGATCGCACCGCGGCGACTCCTGGCTGCCGCCGATCGCGACCGTCTCGTCGTTCTCTGGTCTGAACACGGAGCCGGTGTCGAGATCCATCGTCAGCGGCACCGTCTCCGGGAAGGGGGTGTCCGGGCGGACGAACGCGATCCGGTGGAGCTCGGGTCTGATCGGCACGGAGATGTCGGCCATGGCGGCGATCCGCCCCGCCCACGGCCCGGCGGCGTTCACGACGGCGTCGGCGTCCGCCCTGCCCTCGTGGGTTCGAATGCCCGCCACCTCGCCGTCCTCGAGCACCACGTCGGTCACCTTCGTCTGCCGGCGGATCTCTACGCCCCTGTCTTCGAGGGCATCGACGAGCGCCATCGTGACGAGGTGGGGGTCGACGAACTCGTCGGTGGGCGAGTACGACCCGCCAGCGAACTTCTCCGCACGCAGGCCCGGACTGAGCGTCGCCGCCTCCTCCGGGTCGACGAACTCGCTCGGCACGCCGTGTCTGTTCTGCATCTCGACGTCGGCTTCGAGCTGTGTGGCCGTCTCCGTCTCCCGGGCCAGAAAGAGGTAGCCGACCCTGCGTCGCCTGATGTCGGCTCCGAACGTGGACTCGAACTCGTCCCAGTACTGGCGGCTGTGCTGTGAGAGCTCGACGTTCGTCGGGGTGGAAAACTGACTTCTGATGCCGCCTCCTGACCGTCCCGTGCTGCCGGAGCCTGGCGCTGATTTCTCGAACACCGTCACGTCTGCCCCGCGCTTCGAGAGAAACTCTGCGGCGTACAGCCCAATGATTCCGCCACCGATTATCGCAACTCGCATTGATCGAACAATGCGGCCCTGGAATAAAGTGCTTCCGCTCGGATCGCTAACTGTTTAGTGCCCGCGCCCAGACCCCGAGCGTATGACCGTACGGACGTGGCGCGATGAGTTTCCCGCGATCGCCGAGGCGGGTCGGATCCCGCTCAACAACTGTTCGGCCTCGCCGATCCCGAGCCGTGGGCTCGACGCCAGAGCCGAGTGCGAGCGGATCTGGGTCGAGGCTGGCAACCCCTGGGGGCGCTGGCTCGAGACGGTCCAGGAGGCGAAAGCACGCTTCGCAGCGCTGATCAACGCCGACCCGGCGGAGGTCGCGGTCGTCTCGTCGGCGACCGACGGCCTCGCCCGGTTCGCGAACGCGCTCTCGTACGACGACCGCTCCGAGGTGGTGCTCTCCGATCTCGAGTTCCCGTCGGTGCCGCAGTTCTGGCACGCCCAGCGAGCCCGGGGGGCCGTCCCCGTCCAGGCGACCTCTCCCGACGGGATCACCGTCCCGGCGTCCGCTTACGAGGGTGCGATCTCTCCGGAGACGCTGCTCGTCTGCTCCGCACACGCCTACTCGTTCACGGGTGGGCTGATGGACGTCTCCCGGGTCGCCGACGCGGTCCACGAGCAGGGGGGCTACCTCTTTCTCGACGCCTACCAGACGCTCGGGGTCGTCCCGATCGACGTCGACGCACAGGGGATCGACGCGCTGGTGTCGGGCACCCTCAAGTTCCTCCTCGGCGGCCCGGGGATCGCGTTCCTGTACGTCGACAGCGCGCTCGCGCGCTCGCTCGAGCCGACGAGCATGGGCTGGTTCGGCGTCGACGACCCGTTCGCGTTCGAGACGGAGGAGCCGCGCTTTGCCGACGGCGCTCGCCGGTTCGAGCTCGGGACGCCCCCCGCGACGGTCGCCTACCAGGCCAACGCGGGCATGGAGCTGATCCAGGAGGTCGGCGTTGCCCGGATCCGCTCTCGGACCGTCGAGCTCACCGACCGGCTGGTCGACGGCGCGCTCGAGCGCGGCTTCGCCGTCCGGACACCCCGCGAGGCCGACGCGCGCGGTGCCGTCGTCAACGTCCAGGTGCGCCGCCCCGGGGCTGCGGTCGAGGCGCTCCTCGAGCGTGGAATCAACGTCAGCGAGCGCGGCGGGGGCGTTCGGCTGTCGCCTCACTTTTTCAACACAGCCGAGGACGTCGAGACGGCTCTCGACGCGATCGAGGCGGTCGCGACGCCCACCCGGTAACGACGCAACCGACACTCGAAGCGCTCGCGCTCAGAGCTCGTAGAGGCTGGTGTACTTCTCGGTGACGTACTCGAGGAAGTACTCGGCGGTGAGCGCCTCGCCGGTCGCCTCGATAATCAGCTCGTCGGTCGGGTACAGCCGGCCGTGGCGGTGGACGTTCTCGGTCAGCCACGCCCGGAGCTCGCCGAACTCCCCGGCGGCGGCCTTCGCGTCTACGTCGTCGATCTCCTCGCGCATCGCCGCGTCGAGCTGTGCCGCGAGCACGCTCCCCAGCGTGTAGTTCTGGAAGTTGATGATCCCGCCCATGCTCCAGTGGATGTCCTGGAGCGGCCCCTCGGCGTCGTCTGCGGGAGTCACCCCGAGGTACTCCTCCATCTTCTCGGTCCAGACGGCGGGCACGTCGGCGACCGCGAGCTCGCCCGAGAGGAGGTCGCGCTCGATCTCGAACCGGAGGATGATGTGGAGGTGGTAGGTCAGCTCGTCGGCCTCGACGCGGATCGGGTTATCCTCGTACACCTGGTTCGCACTCCGGTAGGCCTCCGCAGGTGTGAGCTCGTCGAAGCCGTCGAAGCGCTCGCGAACGAGCCCGAGCGCGAACTCCCAGAACGGCTCCGAGCGACCGACGTGGTTCTCCCAGAACCGCGACTGTGACTCGTGGACCGCGTGGCCGCGTGCGAGCCCGACAGGCGAGCCGAGCTCGTCTTTCGGCAGCCCGAGCGAATAGGAGGCGTGGCCGAACTCGTGCAGCGTCGTCGAGATCGCCGACAGCAGGTTCTCCTCGTCGAACCGGGTGGTGATGCGGGCGTCGTAGGGCGTCCCGCCGGCGAACGGGTGCGGGGCGGTGTCCAGGCGGCCGTGCTCCCACTCGTACTCGACGGCGTCGAGCACGTCGCGCGCGAGCGCCATCTGCTCATCCGCCGGGTAGTGGCCGGTGAACGCTTCCTGATCGATCGTCACGTCGCTCTCTCTGATCGCCTCGATGAGCGGGACGAGCGTCTCGCGCAGCTCCTCGAGAATCGCCTCGGCATCTTCGAGCGCGATGAAGGGCTCGTCGTCGTTGAACAGCGTCTCGACCGTCCCTGCCTCCGGATCGGCGTGTTCTGCGTACCGGCGCGTCACGTCGAAGATCTGTTCGAGCTCGGGGACGAACGACTCGAAGTCGGCGTTCGCTCTCGCCTCCCGCCAGGCCGGCTGCGCGCTCGAGGTGGCTTTCGCCCGCTCTGCGATCACCTCCTCGGGGACGCGCCGGGCGCGTCTGTGATCCCAGCCGAGCTCGCGCACCAGCGCCTCCTCCCGCTCGGAGAGCGCCTCGTCCTCGACTGCCTCGAACAGCTCCGCCGTCCGGTCGGCCGCGAGCGTCTCGTGTTTCAGCGACGAAACCGTCGAGCGCTGTTCGGCCCGGGCGGGTGTCCCACCCTCGGGCATCATCACCTGCTCGTCCCAGTACAGCACCCGGTTGACGCTCTCTAAGTTCGTGACGGTGTTTCCGATCGCTTCCAGCTCCTCGATCGCTGTGTCCTCTGCGGCCATGCTGTACCTCACCGTGTTTGCGTGTTGGCTTAAATCTCCCGCCAGCGCTCGCGTACACGCCCACCGGTGGCTTCACTCCTCTCGCCAGGGCTCGCGTGTCACGACACGCCCACCGGTACCTCACTCCACGACGAAGCGCTTGTGGTAGCCAGTCAGGTTCCGGTAGCCGTCTTCGGTCACCTCGATCACGTCCTCGATCCTGACGCCGCCGACCTCAGGGTAGTAGAGGCCGGGCTCGAGCGTGATGACGTTGCCCGCTTCGAGCTCGCCTCCGCCGGGCATACACACCGGCAGCTCGTGGACGTCGAGCCCGACCCCGTGACCGATGTAGTGCAGCGCGCCGTCGGTGATATCCGGGTCCTTGCGGCGGGAGTCGTGGCCGTGCGCTTCGAAGTAGCTGAACACGCGGTCGTTCACCTCGTCGCCCGTGACGCCCGCCGCGACCGCGTCGAGGGCGCGCTCGAGCGCCTCGTCGACCTGATCGTACAGCTCGCGAAGCTCCGCGCTCGGCTCGCCCTTCACAAACGTCCGCGTCATATCCGAGTGGTAGCCGCTCTCGATGTCGACCGGAAACACGTCGATGACGACGCTCTCGCCGGCGCGGATCGGTCCCTGCGTGCTTCCGTGCGGATCAGCGGAGTCACGCCCGCAGGCGACGATCGTATCGCGCAGCGCAGCGCCGTGATCGAGCAGCGTCTTCTCGATCTCGCTTTTCACCCGCGCGCCGGTCAGCGCCTCTCCGTCGTGAACCAGCGTGCCGTCCTCGACGTCCGCCGCCGCGAGCAGCGTCTCGGCGCGACGCATCCCGGCCTCGGTTGCACGCTGTGCTCGCTCGATCGCCTCGACCTCGCGGTCTGTCTTCACCGCCCGGTCGCGCTCGAGGGCGTCACCGTCGTCGACGACGACGTCCACCCCGCGGGCTTCGAGGCCGCGACCGACCGCGAGCGGAAACCGGTCGGGAACCAGCACGCGCTCGACGTCCCGTTCGCCGAGAAACTCGGCGACGGCGTCGTGTTTCGCCCCTGCCGGGTCGGATTCCTGTTTCGTCTCGTAGTCGTAGGCCGCGAGTCGGGCGACGTCGACCGCGTTACTCTCGCGCTGTGCGCGTGCGTGGTCGGTCCCGCCGATGAGCAGGTGTACCTCGCCGCGCACATACAGCGTGACGAACGGATCGTGGCCGTCGAGTCCCGAGAGGTAGCGCTGGTCACCGTTCGAGGCGTCGTCGTCGAGCAGGTAGCCGTCCGCGCCGGCGTCATCGATTGCCGTGTCGAGCCGATCGAGTCGGAGATCCATACCACGTTCCGTTCGCCGGGGCGCTTAAAACTGGCTGTCGGTATCCGCTCCCACGGTCTCCGGTCGCGAGGGCGAGTCGACCGTCTCTGCACACCGCATCCGACCGAGCGTTTCCGGGTGCCTCACTCCTCGAGGATGCGGAACTCGGTCTGGGGCTCGACGAAGTACTCGACGCCGTCGCTCGTCACTTCGACCATCTCCTCCTGCCCGAGGTAGCCCCACTCGGTGTCGACGCCCAGCTCGAGGGTGTAGATCTCGCCCTCGCGGACGATCCCTTCGGGGGAGTCGCCGTAGCGGTCCCAGAGCGGGCCGAGCAGCGTCCCGCCGTCGTGGGCGTTCCGGCCGACGTTGTGGCCGACTGCGTGTTTGTACCCGGGCCAGCCCCGGGCGGTGATCTCGTCGCGAGCGGCGTCGTCGACCTCGTAGCCTTTCACGCCGGGTGCCATCGCGTCGAACGAAGCGTCGATCGCCGCACGGACGTCCTCGTAGGCGGACTGGAGCTCGGCGGGCGGCTCCTCCCCGTCGTCGGGGTAGTAGTACAGCCGCTGGATGTCCGTCGCGTAGCCCTCGTACTTGACGCCGAAGTCGATGTGCAGTACTTCGCCCGGCGGCAGCGTGAGGTCGCCGGCCATCGTGTGGCCGAGCTCTGAGGCGCCGCCAGCGTGGACGGTCGGGCAGTAGTCCCAGCTCCAGGCGCTGTCGAGGTCGCGCTCGCGCATCCGGCCGTGGATGAACTCGGCGACGTCGGCCTCCTTCCACTCGGGTGTCCAGTTTTCGGCCATCTCGTCGAACAGCCCCTCGGTGATCTCGGCCGCCCGAACCATCCGGTCGTACTCGATCGGGGACTTCTCGCTCCGCAGCCGCGAGACGATCGCGCTCGAGCTCACCAGGCTGTCCTCGTAGCCCGTCCCGGCCAGCGCGTCGGTCAGCTGGAGGTAGAGGCCGTGGGTCAGCCCGTCGGCGATGTTGTTGTCCCGGGAGTAGTTCACGGCAATCTCGTCGGGGTCGATCCTCTCGACGAGCTCGCGCAACGTCGGCTCGTAGCCCTCGTCGTAGGCGTGGACCTCGTAGACGTCGAGCGCCTCGGCGTTGGGCGCGTCGTGGCGGCCGATCACGACGTGCTTCTCGCCGTCGCTCGTCAGCAACACCAGCGTCGGCCAGACGACGTCGAACCCGAGCAACAGCGGGAGACAGGGCTCGTCGATCTCCGTCGTCTCACGCCCAAGCGTGATCCACAGGTCCGTGTCCGTCTCCTCGAGGAGCGCGACGCTCTGTTCGACCTTCTCGCGTACCAGGTCTCGATCTGCCATCGTTCACTGTTCGTCGCTCCGTGTGATAATCGTTGCTTTTGACGGGCCGGGACGCCGCCGCTTCGCTGGCTCCGTGTGGCTATCCGGTCCGCTGGATCCGTGTGGCTGTCCGGTTCGCTGGTTCAGTGTGATTGCCCGATCTGTTGGCTCCGCGTGGCCGTCCGATTCGCCGGCTCTGTGCGGGTGTCTGATTGCTGGTTCCGTGCGGGTGTTTGGTTCGCTGGGTTCGTGTGGCTACTCGGCTCGCCGGCTCCGTGTGGCTGTGCGAACGTATTACTACCCCCCGCCGCATCTGTGGGCATGTGTCGACAGCGATAGATTTCGACTTCGGGGACGCG
>Ga0207421_10006439_pt1 | contig 12786 bp, 9 predicted proteins | sample SodLakKL_010_SED_4_FD_187542 | JGI IMG/M metagenome (GOLD analysis project Ga0207421, IMG submission 187542) | Alkaline sediment microbial communities from Lake Tanatar, Kulunda Steppe, Russia - 8KL_010_SED (SPAdes) (version 2) | ecosystem: Environmental > Aquatic > Non-marine Saline and...
CCAAAGAACCGATAGCTTGTTAAACATAAAACTGTTAACCTCCTTCAGGAATAGCAGTAAATAATCACAAAAACTGTCAACCTAAATCAGGAACAGACCGTGTTTTTCCAGTCCCGAACTCGCTTTCGGGGCGCACCGAGCGTAGCGAACAACACGTATGTGAAATGAAGAGGCCCGCCTGCCGAAGTCTCGACGCAGGCAGGGGTGTTCATTGGATTTTGTAATATTCTCATGAGCATCCGCGAAGTGCCTTCGCAACAACAACGCTCGGATTTAGTCATTAAGGATTCATTTTCTAAGGCTGAATAAATTATATATAGCAAAGATCCTTTTTTAAGTCTCTTTTGATACCGATACCTCGGTAGGGGACTTTCATTACCAATTTATTAAACGAACTCAGGTCAGTAGGTACTGTTAAATACTGAACTGTATATAAGGGTGAATAGATGAATTTCAATCACATATAAATCAGTTTAGTTATGAAGCGTATAAAACAGATCATTGCAGGAGTTATACTTATTTCACTTACACTTCTATCTTGTAATGAATTGGTTTCACCGGTAGATGGAGGTCCGCCGCTTGATTGGCAAGATGGCGAGGCTATTACAGATGCAGATGATAGCCATTTTTCGGAATCAGAGTTAGAACGGTTCCAAAAAAATGCAAAAATTCTTGCCGTAGAGTATATTCTGGATGCACACCCAGATCAGGAAAAAATACCGAATGAGCTCGTTGAACTATATTATAATGGATTGGTTCACGTGGCGAACTCATCATATCCGGAAGCAGAAAAAGTGATAGGTCAAAAATCCATTGACGCAAGAGGAACGTATTCGATGAGAGAGATTCTTGTAAATGCAGATACAACAGAATCTGCGAATCTGCTGGAAAGCTGGCGAGAAAAAGAGGCGATGACCGGAAACTCTGATGTAGACGATATCATTGCTGAATTTGGGTTATCGGTCACGGCTTATAGTGAGTTAAAAAGCATGCCTTATGCAATGGTGACCATGCAAACTGAGGAGTTGTTAAATGTATTGCCTGTCGCTGAAAAGTTTGAACAGCTGGATGGGATAACGAGTGCAGGCCCCAACGGTATTATGGGCGACGGAAGTACAATTCTCGCTGAAATTATGGATGATCACCTGCGTCTTCAATTTGTTTACGGGTGGGGAGACTGCCCGGCGGGATGTATCAATAAACGAGTGTGGGATTTTAATGTTTATCAGAATGGAACCGTAGAGTTTGATGGTGTGAGCGGCAGCTCGCTGGAAAATTAAATTCTACTTTTGATAGAATGATATGTCTCGTTGTCTGATCATTGTCCTGTGTTCAATTCTATTTACGTTTTTAGGCACTCAGAAAATGGATGCCCAAGATCGCCATAGTCAATCCTTATTTGGAACGAGCTACAATTACGCTCCGGAGATTGAAGCCTCCGGAGTTGGGTTTTCTATCTTGAAACCTGTAGGCAGACGATATTCAGCGGGGTTCTCCTACGGGCACTATTTTAGGCAGGAGATTGCAGATTCCGTTCCATTTTCTACCCGGCAGTACCATCAAAGGGTATGGATGAGCTCTCTTTTTGTACGGGCTGAAGCTGTTCAGTGGCGTTCAATTCATCTCTATGGCAAAGCGGGATTTCTCTATCATGTTAAGTCGAGAAATGGCACTATCACTACGTTTAATGACGCGCCGCCGTATCAATCCGAAACAGAATGGGTTCAGTTAGACGATCATACGTTTTCTATGGTAATTGGCGGAGGTGTAGAGTGGATACGTAACTTAAGGCTATTTGCCGAGCCCAATCTTCTTTTGATTGATCCGCTCCAGTTTACGATTTCTACGGGTATACGAATTCCTTTGTAATTCAGAAAGTCTGAAAGATTTTGAGTAGGTACTACCGGCTTGACATCTGTATAATTAATAGATAGAAATTGAAATATAATTGTTACTAAGATGACTCGTCAATACTCCCTTTTATTGGTTTTACCATTACTAATAGTATTTGTAGTGCTTTTTATGAATTCTGAAAGAGATGCTGGTCAATCGGTAGTGACGGATGAAATCAATGCGGTAATTGGAGATGAAAGTTATATTCACCGCTTTGGAGAAAGGCCGGATAAACATGTTTCGGATGATCTTCGAATTCATATACATCTGGAATATGTGGAGTCAATTTTACGAAATCGGCCAACAGATCATTTAACCGAGCAACAACGATTAAACCGTGAAGTGAAGTTGAACCTGTTGAGGGAGTACTACCTGGGCGGGGAATTTCCGTATAACGACGGCCATTCTGATGACCGCCGGCCTACGTTTATAAGCAGTAATGGAAATATCTGCGCAGTCGGGTACCTGATAGAGAAAACTTCAGGTAGAGATTTGGCAGAGGAGATCAACGAAGAGTACAAGTATGCATACATACCTGAAATTGATGATCCCCGGTTTGATATTTGGGTGGATTCATCGGGATTTACCCAAAAAGAGCTGGCAATGATTCAGCCCGCATACGACCATATGAGAAGTGAAGAAACAAGAACGAAAAATAAGATAAGTCTGCGGTATGGAGCAGCTAGCACTATTCTGACTGGTGTTAATGCTACATACCTTGTGAATTCAGTAAATGAACCGTGGTTAGTTGAATCGTCAACTGCAAATCATTGGCTGGGATTGGCGGCAGGCGCAGGATCAATACTGCTTGGGAGTTTAAATCTGGATAATTCAGAAACCTATAAAGACGTGAGGTATTATGAAGATGGCTTCACAGGCGGTCATGCAGTGACCTATGATGTGCGAGAGGTGAATTACGCAAGGGGAGCGTTATCTGCTGTCAATATTGGGGTGGGAATAGTATCGATGGCCAAAGCCGGATACCAACTAATTCGCGGAATCGATTCTGAAGAGTCGTCAAGAACGGTTGGAGTTACGCAACTTGATCCCGGCACTGTTTCCTTCTCAAAACCGGTACCTGCAGTCCAATTTAATATGAGGTTTTAATAATTAGTTACTCCCAGCCCTTTTCTCCAATAAGGGGCACAAATTTAAATTCTTTCAGTTGTTCCTCTTCGTAGGCGTCTTCAGATACCCGGGTAATTCTAATCATGGTTTGTACCTCCTGGTCTCCGACAGGGACAATGAGCTTTCCTCCAACTGAGAGTTGCTGTATCAGGTCTTCGGGAACAATCGGCGCACCGGCTGTAACTATAATGCCATCATAAGGCGCATAGGCTGACCAGCCCAGCGTGCCATCTCCACATTTCAATCGGGGCCGGTAACCTAATTCCTGCAATTTCTGCCGTGCGTTTAAATAGAGTGGCTCATGACGCTCAACACTGTACACATCAGCTCCCATATGACACAGAATTGCCGCCTGGTATCCTGATCCTGTGCCAATTTCCAGAATTTTATCACCCTTTTTTACTTCGAGGAGCTCCGTCTGGACGGCTACGGTGTAGGGCTGAGAAATAGTTTGTCCGCTTCCTATGGGAAGTGCACTATCCTCGTAGGCATGGTTTTCAAGCGCCGTATCCACAAAAATATGGCGTGGTACCTGTTCAATGGCCTGTAAAACCTTTGGATCTTTGATCCCTTTGTTGCGAATATGCTCGGTAAGTTTTTTCCGACGGCTCGAAAACTTTCTATGTATTCTCTTTTTGTCCAATATTTTACCCGAAATCAGCTGATTTATTTTCTTAACAATGAACATATCAAAAAGATTAATGCCAATCGAATATCTGATGAAAAAAAACCAGCGGAACGAACTTTAATATTTTGGCGAATTCTCATTTGTATAAGAATGACGTATAAGTAGAAATCAATATTGTATTTAATCACAATGCTTGTATTTTCTATCCATCATTTAATGAAATAGCTCCTATGAATTTTAAGAAATGGTTACTGACAGCAGCTTTTATGTTTGTCTCACTTTTAGTTGTAGGTTTGATGGATCTACAGGCTTTTGCCAATGTTGATGGAGAATCAGCAGTGATGTACGGTACCTGGGTTAGTTTAATTCCACCGTTGGTGGCAATTGGTCTTGCTCTGATTACCCGCGAGGTTGTCTTATCACTTTTCGCAGGAATTTGGGTGGGTGCACTTTTCGTGGTAGGCTTCAATCCAATATCCGGTACAGCTGAGTCTCTCGACCTGTTAATAGGCTCTTTGGTCAATGCAGATCATATTGCCATTATCGTGTTTAGTCTACTTCTGGGAGGAATGGTAGGGGTGATGTCGCGTGGTGGCGGTACCCAGGGAGTGGTTGATCAGCTTAGTAAATTTGCCACGACCCGTAAGAAAGGCCAGCTATTTTCATGGGCTTCTGCACTCTTTATCTTTTTTGATGATTACGCCAACACGCTGATTCGGGGAAATGCACTTCGTCCGATGACAGATCGTCTGCAGATTTCGCGCGAAAAACTGGCATATATTGTTGATTCCACGGCTGCCCCTCTCGCCGTAAGTGCCGTAATTACGACATGGATTGGCTTCGAAATTACTCAAATTCAAAATGCACTATCCGGTCTGGCTGAGCAAACCACAGACGCTGCTCTGGCCACTCAGCTACAAGCCGGCGCTGATAATGCGTTTATTATTTTTCTACACTCACTGCCTTACCTTTTTTACCCGATTTTGGCACTCGCATTTGTTTTGATGACGATTATAATGCGGAAAGAATTTGGCCCGATGCTTACTGCCGAACGCCGGGCGTTTTCAGGAAACGGGGTAATCAGGGAAGGGTCTATGCCGGCTACCGATACGAGTTTGGCTTCCCTTCAACCCGAAGAAGATAAGCCCAGGCGCTGGTATAACGCTGGCCTTCCTGTTATCTCTGTAATCGTGGTTGCACTGTACGGGTTGTATTCAACAGGTGCTGCCGGCCTGGAGCCCGGTGAAAGCGGAATAACAGCAATTATTGGTAACGCTGATCCTTTTGCTGCTCTATTATGGGCATCATTTACGGGATGCGCTGTTGCAATAGCACTGGTTGTATTTCAAAAAATACTGACTGTAAATCAGGCACTGGAATCCTGGGTGGGAGGGATGCAGTCGATGCTCATGGCAGTGGTTATTTTGATTCTTGCATGGGGCCTTGGAGCTGTAACGCAGGAAGTTGGAACTGGAACGTTTCTGGCATCAATGCTTGAAGACACCTTACCGCTGGCACTTCTTCCCGGGCTGGTATTTTTTATCGCCGCCGTAACAGCATTTTCAACAGGAACATCCTGGGGGACAATGGCCATTTTATTTCCTGTGGTGGTTCCGCTTTCCGTTGCAATGGGAGCCGGAATTGGATTTGCGGGTGGCGAACATTACGGGATTCTTCTCGGCGCAATTAGCTCAGTAATGGCCGGCGCTGTTTTTGGAGACCACTGTTCTCCCATTTCTGATACAACCGTTCTCAGCTCGATGTCATCTGCCTGCGATTTAATTGACCACGTTCGAACTCAGCTACCCTATGCGTTGGTAGTCGCTGTTGTGGCACTGCTCGTCGGCGAGATTCCTGCATCATTCGAAATGATTCACCCGGTTTGGGGTCTTATTACAGGATTGATTGTTCTCTATTTAATTCTTCGGTATTACGGAGAAGACCCGGAAGCCACACCGGCACAGCAAAAGTAGGTACACATAATCTCTTTACAGAACTCTGCTCTGTAAGCTCTACATGCAGCTCTGCTGCGTGATTGAGTTATTCTGCCTGTTGAACTCCGGTATACATCTATCTTTCGCGGAGCTCTGCTCCGCACTTCCTATTCAAAAAATCTTATACACTAAAAAACCAACTTGCCGTGATTACTTCATTTGTTCAGTCTCTTAAAAAAAAGCCAACTCATGATTTATTTAATCCGTGGTTTGAACAGGATACAAAGCATGATGAACATCAGGATGCTCCGGATATACGCCGGGCGCAACTAGAAACATACCTTGCAGAGAGAAAGCACACCGCAAAATATCTGTTTATTGCGGAAGCACTGGGGTATCAGGGGGGGCACTTTACCGGAATAGCAATGACATCAGAACGAATTCTTTTGGGACATCAGAAAAAGAAGTATGGTGTTACACCTGATCAGGTATTTACCCGGCAGAGTCCAAAAAGAACGAGCAGTCCCGAATTTATCGAAAAAGGGATGAGTGAGCCAACGGCTACAATTATGTGGGGAGCTTTGGCAGATTTAAATATTGATCCATACGAAGTCGTTTTATGGAATGCGGTACCGTGGCACCCATACAATTCTAAAAAAGGTATATTAAGTAATCGTACTCCAACTCAGCCGGAACTGGAAGCCGGATTAGCTTATTTGAATACGTTCATTCAATTGTTTGAAGATGTACAACTTGTAGCGGTTGGTCGTAAATGCGAACAGAGTTTGTCTTTACTGGGAAAGAATTATACCGGTGTTCGGCATCCCGCTAATGGAGGAGCACCCAAATTCAGGCGACAACTCCTTGAACTGGTTGGGAACAAACAGACTTAAGTAGTTATTACATACTTTTTTGAACTTGATTATATAATGATTGGATTTGATTTCACATTATCCGTAATGTAACAAGACTATTTTTTGAAGTCCTTCATCAGGATATATAAATAACTGACCCCGATTATATGATGAAACGTGTACTGTTTTTAAACTTTTTTATCAGCCTTTCTTTTTTATCAATTACTGCTCTTTATGGTCAGTCCGATCATTCCAATGAAGTATTGAATATGCCGGCTCCGGATATATCGGATATCTGTCAGTTCGATCCAACAGACATAAATTCATTCCATTTTGTGCGGCATCATGATGTTGTAGGAAAAAGTGCCTCAATTGTTGCTACATCAGAATTTATAGTTGACTATGAAGGGGAAGAAGCTTGGCCGCAAGAAGCGATTGATGCGTTTGAATATGCTGTAAGTATTTGGGAGACACATCTTCGGTCGACTGTTCCCATTAGGGTAAATGCAGTTTGGCGGGAACTCGAAGAAGGCACATTGGGATCTGCAGGTCCGACTCGAATTTCCACTGTACCAACAGCAGCTGGCGGAGAGCCGGATACCTGGTACGCCATTGCCCAGGCAAGCGCCATGACGGGAATCAACCGAATTGAACAAATTGCCGGTGTGGAGCATGACATTAATGTAACTATGAATGCTGATCGTTCTGACTGGTACTTTGGGACGGATGGAAATACACCTTCGGGCCAATATGATTTCGTAACGGTTGTGCTTCATGAGTTAGGTCACGGAATTGGATTCATTGGCAGTGTAAGTGCAGATGAGGATAACGAAGTAGCAGAATGGGGATTTCAAGGTGAAGAGACTCCACCATGGCCTATTATTTATGACCGTCCGGTTGAAGATGGTGAAGGAAATATGCTGGTTGAAAATGAATCTGTTTATCCTAATCCCTCAGGAGCGCTTTATCAGGCTGTGACAGGAAATCGTGGTGGAGTATTTTTTGCAGGTGAAGTTGCTATTCAAGTGAACCAAGGTGCTGAAGTTCCTCTTTATGCGCCGGAAGAGTGGAGGCCAGGATCAAGCTACTCTCACTTAGACTTTAATGCCTTTACAAATACAGAGAATGAATTGATGAGACCCGCAATAAATCTTGCAAACGCGGTTCATACACCCGGACCGGTTTTTTGTGGAATGCTGGATGACTGGGGATGGCCATTAGGGCTTAACTGCCTTGATTTGGTAGGTATTGAAGCCCGTATTGTAGTAAGCCCCACAATATTGGATTTTGGTGTTGGTAATGTAGGAGACACAATAGAACAGTCGTTTACAATTGGAAACAGGGATGATGCAGAAGATCCCCTTAGAGGAAGAATTGAGATGGAAAATGCCAGGAATTTTGCAATTGTTGGAGGAGCGCGATCCTATAGTATTGAACCCGGTGAAAGTGAGGAATTCACGATTCGATACCGTCCAACAACCGCTGAAGCACATAATGATGCTGTTATAATCAACCACAATGCCAGAAATGAATCCAGTCCGTTTTTAGTGGAATTAATGGGTGAGTCACTCGAGGAGAATCGAGTTGTTGCACTGGAACAGAGTTACCCCAATCCCATCAATCCAAATGTCAATACACTCAGTATTCCATATGTGTTACCCAATGCCGCTAATGTAAAGTTAGACCTTTACAATTCAACAGGTCAGCATATCGCAACAATTTTTGACGGTATGCGTGACGGGGATCAACGATACATTGAAGAGTATAATGTCAGAGATTTGGCCAGTGGCGTTTATCTGTATAGAATTGTAGTTGACGGAGCGATGGAAACCAGAAAGCTGACGATTATTAAATAAAAGTACCACAGTCAGCCTGACGGTCTTGTCATGCCGGACCCCGATCCGGCATCTCCTCAACTTTAAGGTTAGACAGAACGAGCGTCCTTCCAGAGTCCGAAGGTCCTGGAAGAGTCGCGGAGCAAAAAGAAAAAATCCAGACTCTAACAGGAACCCGAAAAACACGGGCACGCTGTCAGGTCATACAATTCTACCTATATACCCAAGGCTGAAAGTCTGAGATATCTCAGCCCGGGGCAGCGCCCCGGGTAATCGGCGAGACGAAAATGGGGAGGCTGAAAGCCTTTAATAGATTTATGGCTTTATGGTCAATCACCCATAAATCATTCAGTAAGTGAATCTAAGGATTTTCTATTTCAGGCTTTCAGCCTGCGGTGAGTTCCACCGCCTATTACCTATGGCGTTGCCATATGCTGGGTTATATAAGGCTTTCAGCCTTATCGCAAAAACATAAAAAGGTAAATTGTCACTACCATATTCTCCTGACGGCCATAGCAAGCAATCCCAAACGAAAACAAACTGACAGCCGGGCAAGAAAGTACCACGTTCAGCCTGGTTTTGGGGGCTTCAAATAGTCCTTCTGGCGGACAAGCTGTCCGCCGTACTTTTTATCCTGTGCTTTGCATGGCTGCAGCCACTCCGTTGATACTCAGGAATAGTGCATGGCGCAGCTGTTTCATCTCTTCTTCGGTTTCTGCATTCTCCCATCGATTTAGTAACTCCACCTGAATTACGTTTAGTGGATAGGTAAATACATTTCGAAACTTAATGGAGTTCTGAATCACTTTTCGTGTATCCAGAATCTCTTTTTGACCTGTAATTTTTAAAATAACATCTCGAGAAGTTTCAAAATCTTCCCGAATCTGCCTGTTCAACTCTTTCAGATCATCGCGATCAGCATAAATTTCACTGGTCAGATGATGAGTCCGGGCAAGTTCACGCTGTGCATTATCAACAATTGTTGAGAAGAAGCTCCAGTTTTTATACCACTCCTGCAGAAGTTCAAGAGTTTCAGGTTTCTCCTTTAGAAGAGGTCCGGCTGCGGCACCAAGGCCGTACCATCCAGGGACGTTGTAGCGTACCTGAGTCCAGCCAAACACCCATGGGATAGCCCGCAGGTTTTCGAACTGTAGCCCGCCTGACCCGCTCCTGGAAACAGGACGCGATGCGATGGGCAGATTTCCAATATGCTCTACCGGAGTAATTTTCTTGAACCACTCCCAGAAATTGTCATCGTCAATTAGTTTTCGGTAGGCGCTCATAGAGTCATTCGCTATTCTGTCCATGATCTCTTGAGTACCATCACCTTCTTCAAGGGCTTTTTGACCTTCGCCTGCAGTTACCCTTGCTACAGCATTTACTATCTGCTCGAGGTGCCGGCGGGTGATATCAGAAAGGGAATACCGGAACGAGATAATTTCTCCCTGTTCGGTAAATCGGATTCGACCATTATTACTAATGGAAGGCAGCGCCAGAATTGCCCGGTTGGATCGTCCGCCACCACGGCCTACTGAGCCACCACGGCCGTGAAATAGTCGAAAGTCTACTTTATGATCCTGCAAAACTTTCCCTAAACGTAGCTGTGCTTTTTGAAGAGCCCAGTTCGCCATCCAGTATCCACCATCTTTATTACTGTCGGAATATCCCAGCATAATCTCCTGGAAACCATTTCGGGCTTTTACCTGGTGCTTGTAGAGATCATCCGTGAGAATTTTCTCCATCAGTTCCGGGCTTCGGTCCAGATCATCAATGGTTTCGAAGAGGGGGACGATATCAATTTTACTGTAGATAGTTTTCCCATCCCATCTCCACAACCCAGCTTCTTTTGCCAGAATTGCCACTTCTAATAAGTCACTAACATCATGAGTCATACTTACGATGTAGCTACCCAATGCATTTGCATCCAGTTCGGTAATGGTCCGGAGCAGCTTAAATACAGACAGGATTTTTTCGGTCTCCGGCTTAAGTTTATAATCAACCGGACTCAGAGGACGTGGATTTCGAAGTTCATTTCTTAATAATTCGATTTTTTCACTTTCTGAAAGTGAGCTGTATCCATTTTTTACATTGGCTACAGACAACAGGTTTTCTACGGCACTTTCGTGAATCTCGCTGTGCTGACGAATGTCTAGTGCTGCCAGATGGAACCCAAACGTTTTTGCGCGAATTCGCAGGTCGTTGAATTGTCCGAACGAAGCTACATCATGCAAGCCGCTTTCAATTAGCGAGTCGTAAATCAGATCCAGGTCGTTCGTGAAATCTTCTGCCGTATATGCCTGAGCTGATTTAACTATTTCCTGCTCATCTTTTGCAATATCATCCAACAGATGCTGAAGACGATGCATCATGTGGGTGAGCTTCCTTCGATAGGGCTCATTCTTGTATGATCGCTTAAACCGGGTGCTGAGTGGAACTTCTTTGTCATCCTTTTTGAGTGACTTCAATAAGGATTCGGGCACATTCACCAGGTTTTGTGATACTGAAAGATATCGTCGAACTTCTCTTAATTCTTTCAGGTATATACTGATAGCTGTTTTCCTATGTTCGAGGAGCGTGTTCCAGGTTACATCCCGCGTAACGTTGGGGTTACCATCACGGTCACTTCCAATCCATGACCGATATCGTAAAATAATGGGTAAATCCGGTACCTGTCCGTACTGCTCATTAAACGCAAAACGGATATCATCATACAAACGGGGAACTGTATTCCAGATGGAATTGGAAAAGAAGAAAAGGCCGTTTTCAACCTCATCTTCAACGGTCAGTCGCTCAGAACGAACTTCGTCGGTTGAGATGAGAAGCGCAATTTCATTCAAAACCTGACGAAGCATTCCTTCCTTTTCGTTGGGTGTCAGACGTTCATCATCAATCTTGCCAATCATTGAAGTGATGTTTTCCTGCTTATTTAAAATACTGCGTCGCCGTGCTTCAGTAGGGTGAGCGGTGATAGTAGGCTGTATATCAAGCTTTTTGAACAGCTTTACTGATTCTTCGAAGCTGTACCCATTCTTTTTAAAACTGGTAAGAAGATCAGCGATACTTTCAGGCCGCGGATGTTCGGAATCAATATTTTTGGCTCGGTCACGATTGATACGGATAATTTCGTGCTGCTCTAATGAATTCACCAGATGGAAAAAGATTGTTGTCAGGCGCAAAAGGTTGGTGATTTCTTCAAGACTGAGCTTGGAAATCTGTTTTTGAAGTTCCTTATTGTTCGCGTCTCCCTTTTCCGAAAATGCATCGGCTGCTTTCTGAGGTAATTCTGCAGAAAGGGTTTTTAAAGATATTTCACCTTTTTTCTCCAGATAATTTTCCAACAAGCCGGTGAGGGCGATCAACTTATGTGTTAATGGTTTGCTGATGTCAGATGAAGTAGCAAATTGCTCAATCGTTTCTTTCCAGGTCATTGTATATTATTTATAGTGATGATCAGTATTTATCGTCAAATAAAGAAGCACCCTAAAGTTAATAGATTTAAAGGTGGAATGGAATGAAACGGTGCAATTGGGCAGAAAACACAGATATTGAGCAGACATATCATGACGAAGAGTGGGGTGTTCCGAGTTATGATGACATTCATCTGTTTGAGATGCTGATCCTAGAAGGAGCCCAGGCGGGCTTGAGCTGGCTCACAGTTTTGAATAAACGGGAGTCGTACAGAGAGGCATTCGATCAGTTTGATCCTGAGAAAATTGCGATGTATGATGATGCCAAAAAAGCAGAACTGCTGGCCAACCCCGGAATTATTCGAAACCGGTTAAAGGTTGATGCAGCCATCACCAACGCCAAAGCTTATCTGAAAATAAAGGAGGAGAGAGGCTCATTCAGCGATTACATCTGGCAATTTGTGGATGGTGAATCTATCACAAATCACAATAAAAGCATGAGTGAGGTGCCGGCCAACACGGTGCTCTCAGACCGAATGAGCAAGCAGCTTAAAAAAGACGGGTTCAAATTTGTGGGCTCAACCATCTGCTACGCATACATGCAGGCGGTGGGAATGGTAGACGATCACCTGGAGGATTGCTGGAAGAGAAAGCGATGAACCGAGGAAATAGAAAACTCCCCCTTAATAAAGGGGGATTGAGGGGGATGTTTATTATGAGACAGGCACTATTTATGAACTCCTTTTAGATTAGCACACGAAAACGAAGTAAAGAAAAAGTGAAGGTCATTCAGAATAGTGTAACCACGGCGGCACAGCGGATTTTCACAGCGGTCACAGGTTAGTTTTATGGCAGGCATTATTCTCCCCTCCTTTTTAAGGAGGGGCCGGGGGTGGTTGTTTTGATGGAATAAGTAAGTACAGAAACGGCTCTTCTCGAAAATGAACGTTGAGATAAATCTATAATGAATCCAGTCTCTACCACTTGCTAACATCCCCCTGTGCAAACGCTGAACGCGTTCGCTCATCCCCCTTCGAAGGGGGACTTTTAATCTTTCTCGTAGGCGAGGTTTGGCCCCATCCACATCTCTACGGTTTTTATGTCCAT
>Ga0207421_10006440_pt1 | contig 12786 bp, 25 predicted proteins | sample SodLakKL_010_SED_4_FD_187542 | JGI IMG/M metagenome (GOLD analysis project Ga0207421, IMG submission 187542) | Alkaline sediment microbial communities from Lake Tanatar, Kulunda Steppe, Russia - 8KL_010_SED (SPAdes) (version 2) | ecosystem: Environmental > Aquatic > Non-marine Saline and...
TGCATCACCAGTTTCAAGAAAGGTTTCCAGTGCTTTGTACATATCAGGTGCGGCGGCTTGTAATTGTGTATTTTCTTTGGTTCTCGGAACTAGACCACCCTCACAATCAGTAACCACCCAAACACTATCTAATAAACCACCCTCCATAATTCGTGCTTCCCACGGCCCCGGTGTATGTTTTCCCATTATTCACACCTCCTATAAGCAATCTCCTGCAACCTTCGCACTTCGTCTGAACTAAAAACCCTTTCGCCACACTTCTCACACTCCCAGAACTCCGCATCCTGGACAACCGTTTGCGAATTGCCCCAGGGAACTCTATACCCACCTATCCTGCGCTGCATTTTAACTTTACATTCAAGGCATTTGGGCATTCAACCGCCCCTCGCTTTCTTTAGCATATTATCTATCAACACAACTTCTTCGCTAAACATTGCAGCGAAAGGAATGTCCTGTATGCCTTCCTGCACTATTTTGTATCTTAACTGTTTAAGTAGTTCATACATTTCAGCAACCAATTCCTGTTCACTCCTAATCATTTCAGCTAAATCTTCTTTGGTATAATTATCTAATTTAGCCATTATTCATCCTCCCTCTCTCCATCATAATCAACAATTAAATCAATAGCTTCTGTAACTAGAAGCTATATTTCATTATTTAAGTGATTTATCTGTTTGGATTTGTTGTCAATACTAGATGCGATAAAATATAATTTTTTTATTAAATTATCATTGTTCATTATTATCATCCTCCAGTTGTTTTTTGATTTGCTTAAAATACTTTTGATGGTCTACCGGTTTTTTAGAATTTGAAGAAGAGGGGGTTTCTCTTTCTTCTCTCTTTCTAGTCTCTGGTAATGGTGGGGACAGATTGTCCCTATGCATGTGGACAGATTGTCCAGATCCATTAGGACATATTGTCTCATTGCATATGGACATATTGTCCTTTTGTGATGTTTTTAATTTCTCTAATTCTTCGTAGTTTATCCTGTACCAGTGAGTACGGTCTCTTCTTTGCTTGTTGTGGTTGTCCACAATAAGCAGATTCTTATCACGCAGCCTGGTAATAGTCCTGCTGATTGTTTTAGTAGACCAGAAAGGAAATTGTTTGCTCCACCCTTCTAACGAGTTGTAAGTCCAGTAATACCCGTTGACGTAATTTTTGCCGGCCTTAGTATTAATTATAATCCAGTAATGGAGCTGTTGTAAGATGATCGTTTCGTTGAGGCCAATACGTGTTGCCAGGTCAGGATCGATCACCAGTGGCTGAGAATCAAATAACATTTTGCTCATAATAAAACCCCCGTGATAAGAAGATTGGGCCTGCTTCTCCGAGGGGGGGTTGCCTTATAACATATTTATGCTATAATATTTCTACATAACAAAACAGTTTGTCCCTTGGAGAAGCAGCCTGCCCACCAGCCGAGCTGCTTTTCTTTATGTTATTTTCTTTCCACTCTTTCAACTACACCGTGATTGTCTATATAGGCGTAAAGCTTGTTTTTTAATCTCAAGGTCTCAGTGATCCAATTTTCAATATTTACTGAAGATTTTTTAGCATCTTTTAAGTTAGCAATAACCTTATCAATATTTGCTTTTAGTATTTCTAAGTCTTCAATAGCTTCATCAATCTGTTCTGATACCACCATATTCTGATCGCTTCTGTCTTTAACTTTAGGTATTTTAGCAGGTGAGCTTTTAGAATATGGCTTGTCAGCATTCATTTGTTTTTTAATTTCATAGAACTTGTAGTTAACTGCATTGAAGGTGCGACCGGTTACATCAGCGATTGCTTGAATTGCTTCCTTGTCAGTTTTGTAATACTGCTGGGTTATAGTGTCTTTTAACAGATCTACTTCTTCATTTGTCCAGGTGTAACTTTGCTGATCGGGAAGCAGCTCTTTTTTCATCTTGGAAAACTTTGATCTAACTGCGCTGATGTTGCGACCCAGCTTTTTAGATAAATATTCACAGGCTTCCTGGTCTGATTTAAAATTACTATTCATTATTGCTTTTTTAATTTCGTTAATCTCTTCGTTGCCCCATATTCTGTAGTTGTCTTTTTGCATAACAGTCATGATAAACCTCTTTCCTTTACTTAATTTTAACTTGCTCCAGGAGAAGATCTAAGGCTATCCGGGTTAATTCGGATTTGTCTCTGCCTGATTCTTCCTGCAAGTCGTTGAGTTGTCTAAGCTGTTCAGGGCGAACATAAACACTTAGTTTGACGTTTTTTTGATTACTTGTTTTTTTAGTTAGTGTAATGCTACCGTTAGAGGTAGAGTTGTCTCTATCCATAGAGGTACTTCTACCGGTACCTCTATCCATGTCACTATCCTTAGAGGTACCAGTACCTCTATCGGTACCGGTACTGTTGCCGTTATCCTTAGAGGTACTGGTACCTCTATCGGTACCGGTATCTGTACCGGTAATTTGAAATAACGGGCTGTCTTTAAACCTGCGGGGTTCTTTTTTTTCAGCCAATTTTCTCACCTGCAATAATCTCTTCGACCAGGTTCATATAATCTTCTGAGCCATGGCTTTTATTGCGATACTTAAAAATATCTTTGCTGTCACTTGGTGATTCTGCTAAAGCAATGTTGTTTCTTATCTTGGTATCAAACACTTTGCCGGGGAAAGTGCCTGATATTGCATGGGCAATTTCCTGGTGGATTATTTTGCGCTGATCGTAAAGAGTAATTAATACACCGAACAATTTTAAATCCTTATTGAGCTTTTCTTTTACCTTATTATAAACATTCATTAACTGGACTATACCGTGTGTGGCAAAATACTCTGTTTGTATCGGGATAATTAAGCCAGTAGCAGCAGTTAATGCATTGATTGTCAATATATCTAGTGACGGGGGGCAATCGATTAAGACGTAATCATAATCTAAGGTTGCTTGATCAATCTTTGACGACAGTAAAAATTCTCTGCCAGGTTCGTTGATAACCTCAAATATGGCAGTTGATAAATCAATATTAGAAGGAATTAAATCAAGCCTGCCCTGTTCATTAAATACATTAACAGTAGCATCAGGTAAATCATGTTGATTTAAAAGTAAATCATATACGGTAATTTCTTGTTCGTAAGGTGAGATGCCCATTGCAGTGGTTAAATGGGCCTGTGGATCTAAATCAATAGCAAGAACACTAAAGTTTTTGTAGGCTAATCCTGCACTTACATTTAATACTGATGTAGTTTTTCCAACACCACCTTTTTGGTTAGAGAATGTTAATATGTTCATTGATCTTACCTCCCCCGGTAAAATGGCTAGCAAGAGAGGCAGATAGTTTGCCCCTCTTGCATATATCATAACTTACAACTAAATATAAGTAAAGCTGTTTAATATAATTTTCCGTGTTTTCTGGTTCTTTGATAGTTAATACTCATTTTTTCTTTGATTTCTTTTTCAAGGTCAACCCCTAAATACCCGCACATATCGGCAACCCTGATCACAACGTCAGCAAGTTCTGAGCTGACCCCGGAAAAGTCACCAACCCTGTCTGCTTCCAAGGCTTCGCTAAATTCGGAATGGCCGAGAGCAATCAAGGTTGAAGTATGCACTGGCTTATCGTAAAAACCTTTTTCAACTGCATTTGAATGTGCCAGGTTTATGAGTTCGTTTATTTGCATTACTTAATCTCCTCTATGTTAAGTTCTCCGCATCGGTCACAGCTAAAGATAAGCTGATTGCCGGATATATGATCGAATGTAACCAGGCCATCGGTACAATCGTCACAGGCATGTGCCCTGTCCATAGCTTTTTCTTTTTCCTGTAAAATCTTTTGTGCTCTTGAATTATCTTTTACAGTCATTACTTAACCTCCTTAAAATAATCTTCGGCCAGCATGGTGACTAGCCAGGGCTTCCTGTTTTTCCTGTGCACCACCACAGGAGTTTTATCTTTTGCTTCGGCTGCTGCTTTTTCCATAGCACCATGAATATCTAAGCGTTCTACTCTTTTGACTTCAAAGTGATAATCAAGATCGGTAACAAGGTCAGCATCACCTTCTTCCCCGCAGTATTGTTTGGTACGCCTGGCAAAATAACCTCTGTCTTTGAGCCAGTTAGCAAATTCCCTTTCGCCGATCTTACCTTTGGTGATTGAATTAACCATAGCATCCTCCTATAATGCATCTTCTTTAACCGCTTCTATAATTGCCCCTATTTGTTCTTTGTTTAAATCGGGGTTTAATCTTTTGCCTTTAAATAACCAGTATTCTAGTGCTTTAAGCCGTGTAGTATATTTCTTTTTCCTAGCATCATTGTAGTAGTGCTTATTGATTCTTTTTTTGCCCGGCATCGGTAGGCCGTGAGATCTTAGCCAGGTGCGAAAACCCTGGTTGGTTAAGCCACACTTACGGGCCATGCAAGCAACGTTGCCCCCTTTATTATATACCCTAAGCCTTTCTTCATGGGTTGCGGTATCTAATCTAGTCATAAGCAACACTCCAACTTTCTGCCTTATTTTGCTTGGCGGTAATATATTCCTGGGCGTTAGCAATGTCGGTAAACTTGGTAGAGTAGTCGATAAAGGCCAGCCTAATTAATCCGGTTGGGCCGTGTCTTTGCTTGGCGATAATAATTTCTGCGATACCAGCATCTTCGGTTTCAGGATAATAGTATTCGTCTCGGTAAATAAACAATACCAGGTCAGCGTGATCTTCTCCTGCTTCCCTAATGTCTGTTATGACAGGTCTTTTGTTTTCCCTTCTGTCTACATCACGGGAGAGCTGGGCCATAGAAACAATGGTGACATTTAACTCAATCGCAATTTCTTCAAGCTGTTTGGTGGCCTCTCTCAACCACTCATGGCCGTCTCTTCTGTACCCTTTAGGTGGTTTCATGGCATGCAAGAAGTCGATAAAGACAATATCAACAGGGTTTTTTTCCAACTCCAACACGAGTTTGTGCCTGATTTCATAGGGGGCGTAAGAGCCTTCATAGAGTCCCATGGGGATAAGTTCGCTGTACCCCCATTTGTTGACAGTACGTTTTACCTGTTCTTTTTCTTCTTCGGTTAAATTCCCACGCATGAACCTGTTTCTGCTAACCCCTGCAATCTGCGAGATATACGATTCAACCATAGTGTTTTTGCTCTGTTCCATCGTGAAGAAGATTACCTTCTTGCCTTGCTGCGCTACGTTGGTGGCCCAGGACAAGGCAAATGATGACTTGCCCATGGAAGTGCGGGCCCCGACCAAGATGTGATGTCCTTTCTTGATTGTAGTCATGGAGTCTAGGGTGGAAAAACCGGTTGGTATAACATTGGCATGTATAGTATCTTCGTTATCTAAGTAGTTTTCCCATAAATTGAGCGCATCGTCAGCGATATTGCTGCTGTACCTGTTGGCCGGGTTAAGCACGGATTGATCTAACGCAGATCTTAAAGAGGCAACAATATCAGTAAAATCACCGCCGTTGCTTAAACTAACTACTGCATTTTGGCATTCTTGAATAGCCACACGCTTGTTATGCAGTTCAACTAATTGCTCGGCATAAGATTCAGCCAGGTAGCCGGTGGGCATTGATAACTCTGATAAGTCTGAGGCGGTCACATCATCAGTCTTAGCTTTAACTCTGTTATATACTAAGGGCAGGTCGTAGCTTGTGTTTTCATAATATAATTCGGCAATCGCTTCAAAGATGTGCTTATGTTTAATCCGGTAAAAGACTTCGCTGTTAGATCTAAGCAAAGAATCAATGACAGGGAATTGCTCAGGATCTGATAACAGCGAACCGATCAGCGATTGCTCCAAGCTCTCGCTGTGTGGCATGGTAATAACGTCTAGTCCTTGCAAACAATTATCCTCCTCTCGTCTAGTCTGTGCGATTCTAAGGGCAGGGTTTGGGCGATCAGGATGAATCACCCTTGGCTCGAATTTAAGGCTCTTAGAATCGCTTACAGAAGCTTAGATTTTACTAGAAAAAAGTTTCGCTTGCTCCAGTCGTATAGTGGCTGTTTATCTTCACGTTCTGCCGATCCCCTTAAGTAAGAAAGCAGGTATTCAATTTCATGTCGTGGTCGCTTTAAGGTTTTAGAGATTTCACTAAGCTCCATTTTTGCTTTGATGCAATCAAATAGTAAGACTAGCTCAGATTCTAGCCAGGTCAAGTTATCATGATAACCAACAATTAAAAATCGTTCGTTGTCTTCTATGATCTTTGAGTTTTGTCGTGTCTCAGTTTTAATAGTTTGCGGATTAGCCATTTTAAGTACCTCCTGATAATAATTTTTTTAACTGAATCTGGCAAGAAGTCCCCCACTTCAAGTCTCGTTAGAGGCTAAGTGGTGGGTAGTTGACTATCAGGTGGTTTCTCCGGGTCTGGATTGATCGGTACATGAGCAGGACTTAAGTACTTGTTGGGTTTCTTGACAGGTTTGTTTTCATAATTGCCTTCTAAGACTTTTAACATATTATTTTCGTTTAGTAACCAATCAAAGTTACATATAAAAGGGCTGGTTCTCCCATCACGGGCTGTTAAAAAGTTACTGGCTTCTGCTTTTTTAAATGTTTCTTCAAGGATAGGTATGTCATAATCTTTTAGTCTGGTTTTAATACTTTTCTTACGTTTGTCGGATATACTTCTAACACGGGGCAGCGAGGGGCACAGATCGTGGTAAAGGTCTACGATCTGCTGGTAATTAGGTTTTCCTGTACAGGGGTTAGAAGAACTTTCCACATCATCATCCAAAGAGTTTTTGACGTAAGTGTCTCCTTTCTCTTTCTCTAACCTAACCTGGGTATCCATTTCGGATACATTTTGTATACATTTTGTATTCATAGCAGTATATTCTCCGTTTACATTGATGGCAAGCAGTGATTTTTCGTATTCATGAAAGGTTTCTTGATACCTGTCTTTTTGAATATAATTGTGTAGTCGCCAGTGTCTGATAACACAGATACCCGTTTCAAAGGGAATTATAAATTGCTTTGCTATTAATAATTTTAAGTCATCATCTGAAGTTCCTGTCATTCGCATTATTCTTTTTGGATTTCCTACAAATCCGTCATCATCTGCTCTCATGCATAAATGAAAATAAAGCATTTGGGTAGTAGAAGGCATATCTAAAAATAAATCTGTGTCAATAATTTTTTTGCTGAACATTCTTCGGTTTGCCATACCGTTATAAAACCCCCTAATGTTAATGTAGATAAGTAGCATGCATTAATATAAGTAAAATTGAAATAGTACCAGCCTCCTCATGAGCTTTTCCGCAGGGTATTTTTGTTCAAGAAGTCTTGAAGCTGCTCGTCAGTAACCCTGTAGCGGTTGCCAATACGTATTGACTCTAGTTTTTTGCTTGCCAGGTAACGCCTGACCGTTTTTAAGTTTAACTGTAGCATCTTTGCTATTTGCCGGGTAGTATAAGTTTGCATAGTATAAGCCTCCTAAAAATAAGAATTTGAAAAAACAAAAGCATGTTTTACCAGACAAGAGTATAAAAAAATGAAAGGGGGAAAGTTATTTTTCTTTCCCCCTAACAGAGAAAGGAGATGGTTAGCTCGCTAGTCCAAATGCCTTTGTCTTGGCTTTTTCACAGATTAAATCATATTGATCACCCATGGGAATATTTTCAGGTTCTTTATAGCCATGTTCAGCTAATAATTCATTAACTATTTCACATGCTTTAGCTTTGTCTTGTTTGACACCGGCCATAGCGTATAATCGTTTAATCTGTCCATCGGTAATTTTCTTGGTAGAACTTTGCTTTTGCTGTTTTTGTTTCTGGTCTTTGTCAATATCAAAGACATCTTCAGCATCTTTTTGCTGTTGGGATTTTTCTTGTTGGTTCTGTTGTGGTTGTTGTTTAGGAGCCTGTTTAGCAGGAGCTTTAGGTTGAGATACTCCTTTAGCATCAGGGTCGTCACTGTCAGTAGGTAATGCCAGGAACTTAAGCAAGAAGTATCTTTCTGAGTAGGTTAAAGATGCACCAAAAGCTTTAGAAGCATCGTCCATCTGTCCGAAGTAGGCCCACGGGATAACCAGCTTTTCTTCGGGGTTGTCTGCATTGATCCAGCAGTAACTCATGTCGCCAGCCACGATAACTTCTTTTTTCTTGTCGCCATTAGAGTTGGTGTACTCCCACTCACTGTGTTCACCGACCGTTACCTGGGGGATTAGCAGGAGATTAAGCTCGTCCATCTTGCCCCTTACCTTAGATAGCACTTGATCACCTGATACATAATCGTACCCATAACCACGAGTATCTTTGTTCAGTCCTGTTACGCTCTTTCTTAGCTCTACCATTTTTTGAAAAAGATTCATTATACAACCTCCTCAAGTTGTTTTGGTTTAATATGTGGCTTAACATGGTGGTGATAATAATTACAGAATTGGCTGGAGAAACAGTAGTGAAGGCACTTTTTATTTGTGCCCGGCCTGTGCTCAACATTAACTTTTGGTAAGTCTTTTTCCTTGACTTTTTTCTCGACCCAGGCCCAGGCATCTTCTTCACTAGCTTCTACCTTTAGAGCACTCTTGCGCCCTTCTTTCATAACTGCAAAAGTACTGGGTTCCTGCCATCTTTCTTCTTCTGTGCATGGCGGGATATCATTAACATTCATCTGTTCAAACATGGCAATATCTTCAAATTTATCGGCAACAAATTGTCGGGCCCACTTGATATCATCAGTAGTAAGATTAAACTTGACTTTGCGGACAGCATGATCGGGATAATCTCCCTGGTATAATGATTTAGTTTTACTGTGATCTTTTAAAAAGGGGACAAATTCAACAGTATCTACCGGCATATCGTGCTGTTCCATTAACATGGCATAAATCGCTCCTTGTCTGTACCAATCATCATAATCTTCATGAATAATTTTCCAGACAGAAGCTGTTTTATAGTCTGTGAGTTTTTTTGTTTCGTAATCGTACAGGTCAAATTGTCCTGAAAGAGTATAGTCTCCAAAAGGCATGTAAAGCCTTTGCTCTCTAACTTCAGTTGGTTTGAGTTCTTCTTGCTCTAACATATAATGCACTGCTTTGCCGAATAGCAGCCAGACCATATCGGAAACATCAACAGTAATTTGATCGTGAAACTGACGGTTAATTAAAGTTTCTTTGAAGCCTTTTAACAGTGATGTTGCCCGGTATTCATAGGGCTTAACCTGGTACTCTTCGGTGGCTAAATTAACGAAAGCCTGGGGCAAATCATACTTATTAGTGATGATCATAATTAAACCTCCTTAGTTTTTAGGGAAAAACAGCTCATCGATGGTGGTATCTAAGAGCTTTGCCACCACCCTTACTTCATTTACATGCCAAAAGTTACGTCCCTTCATACGGTTTAAGAAGTTCCCATAGTTAAATCCTCCATCATGGGCAAGCTCTTTTAGGTTAGCGTAACCCCTTAAGGTTGCCTGGGCCTTAATGTTTCTTGCTGCAAAATCAGGACAATAGTCGTCATAAGTTAAATTTTTCATAGAATCACCTTGATTTTTCTTAGATTTTGTGCTATGCTAAGTATAGCATTGAGCAGAGAGAAAGTCAATGCAAAAAACTAAAATGGAGGCTTAAAACATGAGAGAAAAAGAAGTGAAGCAATTAACTGAAGAGGAAGCAAAGCGAGCAAAAGTCAAAGTGGTCTTAGAGTTGGATGGTGAAATAGTTTCAGAAACTGAAGGTGAAACCATAGTTGCCTGTTTAATTGATCGTGATGGTAAAGATACAGAATACATGACTCTTATCGGCCCGGAAATAGAAAGCACAGAAGCAGGCGAAGCTATTACCGAGCTCATGAACAGTGCGTTTAGCCTAATGGACAATTTTGATTTTAATGAAGATAATGTTGTAGATTTTAAAAGACACTAAGGAGTGATTGCTTGAATTGCCCCAATAACTTTTGCGAAGGCTTAGACGAACTGCCATCAACACCGACAATGGAATATATTGATATGTATGATTGTTATATCTGTCCATGGTGCAACAGTGAGGTTTGGCTATCTGACAGGGGCAAAGAGATCACTACCAGAGATGCGCTTGAAACTTTGAAGTCTGAATGGAAGAGACAGAACATGATGAGGAAAAAGACAAGTGGAGGAAACAAAAAAAGCGGGAGAAAAAGGGAGCAGAAAAAACCAGTTGCGTGGTTTGTAAACGAGTAGAATACTTGAAAAATCAAGCAAAAAGGAGTATAATATTAATAGTGATGAGCCTCCTTTTTGAGACATATTTTCTCTCCTTTCAGGGGGCAGGTTAATAGCTTGCCCCCTCAAACTTTTCTTTCGAGGTGAAGCCGGTGTCAGCAGATATATATAAGCTTGAAGATTTTCGAGAAGCAGAAGATATAAGCACTGAAGAATTGAAAACAGTGTTTATTGGTCTTAAGCAAAAAGATGTTGAGAATGCTTTTAAGAAAGGGCAAATAGTCCATTACCTGTTATATATGGGTGAAACAAAATCGGCACTGGCAAGTGAGTTTAGATGTAGTTCGCAGCATATCTCAGATTTAGTAAAAACTTACGAGGCTTTTCCTACAGAAGAAGATAGACCCTATCACGAGTTAGATTTTTCACATTACAAGGTAGCCAAAGGATTAAAAAATCCCCATTACTGGTTGAGAATGGCCGAATATTATGAATGGTCTGTGCGTGAAATGAAAGTATATGTTAAAGATCAGCCGATGGTAGCTGATGAATTTAGGAAAGCAGATGCTGCATTAGCTAGGATAAAAGGAATGCTTGATGAAGGTAATGAGGTTTCAGCATATTTACATAAGGGTATGCTTAAACTAATAAACCAATACGTGTTTGAAGGGAGGGACAAAGAGGTAGTGTAACTAGTGTTATTCCCGAAGCCCACTAAAATAAACCGAAGCAAAACGAAAAGTGAGTTTAAGGGCAACTCACTACCGTACTGTCAAGCTTGCGGGGTAACGGGAACAGGAATCGAGCGTCATCACATTAAAAAACGTTCGCAGGGTGGTGATAATAGCTTAAAAAACAGGATAGACTTGTGCAAACAATGTCATATAAAGGCAGACAGTAAAGTCAACGGTTATGAACCTAAAAATCTATACTGGTACAAATGGAAAGACAAGAAAAGAATCAGGGAGATAAGAAAAATCCTATCTCCCTGATTTTTAATTTTAGCCGGTAGCAACTGAATTATTTTGGGTGTTATAAGCATCGGCTAAGGCAACTGCATGGTCATGGCGCATGTAAACATGATCATCATTAACAAGAGAAAAAGTATCTTTTGTAACAACGCATTGTAAACCGTAGCCAATATAAACATCATAAGCTTCATTTACCCTTGTGTAGATTGAGGTAATTTTAAGGGCATAATCATATGCTTTCCACCTGGCACTGCTATAATCAGGCTTTTTATTGCAGGCGGGGCACGGCTCAGGGTTTCTGTGAATCATATAAACCGTCTCACCGATATTATAATTGGTTTTAAGTATCACTTGATCGCTCCTTATAAGTTTATATCTTCAAGATTGATAATATATTGTGCTTTAATTTCAAACCAAGCCTCTTCCCAGGTCATAGATTCTTTTTGTGCCTTCTCGATTACTTCGTTAACTTTAGCAGTAAACTCTAATACAGCTTCCTTCATCTCTTTTTCTTTTTCTTTGGTGGTGAACTCAGGAATAGCGAATCACTCCTTTGTTAAGTTTAGCTCAAAGTCTTCTACAAGATTATCATGGTCTTCGAGCTCAAGGTTTAATGCTAAATCAATTACTTGTTTAGGATCACCTTCACGAAAGTCATAGTCAATTACATTGCCATTTTTATAAGTAGTAGAACCAGCAAACATCATCCCCCCTTCAAAGTAATTTAAGGTAAAGACAAGGTTGGGGTAAAGTTTAGATGCATACTCAACAAATGCTTCGGGGGGAGCCCAGGCAGTATCGAAAGAATAAAAAGCCTCAGCCGTAGCAGACAAGGAAAGAATTTCAATGTCGTGTTTGTTAAAACCGTAGTGATAGATATCCCACTTTGTCCCCCAGTTTTCTACAGACCAGTCATACCAATCAACCCCTTCAGGCATAGGCCGGATGGCATTGAAACAATACCTGTCTTCTAATCTTTTGTAACCGTATTGTTGTTTCGGTGATGGCTGGCCCTTGAAATCATTATTAAAGTAAAAGATACTGCCAATATTGCCAGAAACTATTAAGTTATTGGTGCACCAGTTAGGCATATTTATACCCCCTCTCCTTCGGTAAAAATCATTTTCAAAATCTATGTTTATATAATCTTGCCCTTGTCTTACTACAAGCCAGTATTTAGTTACTTTCATTCTATATCACCCCAAATTTCTAAGACTTCAGCAATACGTTTAACTTCTTCAACAAACTCTTCACATGCAGCCGATATATTTTCAACGTTAACCTCACCCATATATTCAAGGTTATGTTTGATGTCATATCGGAACTCATCCATTAACTTCTTTTGCTTTTCTTCGGGTAACGAAAGGAACACATCACTTAAGTAAGAGTCGTCCTCACTTTCACGGTCTAATTCAAACAACACATCCTCCCAGGTGACTGTGACCTGAAATATAACTTCGTCATAAATGCTGTTAGTAACAGCCATTTGTATAACCTCCTTCCTTTGTAGCTTCCATGTTTGAGTTGTCCGCACCATCCCATTTAGTGACCCATTGTTCCTTTTCGGAATCCCAGACAGATATACCACATAACTGCCGGGGGCAACCTTCTGTCGGTGTTGACAGGTCGCTGACGTGTAGAGATGAATCGTCCCATTCGTTATCTGCTACGCTGAGCGCAGCGTTTAGCGCGTTGACCAGATTAACCCTCATGTCT
>Ga0207421_10006442_pt1 | contig 12785 bp, 12 predicted proteins | sample SodLakKL_010_SED_4_FD_187542 | JGI IMG/M metagenome (GOLD analysis project Ga0207421, IMG submission 187542) | Alkaline sediment microbial communities from Lake Tanatar, Kulunda Steppe, Russia - 8KL_010_SED (SPAdes) (version 2) | ecosystem: Environmental > Aquatic > Non-marine Saline and...
ATAACACATAATATACTTCGCTCACTAGAAATATTATCCAATGCGATCAAAGTATTTAACATAAATTGTCTTCGTGGTTTGAAGGCTAATAGTAAAAGATGTGAAGAACTAATGAACAATAGTCTATCTATAGCTACTGTTCTTGCACCAAAGCTTGGATATGATAGAGTCGCTGAAATCGTTCAAAAGGCAAACAGAGAAAATAAAAGTATTAAGTCTATTGTAATGGAGCTAGGAATTATGTCAGAGGATGAGCTAGATGATAGTTTAGACCCGCTTAAGGTCACGAGGTCTATGAATGATACAACATGATATTATAATCATTGGGGGAGGTCTTTCAGGGCTCAGAGCAGCATTAGAAGCACAGCGTTCAGGTAAAAGTGTTGCGATCATATCAAAAGTATATCCTATTAGAAGTCATTCTGGAGCCGCACAGGGTGGCATTAATGCAGCAATTGGATCAGACGATAGTTGGGAAAAACACGCTTTTGATACCATTAAAGGAAGTGATTATCTAGCTGACCAGGATGCTGTACAAGTTCTTTGTAAAGATGCACCTGATACAATAAATGAACTTGATACATTGGGCTGTAACTTTTCAAGGGATTCTAACGGAAATCTTGCACAACGACCATTTGGTGGTGCCGCATATCCTAGAACATGTTATGCAGGAGACCGGACAGGACATAATATCTTACATACACTCTATGAACAGGTGATGAGGTATGGTATTAAGATCTATTCTGAATGGTTGGTGACCAAGCTTGTTATAGAAGATGGACAATGCGTTGGTTGCATTGCTATGAACTTATTAGATTCAGAACTTGAAATATTTCAATCTAAAGTTACCATAATGGCTACTGGTGGATATGGAAGAATATATGCAAGGTCTACTAATGCATTGATCAATACCGGTTTTGGTATAAGTCTAGCATACCATGCAGGAGCTGAATTAAAGGATATGGAATTCGTGCAATTCCATCCAACCACACTCTGGGACACTAATATACTTATCACAGAAGGTGCACGAGGCGAAGGTGGATATCTTCTAAATTCTGAGAATAAAAGATTCATGGAAAAGTATGCCAAGGATTCAATGGAATTAGCTCCTCGAGATATCGTTGCACGAGCAATTCAACAAGAGATCAATGAAGGGCATGGATTTGAAGGAGATTATGTATACCTTGATCTTACCCACCTTGGTAAAGATGTGATCAATAAGAAATTACCTGGTATAAGAGAGATTTCTAGGAACTTTGCAGATATCGATCCTATCGAGAACCCTATACCAGTACAACCCGGTCAACATTATTCAATGGGTGGTATTTGTTGTGATGTGAATGGGAAAACTAAAGTACCGGGGCTTTATGCAGTTGGTGAATGTGCCTGTATAAGTGTCCATGGAGCAAATAGGCTTGGTGGTAATTCTTTACTTGAAACTGTGGTGTTCGGGAAAAGAGCTGGTATAGATGCTGCAAAATTCGTTGATGAAAACACATTTTCACCTACTGAACAAAAACTTGTAGAAGTGTTGAATGATGTGAAAAACGATATCCAAGATATTATGGATATGGATATTGATAGTAGCGGTAGTGGTAGTGGTAGTAGTAGTAGTAATAATGAGAGTTTTGCTCATCTAAAAGACGAGGTTCGCAGTCTAATGCAAGAGCATGTTGGTATTTTCCGAAATGAAAAAGGATTGAAAGTAGCACTTAGTAAAATACTGGAATTAAAAGAAAAGAGTATACGGCTAAATGTAGTTAACATGTCAAAGCAATACAACTTAGAGTTAGTAAACACCATTGAACTTAAAGGAATGATAGATCTTGCACATGTAATAACATTAAGCGCATTGTCACGGACAGAAAGTCGTGGTTCACATTATCGTACTGATCACAATAAAAGGGACGATAATGAGTGGTTAAAACATACATTAGTAACTAAAGATGAGCATGGTGCACCAACTATCGATTATAAAAATGCTGTTATACTAGACGTGATGCCTGAGACGAGGGAATACTAATGACCAAATTAGTTATTCAGCGAAATGATAATACGAGTTCATGGTACGACACGTTCCACATTAAAGAGAAGAAAGGGATGACAGTACTTGATGCATTATTTCATATCCAGGAAAAGGTCGATGGAAGTTTATGTTTCCGCTATTCGTGTAGAGGAGCAGTTTGTGGAAGTTGTGCTATGCTGATAAATAGAGTTCCAAGACTTGCCTGCAAAACACAGATATCAACCATTAAAAAAGAGATCATAAATGAAAGTAATTCAAACGATGTTTTGTTGAAGAACAAGGAAATGGATGAATTCAAAGAAGAGATCTTAATTGAACCCTTACCGTTACCTAACTCCAATATTATTAAAGACCTTGTTGTTGATCTGGAACCATTCTTTGACCTCGTGTATTCAATCAAACCGTGGATTGATGAAGGTCGTCATGATAATACTGATCCTAATACTCTGATAGAACCTGCAATGCATGAAAAGATCGATCAGTTCACTAATTGTATACTGTGTTCACTCTGCCACAGTATATGTCCAGCATTTAAACATGACGAACAATATATGGGACCAGCTACATTAGCAAAAGCATGGCGATATTATCTAGATCCGCGTAATGACCAGGAATCTAAAAACGGTCTATTGAATACAATAAATACAGAAAATGGTGTTTGGGGATGTGATGTGGTATATAAATGTGTAGGAATATGCCCAAAAAAAGTACCACCAACAAAAGGTATACTTAATTTAAGAGACGTGATTAAAAAATAATGAAAATAAATAAAGAGATTATGAAAGCATCATAATAATCTCTTCATGTCAGCCTCTACATTTTCAGCGGGACTAATATTGAACTTATCCACAAGCACATTCAATACATTAGGCGATAAAAAGGCAGGTAATGTTGGACCCAGGTTTATGTTCCTTACACCAAGGCTCAGCAATGCTAGTAAAACAGCTACTGATTTTTGCTCATACCATGCTATATTATATGCTATAGGCAATTCGTTGATGTCATCTACTTCAAACACTTCAGCAAGTTTTTGTGCAATCACTATCAATGAATATGAATCATTACATTGACCTGCATCGAGTACTCTTGGAATTCCATCAATATCACCCAGACCAAGTTTATTGTACCTGTATTTAGCACAACCCGCAGTCAAGATAACTGTATCATCAGGTAATTGTTGAGCAAAGTCAGTGTAATATTGTCTTTCTTTATGGCGACCATCACAACCGGCCATGACAACAAACTTAGAGATATTTCCTTGCTTGATAGCATCTACAACTTTATCTGCCAAATTAAGTACTGCATTATGAGCAAAACCTGCTAATACTGTACCATCCTCGATCTGTTCAGGAGCTGCACATTTTTTAGCATGTTCAATGATCTTAGAGAAGTCCTTGGAACCATCTTCATTCACTTCTATATGTTGTACTCCGTCAAATCCTACAATACTTGTAGTATAAATTCTGTCAATGTATGATTTTTTTGGTGGTACCAGGCAATTAGTTGTCATTAGGATGGGACCATTGAACTTATCGAACTCTTCTTTTTGTTTCCACCAGGCATTGCCATAATTTCCAATGAAATTATCATATTTCTTGAAACTAGGATATGCTTTTGCTGGTATCATTTCGCCATGAGTATAAATATCAACACCAGTACCTTGACTTTGTTCAAGTAATTGTTCCAGGTCCTTGAGGTCATGACCACTTATCAAAATACCAGGGTTCTCTCTAGTCCCAATATTTATCTCTGTAGGTTGTTGATGACCATATACTTGTGAATTAGCTTTATCCAACAATTGTAAAGTAGTTAAACTCACATCCCCACATTCTAGCACAAGTCCAGTTAAATCGTCAACTGATAGCTCGTCATCAACCGTTGCTAAAAGTCCTTTTTCAAAGAAATCGAATATCGTTTCGTCAGTGTAGCCCAACACAGCCGCATGATGTGCATATGCGGAAATTCCTTTTAAACCATATGTCAGGAGTTCTCGAAGTGACCTTATATCCTCATCATCAGTAGCCAGAACACCCACGTTTTCACTTACATCGAGCTCATCTCGAGTCACTGTTGCGGGATGGGGGACATTAACATTAGTATTAGTTCCAGTATCAATACCTTTACTCTCAAGTTCTGTCCTGATACTGTCACGTATCTTAATTCCTTCAGTTATACGCTCCTCAAACGTTGATTCACTGAAGTTGGTATTTGTTAGTGTCGAGAATAATGAATCTAACATGAACCTCTCAGTTGAACTCTTGACACTCCCGTGTTTTCTTGCAATTGAATTATAGTAAGCTATACCTTTTAGAACATAGATAAGTCGATCTTGCAAGTCTGCTACATTTCCCTGTTTACCACACACACCTGCTTTTGTGCACCCTGTTCCTTTAGATGTTTCTTGACATTGAAAACAAAACATACAATTCCTCCTTTTAGTATCCAGTATATACCTAATATTATAATGATACCTATTTATATAAGAAATGGTTTCATATAAGATACTATGAAAGATTGTACCCTATACAAAACGATGGATATAATAGGAAAACGATGGACATTATGTATTCTATTAGAACTGCATAAAGGAAATGGTAAAAAACATTTCAATGAACTCAAGTATATGCTCCACAGCATCACACCAAAAACATTATCCACCCGTCTAAAAGAACTGCAAGACCATGGATTAATAAAAAGGGATGTCGAATCTGACAGTACACCTGTACGTTGCAATTATTCATTGACTGAAAGTGGTGAAGAGTTTATTGAGATAATAAGTCATATCAAGAAATGGGGACTCAAATGGAAGTTTGAGAACGAGATATGCAGTGAATCTGACTGTCAAAAATGTGGGATTCGACAAATATCCGATCCACAGTGCAGTACACAATAAACTATTTGAACAATTAAACTAATTCTTCTTTACCTGTTCTTTTTAGTCTATTCCGTAATAAATGTGGGAGTAATTAAATATGCCAAAATTAGCTGTAGTGTATCTAAGTACACAAGGAAACACCAAGATGATGGCTGAAGGTATTGCCGAAGGTGCAAGTTCAAGAAGTGTTGATGTAGAGGTTAAAAGCTTCTATGATTGGAATCCAGAAGATGTAGCATTAGCTGATGGTATTGCAATAGGGTCTTCAACTTTTAATTATTCAATGCATCCTCCTATTAAAAAGTTCATTGATAAATTGGTAGAGCTTGATATTAAAGGAAAAGTGGGTGCAGCATTTGGTTCATATGGATGGAGTGGTGAAGCACCTGTAATGATCGCTGATATCATGAGAAAAGAAGGGGTTCAGGTAATTGATCCGGTATTACGGATACAATACAAACCAACAGAGAAAGATATGGCTGAATGTATACGTCTTGGTAAAGATATTGCAGAAAAAATTAAAAAGTTGTGATACTACAATACGATAAACAAAATGTTAGCTAGGAGATGAAATTAATATGGCTAAAATGACACCTGAAATGATCCAAACTATAGAAAAACAGAATCCTGTACCCATCGCGACCGCTAGTGCAGATAGTATACCAAACGTAGCATTTGTAGGATTTCTTAAAGTAGTTAATGAAGATACAATTATGGTCGCTGATAATTTCTTTAACAAGACTAAGCAGAACTTGCAGGAAAACAATAAAGTTGCTTTTGTTGTCTATGATGGATACACTAAAAGGTCATATCAGATCAAAGGTACTGCTGAGGTCAAGACTAGTGGACCTGAATATGATGAGATGGTTGAATGGGTCAATTCATTGATGCCTGATATGCCAAAGAAAGCAGCTGTCATGATCCATGTAGATGAAGTATTCGACTCGCAACCAGGTCCTAAAGCAGGTTCAAAAATAATATAATATGATCTTGAGCCTTTGTCTATAATTCAAATTCACTTGAATAGCCCTGTAAGTTGTCGTGCATAAGATACTATTAATTCACGTTCAAACAATTTTGACTGCCAATGCGAGGGAATACCTGATCTCCCATAATAAGCACCGGCCAACTGACCATAAACAGCTCCTGAAGTATCCGCATCATCACCTAGGTTAACTACCAATAAACATCCATCTTCAAAATTATCAGTATTGTAAAATGCCCATAATGCAGCTTCAAGGGTATTTGTTACATCCATTGTTGTTCTAATCTCAGACGAACTCTTTTTCTTAAAAGAACCACGTGCAATCATTTCGATCTCGGGACATAGTCGATGAGAATTCCAATAATCACCGTATGGACAATAGAATTCTGATAATAAAATATCTTTTCTTACACCCATTGATGCACCTACTATCAAAGAACTCATGTACCTGCACGCATCAATGGCTACTGTTGAGTTATGAGTTGATATCGAGCTCTTACCACCATATTCAATCGCTAACTCCGGTTTCAGGGCAAAAGCTAGTGGTACAGGTGCTAATCTCATCAATGAGCCGTTAGTAGCTTTACCTTCCTTTTTTAATGGACCGATTACAGTACCATCTCGTTCAAACCGTTCCAGGCTTTCAGAGGTGGTAGGACCTATACTAAACGCTTCATCTTTACTGCTCAAGTATCCTTCGCGATACCATTTAAGTAACCTATTTAACTGATCCGTCTGATCAAATTCTTTTTTAGTCACTAGACTTTCTGCTAAACACAGTGCCTGAGATGTATCGTCGGTCCATTGCCCTGGTAAAAGGTCAAACTGTCCACCGCCGATCATATCAGATACTGGTTCAAACGTACCCCTACTTTTTGATTCTATAGATGCACCTAATGCGTCACCAATTGCAAGTCCTAATAAAGATCCTTCATACCTATCATACATTACCATTTCAACAAATTCCTTTTTTAGTTATTATCTATATTCAGGGTTTGGGTGATCAAACCTACACCCTGCATCCCATTTTGATCTTTGATTTCCATACGCTGGTATTCCACCAATATCTTTAAGCACTCTTGCCATATGCATCAAGTTCCATGTCATGAAGGTAGTGTTACGGTTAGTGAAATCGTTCTCGGGACCACCTGACCCCTCATCAAGGTAAGATGGACCTGGACCAATCTCACCTAACCAACCAGCATCCGCTTGTGGCGGTATTAAAAAGCCGAGGTGTTGCATTGAGTATAAGATATTCATAGCACAATGTTTTGCTCCATCTTCATTACCGGTAATCAGAGTACCACCAACTCTTCCATAATATGCATATTGGCCATCTTCATTAAGATCACCTGAAGACGAATATAATCTTTCTATAACTTTAGTACAGATAGATGACTTATCGCCAAGCCATATAGGTGTACCAATGATCAATATATCAGATTCCATAACCTTTTCAAATATCATCGGCCAGTCATCAACGTCCCAACCCTTTTCCTTCATATCAGGATATACACCATAAGCTATCTCATGATCAACTGGTCTTATTGATTCTACTTTTACTCGATTTCTTTCCATTATTGATCGAGATATCTTAAACAAACCCTCAGTATGAGATAGTTCAGGTGATCTTTTTAGAGTACAGTTCAAAAAAACTGCTTTCAAGTCACTAAAATCATTGTTCATATTAACACCTTTCATTTATGGAAATATATCCTGAATTTTATTCATATTCATAATGGGTTGTTTTTCTCAATTAATTAGTCCTAACTGTATATAGTTCATTGGTAACTCTATTTCTTAATTCATATCTCAAATGTCTCCGTACTCAAATACCTTTCACCAGTATCCGGTAGCATAACAACAATGGTTTTCCCTTTAGATTCTTCACGTGACGCTATTTCAACTGCTGCATATGTAGCTGCGCCCGCTGAGATACCTACTAAAATTCCTTCTTCTAATGCAAGTCTTCTAGTAGTCTCTGCTGCATTTCCTGCATTGACCTTAACCACCTCATCAATGATATCAATATCCAGAACCTCAGGTATAAAACCTGCACCTATCCCCTGTATTTTATGAGGACCGGGTTTTCCTCCACTTATAACCGGAGATTCTTCGGGTTCAACTGCAATCGATCTGAGTGAAGGTTTCCTCTTTTTTAGAGTATGTGAGGTTCCAGTTATTGTACCTCCAGTACCTACTCCAGCCACTAGAATATCTACCTCACCATCAGTATCACGCCATATCTCTTCAGCTGTTGTTATTCGATGAATTGCGGGATTTGCTGGATTTCTGAACTGTTGTGGAATATAGACCTTGTTTTCATCTTCAGCGACTACCTGTTCAGCTTTACTTATGGCTCCTTTCATACCTTTAGTACCAGGAGTGAGAACAAGCTCTGCACCGTATGCTTTTAACAACTTCCTTCTCTCAACACTCATCGTTTCTGGCATGACCAGAATAAGTTTATAACCACGTGCAGCACATATTGCAGCAAGTGCAATACCAGTATTTCCACTCGTTGGTTCTACTATAACAGTATTATTATCTATTAGCCCATCTCTTTCAGCTGCCTCTATCATTGCAAGTGCAATCCTATCTTTCACACTACCCATTGGATTAAAAGATTCAAGCTTTACCAGAACATCCGCATTCAAACCTTTAGTTAATCTGTTAAGCCGGACAAGAGGCGTGTTCCCTATAGTCCATGTAATATCTTTGTAAATTTTTCCCATATCAAATACATCCTATACCCTAAATAAATAAACTAGATTATCTTCTACTGTGCCATACAATATATTAAATCAAATCAAATATCAAACAAGAGCTTCAATATCAACAACAAGTATATGTAAAACTCATATGATCACACCTATTCCTATTGCCATTTCCAACGAGTACCGTTTTTAGAATCTTCAATAACAACTCCTTTTTCCTGAAGTTGATCTCTTATCTGATCAGCTGTTGCCCAATCCTTATTTCCACGTGCTTGTTCTCTGATCAAAATTAGACTTTCAATTTCATCACTGCTTATTTTAGTATCTCGTTCCTGCCCATTATTCTTTACCAGAATACCAAATATATCATCTATCTCTTCAAAGAAATGTACCACATGCTCTATAGAAGTATATGATAGGTCGGTTTTAGATAGAATGGGGTTCAGTTTACGTATGAATACAAACAAATGCCCTAACGCTTCTCTGGTATTGAAATCTTCATTCATAGCACTTTTTATAGCATTCCTTGTCCAACTAACAAGTTCAAGGAGTCCATGATCTTTGGCATCCTCTTTTGAATTTATTAGTGCATAGTTCGAGTTTTCAAAAGCTGTTTGAACTCTTTTTACAGCTTGTTCAGCTTCCTGCAGATTATCGTCACTAAAATCAATAGTGCTCCTATAATGCGTATACACTAAAAAGAACCTAATCGTCTCTGGAGAATATCTCTTGAGAACATCTTTTATTGTAAAGAAATTATCAAGTGACTTTGACATTTTTTCTTTATCTATTGTCAAAAAACCATTATGCATCCAATATTTACTAAATGGGCCTCTACCAGTATATGCTTCTGATTGGAGAATCTCAGCTTCATGATGAGGGAACACTAGATCCATACCACCACCATGAATATCTAATTGACCACCACTATATTTCACAGCCATTGCAGTACATTCAATATGCCAACCTGGTCGACCTTTACTCCACGGACTCTCCCAACCAATCTCAGTTTCATCAGAGGATTTCCATAGCGCAAAATCAAGTTGATGTCTCTTGTCATCTTCAACTCCTACCCTATAACCTGACCCTTCCAACAGTCCTTGAAGTGTTTGATGACTTAAAATACCAATCTTATCTTGAGAACTTAGAAGATTAAAATATACGTTACCTTTACTGGTAACATAAGCAAATCCACCATCTATCAATCCTGATATGATATTTATTATCTCATTGATATGATCAGTTACCTTTGGCTGGACATCTGGAGAATGTATATTAAGTCGTTCCATATCTTCAAGAAAAGAATCAGTAAACTTGGCAGCTAGTTTTAAAGGATCCTCTTGAGATCTGGTTGCCCGTTGAATAATCTTATCATCGATATCAGTGATGTTCATTATATACTTCACATCATAACCACTATATCGAAGATACCTTCTAATCACATCAAAGGCCACATAACTTCTGGCATGACCAAGATGGCAATCATCATAGACTGTAGGCCCACATACATACATATTAACATGATCTCCAACCATTGGCTCAAAATTTTCCAACTCTCTTGTAAGAGTATTATAGACCCGTAATACCAAATTGTGCCTCCATTCCTTTGATGCTGAAAATGCCGAGGGGAAGATTCGAACTCCCGGAAAACCGATCTGCAGTCGGTCACATTAGCCACTCTGTCACCTCGGCTGACATATATCACACTTAACTTTGATTATGAATACATTGTCAGAGTTATACAACACCCAATTCACAATCGTGAAATCTAAATTAACAATTGTTAATATATAATTGTACCTCTATTGACAATTTATTGCACCAATAGAAAAATCTTTATTCCCATACATATATTCACAATTGTTATTTTAAAACTTATTCTATAATATACATACAACAGATCAGTATAAGGTTTCACATATGAAAATGCCATGTCAGACCGTAGTTTGGGACGTACTACCGGCCATAAAAGCAGCTATTGTTGAAGAATTGGTCAATAATGGATTCTCACAACAGGAAATTGCAAAAAAGCTGGATACTACACCTTCAGCAATATCGCAATATATTTCAAAAAAAAGGGGATACAGAATAGTCTTTGAGGACAATATCAGAACCTCAATTCGAGCTATAGCTGAAGATATGAAAGCTGATAATGTGGATAACTTAGAAATGAGAATATGTGATGTGTGCAGGCAATTAAGAGATGAAGATAACAATAATTGCAACACTATACTAAATATTGATTCTTTATCCTCCACTAAAAATGAATAGAAAAAAATAGATTTGTAGTTAATAGCTAGTAGCTTTTAACTAAATCTTGAATCTGATCTTATTATTACTTGCTAGATGACATCTGGAACGGAACTTCTTCATATGGCTGGATCACCACAAAACCAGTGCCCTGAAAGGCCATTTGAATAGTTTCTCCACTCGCTCTTCCAAGCAAGGTTTTCATGGAAACGTCAGTTTTCAGGTCAGGAACTAAATCACCAGACCAAGCTACGGTTGCTGTTGGGTCAGTGTAAACACTCTCATCTCCTGTAAGCTTTAATGTCATGGGGTCATAGTGTGTGGTTATAGCTACCATACCAGTACCCTCAAGTCGAACATTGAATAGGCCACCTGAGACCATACCTGATAACTTTTTCATCATTTTAAAATCCCATGAAAGTGAATTATCAAATGCCAACAGGTCATTACCATTAACAACTATTGATTCATCTTTTAGGTAGAGTACAGATACTTTCTTCCCTGCGTCAGCTAAGAATAGTTTTCCTGTACCTTCAGCCTTGGTTAGTGACATTCCTTCACCGGTAAGTGTTTTTTTCACAAGTTTGCTAATACCGTGTTCAAGCACACCTTCCCGTGTAAATTTGATATTACCATAATAGCAGACCATTGACCCCATCTTGGTCCAAATACTACCTTCAAGGTCAATTTCCAGGAACCGCTCTTTTTCAAGTCTGACCCTTTCACCATCATTAGATGACTTCTCAGTAGCATTAACAAATTGGTCGATAGAATATTTATTAATATTATCACCTCGTAACCGCAACAATTTGATTTTAAGTGCAATAAAACTAATGGAATTATTGTACTGATCTAAGCTAAAAACATATTATTCTTAGTATAAGCAAAATAGGGAGGAAGTGACACTACCGGCTCATTTATAGAGCCGGTAAAGTTTTCCCAAGAAATTCTGGAGAATTATAAATTCACTGTCAAGCATTCAGTGAATTGCCAGCTCGGATAGCAATCCAATAAATGATCTCCTTGAATATAACTGTGTTTTTTTAGGTAATATATGTTATTTTAAATGCTTAGATGAGATGTTCTTATACTAACATTTAGGTTTTGAGGATACTATTAGATTTTTGTATTACTCTAATATTCACCAGTTCAGATTTAGAAAAAAAACTGAATAATATCCAATAATTATAAAGGATCACCAAATGTCTAGATCGAGCTCTAAAAAAAGTTAAATGAAATGATTCAAATAGTTCTTAACTAAACAATTATACAAACATATCAATATCTGTTCATAATAATAGCTATAAGAGTTGGTATAGGATACAATAATGAACCATGATATCTACAAACATGCATTCAAAGAGTTATTTCATGGATACTTACATGGTAAATTAGTTCAAAATACACACACAGGTACACGTGATTACAAAATACTCGATCTAAACGATGAGTTTGCAACTGCGTTTAGTCTGAAACGCGAGTACCTTGTTGGGAAGTTCTTTTCTGAAATCTTTTTAGAGGTATTAGACCAAAATACTGTTCATGGAGTTCTTGAAGTTAGTGAATATAAAGAGTTTGAACATTATTCAACAAGTGACCAACACTGGTATAATATTATAGTACTTAGACCTCATGATACCGATATCTTGTTAATATTGAAAAATATTACACCAAAAAAGAGAATTTTGGATAGTGCAGCTAAGCTTTTACAAGCTTCTAATAAATTGGAACATGATCATAATGATATAGTCAATACGGTCCAATCGATCACTGGTGCAAAGTATGTAGCATTAAATGTCTATGAAGAGAAAGGTAAATTCTTTAGAACAGTAGCATTAAATGCTCCTGAAAATCATCTCAAAAAGGCTGCATCTATATTAGCATTTGATGTGAAAAACAAGTGGTGGGCACACGATAATAGTCGCCATGATA
>Ga0207421_10006444_pt1 | contig 12782 bp, 10 predicted proteins | sample SodLakKL_010_SED_4_FD_187542 | JGI IMG/M metagenome (GOLD analysis project Ga0207421, IMG submission 187542) | Alkaline sediment microbial communities from Lake Tanatar, Kulunda Steppe, Russia - 8KL_010_SED (SPAdes) (version 2) | ecosystem: Environmental > Aquatic > Non-marine Saline and...
TGTTCAAATGCGGATAGCTGTCTTACTTGAAGAAAAATGTCAACCGGATCGGTGCAGTTATGAGTGTATCAATTACTGCCCTATGGTCCGTACGGGAGATGAAACTATAGTTAAAACTGAAGACGGTGTCAGGATATCGGAAGAACTGTGCGAAGGATGCGGAATATGTGTGGACAAATGCCCCTTCGATGCGATAAAGATAATAAATCTTCCTGAAGAACTCGATACGGACCTGATCCACCAATTCGGCGAAAACAGCTTCAGGCTTTATCGTCTTCCTCTTCCTGAAAAGGGCTTGGTCACGGGACTTTTAGGGGCAAACGGCATCGGGAAGACAACCGCAATAAGGATGCTTTCTGGTGAGATAATCCCAAATCTTGGAGATTATGAGGTAGACGTCTCTTTAGATAAGGTTATAGAGAGATATTCCGGTACGGCCTTGGGAGATTATTTTAAATCTTTAGCCGACGGTAGGATAGAGACGGCTCTTAAGCCTCAGTACGTGAATAAGATACCTGCTCATTATTCCGGCAAAGTGGAGGATCTTCTATCTAGGATTGGAGATGATTATGAGAGATGGGTAGAGGCTCTTGAGATCGAAAACACTTTGGACTCAAAAGTCACGAACCTCTCAGGAGGTGAGCTTCAAAGAGTGGCCATTGCCGCCACATCTACTAAAGAAGCGGATGTTTATTTCTACGACGAGCCCTCTTCATATCTAGATATAAGGCAGAGGTTAAAGGTGGCGGAAGCTATCAAAGAGAAGAGCGAAGATAGTAGGGTCATGGTCATCGAGCATGACTTAGCCGTTTTGGATTTTTTGGCAGATAATGTACATCTCCTTTATGGATCTAGGGGAGCCTATGGTGTCGTCTCACATCCAAAAGGTGTCAGAATCGCTATCAATTCATATCTCAGAGGTTTCCTTGACGAGGAGAATATACGTTTCCGGGACACGGAGATAACGTTTGAAAAGAGGGCTCCAAAATCAGAATGGCATTCTAAACCTATCATAGAGTACGATAAACTCGTCAAAGAGTGGGATTCTTTTAGATTAGAAACAGAGAGAGGTGAGATTCCAGAGGGTGAAGTTATAGGGATCGTTGGTCCCAACGCTACTGGTAAAACCACATTTGTTAAGATGCTTGCAGATGCTATAGAGCCTACTGAGGGCGAGATAAAAAAAGATATCACGGTAAGTTACAAACCTCAGTATATCAAACCAGACTATGAAGGGCGAGTTATAGACCTATATAGGACCGAGATAGGAGAACGGCTAGACGAAGGTTTTTTTTGCTCTAATGTTTTGAATCCTTTAGGTCTGGAAGATCTGTACGAAAGGGAGGTCCCGAATCTGAGCGGTGGAGAACTCCAGAGAGTCGTTCTGGCGCTCTGTCTGGGGAGAAAAGCTGATCTTTACCTGATCGACGAACCCAGCGCTTATCTCGATGCGGGTAGAAGAATGACCGCCGCTAAAGTCATACGTAGATTCATGGAAAAAAGTGACAAGGGCGGCATGATAGTGGACCACGACGTATATTTCGTAGATTACGTCTCTGATCTGATAATGAATTTTTCCGGTGAACCAGGGGTTAAAGGAAAAGGAGAGGGCCCTTATGAGATGAGAAAAGGGATGAACAGATTTCTGAAAGAAGTGGAGATAACTTTTAGAAGGGATGCAGACACGCATAGACCGAGAGTTAACAAACTGAATTCACGATTAGATAGAAAACAAAAATCTGAAGGAGAGTATTATTACATCGGTAAAATAGATCAATAGATATTGATCCTACCCATAGATAACCCTTCTTCCTCCCCCTTTGTAGTCAACTCCATCAGACCGTTCTGCCTTTCTTCCTCTGGAACTAGATTTTCGAGCAGGATCTGTCCGTCAGGATAACCTGTCTGCTTAGCCCTGATCTTCCTCTGTTTGTTGAGGAACAGTATGGACATTAGAGCGGTGATGATATCTTTTTTCCTATCATCGTGGATCATACTCAAAGTTATTACTTTCTGTTCATAACAGCATATTCTTTTCCATATCTTCGCTATTTCACTCTGGATATCTTCCTCATGAGAACGGGTGTCATAATTTTCTTCCCGTTCCTTCAATTCTTGTTCCCTTTCCTTTTTCTTTTCTTTCCTGATCTTCTCCATCTTCTCTCTGTATTTTGCTTCCTGTTTTGCGTCTTCGAAGGCATCAACTAGCTGTATTAGAGATACCGGTTTCTTTTCCTCTCTCCTGACAGCCTTCTCCAATGGGAGTTCGTCATCTTTGAGTACTTCTTCTTCGTAGTCTATATCTTCAGGATCTTCATAGAGTCCCTGATCCCATATATCCCACTCATCAAAAAACTCTTCCTGTTCAACGGGTTCTTCCTGTTCTTCTTCCTCAGCAGAGGATAAAACCTGTTCGCACTGCATCTTGAGTATCGACCACGCCATGTTTATCAGCTGTCCTGTAACTATAAAATTCAAGTTTTCTTTGTTTTTTGCCTGTTCCAGGTACATCTCAGTGAATGAGACCAGGTCGATCTCCCACGGATCCATCCTTTCTTCGATGACGAGCTTAAATATGGATGCTATAGCGTTATCGAAAGGATCGTCTGAGAACTCCTTTCCGTCGTCATCCATATTTTCTATCATCTGGATATAGTCATCTATCCTCTCTCCGTTTCTTTCCTCGTCGATAAGAGATTTGTGGAATGTAAGGTGCTGTATCACATCTTTTGGCGAGTTATCCAAATGGATAGAGGGTTCTTTCATCTCGGAGACCAAACTACTGCACCTCCGTTTTCAACTTACTGACCTCTGTAAATTCGGGTATATCACTCTCTTCCTCCTTTCCTATATTGACTTTCATTATAACGTCCGAGATGCCTTTGTCGTTTATGGTTACTCCTATGATATGATCGGATTTTTTGAGAGTAACCTTTCTCAGCGAGATCTGTATGAACTGTGCGTTTTTTGAGTTATCTTTTATCATTTTTGCTACATTTTCAGCGTTGACACCGTCAAGGTTTTGGTCGATCTCATCGAGCAGATAGAATGGAGATGGGTCATACATCTGGATAGAGAAGATAAATGCCATTGAAACCAGACTCTTCTCCCCTCCAGAAAGAGCATTGATCAAGTGTACTTTCTTTCCTGGCGGTCTGGCTTTTATCACGAGACCCCCCTCGAAGGGATCACTAGGATCTTCCAGTTCTAGATGCGCTTCTCCTCCTTCAGATAGCTTTTCGTATACTTTTCCAAAATTTTTATTGATCTCATCTTTCACTTCCAAGAGCCCTTCTTTCTTCTTTTCGTCCAGTTCATCTATCAAATTGTTCAATTCCTCTTTACGTTTCTCGAGTTCCGTATACTCTTCCTGTAATTCTTCTTTTCTCTCTTTCTTCTTCTTGTAATCGTCCAAAGCTCTCATGTTAACTGGCTGCAGATTTTCCATCTTATTTTTACACCGACGTATAGTATTTTTCAGCTCTTTCATGGATGGAAGTTCTTCCTCCGAGTAGTCGACTTCCTCTCTGATATCTTCCTTCAGATCCTCGAGCTTTTCTCTTTCAGTGTTCAATTTTCCTTTAGAACTTATGATGAATTCTTTCTTGGTTTCTATTTCGGTATCGATCTGGTCGATCCGGTGTTTTTTCTTCATCCGCTTCTCTTTTTTATCTTCGAGTTCTTTCCTAAGATCATCGAGTTCTTCACCCACCTCTGATTCTTTATCTTCTAGTTCCTGAAGTTCTCCTTCTTTTTCTTCTATTACAGATTTAGATTTTTTAATCTGGCTTTCTTTTTCCTGTATCTCTTTTTTCAGTTCGTTTCTAAGATCTTTGATTTCCTCTATCTTATCTTCCAAATTAGTCTCACGATTCTTCTTTTTATCGAGCTCGGATCCAATCTTATTCAACTTTTTATCGAGTTCGACCTCTTGGTCTTTCAATTCCCTCAACTTCTTAGATAGTTCCTGGGGACTTATCTCTCTTATGTCTTCTCTTATCTCCTTTTTTTCGCTCTTTAGGTCTTCGATTTTCTCCTGCAGATGTTCTATGGAACTTTCTAGTTTTTCCTTCTTTCCCTCAAATTCTTTCTCCTTGTCTCTTTTTTCATCCAGTATTGATTCTTTCTTTTTTATCTTGGATTCCAGTCGATTTATATGGGCTTCGAGTTCCGATTCCACCTGTTTATCGCTTTCGTTCTTCAACTCCTGCATCTCGTCTTGGATATTCTGTATTTCTTTTTGCAGATCTTTCAAGGAACTACTGACTTTCTTCAAGTTCTCCCTACTGTTTTTCAGGTCACTGCTAACCTTCTCTAATTTTCCCCGATCAGGAGCACTGAACCCGATCATATTTTTCTTCAAAGTTCCTCCCGTCATCGCACCGCTTTTTTCTATCTTCTCTCCGTCCAGAGTAACTATCCTTACGCCCCCCATCTGGTCTCTCGCGGCCTCGATATCTTCCATCACTACGGTGTCGTGGAACACATACCAGAAAACGTTGTCATAATCATCGTCGTAATCTACGAGCTCGATCGCGAAATCCACCGCCTTTTCGTCCTTGACGGTTCTCAGAGCTTTTCCTCTCGGTCTTCCAGTACGCATCTTATTCAAGGGCAGGAAGCTTGCTCTTCCGGCGTCGTTCCTCTTGAGGTGTTTTATAGCTTTAGAAGCAACACCGTCGTTGTCCACAACGATGCACTGCATCCTTCCTCCTGCGGCGACTTTTAGAGCGGTCTCGTATTTATCATCAACATCTGCGAGTTCCGCGATGGTACCATGTATCCCTTCAAGTTCACCCTTATCTCTGGCCTCGAGAATGCTAGATACCGCTCTGTTATAGCCCTTTTTTACTGACTCGGCCGCTTTTTCCTCCGCTTTCAACTGCTCGTACTTCCTCTTAAGCCGGTTCACTCTCTGTTCTAGCTCCTCTTTATCCTCTCTCAAATTTTTTTCCCTGCTCTTCTTTTCATGGAATTTTTTCTTCAGTCCGTCCAACCTCTCGTCGTGCTGTTCGTTCTTGTCACTGAGGTCTTCTAGTTCCATCTCCTTCTCTTTTTTCTCAAATTCGATGTCTTCCTTTTCTTCTTCCACCTCAGCTATTTCTTCTCGAATCCTTTCTATCTTGTCTTTTACGGTTTCTAGCTCGATCTTTTTGTCAGATAATTTCTCCCTTTTTTCTTCCGCCTTTTTCTCCAGCTGGAGAGCATCCTTTTTCAGGTCTTTTATCCTGTCGTCCGAATCCGACTGTTTGTCTTCTATTTTTTCTATCTCTTTCTTCAACTCTTTCAGATTCTCTTTAACCTCTTCTTTTTCGTCTTCTAATCCTCTCCTCTCTTCATTTAAACCGGCTAGTTCTTCTTTTTTATCCTTTAACTTCTCCTGTAGTTTCTCCCTTTTCTCTTTGTTTTTATTTATAGTGTAATGGGCATCTTCTTTTTTGTCATCTGCCCTTCCTATCGCGAGCTTTAGATCGTTGATCTTTTTCTGTAGTTCTTTACTTTTTTCGTCTCCCTTTTCCTCCAATTCTTTTTTCAACTCTTCGATATCGTCAGTTAGATCCTCTATCTCGTCTTTTAGTTCCTCTTTCTTCTTTTTCTTCTTTTCGATCTGTTCTTTGTTATCTTCTATATCGTTTTGGATAGAGGTTATATTGCGTTCGGTATTTTGGATCAGCTTCCACGTCTTCTTTTCTTCCGCCTCCGAGGCTTTATCCGAGAGTTCCTGATACTTTAGGGCCTTGTCTCTATCATCTTCGAGTTCTTCAACATGGTTAGATATCTCGTCTAAGAGAATATTTATCCTGTCTAGATCATCGATCACTTCTTCCTTTTTCTGCTCGGCCTCCTCTATCTCTTCGTCGTAGGAACTGATACCTGAGATATCATCGAGTATCTTTCTTCTCTCGGTCGAACTCATCTCAACTATTTTTGATATATCTCCCTGTTGTACTATGTTGTAACCTCCAGGAGAAATTCTAGCATGAGCTAACAGGTCTTGAAATTCAGTCAGAGTCGATGTTCTGCCGTTCACATAAAAATATGAATTGTATCCCTGCTCATTATCTGATATTTTTATTTTTCTTGTGAAGGTCACTTCGTCCTCGTCTAGAGGGATAGTTCTATCTTCGTTTTCGAATATCAGACTTACTTTGCATTTATCTGCCGATTCACCGTTCTTTCCTCCATTGAATATAAGATCTGTCAGACGACCCGCCCTTATCTCCTTTGAACTTTTCGGGCCCAACACAAATAGAATAGCGTCTGCGATATTCGATTTTCCAGAACCGTTTGGTCCGGTTATATTTGTATAACCCTTTTTTAAGGGTATTTCCATCTTCTTACCGAACGACTTAAAATTCTTCATCCTGACCTTTTTGAGGTGCAAATTTATCTTCCTCCAAGCTACTGGGCTGAGGTGGGATCCCCACCTTACGATTAGAGTGCATATAGATTCCCATCCCATGGGAAATACTGTCCGACATTTATACTATAAACGTCCGACAAAGAATAGGATGTTGTTGATAGTATAAAAGTCTTGGGGTTATAAAGGGTAAAGGATCACCCCGAGGTCTCTTCACTGTAAGCTTTGGCTCTGGATATTCTTAAAAAGCTCTACGGCCGCCTGAGATTCCATATCGCTGTTCTTCAAAACGGAGTCGAACACGAAGAATACGGTTGTATATTCGTCAGACTCATCGACCGTCTGTACCTCTATCTCGGATTCTGAAATATTTTCTAACATTTTAAATCATCTTTTTTATCATTCAGCTACCCATACTTGGTATTTAACGTCTTTATTTTTCAGTTCTTCCATTATCCTATCTTTTATCATCTTTTGAGGTTTGTGAACCATCGGGACTCTCTCGGTCAGATCCTCAAAGGATTCAAACTCCCCATTCTTTTTTCTATCTTCGAGGATGGCCCTCATCTTTTTCTTTCCAAGTCCTGGAAGAAGTTCCAGCATGTGATATTTTTTCGTTATCGGATGAGCTTTATTATAGAACTCCAAAAAACGATCTTCTTCATCATCTATTATATCCTCTATTATATACGGTACTTCACTCTTGGCAGCGTTAGTCAATTTGTCCCAACTTATCCTATTTTTGACATGTTTTACCTTCTCTCTTTTGTCCATATCTTTGCCTATGTAAACCTTATCGCCGACCAGAAAATTCTTACCTTCTTTCGGTATGAGTTCGAAGAGCTTGAACTCATCTTTACCTAGAGCGAGGACCAGACTTTCGTGTTGATAGTCCTGCGAGTCAGGTCTCCCTTCTGGCATATAATCTAACACGTAAGCATAATCCTCCATAGTTCCTCCCTTAAAGGTATTTTTTGATAGTATTTATTATTTTTTCTCCTTCATCATCCGACGGAGTATATCTATCCTGTTGAAATACGGCTCTTACCCCATCCGTGTCTTCAGGTAATATATCCGCTAATTTGTATGCTGACTCTTCTTTCACAAAGTCGAATTCCTCTATCAGTTCTTCGATCAAGTCCTTGGTATCTTCTAGTGACAATTTTACGAAAGCCTCAGCATGGCTCAATGCAAGGCTTTGTTCATATCTTAATTCCCTTTCCTCTGATTCTTCACTGAGAAGTTCTTTGACTTCGGCCAATGAAACGTATCTTGGTTCCTCCTCTGACATGAAAACAACTCTCCTATTCTATCCTCTCTAGGTGTTCCGACCTAGTTATAACTTTCTTTTTCTTTCCACCATCTTCGACTTCGACCACGAAGGCTTTTCCTTGTTTTCCTTGGACCACTCCTATAGCGCCTTGGAATCTTCTATGGGGTTGAGCTTTATGAACACTAGGTTCTATTTTTATCTTTACTTTTTCACCTTCTTCGAACTCCTGGAGAGCTTTATTTATAGGGACAAGCCCTCTTTCGCTTGGTTTTTTTCTTAGGATTTTGCGCGTTCCCTGTCGGGTACCTTTGGATCTTTTCATATTTCTTCACCTTCAGGATAATGGATTTTCATCACATCTAATTTCTTTACTTTACACCGAGTTTCAAGCAGTTCGGCAAGACTCGGTTGAGTTCTACCTTCGTCTCCGTGGATGAACTCCTTAACATAGGTCCCGGCATCACACTTTATATCGAGAGTGATTTTGGGTCCCTCCGTGGAGACCTGTTTTAGATCTCTGATCGTGCGTTTTCTCACTTTATCTGATCTTCGATGACTCACTCGCCGAGGCGTCCTCTGCGAGATCTCTCGCCCCACCAATTCCTCCTCGACCTTTTTAAGTTTTGCCCCTTCTATCGCTTCATCTAAGAGAATTTCGACTCTATAAGTCTTTACCGCTCTTGCCTGTTTCAATTCCACGATCTTCTCCTTCCCAGTGAATTCCAGCGAACCGATCTGCACTTTGTCGCTCTTATTGACCCTCTGCTCTAGTTCTTCTAGATCGATCTCTCTTTTCACGGGCTCCTTGATCTCCATGACAAAAGGTCTTCCGTTCCCCAGCATCTTTGCGTCGATATCTTCTCTCCCCATGCCGTGGAGCGTGAAATCTTCACCGGAAGTCATCTCTACTAGAGGTTCTCCGATGATCTCCTCTATGCTGGTCGGATACATCTTTCCTGTACCGCCGCATTTTTCACATCCTTTACCCCTGCATCTCTTGCATGTCCATTTTGTCTGAGGTATCTCTCGGCTCAGCTTCTTGTATCTTCCGTAAACGAAAAGAGGAGATATTTCGATATCGACGCTGTCGAATCTTGTGTCTATAATCGCTTTGATATCCGGCGTCTCCAGATCGACCTCTTTCTTGATCATGTCCTGAACGAGCTTTCCGACTTCTCGGTTCACTTCTGATTTTATGGGTTCTCCAGTGGTCAAGTTTAGGTCTGTCCATATCCTTTCTTCGTTCTCCTCTATCTCCGGATCTATCCTAGAGCCAACGAGAAAGTCTTCGAACTCGTATCCCTTTAGATTCTCCGATATCAACTCGGCGAATTTCTCCACTTCTTGGAAAAGGTCGTTACAGAGTTCACAGTTTTTCGCCTTCTCTGGTACCTCTTTTCTCTCTTCTTCAGAAGTGAGCATCGCGTAAGATATGCGGAGGCTTTTACCTCTCTCTGCGTTAGTTACCCCGGTTCCGAGCTGTGCAAATAACCTACCCAAACAGTGATCGCAGAGGTCTTTTTCTAATGCACTCTCGACTTTTTCTAATGCTCCGTTCACGGTCATGCTTACAACTCTATATATTTAGATTTACCGTCTCATCCTGATGATATGCTTCAGGTGAAATGGATTAGCGACCCATCTCCCGTGCTATCCTGTGGAGTCTTTCTTTAGTTATCAATAAAACAGTTACCACTACCGTTACAAAGCCGGCTTCTAGGATGAAACCCTGCTGTATGAAGACTCCTATTATAAAAGTGATAAAGAGGGCTACAGGAGTAGTTATCCCGATAGTTTTGATCTCGTATTTAAGGTAAGCTAGTAATATCGAAAACCCTCCGAAGATTATAACTCCGACCTCTATGAATCTCAAGCCGATGGAGGCGGAAAGAAAGGAGAACATGACGCCCGAGATGGAGGTCAGCGGGAACGTTCTAACACCGGCTATGACCCTCGGCTTCTTTTTCTCGTGCTCTCTTTCGAGTCCTATCAATCCACCCATTCCTATCGCCAGAAGGATATGTACTGCGAAGACCAGGTCCATAGTGCCGATTTCCATGATTATCTATTAGTGAAGAAAGGTTATTTTTTACTTTCGTCCGACAAGAATCAAATAATACTTTCCTTTTCCTCAATATCATGAACTCGAAAGGTCTTAGATCTGCCGCGAGAGATTACCTTTCACGGGAGCCGGTGGTGAATTCTTATCAGCTGGCTAGATTGAACGAGGAAGAGACAGAAGTGTTTTTAAAAGGTGAAGGGGATATATCAGGTGTTTTACTCCGGAAAGAAGGCACTATCACCATGAGAGGCAGCTTTGAAGCGATTAAAGAACTCTTAACAAAAAGAATAGAAGTTGAAGAAGAGTACAGGTTTCACGCAGTTGACCCAAACTCATTCAGAGCTGTGCAGGAAGTACTCGAAATAGAAGACGACAGACCCACTTGGTTATGTAGGCGGGAATATGAAAAAGCTAGAGAGCCCGATGTCGAAGTAGAGGCTCTACAAGAAGAAGACGCTTTGGTGATAAACGAGTATTGGGGCTTGTCAGATAGCGACTCGACCGATTACATAAAAGAGCGCATCAAAAAGGGTCCTGCCTTCGGTATCAGAAGAGAAGGAGAACTCGTCGGATGGAGCCTCACTCACTTTGTCACCGAGACGACCATGGTGTTGGGCATGCTTCACATAAAAGAAGAGTGGAGAAGAAAAGGGTTCGCAAAAGAGATCACAGAGGAACTCTGCATGAAAGCCGAAGAAGACGGTCTGATACCAGCGGTACAGATATTCAAGGATAATGAACCCTCTATTTCTCTCGCTGCAGACCTTGGCTTCGAGATAAGGGCGGATCATCACTGGTTCGACGGTTCTAGGGTCGAGTGAAGAGTGAGCTATGAGCTTTTTGTAAAAAAGAAATATATAACATCAGTCTTTAAGCTTGATGTATGAGGACCAGTCAGCCGATAGTCAGCGTTCTAGGCCATGTCGATCATGGCAAAACTACTTTTTTGGATAGGATCAGAGGGACCGCTGTTCAAAAAAGGGAGGCCGGAGCGATAACCCAGCATATAGGAGCTACAGAAATACCGATCGAGGCACTGAAAGAAGCCTGTTCCGAGCTTGGATGCGAGATCGATTTTAGGTTGCCCGGTCTGCTGTTCATCGATACTCCAGGCCATCATTCATTCATCAATCTCCGTTCGAGAGGAGGCGCCCTTGCGGACCTAGCTGTATTGATAGTGGATATAAACGATGGATTCATGCCCCAATCTTTGGAATCGTTGGAAATACTGAGGAGGGAAAAGACGCCCTTCGTCGTAGGAGCGAACAAGTTGGACAAGATACCGGGATGGAGGTCCGAAAATGAACCATTCGTAAAGAACCTTCAAAACCAATCCGAGGATGCGAAGAGCAGAATGACTGATGCACTGTACGAGATAATTGGAGACCTTTACGACAAGGGTTTTTCTGCGGACAGGTATGACAAGGTGGATGACTTTTCAAAGAATATCGGCATCGTGCCGATGAGTGCTGAAACTGGAGAGGGAATAGAAGACCTCCTCATGACTTTGATAGGATTGTCCCAAACTTACCTAGAGGATCAGATACAAGTCGAAGAGGGTTCTGGAGAGGGCACGATATTGGAGGTGAAGGAGGAAACGGGTCTAGGAACGACCCTTGACACGATCATACACGATGGAGTGATCAGGAAGAACGACCGAGTCGTGATAGGTACTAGGGGCGAACCGATCCATACTAAAGTCAAATCGTTGATGCGCCCTAAACCCATGGACGAGATAAGAGATCCCAGTGAAAAATTTGAAGAGGTGGAGGAAGTAGGAGCCGCGGCGGGTATCAAACTCGTGACCCCTGAATGTGAAGGCGTGTTGGCAGGTGCTCCTTTGATGGTGGTGGGGGATAAAGACTTGGATGAAGTCATTGATCTGGTCAGAAAGGAGAGCCAAGCTAACATAGAGACGGCAGATGAGGGCGTCATAATAAAGGCTGATGCGATCGGCTCCCTTGAAGGATTGGCCTTCGAACTTAAAGATGAAGATGTACCCATATTGAAAGCCCGTGTCGGAGACGTTTCCAAGAAAGACATAACCGATGCGGTCGCGATCGATGACCCTCTTCAGAAAGTGATCCTTGCCTTCAATGTGAATGTCCTTCCAGATGCGAGAGAGAAGATAAAAGAAGAAGACGTTAAGGTCTTCCAGCACGATGTTGTATACCGATTGGTCGAGGACTACGAAGAGTGGAAGGAGAAGAAGAAGGAAGAACTTAAGAAGAAGAGAAGGGAGAAAATAGTACATCCCGCCAAATTCCGTATCTTGGAAGACCACGTATTCAGGGTGTCTAAACCGGCGATAGTCGGTGTTAGAGTACTAGCTGGGACTATAAGGCCCGGTAGAAAACTGTTGAACAAAGAGGGAAGAGTCCTAGGTCAGATAAAGAGCATAAGGAGCGGTGAGCAGTCGTTGGATTACGCTGAACAGGGCGATGAAGTGGCGATCGCGATATCAGGAGTGACTGTCGGAAGGCAGATCGAAGTAGGAGAGGAACTATACATCGATATACCTGAGGGAGATGCTAGAGAATTGAAGGATCTGGACCTGACCTTTGATGAAGAAAGGATCCTTGACGAGGTGAAAGAAATCAAGCAGAAGGAGAAAGACTTTTGGGGATATTGAATCATTACCGCTGAATTAGAAAATTATTAATATTATTTTATCATTAGCGTGCCCAAGCACTTAACAACTGTGTAGCTGAATAAATAAGAGGTGACCAGCAGATGAGTAAAAATATAGAAGCCGAAGTTATCTATGAAACACCTATCGAAGATCAAAACATCGAAATTGTCGAGAGAAAAGGTATAGGACATCCAGATAGCATCGCCGACGGTATAGCGGAAGAGGTGAGTAAGGCTCTTTCGAGGATGTATTTGGAAAAGCACGACAGGATACTTCATCATAACACGGACGAAGTTCAAATTGTTGGAGGGCAGGCGAAGCCGGAATTCGGAGGCGGTGAGATACTTGAGCCGGTATATATCCTCCTCGCCGGAAGGGCCACGACAGACGTTAACGGAAAGAGATTACCATACAAATCAACCGCCCTGACAACGGCTGAAGAGTATCTCAGAGA
>Ga0207421_10006445_pt1 | contig 12780 bp, 8 predicted proteins | sample SodLakKL_010_SED_4_FD_187542 | JGI IMG/M metagenome (GOLD analysis project Ga0207421, IMG submission 187542) | Alkaline sediment microbial communities from Lake Tanatar, Kulunda Steppe, Russia - 8KL_010_SED (SPAdes) (version 2) | ecosystem: Environmental > Aquatic > Non-marine Saline and...
AGCGGCGGCTCACGCCGGCACCGGGCTGCGTGCCGAGGCGCGAGCGGCCAGGGGCACTTCCTCCGGCTTGGAACGCCGGCCGCCGCCCCGACTCGTGTTCGAGAGCGGTGTTTTTGAGGAAGAGGATGCTGCCTTCGCCGGGGCCTCGGGGTTCGATGGGCTTCTGGTCGGGGAAGCGGTTATGCGAAAGCCGGAACAGGTGCCGGCTCTGATTCAGGGGCTTATAGCCGGAAAACAGTTGCGCGCCGGTGGCCGCGCGCAGTTCTGGCGCCGGCTGTTTGCGCGGAGAGAGGATGCTTGCAGAAAGCGGTGCTTCCCGCTTGTGAAGATTTGCGGTATCGTGCGACCGGAAGACGGTAGGGAGGCGGCTCGAGCCGGCGCTGATGTGCTGGGATTCGTGTTCGTTGAAGGCAGCAGCCGGTGTGCGCCGGCGGAGACGGTGCGCGCTCTGCGGGATGTGCCGTGCCTTCGGGTCGGGGTCGTCGTGGCGCGGCGCGGTGACGCCGGCCGGAACCGGAGCAGGGGTGGGAGCCGGGATCAAGGCCGGGAAGGCAGCCGGGGCGCGGGCAAAGGCGATCGCGGGTCGGCGCTCTCCGGTTCGATAGCCGGACCGCCCCGCCTGCCGGCTGAAGTCATCGAGCTTCTGGAGGAAGGCGCGTTGGATGCCGTCCAACTGCACGGAGACGAGGCGCCGGAGGAGTGTTACCGCTTGGCGTTCCCATACTACAAGGCGATACGGCCGGTGGACGCGGAGGATGCGCGGCGTGCCGCCGGCTATCGTTCGCCACGGGTGCTCCTGGACGCGTACAGCTCGGGCGCCTACGGTGGGACGGGAGAGCGCGTGGCGGCGGAGATCATCCGGAAGGCTGCCGAGCAGGGCTCGTTGTGGCTTGCCGGTGGTCTGACGCCGGAGAATGTCGGTGAGGTCGTGGCACGGTATCGGCCGGAGCTGGTCGATGTGTCGAGCGGCGTGGAGAGCGCGCCGGGAGTAAAGGATATCGAGCGGGTGAAACGGTTCATCCGGCAAGCAGGTGAGGCAACGCATGCAGGGACAAGCTGACGGCCCACGGCGGGCGGCGGAGTCGGACTCGGATAAGGGGCGTCGTGGCCGGCAAGGAGCTGCGGGGCAGGGCCGGCACGATTTCTTTGGAGAATTCGGCGGGCGCTATGTGGCGGAAGTACTGCGCTCGCCACTCGATGAGTTGGAGATCGCATTCGACGAGGCTATTTCGGATTCGGCCTTTCAGCGCGAGCTGGACGGGGTTCTGCGGGACTACGTGGGCCGCCCGACGCCGCTTATCGCAGCGGATCGAATAAGCGATCAGATAGGCGGCGCGCGCATCTATGTGAAGCAGGAAGGGCTTGCCGCCACCGGGGCGCACAAAGTGAATAACGCGGTCGGGCAGGCGCTGCTTGCCCGCCGGATGGGCAAGAGCCGGATCATTGCGGAGACCGGGGCAGGACAGCACGGGGTAGCCGTGGCCGCCGTCTGCGCAAGGCTCGGGCTCGCCTGCGACGTGTATATGGGCGAGCTGGACATGCGCCGGCAGAAGCCGAACGTCTTCTGGATGGAGCGCTACGGCGCGCGCGTGCTTCCGGTAGCCGGCGGATCGGCAACCCTCAAGGACGCGGTAAACGAGGCTCTGCGGGACTGGTCGGCGAGCTTCGAGGATACACACTACCTCCTTGGCTCGGTTCTGGGTCCCAGCCCCTTTCCGGATATGGTGCGCGAGTTCCAGGCGGTAATCGGCCGGGAGACGCAAGCGCAGTGCGCCGAACGCGGGATCGAGCCCGCGGCGCTGCTCGCGTGCGTCGGGGGCGGCTCGAACGCGATCGGCTTCTTCTCGCCGTACCTGGAGAACGAGGGCACGCGTCTCATCGGCGTGGAGGCAGGCGGCCGCGGGACGGATCCGGGAGAGCATGCGGCCAGGATGCGCGGGCTCGGCCGTCCCGGCATCGTCCATGGATACAAGAGCCTCTTTCTCCTCGACGAAGACGGGCAGGTTCTCCCCACCCATTCGGTGTCGGCAGGGCTGGACTATCCGGGAATCGGGCCGCAGCTGGCGCATTTGGGACGGACGGGGCGCGTGGAGTTCCGTCGAGCCACGGACCAGGAGGCACTCGAGGCGCTGGACTACTTCGCCCGGACCGAAGGGCTGCTCTTCGCGCTCGAGTCGGCGCACGGGGCCGCTGCCGCGCCCGCGGTGGCGATGGAGTACTCGAATGACCAGGCGATCGTGTTGAACATGAGCGGGCGCGGTGACAAGGACTTGTTCATCGGAGCACGTGAGCTGGATCGTGAAGGGTGGAAACGCTTTCTCAAAGAGGAGTACGAAAGCTTATGAGCGCGATCGGGCCCGCCGGCCGGGCAAGTTTGATGGCACATCTTGTTGCGTACTATCCGGATCGGGAGAGCTCGTTTCACACGGCGCTCGGGTTGGTGGACGCGGGAGTGGATTTCCTGGAAATACAGTTTCCCTTCTCCGATCCCACCGCGGACGGTCCGGCTATACAGGAAGCATGTGCGACTGCCCTGGAAACGGGCTTCACCATGGCAGGAGGATTTCAGCTTGTGGGGGAGCTGGCACAGCGGACCGACCGTCCGATCATGCTCATGTCCTATGCGGGGCCGGTTTTTGCGCGTGGTGTTGCGCGCTTCGTGTCGGAAGCGGCGGAGCGGGGCGTGGCCGGGCTCATAGTCCCGGACCTTCCCCTGGATCCTCAGTACAACGAAGGCCTTTTCGAAGCAGCTCGAGGCGCCGGAATCGAGGCGGTTCCGGTCGTAGTTGCCGGAGCTCCGGAGGAACGCGTGCGTCTGGTGCTCGAATGGGAGGCGCGCTACGTCTACGTCGCCCTCCGGCGCGGTACCACCGGCGACCAAACTACACTGACGCCGGAAGCCGTGGCGTTTCTGGACCGGATCCGATCGGCGGGCGTGTATACTTTCGCCGGCTTCGGGGTCTCTTCGCGGGAGCAGGTGGAGCAGCTCGGCGCGCATGCGGATAGCGTGGTCGTGGGCAGCGCCTTCGTGCGGACCGTGCATGCCCGGAAGGAGTACGGGCCGGCCCAGGTGCGGAACGGCGTGTACCACCTGGCGGCGGAGCTCGTTGGCGGCCCGCGGGGTCCTGCATCCCGCAACGGCCGAAGACGCCGCGGGAGAAGCAGATCCGGGCTGGGCCGGCTGTAGACCGTTGGGTCCGGGGTGCCACCGTTGGCCTCCGGGCGCGCGGCAAGCTTTATACAAGGAGGAGATATGGCTAAGGAAGTAGCAATCACCACCGAAAACTTCGAGTCCGAGGTAGTCAACTCAGACGTGCCGGTGCTGTTGGATTTCTGGGCCGAGTGGTGCGCCCCGTGCAAGATGGTGGCGCCGGTCCTGGAGGAGTTGGCGAACGAGTACGACGGAAGGCTCAAAATCGGTAAGGTCAACATCGACGAGCAAGCGGAGCTTGCGGCTCGCTTTAGCGTGGTCAGTATTCCGACGCTTCTGCTGGTTAAGGGTGGGGAGGTTGTCAACCAACAGATCGGTGCCGTCCCCAAGGACGTCCTGGAGCAGATGGTCCGAGAGTACGTCTAACGGTCCCCGGCTGAGGCCTCCCCAAGCTGATGAACCCCCGACTAATGGGCCACTAGCTAAGGGGCCGTAGGTAGAAAGGGGCCGTAGAGGATTCCGGTGCTCGGAGAGCGTGCGCCGAAGCGCGCTCCGGCCGGGAGGGCCCGGCATGCGGGCCGCCGGCCGGAGGTACTTCGCCGGTGCGGTCACCGGATATCCCCGTGGGGTGACGACGTCGGGTGGCGTCAGGGCGTATAGACGTCATCCAGGTTCGGCTCGCCCCATGTGGCGCCTCGCGTCGGTACGGTGTGCCAGTCGCTCCGGTGATCGGTATCGACGGAGTCACGGGACCGATTCAGCGACCGAGTCGCGGTGCTATCGCCTACGTAGACGAGGTCTTCGGGGGCTGCTTCCGACCCCTCGATTCGCCATCCGCCCTCGGATACAACGTGGTCTACCCATTCCACCATTCGAGCCGTGCCGAATCCGCGATAGCGTTCGTCGCTGTCGGAAGTGCGATTGGTGTAGAGTACGGCATCCATGATTCCGCCGGCGGGAGTCCGGTTCAGGACGACTGCACCGTTGTTCGTCGGCAGCCCGGAGCCCTCCGGGACCCAGAGGCTTCTAGCGGCCTCGGTCGTGTTGAGCCCGTCCGAGATGTCCCACTCTTCGCCGAGCTCGTCGATCTCCTCTTCAAGTCCTTCGGGCCGGAAGTGCACCAGGATGAACTCACCTGTTTCCACCGGCAGCCCGGGGAAGACGTAGCGGGTATCGTAGTCGTCCGCGGTGCCGTTGGTGAGCGTCGCTCCGCCCAAGTTGCCCCCTTGCCGAACGTATAGCTCGACAATCTCGGGGTTGTTGCCGCTTCCGCGCGGGTTGAGCTCGTTGATCACGACCTCGGGAAGATCGGGATTGTAGCCGTAGAACGGTGCAATCAGATGCAAGCTGTTCTCGTCTTCATCTCTGACGGCAACTTCGGCGAGATACTCTTGGCCGATCTCGGCGCTTTCGGCGAATCTCACGCGGACTGTGGGGGTGCCGTCCGATACCGATTCGATTTCCAGCGCCGGCTCGATCCGCAGATACCCGGGGATGACCGCCGCGGGCCGATCGAAACGGAGTACGAGCTCGTGCCTCCCCACCGCTTCCGCCGACAGGAAGCGAGGCGGGTGCACATCCGTGATCAGAAGCTCACGCGGATCGGGGGGTGCGCACGCGGAAAGCACCAGCACCAGCCCCAGAGCGAGCGTTGAGAGCGGAGCGCCGCCCGGCAGTATTCGCTTCCGGAGCGGCTCCTGGGGCGGCGCCGAGCCGGCCGAACGCTCCGTTGAAGGCCGGCCGCGCACGGAACGGCAATGCCGGCGTAGCTTGATTTGAAGCATAGAGAACCTCCTCTACCCTGATATACGCCGTTCCGTTCGTAGTTCTAGAGATTTCGAGGGTATATCCAGGGCAAACGCAGTTGGATCAGTACGGTTCGGCGACGGCCGAAAGCCGCTGTAACCAGTACTCACCCGTCTCACCACACCACCAGGGGCCCCGGCGAGCGCCCACGACCGCCCGCTCGCCGCCGCGTTTCCAGGCGGGTTGTCCAACTGCGTTTGCCCTGAACAGGTACGACGTATCCGTTGACAATTGTATCTCAGGGTGCTAAACGGTTAATACTAAAAGGAAAAGGGGGCTATTGCGTATGATCAACATACGATTCGTACGTCTTACCTGCATGGTTCTTGCGGTATCCCTCTTGGGCACCTTTTCGCTGTTTGCCGGAGGGGCACAGGAAGAGGAGCCCGAGGTACCGCCGGAAGTGGAAGAGCGAACCGGCGGATGGTTCGACGAGATCGTGACCATTGAGGAGGACGATTCCTCGGCGGCTATCGCTCGTCTCGAGGCCGGCGAGCTCGATATGTACGCTCACGGCTTGTCGGAGGCGGAGCTCTACGATCGGATTCTGGCGAACGAGGATCTCGGCTATGAGGAGTCCTACGGCGGCTACAACGAGCTGACCTTCAACACCGCCGGTCCGGAGTTTGCCGACGCAGACGGGTTCAATCCGTTCGCGGTGCCGGAGATTCGTGAGGCGATGAACTACCTCATCGATCGCGAGCATATCGCCGACGAAATCTACGGCGGTCTGGCGCGACCCCGGTATCTGCCGATCTCGACGGCACTGCCGGACTATGCGCGTCTGTCCGGAATATCCCGGGCGCTCGAGCTCGAGTACTCCTACGATCCGGGCCTTGCCGAGGAGATCATCAGTAGCGAGATGCGGGATCTCGGCGCGACGATGCAGGACGGGGTCTGGCACTACGACGGCGAGCCGGTGGAGCTGATCATACTCATCCGGAATGAGGACGAGCGGCTCGACATCGGGGACTATATCGCCAATCAGCTGGAGGACATCGGCTTCGAGACCGAGCGGATCTACGCAAGTGCCGCGGAAGCCGGCCCGCTTTGGACCGAGCGGCATCCGGATACCGGGGAGTTCCACGTCTATACCGGTGGTTGGATCACCACTGCGGTTGTGCGCGACCAGGCGGACAACTTCGACTTCTTCTATACCCCGCGCGGACTCCCGTTCCCGCTCTGGCAGAACTACGAGCCCACGGAGGAGTTCGACCAGATTGCCGACGACCTCGCCAGCCGGCGCTTCGACACGATGGAAGAGCGCGCGGACATGTTCGCAGAAGCGCTGCGGCTCTCCATGGAGGATTCCAGCCGGATCTGGCTCGTGGATACGCAGGATGTCACTGCGCGAAGAGCGGACCTGAGCGTAGCCGCGGACCTCGCAGGCGGCGTCTCCGGAGCATCGCTCTGGGCGCTGACTATGCGCGATGAGACTCAGGTCGGCGGCACGGCCAACCTCGGCCTTCCCAGCATTCTGACTGAGCCGTGGAACCCGATCGACGGCTCCAACTGGGTGTACGACCAGATGATGATCGAGGCAACCAGTGAGGACGGCGTTCAGCCGGATCCCTTTACGGGGCTCTACTGGCCGCACCGCATCGAGTCGGCGGATGTTCTTGTGCGTGAAGACCTCCCGGTTGAAACCACGCACGACTGGGTCAATCTGGAGCGGACCGGTGAGATCGACGTCCCCGAGGATGCCTGGGCGGACTGGAACGCTGCCGAACAGCGTTTCGTGACCGTCGGAGAAGAGGAGCCGGACGGAGTGACCGCGCGTACTATGGTCCGCGTGCAGTACCCGGACGACCTCTACGACACGGTACAGTGGCACGACGGAAGCAGCTTCTCCATCGGGGACGTGCTGCTCTATATGATCTTGGCGTTCGATCGCGCGCAGGAGGAGAGTCCGTACTTCGATCAGGCGGCAGTGCCGACCTACGAGTCCTTCATGGACGACTTCCGGGGCGTGCGCATCGTAAGTGAGGATCCCCTGGTCATCGAGACCTATACGGACTCGTTCTACCTTGATGCCGAAGTGAATGTATTCAATGTAGGTACCTGGTGGCCCATGTACGCACAAGGTACGGGCGCCTGGCACAATCTCGGGCTTGCGCTGAAGGCCGAAGGTAACGAGCAGATGGCGCTTTCCTCGGATAAGGCGGACAGGCTCGAGGTAGAGTGGACGAGTCTGGTAGCCGGTCCAACCATCGAGCTGCTCGAGGAAAACCTGGAGACCGCTCAGGCCGACGGATTCCTTCCATTTGCGGATTTCATGTCGGATTACGTCGACTCCGCGGAGATTTCTTCACGGTGGAGCAATCTTGCCGCGTGGTACGACGAGTACGAACACTTCTGGGTCGGTACGGGCCCCTATCAGCTTGCCGGCGTCTTCCCCGTGGAAGGTACGGTACAGCTGACGCGGTTCGAGGACTATCCGGATCTCGCCACGCGCTGGGACCAGTTCGAGGAGCCGATGATTGCTGACGCGACCGTGGACGGTCCGGTCAGCGTGGATCAGGGCCAAGAAGCCGAGTACGACATTCACATCACGTTCGCGGGCCAGCCGTACGCTATCGAGGACATCCAGGAAGTGACGTACCTGCTCTTCGATGCCCGTGGCGATCTGGTACACGAAGGCATCGCGGAGCCGGCCGAAGACGGCCGCTATACCGCCACGCTGGAGAGTGACGTGACCGCGGCGCTGCCCGACGGCTCGGCACGCCTGGAGGTGGCGGTTTCTTCTCGAATGGTGGCTATCCCAACCTTTACCGGGTTGGAGTTCATCGTCGGGAACTGATACCGTATTTGAACCGTTGTTGTGCGGCGGGCTTCGCTACGGAGGCGCCTGCCGCACACACGGTTGCACGACAGACAGAGTCGGACCGGGCTCCGTTGGGGTAGGTCCGGCTCTGGTGTTCCGAGGACGGGTGCAGGTCGTCGGAACAACGCTAAGGATCTGTCGGCAGCTCGGAGAGCAACACAGATGAGCGACAGTTTGGGGTCCAAGAGTGAGACGCCGTATTCACGGCATTCTGAGCCAAATGAGGGTGATGCGGATGGCGGCGATGGGAGCGGCCTAAACGCAGACGGTACAACGAGTACCGGGAAGTCGTCGGCGAAGCGTATATCCAAGTACTTCACCGTTCGACTGCTGCAGGCAGCTGTTACGGTTACGCTGGCGGTATACGCGTCGATCTTGATCGCGAACGCCGGCGGTGCGGTCGACGAGCTACGGATCGGTCAGATTCGGGAGCAGCAGTCGGTGTACCTGAGTCAATCACCGGAGTTTCGTGATCTGAGAAGCGAGAGGCGCCGGGATCTCATAGATGAGCACGTTCAGATGGAGATTCGGCGGCTCGGGCTGGATGAGCCGTTCATCTTCCGGAGCTTCCGGTATCTGCGCAACGCGCTGACACTCGATCTGGGGCGAGCGGAATACCTGACGAGTGAAAGCGGGTCGCGGCAGGTACGCTACATAATTCTGGAACGGTTGCCGCCTACGCTCTATTTGTTCGCTAGCGGGAACCTGATTCTGTTCTTCCTTTCGGTGTTCGGGGCGTTGTTCCTCTCCCGGCGCTATGGGAGTAAGCTGGACCGGGCGGTCGTGGCGCTGGCGCCTACGTCGACCGCGCCCAATTGGTTTTACGGGATCTTCTTGGTCCTGATATTCTCCGCGGTTTTGGGGTGGCTCCCGTTTGGGGGGATGGTGGCATCGCCTCCACCGGCAAATCCGTTTCTGTACTTCCTCAGTCTCGTGCGCCACTTGGTTCTGCCGGTTACCGCAGTGGTCCTGAATCTTCTCTTTGTGTCGATCTACACATACCGTACGTTCTTTCTTCTGTATTCGAGCGAGGACTATGTGGAGATGGCCAAGGCGAAGGGACTGCGGTCCGGCGTCGTGGAGCGGAGGTACATCTTGCGGCCCACGTTGCCCACGATCATCACCAATTTCTCCCTCTCCATGATCACGGTATGGTTAGGCTCGATTCTGTTGGAAGGCGTTTTCAACTGGCCCGGACTGGGCAGCTTGATTATGCAGGCCATCAGTCAAACCGATACGCCGGTTATCATCGGTTCGGTGGCGATCTATTCGTACCTGCTTGTCTTCACGTTTCTCATCCTTGACGTGGTATATGCGATCGTTGATCCCCGAGTGGGAGTCGGATCGGGAGGTGCGGAATCATGAGTAAGAGGCCAAGCCGCTTCCGCGCGAACCTGGCAGAGATTCGGCGCTATCCGTCGGCCATTGTGGGCTGTGTTATGATCATGATGCTCGTGGGGGTGGCGATATACGCGTTGGCGGTCCTCTCCTACGATGACGCAGTACGGCTGTGGCGCGGCGGGGCCGTGTGGGCGGAGAATCCCCGAAATGCTCGGCCTGTCTGGTACAACCTTGTGCCGGGCGTAGAGCGACCCACTACGATAGTCCTGGACTCGACTGATCCGGAAGCGGAAGTGGAGCGGACGCAAGTTGGAGAACAGCGGTACGAGATATCGATTCGGCTTCCGTTCGAGTACGAGTACGACGGCTTTCCGCGCGAAGTCAACCTGTTCGTCCGGTCCGAGTTCGACGATGCGCGTCCCTTCTTGGTGTCGACGTGGCACACGCCGGACGGCAGGCGTATTCCGCTGGGGCGGCAGCAAGTTCGGCAGACCGAAATCCTCAGGCTCTCACAGGATCGGGATATCGCGGGGCGGTTAGGTGGAGTGTCGCCGCGTTTCGGCTTCTTCACCCCGGACGACACTCCGGAGGCGGCTGAGCAGGGAGAATACGAGCTGGAGATCACGGCAACCGTGTTCGACCACGACGCAAAGGTGGACGCTCGTCTTGTGGTGTACGGACAAGTGCATGGAATTGCCGGAACCGATCACCGCAGGCGTGATATCGGAGTCGCGCTTCTCTACGGGACGCCGATTGCGCTTTCGTTCGGCCTATTGGCGGTGGTCGGCGCCTATATAACGACCTTCGTTATCTCTGCGGTCGGGACATGGTTTGGACGGTGGGTGGATACGCTCATTCAACGGATCGCCGAGGTGAACATGGCCATTCCCCTTCTGGTGGTGCTGATTATGGTGGGCACCCTTTACTCCCGGAGTATCTGGGTCATGTTGGCTGTTACTATTGCGCTGAACGTTTTCAGTCCGGGGATCAAGATCTTCCGAGCTATGTTTCTGCAGGTGAAGACCGCTCCCTATATCGAAGCCGCGCAGACCTATGGTGCAGGAAACACACGGATAATCTTCCGGTATATGATCCCGAAGATACTGCCGGTACTCATACCGCAGTTCGTGCTGGGGATTCCGACGTTCGTGTTTCTAGAAGCGACGCTTGCGCTCCTGGGGCTCGGAGACCCGGTGCTACCTACGTGGGGCAAGGTGCTGCAGGATGCGCATCAGAACGGGGCGCTGTACAACGGGTACTACTACTGGGTCTTACTGCCGGCCGGTCTGTTGATCGTGACCGGTCTCGGGTTCGCGTTGGTGGGATTTGCGCTCGATCGTATCTTCAATCCGCGGCTGCGCAACGTGTAGGAGTAATGCATGCAAGGAAAGGTGAGTGCAGGTTCGTCGGCAGGCGAAGGATCCGGCGAAGCAACGCTGGTACGGCCTACCGGCGGAAGGCCGGACTTCGTCGACGTCCGGAACTTGCAGCTGCATTTTCGGACCAACAAGGGTATCGTGCAAGCCGTAGATAATGTCACGTTTCAACTGGGGGAGGCGCGCACGCTGGTTATCCTTGGGGAGTCAGGGTGTGGGAAGAGCTCGCTTGTGAAAGCGCTCTTGCGTCTTCTGCCACGGAACGTGGAACGCTACAGCGGCGTAGCGCGGCTCGGTGGTGACGACCTTATGCAGTATGACGAGGGGGCTTTTCGCCGACAGGTCCGTTGGCAGAGGGTTTCTATTGTGCCGCAGGCTGCGATGAACTCTTTGAACCCGGTGTTGCGGGTCGGCGATCAGGTGGCGGAACCGCTGTTGACGCACGGATTGGTAGAAAGCGAGGAGGAGGCACTGAGGCAGGCTGAGACTCCGTTTCGAATGGTTGGAGTTCCGCTGGATTTCGTGACCCGGTATCCTTTCGAGCTGTCCGGCGGGATGCGGCAGCGAGTTGCCCTTGCTATGGCGCTCGTTACGGACCCGGAGCTTGTGGTCTTGGACGAGCCTACTTCGGCGCTGGATCTTTTGACCCAAGCCAATATCATGAACGTCCTCAAGCAGATCAAGACGGATCTGGGACGCACGTTCATACTCATCACTCACGATATCGCTACTTCGAGCGAGTTGGCGGACGATATAAGCGTGATGTACGCCGGGCAGATCGTGGAGTTTGCGGATGCGGAGCGATTCTTCAACGAACCGTTGCATCCGTATTCGCAGCGGCTCATGGCGAGCGTTCCGAGTATCCGCGGTGAACGCAAGAAGCTGCAGTATATCCCGGGACAGCCCCCGAGTCTGTTGACGCCACCCACCGGGTGTCGCTTTGCGGAGCGATGCCCGCTGGCTTTCGAGAAGTGCCGGAACGAGCCGCCGTTGTTCGAGACCCAAGATGGCCGGAAAGTGAAGTGCTGGCTCTATGAATGACGGACGCATGGAAGCACACCGACCGGAACAGGGGCGCAGTATGGAGCAAGTGCAATCGGAAGAGAGGAATGTCGCGGGAGGTGTAGGTAGCGCCTCCGCGGTGAGAGACGTTGCAGGACCCGGCGCGGAAGCTGGCCGGGACGGTGGCGACGGAACGCAGCTAGGCAAGACTTTGCTTCGAGTGCGTAATCTCCGGACCCATTTCGTGCTACGGAAGTGGGGCTTCCTGCACGTTGGATCGGTTCGAGCCGTGGACGGGGTCAGCTTCGATCTCCGGAGGCAGGAGTCGATTGCGGTGGTCGGAGAGTCCGGCTGTGGCAAAACCACCCTTGCCAAGACGATTCTGGGGCTCAACAACGTCACAAGTGGAGCTATCGAGTTCGACGGGAATCGGATCGACGATTTGAAGCCCGGTAGAGGGGCATGGTATCGGCGCCAGGTCGGCTTCGTTCAACAGGACCCGTACGGCGCGTTGCCGAGCTTCATGGACGTCCGCCATATTCTGGAAGAGCCACTGCGGATCCATGGAATCCGCGATCCTCAGGAGCGGTATGAGCGAATAGAGCATGCGTTGGAAGAGGTCAGGCTTCGGCCTGTCGGTGACTATCTGGACAAGTATCCCCACATGCTCTCCGGCGGCCAGCAGCAACGGCTAGTAATCGCTCGGGCCATAATTCTGGGACCGAAGATGCTGGTTGCCGACGAGCCGGTCTCGATGCTCGATGCTTCGGTCCGGGTAGAAATTCTGAATCTCCTACGTGCGCTCCAGGAACGCGAGGGGCTGGGGATGATCTATATCACCCATGATCTCTCCACGGTGCGCTACTTCTCCGAGCGAATTTTCGTCATGTACGGGGGCAAGCTGATCGAGCAGGGACCGGTTGAAGAGCTGCTTCAGAACGCCAAGCACCCGTATACTCGTGCGCTGCTCGAGGCGATACCGGATCCGGACGGCGATAACGCGCTGTCGTTCCGACGAGTGCCGGGCGGGGAGCCGCCGAGTCTCAAGAATCCTCCTGCGGGCTGTCGCTATCATCCGCGGTGTCCGTTTGCGATACCGGGACTCTGTGACCGCGTAGAACCCCCTAATTTTGCTTTTCCACGAAGTGAGCACGAGACTGGGAGTCCCGGCGAGTTGACAGCTGCGGCTTCGCACGGCAGGTCGAGTGAGGTTGCCGACAAGGACCGGGCGGACTCGGAAGAGCTTTCAGATCCCGCGGGGGCACCGGCGGCCCGCCCGT
>Ga0207421_10006446_pt1 | contig 12777 bp, 14 predicted proteins | sample SodLakKL_010_SED_4_FD_187542 | JGI IMG/M metagenome (GOLD analysis project Ga0207421, IMG submission 187542) | Alkaline sediment microbial communities from Lake Tanatar, Kulunda Steppe, Russia - 8KL_010_SED (SPAdes) (version 2) | ecosystem: Environmental > Aquatic > Non-marine Saline and...
CGACTCGTCTGCTCGACTCCTGCCGTGAAGCGTCTACAGCCGCGACAGATGGTACTCGGAGCCAAGCTCCTCGTGTAGTGTCGCGGCAGAAAGACGCCGTCGCCAGGACTCGAACCTGGGACCACCTCGTTAACAGCGAGGTGCTCTACCATCTGAGCTACGACGGCTCAACGCATCCCAACGTAGTCGGATTGTTTTAATAGGGCTTTCGCTTTCCCCCCGACGGAAGCGACATGCTTTCACACACGAACTAATAATCGGTCTGTATGCCTACCCTCGATGACGTGCTCCGCGAGGTCGACGAGCGCGTCACCCCCTCGGCCGACGAACGTCAGCGTCTCACCGCCGCCGCCAGCCGGCTGGTCGACCGCGCCGAGGCCGCCATCGACGACCGCGACATCGCGGCCGACGTCCTGCAGGTCGGCTCGACGGCCCGCGGCACCTGGCTCGCTGGCGACCGGGATATCGATCTGTTCGTCCGCTTCGATCCCGACCTCCCACGCGAGACGCTCGAAACCTACGGCCTCGAAATCGGCCACGCCGTCCTCCCGGAGGGCCACCAGGAGTACGCCGAACACCCGTACGTCAAGGGCGAATTCGAGGGCTTCGACGTCGACTGCGTGCCCTGCTACGCTGTCGAGTCAGCCACCGACATTCGCTCAGCGGTCGACCGTACCCCCTTTCACACCAAGTATCTTGACGCCAGAATCGACGACGCGCTCGCACGTGATGTCCGCATTTTTAAGCGATTCCTCAAGGGGATCGGAGCCTACGGCAGCGATCTCAAAACCCGCGGCTTTTCTGGATACCTTGCCGAACTCCTGATCGTCGAGTACGGTGGGTTCAAACCCCTGCTCGATGCCGCGGTCGACTGGCATCCACCAGTCGCATTCGATCCCGAAGATCACGGCACCGCGTCGTTCAGCGATCCACTGGTCGTCATCGATCCGACCGACCCCGAGCGCAACGTGGCCGCGGTCTGTGCAGCCGACAACGTCGCCCGGCTCCAGCACTACGCTCGGACGCTCCTCGCCGACCCCGACCTCGCGCTGTTTTTCCCACCCGACCGCGTGCCACTCGCCGCCGCCGAGATCCGCCAGCGATTGGATAGTCGAGAGACGACCGCCGTCGCACTCGTCTTCGAGCCACCCGAGATCGTCGACGACCAGCTGTATCCACAGCTCGAAAAATCCCGTGCCGGCATCCAGTCGGGCCTCGAAAGCCACGGCTTTGCGGTGTTTCGATCCGAGGCGATGGTCGAGGCCGAAAGCGAAACCGCTGTCTTGCTGTTTGAGCTGGCCACCGCCACCCTCCCGGCAGTCGAACGCCACGAGGGCCCACCCATCGGCGTCCGCCAGCACGCCACCGGCTTTTATACGGCGTACGCCGACCGCGAGGACTGCGTCGGCCCGTTCATCGACGGCGACCGCTACGTGGTCGAACGCCCCCGGGAGTGGACCGACGCCGTCGAGTATCTCGACAGCGACGATCTCTTCGATGTCGGCCTCGGCGTCAGGATTGAAGAAGCACTCGAAGACGGGTACGAACTCCACGTCGACGACGAAATCGCCGCGTTGGCCGACAGCGTCGGCGGACAGCTCACTGCCTATCTCGACCCACAGCCCTGAGACGGACGCCCCGACCGCCCGATACCCAAAAGCGGCGATACGTTTTACCCGACAGCTGCCTGATTAATGATTATGGATCGCGAGACGGCCACGCCGAGCGTCGACGGAATCCCGGGCGAGCGCGCCCAACAGTGGGTCGAGCACCACCACCGGACGGCCGCACCGAGCACCTACGTTTACGAGTTCGTCTGGGATCTCTCGGGGCCGGCGGTGGGGCCATTTTGTACGGACGTCGACGGCAACGTGTTGCTGGATTTCACCAGCCACGTCGCCGCCTCGCCGCTGGGGTACAACAACCCCAAAGTTATGGACCGCCTACGGGAGTTCGAGTTGGTCGACCCCCTGAAAATCGCCGGCCAGGATTTCTACGTTTCGGGCGGCGACGAGCCGGGTAGTGACTCCCTACCCGGCCCGACTGGGCTGATGGACCGGCTGGTTGAGGCCACCAGCGAGTACGGGCTGTCGACGGTCTTTCTGTCGAACTCGGGAGCTGAAGCGGTCGAAAACGCAATCAAAATCGCCTACGACCACAGCGACGGCGGCCAGTACGGCATCACCTTCGACGGCGCGTTTCACGGCCGCACTCTGGGGACGCTTTCGCTGAATCGCTCGAAGTCGGTCCATCGTCGACACTACCCCGAAATTTCGGGCATCCACGCCCTACCCTTTTGTACGGACCAGGGATGTACCCCCGAAACCTGCGGCTGCGGCTTTTTTACTGAGCACGGCTCTCAACTCGACCGGATGGTCGACCCCGAACAGGGGTATCTCGACCCCGACGAGGTCGCCTACATCATCCTCGAACCAGTTCAGGGCGAAGGCGGCTACCGAATCCCGAGCCAGGCGTTCGGCGATAAAATCGCCACCATCGCTGACGACCACGACATCACCCTCATCGCCGACGAAATCCAAAGCGGACTCGGCCGAACCGGCAAACTGTGGGGATCGGATCACTACAGCTTCGAGCCGGACGTGATTGCCGCAGCCAAAGCCCTCCGGGTCGGTGCGACAATCGGCCGTGAGGAGGTGTTCCCCGACGAGACGAATCGACTCTCCTCGACGTGGGGAGCGGGCGACATCCTGGCTTCGCTGCAGGGCGCGCTCACAATCGATGCGATTCACGACCACAACCTCATGGCGAATGCGACCGCTCGCGGCCGGCAGTGTCTCGAACTCCTAGTGGACGGACTCGCCGACTACGACTGTGTCGTCGAGAGCCGCGGGCTGGGATTGATGCTCGCCGTCGAGTTCGATACCAAGGCTCGCCGAAACGCGGTTCAAAAAGCGGCCCTCCAGCGCGGGCTGCTCACGCTGGGCTGTGGCCACAGCGTGCTTCGGCTGTTGCCACCGCTGGACGTGACAGAACGCGAGATCGAACTCGCCGTGGAGTTGCTTATAACGGCAGTCGACGATGTCGTCTGATCACGCCTCTGTTTTGTTATAAAGGCAGTCGATGGGTCAGTCTGCTCGCGGGCTGGTCTACATCCGGTAGCGATTCGAGTCGTCCAGCGACGGGAGGCTGTCGCCGCCGGTCATCTCCTCGAACGTCATCCCGGAGAGATACTCGTCGTACGTCACGTCATACCCTGACCGAAGATGGAAATCCAGATCGCCGGAGTCGACAGTCTGTCGGTACAGCAGGTGGACCGCCCGCCGAACGAGTTCCTCGGGCTCGTCGGTCTCGAAAACCGCCGCCAGCATTGCGAGTTCGTTTTTCGTCTCGCGGTCCAGTGTGACGGTAAACTCGTCGTCGAGCGCGCTGTACTCGTCGGTAATATCCTCGGTTAGCTCGTCGAGACTCATAGCCGACCATTGGCCAGCAGACGGAAACGCGTTGTTGTTTCGCACTTACGCGCCTGGCTCTTCGTCGGGTCCGGTGCCCGGCCCGACATCACCCTCAATAGCCTCCTCGTCGGTTGGTTCCAACTCGGCAGCGAGAACGTCCGCTGCGCAGGAATGCGTTCGGCTAACGACGAAAAACGCACCCGGCTCGATTGCTGTTTCTCCGTCCTGGACATAGATGGGCGTCGACTCCGCCGGAGCCTCGCCGTTTTCGGTCTCCTCAGTTGGGTTGAGCAGCGTGACCGCGTAGGCGAGAGGGTTCGCACCGAGGAACTCACACGCGGCTGCACCTTCCGGGACCGTGGCGTCCGACTCGCCGTGTATCTCGACGAACAGCCCCTCGTGGTCAGGCCGGTCGAACGTGGGCGCGGCCGCCGATAGCCCGACCTCGGTCATTGCCTCCTCGTCGGCTGGCGGCTCGCCATCATCCGGTGCTGTGTCGTCGTCCTGTGTCTGGCCGGTCGTGGCCCCCGGGAGCAACGTCGCAGTCGACAACCCGACTGCGCCCGCAAGCAGTCGTCGACGCGAGCATGCCCGGTGCTGTTGCTCGTGGTCGCCTGGTTGCATGCTTCAGCGTGTCACGCCAGCAGATAAAGCGAACTGGCCAGTTGGTTCTCACCCGGCTTCGATAGACGGCTGCCGTCGCTGGTGGTGCTCTCGCTGGCCGCGCTGGACCACAAACGAATCGCGTATCGACTGCGAGCGTGTAGGTCCAGTCGGTACGTGTGGGATCCAAACAGCACCCCTAAACCTGCCGCCAACAGATTGCCACTAATGACTGAGGCGGGCGCGACCGACGACACAGCACTCGGCGACAGCGAGACCGTCGCCGCAGCCCAGCAGGCACTGATCGAGTGGTACGAGGCCGACCACCGGGCGTATCCCTGGCGCGAGACCGACGACCCCTACCCAATCTTGGTCTCCGAGATCATGAGCCAACAGACCCAACTCGACCGGGTGGTTGAGGCCTGGGCCGACTTTCTCGATGCGTGGCCGACTGTCGACGCACTGGCCGAGGCTCCCCGTGGCGATGTCGTCTCGTTTTGGAGCAACCACAGCCTCGGCTACAACAACCGCGCGAAGTACCTCCACGAAGCCGCAACTCAGATAGTCGACGACTACGACGGCGAGTTCCCCCAGACGCCCGACGAACTCCAGGAACTGATGGGTGTTGGTCCGTACACCGCCAACGCGGTTGCCTCGTTTGCATTTAACAACGGCAATGCGGTCGTCGACACCAACGTCAAACGCGTGCTGTATCGCGCCTTCGACGTGCCGGACGACGAGTCGGCCTTCGAGACGGCCGCCAGCGAACTGATGCCCGAGGGTCGCTCGCGGGTCTGGAACAACGCGATCATGGAACTCGGTGGGGTGGCTTGCGAGAAGACGCCGAACTGTGACACCGCAGGCTGTCCCTGGCGTGAGTGGTGTTCGGCCTACGAGTCCGGTGATTTTACGGCTCCCGACGTGCCAACCCAGCCGAGTTTCGAGGGCAGTCGACGCCAGTTCCGCGGGCGAGTAATCCGCACCCTCGGCGAGTACGACGAACTCCCCTTAGATGAGTTGGGTCCCAGAGTCCGGGTCGACTACGGCGGCGACACCGGCCGCGAGTGGCTCAGCGGACTCGTCGCTGATCTGGTCGACGATGGGTTGGTGGAGACGGACCACCAGGACGGCGAGACGGTTGTTCGGCTTCGTCAGTAGCGACAGCGGCAGATAGATTTACGTATTGGTCATCGAATAGTAGACATAATGGTCAAGTCGACAGTCAGGTTTTCCGAGACCGTCATGGACCGGGTCGAAGAGTTAGTCGAGGGTGAGACGTTTTCGAGCAAATCCGAGTTCCAGCGGTTTGCTGTCGAATTCGTCCTCTCGGAGATCGACGACTACGAGCCAGAGATGCTGGATTTCGAGGACGTCCGCGATGAGGTGTTTGCCGACAACACACCCCAGCGGCGCGAGGAGTTCGTCCCTGAAGACGACGCCGAGTTCTACCAGATCGCCGCCCGCGTCCGGCAGTTTGCGATCCGCGGCGAGATCGAGACTGCCCGAGACCTGATCGATACGCACTATCCGGCGACCGACCCCCGGAGTCTGCTGTTGGACGACATCGTCGAAACCTACCGCGCCCGCGAGCAGGCTGACGCTGGGCTTGCCGTCGAGTAGCGCGCTACTGTCGACTTGACTTTTTATGCTTCCCATCCGTTGATGAGGTATGTCCGACCCACACGTCGTCGCGCTTGTCGGGAGTCACCGCGAGGAAAGTTATACACGCAGAGCAACCAGGCGCGCCCTCGAAGGCGTCGACGCAGCCGGCGGTCATGGCGAACTGCTGGATCTCCGCGAGTACGACCTCCCGCCGCTCAACACCGACCGAAGCAATCAGGGCGACAGCCAACAGGTCGTCGACCGAGTCGACCAAGCCGACGCGATCATTCTCGGGAGTCCGATGTACCATGGCTCGTACTCTGGTGTGCTGAAAAACGCCATCGACTACTGCGGCTTCGACGAGTTCGAGGGCAAAACTGTCGGTCTGCTTGCGGTCTCGGGTGGCTCGTTTCCGATCACGACGCTCGAACATCTCCGGTCGGTCTGTCGCGCGCTCAACAGCTGGGTGCTCCCACACCAGGCGGCGATTCCGAACGCCCACTCGGCGTTCGATTCCGAGGGGTTCGTCGATGAGGGGACCGAAAAACGAGTAGACACACTGGGTCGACGCGTCGTTCAGTACGCAGAGATCGAACGTGATCCGGCGACGTTCGAGAGCGACCAGAACGAAGGGGCTGGCGACTGAGCCGGGTCGTTCACACAACCGGTAACAACCATTAAGAATTCGTGGTGCGAACTGTGTTATGGTGTCTCATGGCACTGTACGACCGCATACTGGTTCCGACCGACGGTTCGCCGGAGGGACGGCGAGCGGTCGCTCACGCCGTCGACCTCGCTGAGGTACACAACGCGTCGGTTTTGGGGCTGTACGTGATCAACACGGCGAGCTACAACGGGCTGCCGATGGAGACTGCCTGGGAGGGGGTGACGACGCTGCTCAACACCGACGGCCAGGAAGCACTCGACGATGTCACGCAGGTGGCAACCGATCGCGGGGTTCCTGTCGAGACCGAGATGGCCGAAGGATCGCCAGCCAGAGAGATCATTCGGACGGCGGACCGTCAGGACTGTGATCTGATCGTGATGGGTACCCACGGCCGCGGCGGGCTCGACCGTCTGCTGTTGGGTAGCGTCGCCGAGAAAGTCGTCCGGGGAGCCGAAATTCCCGTAACCACGGTTCGGATCGACGAATCGATGGTCGACTCCGAGTCAGCAATCGCCGACGCGAACACTGAGACAACTCCTTCGGCCTAACGCTGGGGCCGCAGATGCTCGCAGTCGCCCGTGTGAACGACCTCCTGGCCCTCGTCTGTCTCGACGACGAGCGCGCCGGGGAACTGGACGTCGAGGGCCTCGCCTTCGATTGTTTTGTGTGGCGTCTCGATCCGCACCTGCTGGCCGAGCGTTGAGCTGTATTCGCGCCACTGGTCTAAGACGCTGTCAGGATCAGCGAGCAACTCGTCGAATGATTCGAGCAGCCGCTGGACGAACAGCCGGCGGTCGACGTCCTCGCCACGCTCGTCTCGGAGGCTCGTCGCCCCCTCGGGGAGTTCGGTGGCGTCGATGTTGGCGTTGACCCCGATACCGGCGATGAGCCACGAGACGCGGTCGGCTTCGCCCTCCATCTCGGTGAGGATGCCCGCGAGTTTCCGACCACCGCGCGCGCCGGACTCGCCGACCAGCACGTCGTTGGGCCATTTGAGATGCGCCTCAACGCCGGCCTCACGGCAGGCCGAGACGGTGGCGACGCCGGCCGCCAGTGCCGACAGTGGGATGTGGGCAGCCGGCAGCTCGGGCTGGCAGACGACCGAACACCAGACGCCGCCCGAGGGGGCACTCCAGGGGCGGTCGAGTCGACCCCGGCTGCCGGTCTGTTCGTCGGCGACGACCGCAAGGTCACGCGTCCCCTCGGCAGCCACCTCGCGGGCGCGGTTGTTCGTACTGTCGACGGCATCGTGGTACTCGATTGTGTACGGTGCCTCAAGGCCGAACTCGATTGCGGCCGCCCCGTACTCCGGAACGCCGGTCACCTCGTAGCCGTCGGCGGTGCTCTCGATGGTAAAGCCCTCATCGCGGAGCGACTCAACCTGCTTCCAGACGGCGGCCCGCGAGACGCCGAGCCGCTCGGCCAGTGCTGGGCCAGCGATCGGCCCCTCCTCGAAGGCGTCCAACAGCGCGCGTCGCGTCTCGTTCATTGCCAGCAGTACACACCCCAGCCCAAAGAGGCGTCGGATACAAAGCCACGCCGCCCCAAGCGGTAGCTATGATTACGTTTCTCGCTGGCGGGACGGGCACCCCGAAGCTGTTGGCCGGTGCCACCGAGCAGTTGTCGGCCGAGCGGCTGACCGTCATCGGTAACACCGGCGACGACATCGAACTCGGCGGACTGGTGGTGTGTCCGGATCTCGACACCGTCCTCTTTCACCAGGGTGGTGTCCTCGATACGGATCGCTGGTGGGGAGTCGACGGCGACACGCACGAAACCAACGCCGAACTCCACCGCCTCGCCGAGCAGGCCGACCTTGCGGACGGCCCCCAGTATCTCCCCGCCGAACGCCAGACCGAGGGTCGACCCATCGCTCGCTGGCGGCGGTTTTCAGGAATCGCGGAGTTCATGACCATCGGCGACCGGGATCGGGCGGTCCACATCATCCGGACGAGCCTGCTGGATGAGGGCCACACGCTCACCGAAGCCACCCAAACGCTGGCCGACGCGTTCGATGTCGAACTCACCCTGTTGCCGATGACCGACGATCCGGTCTCAACGATCATCAAAACGGAGTCGGGACCGATCCATTTCCAGGAGTACTGGCTCGGCGAGGTCGACCACGAGATCAACGGCGTCGAGTTCCGCGGCAGCGACGAAGCCAAACCGACCGATCAGGTGCTCGACGCGCTTGACGCGCCGGTCGTCATCGGTCCCTCGAACCCGGTGACGAGCATCGGGCCGATGCTCGCGGTGCCCGGCATCCGCGAGGCACTCCAGCGAACGCCCGTCGTCGCCGTCTCGCCGTTCGTCGAGGACGAAGTCTTCTCAGGGCCAGCCGCCGAGTTGATGGCAGCAACGGGCCGCGAGCCCTCGACACAAGGAGTAGCCGATGCCTACCCCTTCGTCGACGCCTTCGTCCTCGACGAAGCCGACCGGACGGCGTTGGATCGGCCGGTCGTCCGGACCGACACCCGAATCGACGATGCGGACGACAGCAACCGGGTGATGGAGGCCGTCATCGACGCGCTGGAGGCCCTCGACATCCATGTTTGAACCACGGCTCGCGCTGGCGAGTCTGAGCGGCGAGGCCGACGCCGCCTGGGCTGCCGCCGGAGCCGATCTTGCGGGTACAGCTTTTATCGGAGGAATCGCCCTCGACGAGCCGAGCCGCGAGGCGGCCGGAAAACTCACCGAGCGCGACCGCAACGAGTTCCTGCCGGCTGATCCGCTTGCATTTATAAAGAGCCAGCTGTCGCAACTCTTCGACGTCCCGGTCCGGGCCGGCGTCAATGTCAGAACGACCACCGTCGACCCGGTTCAAAAGGCAGCAGGGATCTGTGCCGACCATGGAGCGATCCTCGAAATCAATGCCCACTGTCGACAGCCCGAACTCTGTGCGGTCGGCTGTGGCGAGCGCCTACTGGCCGATAGTGACCGACTAACTACATACGTCGAAGCGGCGGCCGCCGAAGGTCCAGCTGTGAGCGTCAAAGTTCGCGCCGAGGTCTCGGGCGTCGACCTGCCGGCGGTCGCCCAGCAAATCGAACGGGCTGGAGCCGATATGATCCACGTCGACGCGATGGACTCCGAGCAGATCATACGAGACGTCGACGAGGCGACGGATCTGTTTATTATCGCCAACAACGAGGTCCGGGACCGCCAGTCGGTCCAGGAGTACTTCGGCTATGGAGCCGACGCAGTCAGCGTTGGTCGACCGAGCCGCGATCCCGAGGGACCAGTGATGCAACGAGTCGCCAGCGCGGTCGAGGCCTGGGAGGCCCCAGTCAGATGACGCAGGATCGTACCGCCGTCGAGAACGCCCAACTCGCCTTACTGCTGGAGGTCTCGGGTACACCCAAACCGGGCAACGTCGACCGCCATCGCGATCTCGACGAGCTCCGGTTCGAGCAGTTCATGGCCGGTGCGGTGGGCGCGCGCCGCGGCCTTGCGGCGGCTGCCGACGGCGTGTCAGTCGGCATCGCGTTTAAAAAAGGAGTGGCAGGGATGTCGACCCAGACGGGCGGCAACACCCAGTTCGGCTGTCTGTTGTTGCTGATTCCGCTTATAAAAGCTACGCGCGAGCAGTCGTTGACGCCCGCGGGCGTTCGGTCGGTCGTCGAATCGACGACGGTCGAGGACGCCGTCGACTTTTATACCGCATTCGAACATGTCGATGTCGCGGTCGACGAGCCACCCGAGAAAGCCGACGCGCTTGATGTTCGCCATGGGAGTAACGCAGCGTCGACGCTCCGTGAGCGAGAACTCACGCTGTATGATATCATGACGCTGTCAGCTAACCCAGACGACCGGGTCGGCGACGGCAACGCCCGCGAGTGGGTTTCGGGCTTCGAGCGAACGTTCGGGGCCGCCGAGGCACTTTTGGCCGACGAGGGGCCGGTCGTCGACCGCACCGCCCGTGTCTTTCTGGACCTGCTGGCCGACGAACCCGACACACTCGTTGCAATCAACCACGGGGAGAGGGTTGCGCGGGAGGTTTCGGACCGTGCGGCCGCCGTCGGGGATGACCTCGCGGCCGCCGAACAGTTGGCCGAAGAGTTTGTGGAAAAGGGGTACAACCCGGGGACGACCGCAGATATTACGGCCGCCGCGCTGTTTGTGGCACTTCAGCGAGGACTCAGCGTATGACGAACCAACCGAAGTGGCCAGTTGAGCTCCGTGGCGTCACCGAATCGGTCGTCGCCACACTCGGCCCCAACGACCTGTGGAACATGGCCGCACTCGGTCTCCACGCGCCGGATGAGCCTGACGAGCCAGTCGAGGCGACAACGTGGGGCAACACCCGGACCAAGCGGAACTTCCACCGCCAGGGCGGCGGCGTCGTCCAGTTTACGGCTGATCCGCGGGAGTTCGTCGACAGTGCGATGACGATCTACGAACAGTCAGAGCCAGTGTTGCCGAACGGCGAAGCGTGGGTCGAAGTCGAAGTCGAGTCCGTCGACCGAGGCGAGGAGGGTGGCACCGAGTGGGAACGCTGGGAGCTTCGACCAGTTACAAAGGGAATAATCGAGCGTAGCCGGCCCCTAACTATCAACCGCGGGTTTTACGCGGTGGTCGACGCCACCGTCGCGGCCTCCCGGCTGGACGTGCCGGCCTTCGAGACCGACGTGTTGATCGACCGGCTGGAGTATTTCGAAGCAACCGTCGACAAATGTGGCGGCCCGCGCGAACGGGAGGCCTTCGAGCGACTCAGCGAGTATTCGGGCTGGCGCGAGTACTGAACGCGGAACGAATCGTTTTAGTGGCACTCGGACCCAGCTATCCGTATGGCAATCAAACCGAAGTACGTCAAACAGCTCGCAACAACCCTACTCGAACGGTATCCCGACGCGTTCAACACCGATTTCGAGACCAACAAGGAAAACGTCTCCAAACTCACCACCGTCGAATCGAAAGGCGTCCGCAACCGTGTCGCCGGCTACATCACCCGTAAAAAGGCAGCTACCGCAGCGACGGCCTGATTTTCGGCACGAATTCGTCCGTTTCGCACTCGTCATACTGTTTATTGTAGACGGTTACCGCTTCGACCGCCGCCCGGTTGGCGGTCGAGCGGTAACTTCCGACAATAATCCGTATCAGTAGACGTACTCGTCGACGGTGAGCTGCACGTAGCCGTTCTTTCTGAGCGCCCGTTTTTGCTTTTTGTATTTATAAAGGATCTTCGCGCCGGAAAGCCCCGACCGGAGCGTGCGCTTTTTCAGGAGGTTCGAGCCGTCAACTGCGAGCATCCCACGAACCGATTTAAACGTTCGATTCCAGTCTGTAGGGCCATAGCCTCGACAGAGTTCGGCAAACGTGACGTTCCGCAGCAACTCGTCACCGATTGCGTCGGCCCACCGGTCGTTGTACGTCGACAGATCACCGTTGGCGGCCAGCTCACCCGCAACCGCGCCCGTTCGCACGGCAACGTGGTCGCCGCCCTCGTGGAACGCCGAGGTTGTCCCCATCGCGCCGCCGGCGACCGCGATGCCGGCCTCGACGGGTGACTCGATCGGTTTGGTCGACGAAATGCTGTAGGTCTCGGTCCCGCCTCGCTTGCCCCGATCCTCGACCAGCGGGAAGTCCTCGTCGATGTCGTAGGCGTCGCCCCACTCGCGTTCGAGCAGTCGACGGATGTACGTCCCGCCCTGTGGAATGCGGTCGTCCTCGGGCTCAAGCAGTGCGTACTCCTCGCGGTCCTCGATGGCGTCGATATCCAGCCCGATTGGCATCGTCAGCCCAACACGACAGACCTGATTATCGTTCGGGAACACCCAGGGATAGGCGGTGTGGCCGGGCATGAGGCCCCACCAGAACTTGATCGACGTTTTGAGTTCCTCAAACACCTCCTCGGGGAACCGGCGGTACTCCTGGTAGGCAATGTGGTTTGCGTTCGGGGAGGCCAGTAGCTCGGAGGCTTTCCTGTCGTCCGGTAGATAGTCGTCGAGGACTTTGTTGGTCACCGTGCGCTGCGGGCCATCGGCGAGGATCAAAAAGTCGGCCCCCACCGTGTCGCCGCTGGCCAGCGAGACAACGTGCCGGGGTTCGTCGCTACCCTCGGCGTCGAGATCGCTCTCGACACCGGTCACACGAACACCGGTTCGGTACTCCGCGCCGGCGTCTTCAGCGCGCTCGCGCATCCAGTCGTCGAAGGCGGCGCGGTTGAACGTGTAGCCGAAATGGTCGTACGACGACTCAATACCCGTACTTTTGATCGTGCAGGCTTCGGAGGGACCGATGAACTCCGCACGGTCAAGTTGCTGGAGGAGAATGCCGTCGTCGAACTCCTCGGGGTGGATCTCCATGATGTCGACCCAGTAGTCGAGAATCCCTGCGGCGTCAGTCGAGTCGGGACCCAATCGGTCGCGGTCGGCCCGCGGGACACCCTTTTCAAAGACGACAGTGGAGGCTCCGCCCTCGGCGGCTGCGTGGGCCGCTGCGGTGCCAGCGGGGCCGCCGCCGACAATCGCTACGTTGACGCGTTCCATACCA
>Ga0207421_10006447_pt1 | contig 12776 bp, 12 predicted proteins | sample SodLakKL_010_SED_4_FD_187542 | JGI IMG/M metagenome (GOLD analysis project Ga0207421, IMG submission 187542) | Alkaline sediment microbial communities from Lake Tanatar, Kulunda Steppe, Russia - 8KL_010_SED (SPAdes) (version 2) | ecosystem: Environmental > Aquatic > Non-marine Saline and...
TTTTGGATGCCGCCATTAGCTTAATCGAAGAAAAGGGATTTGATAATACATCGGTATCACAAATTGTACAGAGGGCCGGCTTAGCTCAAGGAACCTTTTATCTGTATTTTTCTTCAAAGGCGGCCCTGGCCCCAGCTATTGCGGAAAGAATAGTTGAGGATGCCATGGCTCGAGGGGAAAAAAAGAAATTGAATCAAGCTGAAAACTCTAAAGATTTTCTTCGGGGACTGATAGATTTAGTGTTTGAAATCACTGAAGATTATCAGCAGATTATCACGTTTTTATACTCAGGCATGAGCTATTATCACTCCTTAGAGAAGTGGGAGGCAATATATGATCCCTATTATCAGTGGCTGGAAAAAATCTTCGAGCAGTTTCAAAAGAAGGGGGAACTTCGAAAAAAACCGGATACCACTATTATGGTACAGTTTACCCTGGGGATCCTTGAGCAATCGGCGGAAACCTGTTATTTATTCAAAAGAAATAACGGGGATGTGGATAAGATTAAAAAAGACCTGCTTGAATTCATATTGAAGGGATTTGAAGAAAATACAACGGCCTAGCAGGAGGATTACAGTTACATTATGCACTATGAAAATGTACTATAAAATATGAAAATAAGTTAAGAAAGGGTTCGGAAATTTATGAATGTCAAAAATGAAAAGCAATTGATTGTGGGGTCCGTACTTGGAGCCTTGGGTTTTGCTGTCACAGGAATGATTTTAGGAACAATACTGGACTCTCAAATGATCATATTTGACGGTTTGTATTCTTTTATCAGCTTGGGGCTATCGATGCTATCTCTATGGGCCCTGGGTAAGGTAAGAAAAAAAGAAAAAATCCGCTTATCCCTGTTCGGAAGAGAAAAAAACATGAACGTGGATACCCTGGTGGTGTTTATTAAGTATACCGTGATTCTAATTCTCGTGACCGGCTCCTTGTTGACAGCTGTTACAGCCCTCTTTGACGGAGGGCGGGAGACGTCCATGAATTACGCTCTTATATACGCAGTTATCTCTACCATTGCCTGTTACGGTGTGTATGTACTGCTCCGAAATCCATCTAAGAAGACACATACCCCACTGCTACAGGCAGAGGCCCATCAATGGTTAATGGATACCTGGGCAAGTCTTGGAGTTTTGGTGGGCTTTGCCTTGGGATTTATTCTGAGTCTAATTCCCGCAACCGCTTTTTTAGTACCCTATATGGATCCCTTTATGGTGGTTGTGGTATCGGTATATTTCATCCGAATTCCCGTAAAAGAAATACAAAAAAACTTTAGTCAACTTCAAAAGGGATAATAGGATTTCTGAAATTCAATCTTTCGGAAAAAAGAATAGGTTAAGTAAAGAAAACCCGGATAACCGGGTTTTTCTTATGAAAGAGCCGTGGTATACTTTAGAGTAGCGAAGAAAAAAGTGAAAATATGGAGGTGGGAAAAATCCCCGCTTTCCTGGGTGGAGGAGTGAAGTTCATGGGAACCCTGCTAATCAAGGGGAAAATATACTTGGAAAAAGGAAGGTTTGAAGAAGCAATTGCTATTAAGGGAGGCTTTGTAGAGGCCGTGGGCAGTACTGAGGCTATAGTAAAGAACCGAAGAAGGGATGACGAGGTAATAGACCTTCAAGGGAAAACCGTGCTCCCGGGTCTGAACGACAGCCATCTGCATCTGTTTCTCCTGGGAGAAGCTATGGCCAGCTGCAACCTTACGGGGGTTAAATCTATCGGTGAAATGATTGAAAGGGGTCGGGACTACTTATCAAAAAACCGACAGGAAGTAGGCATCCATGGCCGGGGCTGGAATCAGGATTTTTTTGAAGCAGAGGATAAACGCCTGCCCGGGCGAAAGGATCTGGATTTGATCTCTACAGATATTCCCATTGTTTATGAACGGGTTTGTGGTCATGTGGCTGTTGGTAATACCAAGGCTATGGAAATGGCAGGGATTACTGAGGACACCTTCATACCGGGAGGTACCGTCGAGCGGAGCCCCCAGGGGATACTAAGCGGAGTGGTTACGGAAAACGCCACCCATGTTTTGGCAAAAGCCCTGTCCCAAAAGGATAAGGAAGCGAAAAAAAATCAATTTATTGAAGCGGGGAAATACGTTCTCAGTCAAGGGATCACATCGGTTCAATCCTGTGATGTCTCAGGAGAAGACTTTCAGCAAACCTTTGATTGGATACGTGAGGTATATGAAGAAGAAAAACTTCCCCTTCGGTATCGGCATCAATTTAACTTTCAAAGAGTTGAGGATTTTCGAAGGTACCTGAACAGTGAATATAAAAATGGTAAGTATGATCAGGACTATTATCAACGGGGCTCACTAAAGCTTTTCAAAGATGGCTCCCTAGGCGGAAGAACCGCACTGCTTCGACGGCCCTATGCCGACGATCCTACTACGAAAGGGGTGGAAGCCCTGAAAGATCAAGAACTTTGGGAGCTTTGTCAACTGGCTGGGGCTCACGGGATTCCTGTAATTACCCATGCCATTGGTGACGGTGCTGTGGAAAGCGTGGTAAAAAGCTATGAAAAACTGATCGGAGAAGCTGAAAACACCCTGCGTCATGGTATCGTTCATAATCAGATTACCAGTGGGGACCAATTGGATCGAATCATCAAGAACCGTATAGCGGTAATGGCTCAGCCGGTTTTTCTGGATTATGATCTGCATATTGTGAAAAAACGGGTGGGTGAGGCTTTGGCAAAAACCTCCTATGCTTTTAACACCTTGTATCAGCAGGGGGGATTGATCAGCATTGGAACCGATGCACCGGTGGAAGATTCAAACCCTTTTCGAAATATTTATGCTGCGGTTACCCGAAGGGATCAAAACGGTTATCCTGAAGGGGGGTATCAACCGGAGGAGCGGATGACCATAGAGGAGGCCGTGGATGCCTACACTTGGAAAAGTGCTGAAAATCAGTTTCAAGAGGATGTTAAGGGAAAACTTCTCCCCGGTTATTTTGCGGACTTGATTGTGTTGGACCGGGACCTGTTTACCGTCAGGCCCTCTGAAATATCCGATACCCAGGTGGAGCTTACGATGATCGATGGCAAGGTGGTTTATCGTAGGGAGTAAATATTAACTAAGAAATTGTCTTCTTTTTCTTGGATTTTTCCAAGGGTTTCCTTGACAAAATCCCGGGATCCTAGTATTATGTAAACTGTGAGTAAAACAGCGGACATAAAATTCAAAAGACGGATAAAATCAAGGAGGTCCACGTATTGAGCAGAAATTCCGAATACTACGAGATCACAAAAGATATATTAAACCATGATGCATTCATGCAATCGAAGGACATTCGACACCATGAGGGAAGCATATTCGAACATTCCCTGGAAGTTTCCTTTCGATCTTATAAAATAGCAAAAAAACTAAAGATGGATTATCGAGCCATCGCCCGGGGTGCCCTACTTCATGATTTCTTTTTATATGACTGGCGAACCAAGGGGAACCGAAACTTGAAATACTTAAAAGAATCCCATGCGGTATCTCATCCAAGAGTAGCTCTTGAAAATGCCAGAAAGTACTTTGATGTCAGCGATATGGAAGCAGATATCATAAAGAAACATATGTTCCCTACAACCATTGTTCCGCCGAAATACAAGGAAAGTTGGATTGTAACGATGGTGGATAAATATTATGCGGTGAAAGAATACCAGGAAGGCTTCTTCAGAAAACACAGCTTACAACTTCGGTTTTATCAACTGCAACAAACGTTAAGCTTTCTTACTGTATAGGAAAGTCCAATAGAAAAATTAAAAGGAGACCCGAAGGTCTCCTTTTTTATTGATGGATAAAGGGATTCAACCACCCTATGGGATCTTCACCGATTGATTACGTTAACATGAAGGCCTGCCAAAACATCCAAGGCTTTCTCGTGAAGTGCCGGGTCAGGAGAAGCACAGGCGGAGGCATCCACAAATATGGGCACTTCGGGGTACAGGGTTTTTAACACAATCGCATTGGATATAACACAGATATTAGTAACCACCCCTACCAATTCAATGGATTCCAGTTCGTCTTCATAGAAGTCAAAACACTGTTCATGAAGTTCTTGGGGGTGGATTCCAAAACTTCTTTTTTCCAAAGGCTGCGCTCCAACCTCATTAAGGCATATTTTGGTGTTTCCGTATACTTTGTGACCTTCGGTTCCTTTAATACAGTGTTCAATGGGAAGGGAGTCTCCCTCTAAGGATTCTAAGTAATCTTCATCATGGGTGTCCAGGGTATAAAAAACCTGATGATTTTTATAACTTTTTATCTTTTTACAAATTACAGAATCCAATTCCTTAGCTTCAGTGAATCCTAAGCTTCCCATAACAAAGTCTTTTTGATAATCGATTACGATTAAAACTTTTTTCTTCATGGAAATCCCTCCTATTTGATAATTCCCGTAATTCTCGTAAGATAGTGCCTGTATTTGTTCTTTTAAAATACATTTCAAAAATACTTATAACAGAGTAAAGAGGCTAGAAGGATGCATAATGGCTCATAATAAAGTGATTTGGAAAAGTTTTTTTACTTCTTAACTATAGTATAGCAGAAAATTCGGAATAATTACAGTGAAGATAACCCCGCCTATTGTTACAAAGGCTCTAATTTATAATGTTCCAGAGCGTAATTGACCTCATGAATATCATAAATATGCTCTTCAATGCAGTACTGTATAATCAGATCCAAGAATTGGCTGTTGGAAAAAGTATACCCTGCAGAACGTAATAGACACTCGGCTTCTCTAAGATCTAATTGTAAGGAAAGACAAAGGGCGAGGGCGGTTTTTTTCTTAGGTTGATAATCTGGATTTGAACGTATTTTTGAAAAATGTTTACGGTCGATTCCCGCCCTTTTATAGACCTCCGTGTCATCCAGCCCTTTTGCATCGATGAAATGCAACAGACTTTTTGAAAAACTTGGCCGTTGTCGCTGCTCGATAAAAGTAGCCACATTATAACTTAAAACGGACTCTTCCACGGTAAGGGTTTTTCGATAATGAAATAAAATGTACTGCTTTAAATCATTTAACCAATGGATTTTTCTCATGCTTTTACCCCCTGAAAGGCGTTGTCAATGCTGTTACCAGTGTAAAGCAACTGAAAACATCTTAATCTTATTATAACGGATTCCCTGCGCAAGGGAAAGCACTAAGGTAGGTTTATTGTGATTTCAGCAAAGAAATCAGGATAAGTGTCTAAGATCATCTGGAGAAAGGATAAGGATCATGATAAAATAGTAAATATAATGACAAATGAGGTGATTGGATGAATCGATTGGCAGAACAAATAAAGAAAGCTAGGGAACAAGCGAGTTTATCGGAAAAAGCCCTGGCAAAAAAATGCGGTATATCCGAAAGTTATCTTCGGGATATCGAATCCGGTCGGAAGGTAATCAAAGAGGATATTGCTGAAAAAATTTTAAAAAAACTAGGGAAATCCATGGATTTTATCAGTGTGGCGGAGGAGCCTACCGATGAAGCGTCGGACAAGGTCAAAGCTGGAAAAAAACAGGATTCGAAGGAAGAACTTCAAAACTATGATTTAAAACCCACCGGTTCATGGCAAAAAGCCTTGGGGAACTTGGTGAAAACTTATCCTGTGCAACGCATGGATAATGGAAAGGTTGTTGGAGAAAAATCATTGCCCTTGATGGAAAACAAAGTGGAGGGCTATCATCCTGATAAACTTTTCTTTATTGAAGTAACCGATAATGCTCTACAGGGACTTCGAATTAAGAAAGGGGATATCGTAACGGTCCTGGATACCCAAGAAATTGAAAACGGAGCACTTTACTTAATTAATGTGGCAAAGGGACGAATGGTCCGAAAACTCCGAAAGGAGGGAAGCGGAAAGATCGCGCTTTTCCAAGGTCTAGAAGGGGAAAACGGGGTAAGTAAGAAGAAAAGCGAGTTGAAAATCATTGGTAAATGCATTAAAGTGGAGTTTTCTCTATAAAGGGAAAGCTCTTTTTTAATTTGTTTTCGCAAGGGTGATGGCTGGAAGGTCTTAAAATCAACTTTACAGAAGAATTAAAGAAGACTGTAAAGGAGAGGAAGAAATTTCATTTGCTTTATGGTATACTGACAATGTAAGTAATACAAGCTCCTAAATTATAGTCATTCTTAAAAACGGAGGGTTCCTATGGAAAAAACTTTAAACCTTTTATATTTGGGTAAATGCGATTATGAGCAGGCCTTAGAAATCCAGTTTCAATTATTAAAAAAACGACAGGAGGGGAAGATCTCTGACACCTTGATTTTAGTGGAGCACCCCGCAGTAATCACTCTGGGGAAAAGCGCATCGGCGGAGAATGTAGTAGCGCCGGAAAAAGAATTGGCCCGTCAAGGCATTCAGCGATTTGAAACCAACCGGGGAGGGGATGTTACCTATCACGGAGAAGGACAAATTGTGGGTTATCCCATAATTCATCTAATCGAAAACCAAATAAAAGTCCGTGGTTTTGTGGAAAAGTTGGAAAAAGTTTTTGTAAATATCTTAAAGGACTTTGATTTGAAAGCTACAGGTTCCGGGAAGGATATCGGGGTTTGGATAGGCAATGAGAAGATCACTGCCATCGGTTTAGCCGTAAAAAAGGGGGTAACCATGCATGGTTTTGCCTTTAACGTGAATACGAACCTAGACCATTTTCAGTTTATCATCCCCTGCGGAATTCGTGATAAAGGCGTAACCACATTAGAAAAATTATTAGGGGAAACCCAGGATTTTAACCAAATGAACCAGCGGGTAGCAGAGGAGTTTGTTAGGGTATATGAGTATGAAAAGGTTCAAAATATAACACTGGAAGAACTTAATTTATAGAAGAGGTGAGCTTATGAAAAGTGAACGTAAACCCCGTTGGCTTCGGGTGAATATGGAGGATCTGCAGAAAGAAGAAGCGGTAAAACGCATGTTAAAAGACCTTTCCCTGAATACCGTGTGCCAGGAAGCCAATTGTCCGAATCGAATAGAATGCTTTAGTAATAAAACCGCAACCTTTATGATATTAGGAACCCAGTGTTCAAGAAACTGTAGATTCTGTAACGTAACCCATGAAGCATTGGAACCGGTAGACCCTAAGGAACCGGGAAATATGGCGAAGGCGACACAGGAACTGGGACTCAAGCATGTGGTGGTGACCTCGGTTACCCGGGATGACTTACCCGATGGCGGTGCGGGACATTTTGCAAAAGTCATTAATGCCATTCGAGCTGTGGATAAAGAGATCGCCATTGAGGTATTAATTCCCGACTTTCAAGGGGATTTTAAAGCTCTGAAAAAAGTTACCGACGCTCAGCCGGATATCATAAATCATAATATTGAAACCATTCCGAGAATGTACGATAAAGTCCGGCCTCAGGCGGATTATTATCAGTCCTTGGAAGTATTGGTAAATGTGAAGAAACTGAATCCTTCTATTTTCACGAAATCGGGTATTATGGTAGGCCTTGGAGAATTTCCCGAGGAAGTTCATCAGGTAATGATGGACTTACGACAGTACCAGTGTGACTTTTTAACGGTGGGTCAGTATCTAGCCCCTAGTAAAGCGCACTATCCTATGGAGGAATACATCACTCCCAAAGCTTTTCAGGCTTATAAGGAGAAAGCCGAAAGCCTAGGGTTCTCCTTTGTTGCTTCGGATCCTTTAGTCCGCAGCTCCTATAAAGCCGCGGATATGCTGGGTACGAAAACTCAATCGAAACAATAAATTTATAACTCTAAGATTGACTGAGGATGTTTAAATTAAAGGAATAATCTTTGCTATAGAGGGAAGATTGTTCCTTTGATTTTTTTGGGAAAAACATTCTAAAAACACAGAATGTTATGATATAATAAAAATAATTATATGGTCAAATAAATTTATTTGAGAGGAGCGATCCGATGAAAAAAGAAGACAACCAAAAGGAAGAAAATCAGCTTCAGGAACTATTGAAACGCTATATGGAAATTTCAAGTAAAATCCAGCATTATCGGGAGATGGCAGGGCTTGCCCACTGGGACATGGCTACCTATGCGCCGAAAGAGGGAAGGAATATCCGCTCAGAAGCCTTGGGAACTCTATCCACAGAAGCTTTTAAAATGTCTGTGTCACCGGAAATGCAACATCTTCTGGGGGAGTTTTCTAGGGAGAAGTATTATAATGAATTACCGGAAAAATATCAAAAGAGCATCGAAAAGGATGTAAAACACTTGGAAAAGTTTCAAAAAATTCCTGAAGAAGAGTATCGGGACTATGTAATCCTCACCTCGAGGGCTCAAAACATTTGGGAAAAGGCGAAAGCCGACGATGATTTTGAAATCTTCCGGCCTTATTTGGAGAAAATTGTGGATTTCAACCGAAGGATGTCAGAACGTTTAGGTTACGAAGGCCATGCTTATAACGCTTTACTGGATCGCTTTGAGGAAGGTATGACCGTAGAGAAACTGGATGCTATCTTTGGGGAATTGAAGGAAGGCGTTTTAAATATTTTAAACAAGATCCAAAATGCTTCAAAAAAACCGAACAAACGACTGGAATCCGTAAAGCTTCCGGTGGAAAAACAGAAAATTCTAAGTGAAAAAATACTTAAGAAAATTGGCTATGATTTTGAGTGCGGTCGATTGGATGAGAGTATACATCCCTTTACCATCGGACTGAACCCTAAAGATGTACGGGTAACCACCCGCTATCAGGAGGATTTCTTCAAAACCGCTTTATTTGGAACCATCCATGAGGGCGGGCATGGGATGTATGAACAAAACATTCCCATGGAGCTGTTCAAAACCTCAGCAGGCTCTGCGGCATCCACGGGAATGCATGAATCTCAATCCCGTTTCTGGGAAAATGTTGTGGGACGCAGTGAATTTTTCTGGAAGGGATTGCTTCCGGAATTTCAAGAGCTTTTTCAAGAAGAGGTAAAGAATGTAAGTTTGGAAGAAATGGTGGAGTACATTAATATTGTGGAACCTTCCATGATCCGTGTGGAAGCCGACGAGCTAACCTATAGTCTTCATATTATCCTTCGTTATGAACTGGAAAAGGATTTGATTGGAGGAAAAATTTCCGTCGAGGAACTCCCCGAGCGATGGAATGAAAAGATGGAAGATATTCTAGGAATTAAACCTAGGGATAATCGGGAGGGGGTACTGCAGGATATGCACTGGGCAGGGGGAATGATCGGCTATTTTCCTACCTATGCTCTAGGGAACCTTTATGCCCTTCAATTGACTAAGACTTTACAGGAAGATGTGCCGGAGTTTAATTCCCATATAGAACATCAAAATTTTGCACCGATCAAAGAATGGATGGTCAAAAAAGTTCATCACCGGGGCAGTTTACGAACCGCGGAGGAACTGATTGAAGAAATCACCGGCGAAGGACTTACGGTAAAACCCTATCTTTCTTATCTTGATGAGAAATACCAAAAAATATATCAGTATTAAAGAAATTGGTAACGGCACGAATAAAACCCATGGAAAGTACCGACGGGATTCATTACTCCAATCGGTGCTTTTTATTTTTATCCTTATTTTATAATCCGAAGATTCATAGCTCATAAATACCATTACTTAAAACCGGGTTAGTATATAGAACCTATTATTTATTAATTGATGCCTAATATATTTTGTTGATGTAATCTTGGGGAAAACTGCAAAAACAGTTTCCAAGTGCAGGAGGGAAAAAGTTAAATAAAAAAGGCAAAAAATTAGTGGCATCTTTCAAAAAACAATGATAGAATGGATGAAAGTTTTGTATCCTGTATTTCGAGAAAGTGACAGAAGAAATTCATGACCGAACGAGGTAGGGGAAATTACCAACCGACCAAGGAGGTTATATAATGAAAAAGATTTTAAACAAAGAACAACTTAAAGCACACAAACAAAAGCTACTTTTCCTAGGAATAGCGGTTTTGATACTATCCATTACAGCGGTAGGGTACATGTCCACAATCAATAAAGTTTTTATTGAAGACGGAGAAGAAACCCTAGAAGTGGGGACTCGTAAAGAAACGGTAAAAGAAGTGTTGAAAGAAGCTGAAGTGGACTATATTGAGGAAGACCGGATCGAGCCGGGACTTAATACCTCGGTAGTAGATGAAATGACCATTGAAGTGATTCGGGCACAAAATATCAAAATTGTTGATGAGGATGATACCCAAACTTTATTAACCCCGGTTAGCACCGTAGAGGAAGCGTTAATCGAAGCTGAGATCCTCATCCGTCCTGATGATAAGGTGACTCCCGCCATGGATGTTGCCTTAGAAGAGGGAATGGAAATTGAGATTACCCGAGCGGTGCCCTGTGAGATTCATGTAGACGGAGAAGTAATCGAATTAATGACCACCAAAGACACCGTAGAAGAGGTACTAAATAAAGCGGACGTGGAGTTGGAAGAAAAAGATAAAATTAATCATGACTTGGAAGATGCTATTGAGGAAGACTTAACGATCGAAATTATTCGTGTGGAAAAAGAAGTAATTACGGAGACGGAGGAAATTGATTTTAAAACCCTTCGAAAAAATGATGAAAATCTTGATAAAGGTAAAACCCGAGTAGATAAGGAAGGGGAAAAGGGACTAAAGGAATACGAAATACAAATTACTTATGAAGATGGAGAAGAAGCTGATCGGAAAGTGTTATCCGAGGAAGTAACCAAAGAGCCTGTTAACCGTGTAGTTAAAATTGGTACGAAAGCACCAAAACCGGAACCTGCCCCGGTAGTTAGTCGTGGGGGAAGTGAGGCGACTCGAAGCTTAAGGGTGGAAGCTACGGCATATACCTCTCAGGACCCGGGTGTAGGAAATATTACAGCAACCGGTGAGCGTCTCCGTCACGGAATTATTGCTGTGGATCCGAGAGTGATCCCTTTAGGGACAAAACTCTATGTTCCCGGCTATGGTTACGGTATTGCCGCGGATACCGGCGGAGCCATCAAAGGCAATAAAATTGATCTGGCTTATGAAAGTCGATCGGAAGCATTGCGATTCGGCAGACAGATGATGACTATTAGGATTTATGACTAAACAAAATTAAATTGTAAAAGGATATGGATACAAGTTGAAAATTAGTTAAGGAAAGAGCCCTCCGGCTATTATTGCCGGAGGGCTCTTTCTGAAGGAGTATATAAATCCACTCAATGGAGGATTTACGCTTGGTCATGGGCTATTCGACTGGCTGCAGCTGCTGCGATTGCAGCGACTAAATCATCCATGAAAGTATGGATTTTCCCATCCTTGACAGTGTCAAGTTGTTTGATGATCCCAACTTTTTCTTTATCCAAATAGCCGTAACTGGTCAGCCCAATGGTGCCGTATAAATTCACTATAGAAAGGGGCAATATTTCATCTATTCCGTATAAGCCTTCATCGCTCTCAACAATAGACTGCAGTGGCTGAGGAAGTTTATTTTCTTCGGCTAATTGATCCAAGGCCACACCGGTTAATACCGCATGAGCAACCTCTCTTTTTTCGAGAACCGCCTGGACATTTTCAAGGCAAACCTCCAAAGTTAAGTTCTTTTGATAAGGCTTTTGTAAATTTAGCACCAGTTCGGCTATGGAAGAGAGATCAACTCCTCGATCCTTCAAAAGTTGTAAAGTTTTTTCTTCCAGTTCTTTCATGGGTACTCTGCTCATTTTGCAAGCTCCTTTCTATGAAGGTTAAAATCAATGAAAGATTTAAAACTAACTCATCTATACCCGTAAAAATGCTTCGAAAACATAAGATTATCAACAAGATTCTCATAGAGAATAATGCTACAAGGATTTAAAGGATTGATAGGTAGATTTTTATAGGTGTGGTACAATTAGTGATATAAAATCTTAATTAAGGATAAGAATGGATGTAAAGGATGGTGTTATTATTGGAGAGCTTGAAAAATGACTGGCAACTCTTGTTGGAAAAGGAATTTAAACAGGACTACTACCGGAAGCTGCAAAACTTTTTAAGGGAGGAATATCGAGAGTATAAGGTTTATCCTCCGAAAGAGGATGTTTATAATGCTTTGCGTTTAACCGCTTATCAAGGAACAAAAGCCGTAATTATCGGTCAGGATCCCTATCATGGGGAAGGACAGGCCCATGGGTTAAGTTTTTCTGTAAGACCGGGGATTAAAAAACCTCCCAGTCTTCAAAACATTTATAAAGAGTTACAGGAAGACCTGGGTATTCCAATACCGGACCATGGCTATTTGAAAAGTTGGGCGGAAGAAGGGGTGCTACTGCTAAATACGGTGTTAACGGTTCGAAAGGGAGAGCCCTATTCCCATAAAAACAAAGGGTGGGAGAGGTTCACTAACCATGTTATTAGTCTCCTGAATCAACGAAAAGCTCCTGTGGTTTTTATTCTATGGGGACGCCACGCCCAAGAAAAGAAAAAACTTGTAACAAATTCGTGGCACTATGTTTTAGAATCTCCTCATCCCAGTCCCTTTTCCGCAAGAAAAGGTTTTTTCGGAAGTCGGGTGTTCTCTCGAACCAATGAACTGTTAATAAAAGAAGGCATAGACCCTATTGACTGGAGTTTACCAAAAGAAGTTGAGGAATCGTAAGAGCAATTAAAAACTTGTCAGCAGGCTCTAACTTCTTGGTATCCTAGGTACAAAGTGTACCACAGAAAGTGTACCACAGGGTCGGACCCCCTGGTACAAAAAATAGCCTATTAATTTTCGGTTATAAATTTGATAAATAGTGATTTGGAAATATAGATTGCAAAAGAGAGGAGGAGGAAAATGAGTGAATTTCCATCCTTTGAAGAAACACGGGAGATGTTGGATGAAATTGCAGAGGAAGTCCCTGAGGC
>Ga0207421_10006448_pt1 | contig 12776 bp, 13 predicted proteins | sample SodLakKL_010_SED_4_FD_187542 | JGI IMG/M metagenome (GOLD analysis project Ga0207421, IMG submission 187542) | Alkaline sediment microbial communities from Lake Tanatar, Kulunda Steppe, Russia - 8KL_010_SED (SPAdes) (version 2) | ecosystem: Environmental > Aquatic > Non-marine Saline and...
ACTTAAGATCCCTTCGTCAATTAGATCTAGCAGAAGCTCAAAAACAAGCAGGAGTTGCTCAAGTAGATTTCAGAGATCAAACTGGCGAAAGAGAGGAAAGAATAAGTACTCAACCAGGACCAGCTTGCCAAAGTTCAAAGAGAGGGCTAGCTGGTGACTGAAATTGAAATTTACGAAGAAACCCTTTGCTTGTACAAGCAATGCTACCCCGAACGAGTGGATTGCGCTAGCTAAGCAAGCCAGGAAGTTAAAGAACGCCTAAGCTCCACTGCCACGCAACAGCAATTTCAACGGCCAGAGATTTTCTCTCAATTATCAACAAAAAGTAGATTTGATGACTTGCCTGAGGAAGAAGTAAAAAGTCCGATTTAAGATAATAACTATCTTCGTGAAGAGAATGATTCCCCAGTTTAAAACCCTGAGGAGCAGGAGTTCTGTCAGGAAGAAGGGATCGGTGCAGCGACTGTTGAGCGGCTTCACTCTTGGTGCAGAAGTTGGGGCAAAGGCATTCCCGACATGAGATGGAGCGAAGAAGATGCCAAAAAATATATTTAAATTAAAACTTCTCTAAATTATAATTGAATAATTTGCAATATTCAAATAAAACATTTAGACTTTTATGAAATTATTAAATGGCGGAATTATTATGAAAATCCTTACTAAATATACAATAAAGCAATTTCTAATATACAGCGGTCTCGGGCTTATGCTCTTTTCCTTTATACTTCTAATGGACAGGGTTTTTGACATGGCATCGCTGGTTATTAACAAGGGGGTCGGGGTTTTAAATTTGCTAACCCTTCTTGGTTATTCGCTACCAACGATTATTGTTCTCGCGATGCCCATGGCCGTTGTAGCAGGCGCAATACTCTCTTACGGAAAAATGGCATCGGAGGGAGAAATAACAACAATAAGAACTTCCGGCAACACCCTGAAACCTGCCATTATACCGGTTATGGCTGTCACGCTCGTTATATCTGCGCTCATGCTTCCTTTTAACTACTATACTGCGCCCCGCTCGCAGTTTGCATTCAGGAAATTATTCATGAACATTGCCTACAGGGATCCGACCCTTCATATAGAAGAGTCGGCCCTTGTGGAAATTCCTCCATATACCCTTCTCTGTTTTGAGGTAGACAGGGAGGAACACAGACTAAACGAGGTAATGATAATTAAAGATGAAAATTCAGATGAGCCTCCTCTTTCAATAACTGCAAGAAGCGGCATATGGAAAACAAACAAACACGGCGAACTAATATTGAGGCTGAGAAACGGCACAATAAAAGAACAGCCTGAAAGAAAAAAAAACAGGTTTATTTCAGGCAATTTTAATGAATACTCTCTTGTAATTAAACCGCCGGAATCCATCGGAACAATTAACAAAGAAACTGAAGCCATGACGGCAACCGAACTTAAAGAGAAAATAAACATATTAGAGGAAGAAGGCAAAGCCACTCATGAACTGCTTACACATTTCCATCTCAGGTCTTCACTGGCAGGGGCTGTATTTATCCTTCTTACGGTAAGCATCCCTTTCGGAATACGCGCTGAAAAAAAAGGAAAAACAATCGGAATAGGAATAAGTCTGGGTATAATAGCAGTTTATTATTTCCTGACCGTTGCCGGCCTCAAACTAGCGTTTGACGGATTTATCCCACCATTCTTCGGAGCCTGGCTGGCAAATATAATAACCGCAACAGGCGGAGGAATTCTGCTTTATAAAAGTTATCATAAATGAAAACAATAAAAAAACATGTAATTAAGAGTTTTTTAAAACCCTTCATTGCGGGAACCACAGCCCTGATGATTATTATGATAATCACCCATTTTTTTGATTTCATGCACCTTTTTCTGGAAAACCAACCGTCTCTTGACCTTTTTTTAACCTACTACTTGTGGAGAATACCCCAGTGGCTAGTAACAGTTATTCCCGTGGCAGTTCTACTGGCATCCTTATTCTCATTCAGCGCGCTTAAAAGGCATAATGAAATAACCGCCATACGGGCATCAGGAATAAAAACCGGCTATATACTGAAGCCCCTAATAATTCTTTCAGTATTCATAAGTTTGTTTACGGGAATTTTCACGGAATCAGTTGTCACTCAATCAACGGAAAAGGCGGATGATCTCTTTCTTAAAATAAGGGGAAGGGAACCTGAAGACCCGGAAAAACTGCAAACAAGAGAAGATTTTAAATACATGAGCAGAAGAAAAAGAATATACAAAATAGAGCGCCTGCATCATAATACAGCTCAGGGTATTACTGTAATTGAATTTTTTCCTGCAACAACTGTTGAACACAAAATAATTACCGCATCGCGGGCCGAACACAAGAAAAATAACCACTGGGTTTTCAATGAAGGATCGGAAAGAATATTTGACAAAAGCGGAAACCTTATTTCCTTCAAAAACTTCACCCAGAAAAAATACAATTTTCCTGAGAAGCCGGAAACCTTTTTTGAACCTCAGAGAGATCCGGAAGAAATGGATATTCTTTCCTTGTTTTTACATATAAACAGACTGAAAAGAAGCGGGCTTGCTGCCCTGGAACCAGTGGTAATATTCCATTATAAGATAGCATTTCCTTTTGCCAGTACTATAATACTTATTTTCGGGGTATCAATAGCATTAACAACAGGTTTAAAAAATCGGACAACGTCTTTCTTTTTTGCAATATTAGCCGCATTTCTTTACTGGGGAGCCCTATCCATTGGAAAGGCACTGGCCGCCGAAGGCAAACTGCCTCCTGTCCTGGGAGCCTGGTCTGCAAATCTTATTTTTCTTATCGCCGGATTTGCTCTTCTAAAATACTCAAAACACACATAATCACGTTCCGGATTTCCATGAATTTAAGTACTTTTGCTGTTGTGGTGTAAGAGAGTCTATACCGATACCCATTGACTTGAGTTTAAGCTCGGCAACTGTATTATCTATTTTATCCGGAACCGAATAAACCACAGGTTTGAGCTTTTTTCTGTTCTTTACAGCATATTCTGAAGAAAGCGCCTGAACCGCAAAACTCATATCCATAACGGAGGCAGGATGGCCTTCCGCGGCAGATAGATTTATTAAACGCCCCTCAGCCAGAAGATTTATTTTCCTTCCATCCGGAAGAATGTACTGATCCACATACTCTCTTATGCCTTTTTTTACTTCAACAGCTATTTCTTTCAGAGCTTTAATGTTCAGCTCCACATTAAAGTGGCCGGAATTAGCCACAACGGCGCCATCCCTCATTGACTCAAAATGCTGTTTGTCAATAACATTAACATTGCCTGTAAGCGTGCAGAAAAGGTCTCCAATTCCCGCCGCCTTATCCATAGGCATAACGTCAAACCCGTCCATTGCGGCTTCAAGCGCCTTAACCGGATCAATTTCACATACAATCACATGTGACCCCATTCCTCTCGCCCGCATTGCAAAGCCCCTTCCGCACCAGCCGTATCCGCATACAACCACCTTCTTTCCGGCAAAGAGAATGTCCGTAGCCCTTATTATGCCATCAACCGTAGACTGTCCGGTTCCGTATCGGTTGTCAAAAAGATGTTTTGTATCTGCGTCATTTACAGCAATCACAGGAAACCTCAATGCACCGTCTTTATCCATCGCCCTCAACCTTATAACCCCGGTTGTTGTCTCTTCCATACTGGCTATTATTCCGGAAGAAAGCTCCTCATACTCGGAGTGAATCGTAGACACCAGGTCCGCGCCGTCATCCAGCGTTATAGCCGGCTCAACCTCTATGGCTTCCTGAATATGCCTGTAATAAGTATTAGTATCTTCTCCTTTTATCGCAAAAGTGGAAATTCCGTAATGCTCATTCAATGCAGCAGCCACATCATCCTGCGTAGAGAGGGGATTTGAAGCGCAGAGAACAACATCCGCTCCGGCTTCCTTTAAAGTTCTCATCAGGTTCGCCGTTTCAGCAGTTACATGAAGACATGCGGAGACCCCCATGCCCTCCAATGGCCTTTCCTTACCGAACCTTTCCCTGATAAGACCGAGAACCGGCATCTCATTATCAGCCCACTGTATCCTTTTTTTGCCTTTTTCCTTTAGGCCTGCATCTTTTATCTCACCCATTGCTCTTATTCCTTTCTTTTAATAATTCTCCGTTTACTTAATCAATTATACTTCAGCTAAATAAAAAAACCCCCGCATATCAGCCTTTTATTATCGTTTTAATTTCCTTAGAATCGCTCCCGAAATAAAAACTTTTATGCGCAAATGGAATTTCTACCCCGTTTTCATCAAAAATATTTTTTATTATTCTGTTGAACTCCCTGCCTACTGTTCTATGCTGCCGGGGCAGTGTTTTAATTCTTCCTTTTATTATAACAGATGAGGAGGCAAATCTGTCCAGACCGAATACTTCAACTTTATCCAGAATTTTTGGACCCAAAACGGGATCCTTTTTCAAATCCGCTCCCGCCTCGCATATTAAACCGGTAATTTTATCTATTTCTTCCTTATAGGCAACCCTTATTTCAAAAACATACGCTGAAAAACCCTTAGTCATATTGGAAAGCTTTTCTATTGAACCGTTTGTAAAAATATGGACCGCACCGGAAACATCCCTTAATACGACTTTTCTCAGATCAATTTCTTCTAAAACGCCGGCTTTTCCGTTAACAGCCACAACATCTCCTATTCTTATCTGATTTTCCAGTATAATAAAAAAACCGTTTATTAAATCTTTTATAATGCCCTGCGAACCGAAACCGACTGCTGCGCCCAAAATACCCAAGAGAGCAATTATTGGCCCCATACTCAACCCAATCATACTCAGAACAATCATTATACTCACAGTCCATATAACAAAATATGCGAATTTGCCTAATACCCTAAAAACGGTTTCCACCCTTTTCTGATACTCAGCCGGCTGCTTTACCTTCCTCTCTTTCCGGGCTAACACGTATTTCTGCAATTTTGCTATATAAAGCCTTACAATTACTGTCAGAATTACCGCAGCCGCAAACACTGTAAGGATTCCGTACATATCTGAAAGAACCTGGGAAAAGTACTGTTTCAGATTACTCAATTATTCTATTTCCATAGACATTTTACTATAAGTCATCCCTATCGGTATCATCAGCGGCCTTTTTCATTAATATTTCGATAGGCTTTGACTCAGAACCGAAATAAAAACTTGTATGAGGAAACGGGATTTCGATTCCGTTTCTGTCAAAGGCTTTTTTAATCCTTCCGTTAAATTCTCTTCCCACTGCCCACTGCTGCAGCGGCTCAGTTTTTATTCTTCCCTTAATTATCACCGCAGAATCCGCAAACCTGTCTACGCCGAATATCTCAACCGGTTCAATTATTTTAGGCCCGTACTCCTCATCTGCCTGAAGTTCATCGGCGACCTTGCGCATAACCTCAATGACCCTGTCCGTGTTTTCCTTGTAGGCCACACCTATGTCAAAAACATATGCGGAAAACGACTTTGTCAAATTTGAAAGTGTATTAATCGACCCGTTTGGAAAAACGTGCACAATCCCGGCCAAGTCCCTCAGTATAATGGTTCGCAGGTTTATTGATTCAACAAGCCCTCCCGTACCGTTAATTATTGCCACATCGTTTACCCGCACCTGATTTTCCATCAGAATAAAAATCCCGTTTATTAAATCTTTAACGAGGCTCTGCGCTCCGAAGCTTATAGCCAGCCCGAAAACCCCGGCCGCAGTGAGTATGGGGCCAATATTTACCCCCATTGAGCTCAGTATAAGCATAAATCCAATGGTCCAGAGTATAACTTTAATAAATTTCCCAAACACATCCATCAAAGTACTGATTCTTTTTTCATATTCTGCGGGTGACTTAGCTTTTTCGCTTGTTTTTTTTATAACATATTTTTCCACTCTGAAAAAAATAAATTTTATAAGAAATGTCAAAATTACAAGAACAATGATTATAGTTGCAATTTCCGGAAGCCTTCTTATCCCTTCTTCTAAAAAACCCTTAAAGTTTTCAGTTAAATCAACATTCATAAATATCTCCCTGCTATCGGCATTCTTCTGCCGTCCCCAAAGGCCTTCTCTGTAATTTTAAGGCCCGGCGGCACCTGCCTTCTCTTATACTCGTTCTTAACAACAGCTCTTGTTACCTCATATACAATCTTTTCCTTATAACCCGACTCGATTATTTCTTCCGGGGACATGCTCAGTTCAACATATTTTTGAAGTATCCCGTCCAATATATCATATGATGGAAGAGTGTCTGTATCCTTCTGCCAAGGTCTCAACTCTGCGGAAGGTGCCCTGCTGATTATTTCCCGCGGTATGGTGACGCTGCCGGAATTTATATATTCAGCAAGCCTGTAAACCATAGTCTTTGAAGCATCAGACAAAACTCCGAGTCCCCCTGATAAATCTCCGTAAAGAGTAGTATACCCCACCGCCAGCTCGCTTTTATTTCCGGCACAGAGTACAAGCCATCCGTTTTCATTGGATAAAGCCATAAGTATATTCCCCCTTATCCTTGCCTGGATGTTTTCAAAGGCAGTATTCACACCGGATTCAGGTTTAATAAAACCGGAAAGTTCTTCCGAGAATTTTTCGTATAAAGCGTCTATGGAAATTGTTATTAAATTTATTCCAATATTCGCAGCCAGTTTTTCTGCAAGTTCACGACTATCGCAGGAGGTGTAACGAGAAGGCATGAAAACACCTTTTACGTTCTCTCTGCCTAAAGCGGCTACGGCAATAGCGCTGACAACAGAAGAATCCACACCACCTGATATTCCAAGGACTGCTTTCGAAAAACCGCATTTACAAGCATAATCCCTCACCCCCAATACCAGGGCGTTATATACCGAAGAAATAGAATCTTCAGTTATTTCACGTTCTTGGGCCGCCTCAGATTCCGTATCTACAAGTTCTACCTGCTCGTTAAAGCCCCTGAATGCTTTAGATATGCGCCCATTTTCGTCTATATACAAGCTCTTTCCGTCAAAAACAAGCTCATCATTACCTCCCACCTGATTAACAAACAAAAAAGGAACCCTGTTTTTTAAAGCATGGTTTTTTAAAAAACGGAGCCTTTTCTCTTCTTCGCCGATGCAGAAAGGTGATGCTGAAATATTTATAACAATCTCAGCTCCGGCGGAAACAAGTTTTCCCGCCGGGCAGTTTTTTCTGTCAGCACCCATCCATAAATCTCCGCTTACAGTCAATCCGATTTTTTTTCCCATATGTTCAAAAACCCTAACATTTTTCCCGGGAATAAAATATCTTCTCTCATCAAAAAAATCATTCTCGGAAAGAAAGGATTTAGGCTGCGAAGCGATTTTTCTCCCGTTATATATGAAAACAGCGCTGTTTAGAAGCTTTTTTTTCTCTCCTTCAACAGAGACCGGGGCGCCTAATATCAGCCCACACCGGCAGTCCTGCGTGATTTCTTTCAATTCTTCTATGCCCTCATCAACACACCTAAGGAAATAAGGTCTTTTCAGAAGATCTTTTGGGGGGTATCCTGTAATAAAAAGTTCAGGAAAAACAATAAGTTCTGCATCCGAACTATGCTTTTTATATGCACCTTTTATCTTATTTAGGTTTCCTTTTATGTCTCCTGCTACAGGATTTAACTGCGCGGCAACAATTTTCACTCTTGCCCGCACTCCCGTCTTCTGAGTTTCTTCCTGTATTCATCCGGATGTTTTCTCATTATACTATCAAGATACTGAATCTGATTTTCTATAGCCTCCACATACAACGGACTGTCAACATTATATCTTTCTCGGAAATGAACCCTTGCATACTTATATACTCCTGAAAAATCATTATCCAAACGGGATAATACTGTCTTGCGGTAGAAGTCAACAGTTTTCTTAAGCAGCTCATACTCTGATTCATAGACAGACAAATCGCTTTGTTTGAACTCCTTGTAAAGAGAAAGAAGCCTTTCAAGGTAAGTTCTGGACGACATCTGACCTATGTAGTCCGCCGAAGCAAGCATTCCGGCCAGAAGCTTTTCCTGCTCGTCCTTGAAATTTATATCTTCAATTTTTCTGTTAATATCCGTACATTCTATCATTCGGCAGACAGCCCCGGCATTTTTCATGCTTAATACTTTTCCCGCCAAATTTTCCCGGATGAAATCGATACTTCTTTTTTCATGATCCTTCATATATTCCGCACCGGTATTTGCGGGGGATCCCGATTTTACTATATATCCGCAGTCGTGAAATAAAGAAGCGGTCAGTGCGGATTTGACCTTCTCCACATCCAGCTTTTTCTCTGAAATGTTATATCCGTCAATAATTCTGGAAAGGGCAAGCAGTACATCAAATGCATGATTAATATTGTGATAAGGAGTATCGCATTTTCTGTACCCTGGAAAATCTCCCTTAAAAAGTTTTTTTGTTATAGAGAATATTTTACGCATTGAAATAAATTTGCGTACCGGGTAGTTCAGGATAAAATTAAACTTTACTTCCTCAATCACCGCATCGGGAGAATAAGTATTTATTATCTGTGAACACTGGATTTTTTCATTATTTTTATTCATTGTATGTAGATTTTAACTATATTTAGCTAAAAATCAAACAAATAAAAATTTGAATATGTACTAAAAAATTTGTAATCTATATAAAAAAATTATGCTGAGTATAAAAATCACAACAACCACACTTAACAGGAAAGGGAACCAATGACAGAACCCCTTCTTTCCGCTATTCTCTTTTTTATGATTTTGTCGTCAACAGTAGCGCTTTTTACGAAAGAACTTCTCTCAGCCGTAATTGCCGCCGGAGCTGTAGGTTTTGGAAGCAGCATAGCATATCTTCTGCTTGGCGCACCCGATCTTGCAATAACCCAGATTGTGGTTGAGGTTGTTTCTCTTGTCTTATTGATAAAAGTAACAATTTCATTCAGTCTGAAATTGACTTCAGAAAAATCTAAAAAACCAAAAACAGCAATTGCAGCTGCAGCAATATTTTTAATTTTCGGATTATTCATAGTTTCACTGAATAATTTCCCCTCTTTTGGCGCTTCTGTAATGGACAGGGTTTCTGACGCAGCATCCGTTTTTTACATAAAAAATGGATTAACTTTAACAGGATCGGCAAACCTTGTAACCGGAATACTGCTGGATTTCAGGGCTTACGACACACTTGGAGAAGCAACTGTAATTTTCACCGCGGTTACAGGGGGTATAGTGCTTCTTAGAAAAAAGGGGAAAAAAGAAAAATGAAAAACAGAAGTTTGATTACAGTAGTTATCTCAAGATGGGTTTCTCCCTTTATATTTCTTTATGGAATATATATAATTTTATATGGTCATATTTCTCCAGGCGGAGGATTTCCGGGGGGCGTTATTCTGGCATGTTCCTTTATACTGGCACTGCTGGCGCGCGGAAAAAATGCTGCCCTTAAAAGGCTGCCATACGGACTTGCAAAAAAGCTTGATGCCTCAGGGGCGCTTGTTTTTCTTTCCCTGGCATTATCGGGCATTTTTTTTACGGGAGTATTTTTTTCAAACTTTCTGCAGAAACTTATGCCGGGAAAACCTTTGCAGCTTATAAGCGGGGGGACAATCTTAATAATCAATATTGCCATAGGGGTTAAGATATGCGCATCAGTTTTTCTCATTATTCTATTCATAAGCGTTCTCCGGATCAGAAAAGATAAAGAAATTCAAACAATGGAAGAAAACTGAAATGCTTTATATCCTCACCTCATTTCTTTTTCTTATCGGACTGTTCGGCATCATCACTCAGAGAAACCTTATAAAAATAATAATTTCAATATCAATAGTTGAAAATGCCGTTAACATGTTTCTGGTTATTGCAGGTTACAGAAACAACGGAATAGCCCCTATCTTAACTTCCGAAGCTGACAAAGCCGTTATAACCGCGCAATCGGTTGATCCTTTCCCGCAAGCGATGGTAATAACATCAATAGTAATAGGCCTCAGTGTTCTTGCACTTATGGTAGCAATTTCCCTGAGATTATACCACACATACGGAACATATAATATTGATGAAATAATAAAAAAACAAAAGGAAAGATCCTGATGAACACTTTACTTCCTCTCACTGTTGCCGTTCCCCTGGGGACTGGCTTCATAACAGCTCTTCTACCAAAAAAACTTAACAGGGTTTCAGATATTATTGCAGTTTTTTCTGCCGGAGTCATACTGCTTAATGTGATTTTTCTATTTGGCTACGAAGGAATATATGAAATGGGCGGGTGGAATCCTCCTATGGGAATCAGCCTGTATATAGACTCTTTCAGCTGGCTAATGCTCATCGGTGTTTCATCGGTTGGTTTCCTATTGATATTATACTCAGTAAAGTACATGAGCATATATACGTCCCGCAATCGCTATTATGTTCTTTTTTTTATGATGATTGCCGGCATAAACGGCACACTGCTTGCCGGGGATATTTTCAACCGCTTTGTTTATGTAGAACTTGCAGCCATCTCTTCTTATATCCTGGTGGGATTCGGCTGCAGCTCCAGGAGCCTATCAGCTGCCATAAAATTTACCGTTCTTGGCGCGCTGGCATCAGCTGTGACTCTTTTTTCAATAGCCATTCTTTATGCACTTTACGGAACGGTGAATATTGCACACCTGGGTGCAGAGATAACCAACCTGCATTCCTATAACTCTTTTTTCAATCCGCTTACCCTCTCGGCCTTTATGATGGTAATCGGTTTCGGAATTAAAGCAGCTGTCATTCCATTTCACATATGGCAGCCTGATGCTCTTGAGACCGCTCCTTCTCCCGCCGCGGCCGCAATATCAACCATTTTAATCACTTCTACAGGGGTATATGCAATGCTTCGCACTGCTTACGCTGTATTTAATTCTATTACACAGCTGCCTTATTTAATCGCATTCATCGGCCTTATATCCGTTGTCTTCGGAACACTTTACGCTTATTCAGCAGAGACTTATAAAAAAACCATCTCCTATCACAGCATATCTCAAATAGGATATATTATTCTTGGTCTCGGACTTGGAGGATCCCCCATTGTACACCAAACAGCCCCGGAAGCCGCCGCTCTTGCAGCTACAGGCAGTTTGTTTCATATCATAAATTATCTGATTTTCACACCGGTCTTATTTCTCAAAGAAGGTGTTTATGAATATTTATCCGGCAAAGAAAAAGATTCAAATACAGATTACCCAACCGTATCGAAAGCCGGCATCTTCTCCCTTGCGGGAATACCGCCTTTCGGGGGTTTTATCAGCAAGCTGATGATTATCGCCGCCTGTTTCATGACAGGAGGTCTGCCCGGCATCATTGCCGGAATAATTGCCTCAGCAGCAGCTGTACACACAGTATTATCATTAACAAAAAAAGACTTGCTAAAGTTAAAAACCTCTTTGGAACTGAAAAATATTCCCGGTTTTATGAAAACACCTATTTTATTTCTCTCTTTTATGTGCTTAGCAAGCAGTCTTCTCTTTTTACCTGTGTTAAGGCAAAGGTTTCTGGAGCCGGCAAGAACAAACATTATACCTATACATGAACAGAAACCTGAAAGTATTAAAAAATGAAAAGCAAACTTGAGGTATTTGTAATATCGTTAATACTATGGTGTCTTCTCTCATGGCCTTACTGCCCAATTTCCGGTGAATGGGATATTATGGCAGTTTTAACAGGCGCAGCAGCAGCCCTTGCATCATCTTTAATATTCGGCAGAGACTTTTCAAAATATCCGAGTAGAATACTTAGCATCCGCAGATGGCTGTATTTTTTTCAATTCATACCGGTTTTCATTTATTACTGCCTGAAATCAAGTTTTCAGGTTGCCTATCTTGTAATACACCCTAAACTGCCGATAAAACCGGGTATAGTAAAAATACAGACAAACCTTAAAAACCCTGCCGCAATTACAATGCTTTCAAACTGTATCACACTGACACCGGGAACACTTACTGTTGAAGCAACTTCCGAAGGCATCCTCTATGTTCACTGGATACAGGTTAAAACGATTGAGAAAAATCAAGCGGGGGAGCTGATTGCCGGAAAATTTGAACCTTATTTAACGAAGATTTTTGAGGAGGACTGATATGCATATTTTTATATATTCGGGTCTTGGGATTCTCACATTCGGTATTTTTCTTTGTTTTCTTAGAATGGCTCGCGGGCCTACAGCACCTGACCGAACTGTCGCCATAGAAATCATGGGCATAATCCTTGTTGGTTTCTGCACGCTGCTGAGTATATTTACCGGCAGGGATTTTTACATGAGCGTAGCCATTGGATGGGCTCTGCTAAGCTTTATAGGTTCTCTGGCTCTCGGAAAATACCTTGAAGGAAAAAATTTTGATGAATGAGTATATAGGATATACACTTATCTCAATAGGTATTCTTTACGATATTTTGGCGTGTTTCGGGCTGGTCAGAATGCCTGACACCTATACTCGGCTTCAGACCTCTACAAAGGCAATAACTGTCGGAACCAGTTTTATCCTAATCGGAGCTGCTTTATTTGCTGGAATGGCCAGGGCTGTTTTGAACTTATTTCAATAAGAGCAAAAAAAGGAATATGGTTTTCAAAAGAGTGTCCAAAGGTCAACTTACTTAAAAATACGGAAAGTAAAAAAAAGAAAATAAATTTTAAATTACACTTCAATTAAATTTAGTTCTTAATTTGATAAAAATTATAAATATTTGTATTCTTAATTCTGATGATAACACTGGTGGGAAAAGATGCTAAATAATATAATAAACGCAACAGATCCGGTGCTTATATTTGCACTATTAATGCTGACGGCACTTATAGCGCCTCTTATTGCAGAAAAATTTAAACTGCCCGGAAT
>Ga0207421_10006449_pt1 | contig 12776 bp, 13 predicted proteins | sample SodLakKL_010_SED_4_FD_187542 | JGI IMG/M metagenome (GOLD analysis project Ga0207421, IMG submission 187542) | Alkaline sediment microbial communities from Lake Tanatar, Kulunda Steppe, Russia - 8KL_010_SED (SPAdes) (version 2) | ecosystem: Environmental > Aquatic > Non-marine Saline and...
AACTGCTGGGCGAATAGCTTCTCGTTGCACTCGAGCAGCGCCCGGGTGGGATTGACCACCAGCACGCCCTCGCGCTCGGCGAAGCCGAGCAGGTGCACGGCATTCAGAAAGTGGGCGTCCACCGGCGGGTCCTTGCGCATCAGGATCACGTCGAGCTCGGCCAGGGGGCGCGCCTCGGGCTCGCCGAGATCAAACCAGTGGGCCGGATCGCGATGCACCTCGAGGTCGCGCAGGCGGCCGTAGGACCGGCCATCGCGCAGGAAGAGGTCCTCCTGCTCCAGGTAGTGCAGCGAGGCGCCGCGCTCCTGGGCGGCCCACAGCATGGCCAGGGTGGTGTCCTTCTTGTAGGCGATGTGGGCGATGGTGTCCATCACCACGCCGATCTTCAGCGCGCGTTCGCTCATGACGTCGGGGTTCCGATCCGGAGAGTGAATGGGGCCAGTATGCCGCAGGGGTGGCGGACGCACCAACAGGCTACTCCCCACTAGGCACCAGTCGGATGCCGGTAGGCTCCAGGGTGATCAGTTGCCGCTTGTAGAGTCGCCCGATGGCCTGCTTGAAGGCGCTCTTGCTCACTCCCAGCCGCGCCTTGATCTCGGCGGCGTCGCTCTTGTCGCCCAGGGGCAGGTAGCCACCGCTCTCACGCAGCACCTTGAGCACCGTCTCACCCACCACGTCCAGGCGCGCCGACCCCGGCGGCAGTAGCGAGAGGTCCAGGCGGCCATCCTCGCGCAGACGCTTCACGTAGCCGGTCAGGCGCTGGCCACGGCGCAGCGGGCGGGTGATGTCATCGCGGAAGAGCAATCCCCAGCAGCGGTGGTCGACCACCACCTTGAGACCGAGGTCGGTCTGATCGGCGATCACCAGCGTCACCTCGTCACCTGCCCCCAGGCCCTGGGCCTCGTCGGCAATAAAACGATCGAGCTTCTGGGAGGCTACCGGCCGGCCCTGCTGGTCCTCGTAGATTCTCACCAGCACACGCTTGCCCACGCTGGGGCGGAAACGCTGCTCGCCATAGGGCAGCAGCAGATCCTTGGGATGGCCCCAGTCGAGGAAGGCACCGGTCTCGTTGACGGTGACCACCTCCAGGTAGGCCACCTCGCCTACGACGGTCCGCGGTGCGCGATAGCGCCTGCCGGGAGCGGGGCGGTCGGAGCGGCTGTCGCGGGAATCGGACATGGAGGGTTCCTCATATAGGGTGGCCGAAGCTCAAAGGTCGCCGAAGCGGTGCTGCAGCAGGCTGAGTGCCACCACCGGGGCGGTCTCGGTGCGCAGGATTCGCGGTCCCAGCGAAAGCGGTGCGAAGCCCCGGTCTCGGGCGACCCCGAGCTCGGCCTCGGCGAGCCCCCCTTCCGGGCCGATCACCAGGGCCACGCTGGCCGGGGCGGCCTCGCACTCCAGCAGGGCCTTGGACTCGGAATCGGTGGCCGGGTGCAACACCAGACGCAGCGCTTCGTCGCGCTCGGCCAGCCACTCGGCCAGCGCCATGGGAGGATGCACCGGCGGCACCCGGGTGCGACCGCACTGCTCGCAGGCGCTGGCTGCCACCGCCTGCCAATGGGCGAGTTTCTTGGCCTCGCGCTCGCCCCTGAGGCGCACGTCACCGTGCTCGGTGTAGAGCGGCGTGATGGCCGCCACCCCCAGTTCGACGGCCTTCTGAATGGCGTAGTCCATGCGATCTCCCTTGGAGATCGCCTGGCCAAGATGGACGGCCAGGGTCGATTCGCCGCCGCCCGGCTCGACGGACTCGATGCGCGCCACCACTCGCTTGCGGTTGGCCTCCATCAGCACGGCGCGGGCTTCCTGGCCGGCACCGTCGAAGAGGCGCAGCGCGTCCCCTTCGCCCAGGCGCAGCACCCTCGCCACGTGCCGGGCCGGGCCCTCGGGTAGAACGACGTCGCCGCCAACGATGAAGTCGGCGGCGACGTGGATGCGCGGTGCTTTCTTTATCATCACCACAGGGCCACCGGCTATCCTTTACTGGGTGGTCTGGGCGCCCTGCTGCTGGGCCTGCTCGGCCTCACGCTTCTTCTTCTGGGCGTAGATCGCCTCGAAGTTGACCGGCGCCAGCATCAGGGGCGGGAAGCCACCGCGGTTGACCAGGTTATCGACGCATTCGCGGGCGTAGGGGAACAGCACGTTGGGGCAGAAGGCGCCCAGGGTGTGGTCCAGTTGGGCACCCTCGATGCCGGCGATGCGGAACAGGCCAGCCTGCTCGATCTCGGCCAGGAAGGAGGTGGTGCCCTCTTCGCTATGGGTCACCTGGGCGGTCACCTTGATTACCACCTCATAGAGACCCTCGCCCACCTGCTGGCTGGACGTGTTGAGGTCCAGGCCAACCTTCGGCTTGAAGGGCTGCTGAAAGACCGCCGGCGAATTGGGTGCCTCGAAGGAGAGGTCCTTGACGTAGATCCGCTGCACGGAGAACTGCAGCTGTGGTTTGTCCTGCTGGTCGGCCGCCGGGTTGCCGGCAGCGGTGCTCTGGTTGTTCTCTTCCGCCATGGGGAAAGGTCCTTTGACTCGGTAAACGAAGTTGAGGCGATAGGTGAGGTTACTTGCGCACGACGGGCAAGCCGTCGGCCTGCCACTGCATCATGCCGCCCTTGAGCTTGAGCACGCGAGGATAGCCGCCCTTGGCCAGCTTGGCCACGATGGTTCCCGCTGTCTGCCCGGACTTGCAGACCACAATGATCGGCTTCTCCTTGACCTTCTGAAGTTCCCCCATCCGCTCGTCGATACGGCTCTGGGGGATGTTGCGGGCCCCGGCGATATGGCCGGCCTTGAAGGCGTCGGCATCGCGGGTATCCACCACCACGGCATCCTCGCGGTTGATCAACTGAGTCGCCTCGCTTGAGGTCACGCCGTTGGCACTGCTGTTGCGGACCTCATAGAGGATCCAGGCGGTCAGCACCAACAGGAAGGCGCCTACCAGCAGCGGATGGTTCTGCACGAATTCAAACAGCTGATCGATCATGGGTCCAGATAACTCTTGTCTCGGTGCACGAAGGGAAAAGGCCGGGGCCATACAGGCCCGCCGACTGAACGGCGGTCAGTATACACGACGTCCCGCGGGGTGCGGCCGGCAATGACGCCCGGCGGCGCCATGCGATATCATGCCGCAAACCGCCATCGGCCGCGACCCCGCCCTCATCTCGCCTGCCCCCGGGCAGCCCCCCGGTACCGCGCCTGCACCGCGAGCCGTTCAGGGCATGGAGGTGTCGCCCGCAACGCTAGAGGAGAGCCCCATGACCCAGCCCGCAAGCCAGAGCATCCCTCGCCCTGTCGCCCTGATCATCCTGGACGGCTATGGTCACAACCCCGACGCCGCCCACAATGCCGTGCTGGCCGCCCGAACCCCGGTGATGAACCGCCTGCAGCAGGCGCACCCCGCCACCCTGATCCACACCGACGGCCGCCACGTTGGCCTGCCGGAGGGCCAGATGGGCAACTCCGAGGTTGGCCACATGAATCTGGGCGCCGGACGCGTGGTGTACCAGGACTTCACCCGCATCACCAAGGCGGTCGAGGACGGCGACCTGGACACCATCGCCGCCCTGACCGCGCCCATCGATGCCGCCGTGGCGGCGGGCCGCGCGGTTCACCTGCTGGGCCTGCTCTCCCCGGGCGGCGTGCACAGCCACGACGACCACTTCATCGCCATGGCCGAGCTGGCCGCCCGCCGGGGCGCGCAGCGCATCTACGTCCACGGTTTCCTGGACGGGCGCGACACGGCGCCCAAGAGCGCCCTGGCGTCGCTGGAGCGGGCCAATCGGCGGCTCTCCGAGCTCGTCGGTGCCGACCACGGTTTCGTCGCCTCCATCATCGGCCGCTACTACGCCATGGACCGCGACAACCGCTGGGACCGCGTCGAGAAGGCCTATCGCCTTCTCACCGAGGGCGTCGGCGAGTTCGAGGCGGCGAGCGCCGAGGAGGGCCTGTGCGCCGCCTACGAGCGGGGCGAAACCGACGAGTTTGTCGCCGCCACCAGCATCCGCCCCGCCGGCACCCCGGTGGTGCTGGAGGATGGCGATGCCGCCATCTTCATGAACTTTCGCGCCGACCGCGCCCGGGAGCTGACCCGCGCCTTCGTCGAGGACGCCTTTGGCGGCTTCGAACGCCGCGTCTGCCCGCGCCTCGCCGCCGACGGCCTGGTGATGCTGACCCAGTATGCCGCCGACATTCCCGCCCCCGCGGCCTTCCCGCCGGCGTCTCTCACCAACACCCTGGGCGAGGTGATGGAGAGCCGCGGCCTGACCCAGCTGCGCATCGCCGAGACCGAGAAGTATGCCCACGTCACCTTCTTCTTCTCCGGCGGCCGCGAGGCCGAGTACGCCGGTGAGACCCGGATCCTGGTGCCTTCCCCCCAGGAGGTCAGGACCTACGACGAGAAGCCGGAGATGAGCGCCGCCGAGGTCACCGACCGGCTGGTGGCGGCCATCGAGTCCGGCGACTACGACCTGATCGTCTGCAACTACGCCAACGGCGACATGGTCGGCCACACCGGCGACTTCGATGCCGCCGTGAAGGCCATCGAAACGGTGGACGGCTGCGTGGGCCGCGTGGTGGAGGCGATCGAGAAGGTCGGTGGCGCCTGCCTGGTCACCGCCGACCACGGCAATGCCGAACAGATGGTCAACCCGGAGACCGGCAACCCCCAGACCGCCCACACCACCTTCGAGGTGCCGCTGATCTACGTGGGCCAGCGCTCGGCCCGGCTCAAGGGCGACGGCAGCCTGTGCGACATCGCTCCGACCCTGCTGACCCTGATGGACCAGCCGGTGCCCGAGGAGATGACCGGCCGAGTGCTGATCGACTTCGACGCGGCCTCCTGAAGAGGGCCGGCCCATCCATGGCCAGCCTCTTCTGCCTTCCCCGGCGAGCCGGCCGGTTCGCGGCGGCACTGCTGGTCCTCTGCCTGGCCGCGCCGCTGGCCGCCCAGCCCAGCGAACAGGCGGCGCGGGAGAGGCTCGACGCCATCGGCAGCGAGATCCAGGGCGCCTCACGCCGACTTTCCACGACGCGCGAGGCCCAGGCGGAGGCCAGCCAGGAGCTTCGCCGGGTGGAGACGGCCCTCGCCGAGACCCATCGTCGCCTCGACGTCCTGCAGGGCGAGCGCAGCGAGCTAGGCGACGAGATCGTCACACTGGAGCGCCGACGCGACCTGCTGGAGGCGGAGCGAGCCGATCAGGTCGCCGCGCTCAACCTTCAGCTCGATGCCCTCTATCGCCTGGGCCGCAGCCCTCAGCTCAAGCTGCTGCTCAACCAGGACGACCCCGCACGCCTCGACCGCCTGCAGCACTACCTCAACCAACTGGCCCGGGCCCGCAACGAGCGCCTGGACGAACTGGCCCGGTTGAATACCGCCCTGGGCGAGACCCGCCGCGAGCTCGAGGCCCGCGGTAAGCGCCTGGACGCTCTTGCCGCAGAGCTGGCCGCCCGCTCCGGCGACCTGGCCAACCAGATGCACGAACGCGCCGAACTGGTCGCCGAACTGGACGGCCGCTACGTCAGCGAACAGGCCCGCCTGGAAGAGCTTGAGCAGGACAGAGCCCACGCCGAGCGGGTGCTGCGCCAGATCCAGGAGGAGCTGGCACGGCTCGATCGCCCCCCCCCTTCCACCGCCATCGAGCAGACCCGGGGCGACCTGCCCTGGCCCGTGCAGGGCAGCGTCACTTCCCGCTTCCGGGCCGGCGACGGCGTACACCACAACGGCATCCTGATCCAGGCCGCCGAGGGCACGCCGATCCGGGTCGTGCACGCCGGTCGCGTCGTCTTCGCCGACTGGATGCGCGGCTTCGGCAACCTGCTGATCGTCGACCATGGTGATCAGGTGATGACCCTGCACGCCCACCTGCAGCATTTTGGCGTGCAGGTGGGCCAGGCGGTCTCCCGGGGCGACGTGCTGGGGGCGGTGGGGAGCAGCGGCGGCCACCCTCGCCCGGCCCTCTACTTCGAGGTGCGCCGCGGCGGCGATCCCATCGATCCCCAGTCGTGGATCGCCACGCGCTGAGCGGCACGCTATTTCCCTGCCCGGGGCCGGCGGGCTATGCTGGGCCTTTACCGTCCCGGAACAGCGGAGATCGCATGACCCCAGCGCTTCCCATGCCTCGCAGGGCCGGCCTCGCCCTCTCGCCGCGACGCCTGCTGGCATTGCTGCTTCCCGTCGCCCTGCTGGCGCTCCCCCTGCCCGCCTACAGCGCAGTGAACGATGACCTGCCGGTAGAGGAGATACAGACCTTCGCCGAGGTGTTCGAGCGCATCAAGCGCGCCTACGTCGAGGAAGTGGGCGACGCCACCCTGCTGCGCAACGCCATGCGCGGCATGCTCAGCGAGCTAGACCCCCACTCCGCCTTCCTGGATCGCGAAGAGTTCCAGAGCCTGCGCGAGTCGACCCAGGGCGAGTTCGGTGGGATCGGCATCGAGGTAGGGGTGGAGGACGGTCAGCTGATGGTGATCACCCCCATCGACGATACCCCGGCCTCCCGCGCCGGACTCCAGGCCCGCGACCAGATCCTGCGAATCGACGACACGCCCACCGAGCGCCTATCGCTTCAGGAGGCGGTCAGCCTGATGCGTGGCGAGCCGGGCACCCGCATCGAGCTGACCGTCCAGCGTCGCGGCGAGAGCTCACCGCGCACCGTCACCCTCACCCGGGAGGTCATTCGCACCGAGAGCGTGCGCAGCGAGCTGCTGGAACCCGGCTTCGGCTACCTGCGGATCAGCCAGTTCCAGAGTCGTACCGGCGATCAGGTCGGCGAGCACATCCGTCGACTGGAGCGCGACGCGCCGCTGTCCGGCCTGGTGCTCGACCTGCGCAACAACCCGGGCGGGGTACTCCAGGCGGCGGTGGGCGTGGCCGATGCCTTCCTCGACGATGGCCTGATTGTCTACACCGAAGGGCGCCTGGCAGACACCGAGATGCAGTTCAGCGCCAACCCGGACACCGCCGCCCCCAGCGTGCCGCTGGTGGTGCTGATCAACGGCGGCAGCGCCTCGGCGGCGGAGATCGTCGCCGGCGCCCTGCAGGACCAGCACCGTGCGGTGGTGATGGGCACCGAGAGCTTCGGCAAGGGCTCGGTGCAGCAGATCATGCCGCTGGGCAACGGCGAGGGGCTCAAGCTCACCACGGCGCTCTACTACACCCCCAACGGCCGCTCCATCCAGGCCCAGGGCATCGAGCCCGACGTGGAGGTGGTACGCGGACGAGTCGAGGTGACCGAGAGCGGTCGCCAGGTGCGCGAGGCGGACCTGGAGGGCCACCTGCGCTCCCAGGAGGCCCCGCGGGAGCGCGCCGAACTGAGTGAGCGCCTGCGCGAGGACTATCAGCTCGGCGAGGCGCTCAACCTGCTCAAGGCGCTCAACGTGCTGAGTCGTCGCTGAGCCGCCCCGGCTGAGCTGCACAGGAATCCTCTGCGCTAGACATCAGGGCTTGGCGACACTCAGCTACCGCGGGCCTTGCCATCCAGCCAACCGCGAATGATCTCGCGATGCCGCTCGCGACCATAGCTGGGAAAATGGCCGCCGTGGACCACCCTCAAGGGCAGCTCAAGAAGGCGACGCATGGAGCGCTCGTAGTCGGCGGCGTTGGCGTGGTAGGTGTCCTCGATCAGCGGCCCGTCGTAGACGATGTCGCCGGAGAACAGGATGCCGCTGCGCGCCTCCCACAGCGCGATGCCGCCGGGCGAATGCCCCGGGGTATGGATCACCTCGAAGACGCGGTCGCCGAGGTCGATGACGTCACCCTCCTCCACCAGCCGGGTAGCGGGCGCCGCCTTGACCGCGTAGGTGGTGGCGGCGAAGGGCACGGGGGGCAGCCGCTCGAAGATATCGTCGCTGACATAGGGGTCGGCCAGGGTGGCGCGACGCCCGGGCTGGGCCAGGATCTCCGCCTCGGCGCGATGCACCACGCGCTCGTCGAACTCGTGGTGACAGCCGATATGGTCGAAGTGGGTATGGCTGGCCACCGCGGTCAGCGGTCGCTCGGTGACCAGCGGCACCCACTCGCGCAGCGACACCACGCCCATGCCGCTGTCGACAAGCATGTCGCGATCGCGGCCGCGCACGTGCCAGATATTACAGCGATAGAAGGCCTGGATGAAGGGCTCTTCGATATGCGTGACGGCGTCTCCCACGCTACGCGTGGCATACCACTCTTGGGGACGGGCACGCTGGCTCATGGGGCCGCCCCCTCGGCAGCGAAGATGGTCAATCGCGCCGGATCCACCGACAGCGTCAAGCGCGCCCCGGGCCGCGGCTGCACCTCGGGCGGCAGGTGGGCGATCAGCGTCGTCTCGGCATCATCATCACAGTGTAGGTGACAGCGGAAGTGGGTGCCGAAGAAGGCGCTATCGCCGACCCGCGCGCTGCCCAGCGACCAGCCGTCGGTGCCGCTGCGGATCTGCTCAGGGCGCAGGCAGACGGTAAAGGGCCCGTCGCCGCTAGGCGCCTGCGGCGCCGCGAGGTGGCCAAACGGCGTTTCCAACCCCTGGGGCCCTCGCGTGGCCGGGAGGCGGTTGGTCTCGCCCATGAAGTTGGCGGCAAACAGGCTGGCGGGTTGCTGATAAACCCGTTCCGGCGGCCCCACGTCCTCGATACGGCCACGATTCATCACCACAATGCGGTCGGCGATGGCCATCGCCTCCTCTTGGTCGTGGGTGACGTGGATGAAGGTGGTGCCGAACTCGCGCTGCAGGCTCTTGAGCTCATCCTGCATGCTGCGGCGCAGCTTGAGATCCAGCGCCCCCAGCGGCTCGTCGAGCAGCAGCACATCCGGCTCCACCGCCAGCGCCCGGGCCAGCGCCACCCGCTGGCGCTGGCCGCCGGACAGCTCGTGGGGACGCTTGCCGGCATCGCCGTGCAGCCCGACCAGCTCAAGCAGCCGCTCGGCGCGGGCGTGGCGCTCGCGCCTGGCCATGCCGCGCATGCGCAGCCCGAAGGCGACGTTGTCGCGCAGGGTCATGTGCGGAAACAGCGCATAGTCCTGGAACATGGTGGTGGTGGGCCGCTTGGCCGGCGCCACCCCGGTCATGTCGCGCCCGCCGATCTTCACCGCGCCCCGGGAGGGCACGATGAAGCCGCCGAGGATCGACAGCAGGGTAGTCTTGCCGCAGCCCGACGGGCCGAGCAGCACGATGTACTCCCCCGCGTCGATCTCCAGCGCGATATCGCTCAGGGCACGAAAGTCCTGAAAGTCGTGGCACAGCGACTCGATGGTAATGGGAGCAGTCATGGGCGGCGCCTTCCGAAGATGAATAGTTCAAGTAGCAGCACGATGGCGGCCGAGCCGAGAAACACGATGCTGCCGATGGCGTTGGTCTTCGACGAGAGCCCCGAGCGCAGCAGGCTCCAGATCTCCACCGGCAGGGTCACCTCGAAGCGGGTCAGCAGGAAGGCGATCACGAACTCGTCCCAGCTCAGGGTCATGGCCAGGAAGAACGCCGCCAGGATCGCCGGCGCCAGCATCGGCACCGTGACCTGGGTAATCACCCGCACCTCGCCGGCGCCGAGATCGCGGGCGGCGCGCTCGATATTCTGCTGCTGGGCGCCCATCGAGGCGTAGATGATCGCAAAGCACAGCGGCAGGTTGATCACCACGTGGCCGATGCCCGCCGCCCACAGCGACAGACCGATGCCGAGCTGATTGAAGACGATCAGCAGGCCCAGGCCGACAATCAGGTAGCTGACCGTCATCGGGGCGATCAGCAGCCCACGCAGCCACACTGACCCCGGCAGCACGTGGCGGGCCAGGCCATAGGCGGCCAGGAAACCCAGCACACAGGCGGTCAGCGACGAGCCCACCGCCACCATCAGCGAGTGGCCCAGCGCCGCCATCAGGCGCCGGTCGCCGAACACCTCGGCGTACCAGCGCAGCGTCGGCCCCTCGAAGGGCGGCAGCGGCAGGCTGCCGTCCTTGAACGAGAACAGCACCAGCGACGCCACCGGCAGATAGATGAAGGCGAAGGCCACGAACAGATAGCCCCACTGCAATCTACGCATGGTCACACCCGATCCAGTCGTAGCCAGCGCGCGCTGGCCAGATAGGCCAGGCTCACCAGGCCCATCAGCACGATCGACAGCGCCGCGGCCAGCGGGAAGTCACCGCGACGCCCCAGCTGCACCATGATCACCTGGGGCACGGTCAGCTCGTTGTTGCCGCCGAGAATCTGCGGCGTGATGTAGTCGCCGATGCACAGCACGAAGGTCAGGAAGGCCCCGACCATGATGCCCGGCAGGGTCAACGGCAGAATCACGTGGCGAAACGCCTGCCAGCCGCTGGCGCCAAGATCGGTGGCCGCTCGCCGGTAGTTGGGCGATAGCTGCACCAGGTTGGCGAAAATCGTCAGCGTCAGCAGCATCACGAAGAAGTGCACGAAGCCGGTCACCGTAGCGAAGCGTGTGCTGGCCATCTGCAGCGGCTCGGCGATCACCCCCAGCGACATCAGCGCCTTGTTGACGATGCCCTCGCGGGACAGCACCAGCAGCCAGGAGTAGGAGCGCACCACGTAGGAGGTCCAAAACGGCAGGATCGCCAGCAGCAGCACCAGTCGCTGCCAGCGCGGCGGCACCCGGAAGGCGATGATCCAGGCCAGCGGATAGGCCAGCAGAATCGACACCAGCGTCACCGTCAGGGTGATCTGCAGCGACACGACAATGGCGCCAGCCAGGAACGACTGCCCGAACAGGCGCCGGTAGTTGGCCAGATCGAAGCCCCAGATCAGCTCGCGGCCCTCCAGGGTCGCCAGGCTCATCGCCAGCATGATGGCGAAGGGCGCGACGAAGAAGGCCAGCGTCCAGAGCAGGGCCGGGGTGACGAACCCCCAGCCGCGCAGCGTGGAGGATATCGCCATGATCAGTGCTGCAGCATTTCGAGCCACAGGTCCTGCATCTGGACGTCGAGCTGGGCATCGGGGGCCGGATACAGCTGAGTGCGCGACAGGTAGTCGTCCTGCTCATCCCAGCGCAGCACCTGTTTCTGTTCGTCGCTGAGCACCTCACCGGCGCGCTGGTTGGCCGGCATGCCCCAGAAGCATGACGAGGTGGCCAGCGCCGCCTGGCCTTCCGGGCTGACGATGTACTTAACGAACTCCACCGCCAGGTCGCGGTTCTGGCTCTCCTCGAGCACGGCGATGGACTGCGACCAGCGCACCGCGCCCTGCTCGGGAATCGTCCAGGTCAGCTCGGGCTGCTCCTCGGCCAGCACCGCGGTCAACCATTCGCCACCGCCGACGATGATATCTGCCTCGCCGGTGGCCAGGGCGGTCTGGCTCGCCACCACTTCGCCCACCGAGCGCGACGCCGCCTTCATCTTGAACAGCTCTTCGCGAATCGCCGGCAGGTCATCGGCGGTAAGCGCCTGGGTATCCAGCCCCAGGCCCGCCGCCACCAGGCCGATCACCGGCAGGTAGTAGTCGTAGATGGCGATCCGTGAACCGCTCTCATCTGACCAGATCGCCAGCAGATCATCGAGATCGGCGGGATCGACCCGGTCGGCGTTATAGGAGATGGTGTTGTAGCCGAACTTCTCGGTCACCGCATAGGTGGTGCCATCGACGCTGTTGCTCGAGGCCATCACCACCTCGGGGAAGAAGTCGTCGGTGGGCAGCTCGTCATCTGGCAGCGCGGCCAGCAGGCCCGCTTCGACGGCCCGCGGCACGTCGATGGTATCGATGACGAGCACGTCCCAGTCGCCGGGCCGCGACTGCTCGAGCATGGCGAAGGCGGCGCCGGTACCCTCGTACTCGCGCAGATTGACGGTGACCCCGTGGGCCTCCTCGAAGGGCTCGATCAGCGAGGCATCGGTGTGGTCGCACCATACCAGCGCATTGAGGCTATCCTGGGCCTGGGCGGGCATTGCCGCCAGGCCGAACAGGGCACAGGCGGGCAGGCCGGCGGCCTGCGCAAAACGGATCTTGTTCATCTTGCTATCTCCCGGTGGTGGTAGCGGCCGGCAGCGACGAGCACTGGCTGGCTAAAAAAATATTGAATAGAGTCAAGTTTGACGTCAATAATATTTTTAAACGCTACTCAGCTCACCAGGGAGACGGTGATTGTCGGGACTTCGTACACGCCAGAAAGCCGACCGCAAGCGCCGCATCCTCAAGGCGTCCATGCTGCTGTTTCGCCGCAGCGGCTATCGTCACGTGCGTATCGAGGATATTGCCGAGATCGCCGAGGTCTCGGTAGGGACGGTCTACAACTACTATGCCACCAAGGGCGATATCCTGATCGCCATCGTCGCCATGGAGGTCGAGGAGGTGCTGGCCGCCGGGGAGGCGCTGCTGGCCAGCCCGCCGGCGGCAATGCGCGATGCCCTGCAGGCGCTGATCAACCACTACTATGACCACTCGCTCAACTACCTGACCAAGGAGATGTGGCGCGCCGCCATGGCGCTCTCCATCGAAGCGCCGCTGACGCCCAACGGGGTGCTCTACCATCAGCTCGATGAACGCCTTCGCGCCCAGGTGCAGGCGCTACTCGCCAGCGGCCAGGCTCAGGAGGAGATCGATCAACGGCTGGATAGCGACGCCCTGGGCGACCTGCTGTTCAACAGCCTCAATATGATGTTCGTGGAGTTCGTCAGCGACGATGCCATGAGCCTGGAAGCGCTCAAATCGCGCCTGTCGCGTCAACTCGACGCGATGACGTGGGTCTGGACCCAAGCCACGGCCTAGCTGGCCGCAGCGCTGGCGGCTGCGCGCCTTAGCGACAGGAGGATGGCAGCCGCCCCCGGTGGCCAATGGCCTGCTGCATTATCAGACGCTTCAGCGGGGTGAGCC
>Ga0207421_10006450_pt1 | contig 12776 bp, 8 predicted proteins | sample SodLakKL_010_SED_4_FD_187542 | JGI IMG/M metagenome (GOLD analysis project Ga0207421, IMG submission 187542) | Alkaline sediment microbial communities from Lake Tanatar, Kulunda Steppe, Russia - 8KL_010_SED (SPAdes) (version 2) | ecosystem: Environmental > Aquatic > Non-marine Saline and...
AGAGTCTTGCAGAAGGAGGACTACTACTTCAAGATCGGAGACAATAATCGGGAAACGAGCATTGATGATACTGACATCAGGGGAGAGAAGGTTTATACCTCGGACAACGTGAATGTTAATCATTCAGAGGAGGAAATCTTCCTGGAGGTGACGATTAAACTGGATGATGAGCATGTTGATCCTGGGGAGCCTTTCTATGTTGGGGAATTGGGAGTCTTCATGGTGAATCAAGATGGCGAGGACTCTATGTTGGCTCGGGTCAACTTCGTGCCCAAGATGCCTGCCTACATTGACCATGAAATTGATTTGGAGTTTTCCTTCTATGTAGGGAGGGTCCCGGATGAGTAGGGAACTGGTAAGGCTGGAGAGGGAGCAGCTTACTTCCGGGGTGTATCTGGATACTCCGGATGAGCAGACTCCTCTCTGGAAGGATGGGCTTAATGTTATCTTCCATGAAGATGGCCCGAGGCCCATCAAGGGATTCAGTCAGATTTCGTTCCGAGCAAGTAACCGCCCCGTCCTGGGAATGAAGCAGGTCTACATCCCTGAGAAGGGCAAGGGATACATCTTCTATGGGACAGACGATGGGTTGTTCTATTGGGAGGATGGTTCCGAGACTTCTACTCAGGTAGGGAGTGGATATAACGCGGATTGGTGGAGCTTCGCCCAATGGGGAAATTGGGTGTTTGCTGCCAATGGGCGGGACAAGCTCCAGGTCTGGCGGGGTCCGAATAATGAGGATGGGGGATTCACCTCGGTTCCGGACCTTGAAGGCTTCGAGATCGAGAAGGAAGACCCGGAAGACGAGGACAGCGACGACCTTCCCCTCCGACCGAATGTGATTGCCACCTACCAGAACATGCTGGTCGCCTTTTCTCCGGACGGAGAGGGAGGTGAGTACCAGAGAATCCGGGCGTGCCATCCTGACGACCACCTCCAATGGAAACCGGCGAGCGATAATCAGGCGGTGGAGCTTATCGCCAGGGACCTGTTCTCCTCGGTCCGAGCGGCCACCGTGACTAGCCGGGGAATTTTCTTCTTCGGTCGCACATCCGGTCACATGCTGAGTTATGTCGGGCCTCCATTCATTCTGGGTCAGGAGAAGATCATCGACCAAGTGGGCATCTGGGGCCCGAATGCTGTCACAAATGTCAACGATCAGGTCTTCGGAATTGGGCCGAATGGAGTCTTCAACATTTCCGTTGGAGGGTCCGAGGAGCAAGGGCCGAATATGGAGCAGCAGGAGGCGAATATCCGGTATGTAGATAGGCCGATGGTTCGGCAGCATATCCGGGAAAGCCTTAATAGAGAATATGCCGATAAATCCTGTGTTTTGTTTGACGCGCAGCAGGATGTCCTCATTGTAGGGTGGCCAGGGTGGTCCTATACTTTACCTTCTGAGGGCCTTGCGCTATCATTGAATACAGGAGGTTGGTGTCCGATAGACTTTGCACCAACTGGCGCAGCGCCAGCCGAAGTATTCGATTTTGCGTCTGCCGGAGATCGTCGAGGGCACATATTCTGGCACGGGGTGGAAACTCCAACCGGGAATAGAACCCCATCAGGAGCCAGACCGGAATTGCCTTTCAGAGAGTCAAAGTCAATCCTTTGGGCAAGGTACGGAATTCTGGGATACGGTCAAGGCGCTTACGGCTATGAGGAGGAATAATGGCTCTGGCATTTGTGGCGGGCTATCCTACCATCCGAATCAGAAACGAGAATGACCACCAGACGCATTCTCGGTCTGGATACCCTCTGAATACTCGGCTGGTCAGTAAGGACATCCATCTGGGCGATACTCGCCGGATGAAACTAGTGGATGCCGTCATATTCGATCTTTTTGATCTACGCAAACCGGACAGCATTACCATTTCTTGGGGCTCCAAGAAGTATCGGAATTCTGATCTTCAATGGGACCGGAGGTGGAATCCTGATGGCACTTCTAAGCCCAGGTTCATGCGGTCGAACGGGATGTATTTCCGGTTTATGATCGAGTCTTACGAGATCGGGGCTTTCTACAAGATACAGGACATCGTGATCTATGGGGTTCCAAACGGGCAGAGGTTCTAGGAGAGCGCGGGTTCAAGCCCGTGTCAGTGTCCCTGTTTACCCGGAAGGAGAATTGCCATCGGCCGATGAAGTTGGGATGGTGATTGCAGTCTGGGAAAACGGGGAGTTGAAGTTGGCGGTGTCCAACGGGACCGGGTGGGACAAGTACCAGAAGGAGAATTGACATGTCATTTCTTACAGCGGGTTTGGCTCTAGGTGGCGCTGGTCTGGGAGCCTGGAGTGCAGGGCAGCAGGCCGAGGCCCGAGCAGAGGCCATCGAAGAACAGAACAGGATTGCGCGGGAGAATCTTCGTCGCCAGAAGCGGTACCGCGAAGAAGCTCTCGGGATCATTCAGGAACCGACTCAGCAGGAGCAGCGGTTCCATCAGATGGCTCCGCAAATCCGGGACCGTTATCAGCATGCTGCTCGGGATTTGGAGCGATCCAATGTTATTCCAGACATCGAGGACGCCCGGCGACAGATGGGGGAGACTGCTCGCGGTGAATACCTCATGGCCGAGGATAACCCCTATCTGCAAGATCATATCGAGGCGGCTCAGAGGCCCATTCAACGGCAGTATGAGGAGCAGATAGTCCCCCAGGTTTCCTCCCGAGCCATGCAGCAAGGGGCTTATGGCGGTTCTCGGGAGGGGATTGCCCAGGCCCAGGCGGCTCGGGACCATCAGCGGGAGCTTGCTGATATTTCTACCCAGATGGCTGGGCAAAATTACGAGAACGAGCGTCAGTGGCAGCTACAGGCGCAGCAATCCATTCCTCAAGCGGCCATTCAGGAGGCTGAGGCTCGGCAGGCTATTCCGCAGATGCATGAACAGGGGTTCAACGTGATGGGGCAGTCTGCGGATATGGCGGCTCAACGGGACCAGCAGCACGCGAATATCGCGGCGCAGATGCAGCCTCAGCGGGAGATTACCGACCAGTACAAGCCGCCAGAAGGCGCTGCCATGGCTCAGGGTGCCCTGCAAGGAGCCACCAGTATGGCCGCTATGGGCGGTGGATTCGGTAGCGGCGGTTTCGGTAGCGATGGGCAAGCATTGAGTGGTACCAGCCCGGAGACTGGCCAGAGTATCGCTGACCGGGATTGGTCTCCTGACCGGGGCCGCGCTCACCAGGAGTGGATGCAGACCCAGAATATGCGCCAGGGTCAGGTCCAGCAGATTGGCGCTTCTCCTGGCGGGATTCAGTAAGGAGGTAGTATGGCTACCGACGCCGAAATCGAACAGATGTTGCAGGCCCAGGAGGCTGCTACCCGGAATATCGAGGGGACTGGTTCCCCTCGCCATCGCACTGCCCAGCGTCACCGGGTCGCTACCTACGCCCCGGACGAATTGGCTGCTGAGATTCATGGAATGGGCCCCAGCAGGCTCATGGAACACCATTATGACTTCGTTCCGGATGATACCTCCGTTCTGGGTCATGCGGAGAAGGAGCGGCTGACTTCTGAGGAAGGCCGGGAGGCGGCGAGGGCTACTCAGACTGCCCAGGAGGCGATGTACGGGGCAGATGATCCCCGCACCCGCCGTACACGCGAACTCTTCACGGAGAGTCTAGGCCGGGACCGGGACATCGCGGAGCTTGCCAGCGAGATTTCTCGGGAAATCGAACGGCAACGGCAAGAAGAAGAGGATTTTGGTCCTTCTATCCGCGACAGGATGGAGCAGGAGCAGCCTATCACAGCCATGGTCGGGCCTTCTGCGGCTCAGATCAGAATGTCCGACCCGGACGAAGAAGGGACTCCCGCGCATTCTGTTCGGGAAGGGACTGAAAGGGCCCAGGAAGCCTGGGAGCAGACTCCAGAATATGCCACCCCGATTGAGCGTCTTGAGCACATGTTCTGGGAGTTTGCTCCGGAGCAGGGTAGGAGCGACCATTGGGCATTCGATGAGGATGAGGTAGACGAGGACGAGGAAAGAATCGGGGAAAGTCGGCAGGAAATCATTGAAGAAAGGTCCGAAGAAAGGGAGGAAGGAACGCGAGAGGAAGAAGAGCAAGCGGCAAGAGAAGGGGCATTTCGCCGGAATATCGGGCAGCAGCCCATTGGCCGTACTCCCATGGACGAGCTTCGGGAGGAACCAGAGGCTCCGGGACGGGGCGGCCATGTGCAGGGCATTATGGATGGCGCTGCCCAGAGGATGGGCATGGAGCAGGCCCTTGTGGATGAATTCCGGGGATCGCCTGACATCCATGATGTCCTAGGTGACATTGCCATCGGGATGGCCCATGCCGATACCGGCGTGGATAATGTCACGGGCTGGATGGACGGCCTTGGCTACGCCGTACAGGCTAGGCGGGATAGGCAGGCTCAAGAGGAGGAGATGCTTCGGGGGTCTGCCCGAGAGGCCATGGATGCCATGACTGACGAGGAGCTTGCCAAGGCTCTTGGCCTTCCGTCTGCCGAGGATGTCCCCACCGAGGAGATCATGGGGATGATCCCGGACGACGAGAAGGAGCTTCTCCGAGACGCCGGGTTCTCTCTTGGCGGGGCTACTGCGGAAGAATTGTCCACCTACGTCACCTCGCTTCGTCTGGCCGAGAGTGGTCGGCTGAATCCTGGCTCTCTGATGCAGGAGAACATGCCCGAGAATGTCCAGAAGGCTGGGCAGGCTATTCAGGACAGGCTCTCCGACCACCTTAGCAATCCGACAATCGCCGGTCTTGGGACATCTGACAAGAATGCCTTTGAGCACTGGCAGGATCAGATGGAGCAGGCCAGGACTCAGGGGGACACGGACCGGCTGGGAGAATTGCGGGAGCAGTACCTTCAGGCTCTCAGTCGGAGTATTTCCGAGTTCATGCAGACTCGCCACCCCGAGGACCCGGAGGCTCCTTCGGAGTTTGCCGCCAAGCTGGTCCACCAGGATGCCATCAACTATTCTCCGGGACGGATGCAGCAGTACCTTCCGGCGCATCTTCTCGGCGGGATGGTCCGGGATCAGTTGGATACTGCGGACGGTGCTCGGGACGAGTCTGACCGGGTGGCTGGGCAGGCTGTGGACGAAGCGCAGGAGGAAGTCCGCCAGGAACGTGATAGGGAACGCCGCCCCGCAGAAACCCATCCTCTCCCGCGTCGGGATGACGAGGTTATGGTTCTGGAGGAATTGGCCAATGAATCTGCCATGCCAGACCATATCCGAGAAGGGGAGGCTCTGGAGACTGAACCCCCAGGCCGTCCGCCGTCTGTTGTCGGGGATATTGGCGGCCTCCGGGAGATGGCGGCTGGAGCCTATAACTCTGTGACTGATTTGCTCAGAGATTTGGCCCAGGGTCAGGATAATGAAGACTTCATGGAGATTTACCGGGAGGCTGAGGAGACGGGAGAGCCGCAGACCTTCACCGTGGACGGGGAGCAGTATGAGGTCCACCCGGCTCCCGAGCCGGTTTACCACGGGGCTGGCCCGGTCGGTGGTGTGAGTCGTGGTGCCCAGGCCATCGACAGGATGAGGGGCGGTGCGCCCTCCCCACTGCGGACTCAGCGTCTACTTGGCCCAGGCCGTGGGGGCGGGGGCCGTAGTCTGCCACCGGGCGGTGACAGGGCTGCTCTGCCTCCAGGCGGCGGGGGTAGCGGCCAAGGCGGCGCGCAGGCTTCGCTCCCCTCTCGGGGCATGATGGACGACCCGATGGTCCAGCAGTCCATGCGAAACCTCCGGAGATCAGCCGCCGGGGCTGGCGGGGCCACCGCCGCGTCCGCTCCGCGCCAAGGACTGACCGAGGAAGAATTGATGGCCGAGGCCGATCCTGTCTCCGGGCGAGACTGGAGTAGCAGGGGTCCCCTGGGAGACGCTGACTACCGGCAGTCCGTGATTGACGATCTGGTCCAGAGTGTCGGGCCAGGAGAAACCCTGGAAATCTTGGACCAGATGCCGCATGTCAGTGCCCGAGACTTCGCCCCCGAGCTGGCCCAGCATAACATCGAGGTAGGGAGGTAAGTATGGAGATTCCCTTTCTCAGCGGAGACGACGATGAGCGTGACCCGAATCGGCCTTTGAGTCCCCAAGAATTGGCCCAGCAAGGAGGCGGGGCCATCGGGGATGTTGGAGGGGTGTCTCCGGAGCAGCAATACTTAGAAGTCTCTCCTCGCGACATTGCGGACCAGATGGCCCAGGACAGGCAGGAGGCCGGGTTCATCCAGTCGGCCATTTCGGCTGGTGGTCGGGAGATGCTCGGTCAGGATGCTGACCGGGATATTGAGGAATACCGGATTGATAATCCATTCCTGGGTGCGATTTCTCAGATTGCCGGTCAGGTTCCATACTTCGCCTTGCCGTGGACCCGGACTGGTCAGGCAGTAGCGAGAGGGATTCCGGGGTCCGGAAGGCTGGTCCGGGAAGGGGACCGGGCCATGGCCGAAGGTCGGACTGGTTCCGGACTGCTCCAGAAGGAATTGGGTACCTACGGGCCTCTGGAGTCTGGCCGCACAGCCTTGACCGCGGCTACAGGCGGGGATGTCCAGGATATTGCGACCGACGCCATGGTAAATGTCGGCGTCGGTGCCCTGGTGGCTGGCGGTATCGGCAGTGCCATGAGGGCTCCAGGTGTCGCGGAGACACCAGGGTCCCGGTTGAATATGTACCAGCGGTTGGACGAGGAATTCGACGCTGGTGCCCCGGATCAGGTTCAGCTTCGGCATCTTCGGAGGCTCCAAGAGCGGGAGGACCTGGACCCCGAGACTCTCCAGTCTATCAGTGACGACATCCAGCGGTTGCGAGCGGCCATTCGGGACCAGGATATTCCCCGTGGCCAGATTCAGGAGATCGAGGGGACGCATAAGGACTATGCCAGGGCCCTGGACCGCCGGTTCCGGGCCAGGGAGACTGACCACATCTCGGTCAAGAAGATGAATTACGCCACGGAAGGCCGGGATCAAACCAAGTTCGAGTCCAAGGACCGGCTGAATGATGTGATACAGCGGTCAGGGCTCAAGGAGAATTTCGAGGAGCACGTCCAATTCCAAAGGTATGTAAGGCCGAAGAATAGGGCAACCGCCAAGCAGCTTCATAGCGATTTCCAACGGGCTCTCGGGGACCCCTCCATCACGGATAGGCAAGGGAGGCCGATCTGGGTTAAGAGGGAGAATAACGAGCAGGGGTTCATTGTGGCCCGGAAGTTCAACGGGACATCCGAGCCGGATTACAACGACGAGTTCATCATGTTCCGGACGGATAATCCGAACATGGTGCTCGATGAGGATTATGCGAACTTCGGGAATGCCCAGGCCCGGCAAGTCTTCGGGATGAAGTTGCATGACCCGAACCATAGGGTCCGGTCAAGGATTGATATGGCCCATTTCGGGGACGAGATCGGGACTCAGACTCCCCATGTGTCGGCGTTGCAGGGGATTCGGAACGATCCTACCCGGACTCGGGAATGGACATCGGCAGCTACCAGCGCCGTGATGTCAGGGATTCTGGGTCCATCGAACGCTGGGAAGGTCCGTCACGCCTTTGGAGAGGCCGGAAGACAGGCTTCTCGGGCCATTCACGGGCTGACAAAGGATTGGGCGCAGCCCTCAATGTCCCAATTCCGGGATAATCCCCGCGCTGCCCGGATGTTCCTGACCATGAGGGCCGTGAAAGACTGGGCTGAGGGGCAGATCAGTAAGATTACGGCGGGTGAGCTGACCCAGAATGCCCGGCGATTGGAGGATTTGGGGTATGGATCGGGGTTCAGGGAGGTTCTGAGCCCGACTGTGGCCCGGAAAGGGCTGAATCAGATGGTCGATGACCTTTCCAATGACGCTTATCATGGGTTCTTCTCCGCTTTCCGGCGGGGTCTGGGTCCCGAGGATGCCCGTCAGGAGGGGTATCCCCTGGAAACTATCGAGTTCATGGAGCACTTGAAGCGTCTGGACGACCATTTGTTCCCTCAAACTAGGGCTGCATTCCGGCTTCTGGGCGATGACATCACCGGGCTGGAGAATCACATGCTTCTCCCTCGGATGTGGGAAGGCACACTGCGCCGGGATTTGGTCGATAGCCGGGGTGCAACGGTCGCCAAGGCCGGTGGGCACTCCCATAAGCATCTGGACGAGGAAGCAGACGCCCTGATCGAGTATTATAGGGATACCTATGGGATGGAACTCCAGAAAGGGCGGCGTTATTCCGCGGATCATGTCCGTCCCACGGACGAGGCGCTGCAATTAGACCCGAAATCCGCAGAGAGAAACGTCCGGGCACTGTCTGCGATCCGCAGACCCCAGAGATTCGAGCAGCGGCATGGGGTCGGAGGCTTCATCGGACAGCGGGATGCTCCTTCTCGGGCCAAAACCAAGGAGATGCTGAACCGCAGCATCCGGGAGCACTTCCGAATCCAGCAGGAGAAGCTGATCCGGCACGATTTCCAGGAGGAATTCCTCCGTTTGCAGCAAGAGGACCCCTCTGCGGCCCAGACTTTGCTTAATCGGTACCACGATTTGATTGGAACGGGGAAACCTCCTCTCCATGACGTACTGGAACAGGGGTGGAATAACAAGATTTCCCCTCTGATCGGGGCCAATGCTCGGGATATTTCCCGGACGGTGAACGAGTTTGAGTATCACCTGTCTTTGGGTTCTGGTAATGTGGGGTTTGCGGCGCTGAATGCGCTGACATTCCTCCAGACTTCCATGCCCTGGGCTGCTATGGCCATGTCGGCGCCGCCTCAGAAGCTCCAGAGGTTTTTCAGCCCGGCATTGATTGCCAATAACGGCAGAATGAAGGAGATGCGGTTCTTGGACCCCATGCGGTTTGCCATGCAGGGGTTCCGAGACATGAGAAACCCGTCTCCAGAGTTCATGGCCATGCTGAATCGGGGCCGTCAGGAGGGTGTGGTATCTCCGCAGCTAGAATCCGAGGTTTTTGGCCCGGATGCCAACATTCGGAGGCACATGCAGTCCGTTCTCCGGGGTGACAGGGACTTTGCCACCGCTCTGCGGGAGCTATCCTCCTTCATGCCGGCCAAATCCGAGGAAATCTCCCGTGGGATCGGCCTCTCCATGGGTTATCGGATCGGCAAAGACTTCTACAACCTGGAAGGGGAGCGGCTGTACCAGTTTGCCCGAGAATTCTTGAACAACAGCCAGTTCCGGTACGATTCTGCGGACAGGCCGAGGATTATTACCGGGGCGTTCGGTAATGTGGCTGGTCTGTTCAAGAACTGGATGTTGCACTACATTTCTATGACCTCGACGTTCGTCGAGGAGGGCTTTTCTCGGGGGAACTGGAAGCCTCTGCTCTGGTCCCAGGTTGGTGCCGGTTCGGTGGCTGGGGCTACCGGGACCATGGCGTATAATGCGGCCGATGGGTTCCATAGAATGGCCTCCGAGGAGGACGAAACCTTCTTCGAGGGGCTTTACAACCAGTTCGGCCAGCATGAGCGGTTCGAGGAGATCATGGGCGATGAATGGGTCCACCGGTTCTCCGACGCCATCTACTTCGGGCTTCCGCAGTTCTTGAACCTCGGCCTCCATCACCGGGGTGCGGTTCCGGGTGCAGACATTCCGAACGACATCGAGCAGCTATTCACCGTGGCCACCTGGGACCGGGCTGCCTCGATGGGAGAATTCATCAGCGAAGGCTGGGACAGTTACCTGCAAGAAGGCCAGCATCCGTCCGACAACCGGAGAGTCTGGGACGCATTCGCCCGGTTTGCATTCCCGAATACCCTCCAGAACTACATGCAGGTCACGGAGGATCGGGCCCTGCACTCCATGCGGACGGGCAACAAGCTGATCTCAGATGTGACCTATGGGGAGCAAACGCTGAATGCCCTGGGGTTCCAGCCGAGCAGAATTGCCCGGTCCTATGAGGCTGCCAGCGTGCTCCGGCAACGCCAGGAGGAGAAGCGGCAGCTTGTGGAGACTTACGGGGAAATGGTGGCCCAGGCTCGGGAGGAACGGGACGACCGGGCTATCTGGGAGGCTTACATGAGGGCCACGAATGCTGGCCTGGAGCCTGACCGGGTGACTCGGAGTGCTGACGCCCGGCAAGCCAAGCGGGACGAACCCATGCTCCAGCGTCGGTTCGACGATCTTGCCCAGCAGTCTCTCCGGGAGAATCTTGGCCTATAAAATGGAGGGGCCAGAGGCCCCTCCTATTCCACGATGATGAGCAGTTCTGGCAGGTATTCGATCCTGGCGTAGTGGCGGTGTCCACACCTCTTGCAGTAGTAGGGTTGCCGCAATTCCTGTTCAGTCTCTATTGAGACGGTGTCAGGGGAATTGCAGTTCCCGCACTGGAAATGAGCCAGAACTTCCAGGGAGAGTTTGTGCGGCTCAGTAGTTCTTGCCGTGCTTGTAGGGTCGGGTACGGTTGTGGTGGATTTTCTCGATGATCGCATCCGAGAGATCCAGACTGAGGCCACCCGCCAAATCCATGATACGAATGATGGCATCTGCTAGCTCCTCTGTCAGTTGGTCGTAGCCTTCGATCTTCTCCGAGGGGAGATTCTTCCGGTGCCCTTCCAGGGCCTCCGAAATCTCGGAGTGAACGAGGGCTAGGGCCTCACCTACATTCCGCTCCTGATCCCAGAACCCCTTTTGGACATTATCCTCATGGATGATGTGCTGGAGGAGTTCCATGTAGTTGCGGATGCTGGCGAACTGGTACTCCTTCCGGTATTCGGGGTCCTCCTCGTACTGGACTTGGTGCCGGGCATAGGCAGAATCCATGGACTGCTTCGGGTCTTCTTCCGTCATGGCCTCGATCTCCGTTTTGTGGTGTAGATGGACGTCTCCGGTCTTGGGGTTGATGTAGCGGACTGGCATTATCCTACCTCCTTCCATTCCAGGGGAATGAACTTGCGGTTGGCTCCCTGCACTTTCCCGTAGCGATTGTCCTGGGCTAGAAGCTCTGAGCGAAGCATGGTCTGGATGATGTGGTCAATTCTCCAGGTCGGGACCTGATCTTGGAGATACTTGGTGAGCACTGACTCGTCTATGGGCTGTCGGCCTCCCGCGAAGAAGTGGCGGACGACGTAGGAGTGAAGCTCCCGGATTACCTGGGAGTCTTCCGTGCCAGCCATTTCCCGGAAGATTTCCACCATCCGCTCCTCGGCATCTAAGAGGATGGTGTCGGCCAGTTGGGCGTCAGACTTGGTGATGGTGCCCGAGACGTTGCTGGCGGCTCCCAGGATCATGGCCAGCTTTAGGGCGTGGACCGGCCTTCGGGTGTTGTAGTGGGCCAGTTTGGGATGCTCAGGCTTCGGAGGGAACCCCTCCTTGTACCGCCGCTCTATATACTCCTTGGCATCCTGGGTCACGTCGAACTCCCCGGTGATGTTCATAATCTGCTGGCAGACTTGCTTCATCTTGTTCCATGATTTATCGCAGCGATCGGGCTGATCGAATAGGGAGGAGATTTCCGAGGACTCCGAGGCGTAGACCATGATGATCCGACTGGTAAGACCCATACCGAAGGCGTGCTCCGGGAGGATTCTGGAGAGGTACTTCGGCTGGGTGCCTGCCGCCAAGACAAGGTGGGGGTTGTCTATCTGGATGTAGCCGCCGCCACGGGTTCTCTCCGAATAGCGGGACCCGCAATCGAACAAGTCGTTCAGAATTGAGATTTGCTGGTTGTCATACTCCGCCATGAAGGTGCCGAGTTCCGGAACAGCCAGGAGCATGGACTGGAAGTGGAGCCAGTCACCACCAGCTACCACCGAGCGGGTGGCAGTCTCCGTGGCCAACTCGTCAATCATGGCCTTGGCGGTCATGCTTTTCGGAGCCACGGATAGATCACCCAATTCTTCCCACATCGAGATCATGTCGTCCAGGGTCGCGTTCTTACCCACCCCTGGTGGAGAAACCAGCAGAACAAACAAGTTTGGATAGAGGGGCCTGCCGGTGGTTTTCAGCCAGCATTTCCTCTCCAGGCATCCGGAGAGCAGGGATAGGCCGGACCATAACCGGAAGATTTCCGGGGACCCGGTGCCTCCTCCATAAGCGATCCAGTCTTGCAGAACTTCCGGGAGAAGTTTCTTGTCAAAGCCGAGTGTCGAGGAGTTCTGCTTCTCTTGGACGCTCTCGTTCATCCTTTCCCTCCACTTCCATCAGCCCATGCGGTACATCGTCAGACTTACCCGCCCAGGTCCAGCCTACCTTTGCTTCCGCGGGGATCACCATTGTCTTGTCTCGGGCCTTTATTTCTGGCTCCATGGTTCGGCAGATTTTAGGGAGGAGTTCTTCCTCTCTGTCCTCCGGGTACTGGATTAGAATGGCGTCATGGACTTGGGCCAGGACCTGGACTTCCGGGAAGTTGTACCAGACCCGGAAGAGGCCGATGTTGATGTAGTCTCCGACCAAGGACTGAGGCCGCTGGGCGATTGCGGAGCGAACTGTGGAGGAGTCGCCGGGGCGACCGAAGAATGTCCGCTTTCTGCCTACCGGGGTGATGAGGCACCTCTTGGAATGGAGTTCCGTGATGGTGTTGGAATGCCACCTCTGAATGCCGGAGAAGGCCGTGAAGTAGCGTTTCTGGAAGTCTTCCATGACCTCCTTCTCGATGTGAAGGTGCTTCGCCATGGTGAACGGGGTGCCATAATAGTTGGTCCCGTGCTGGCCCCGTTTGGCGAGGTCCCGGTAGGTGAAGAATCGGTAGTATGGGGATTCTGCGATCTTCTTGTCCTGCTTGAGATCGCCGGTCCAGTCTAGCTCCGGCCACACCATCTTGGCGACCATGGTGTGGACATCCCCCATTTCACAGGACTGGATGTACTCCTCGTCTGGAGCGAGGTAT